>Ga0163217_1041596_pt1 | contig 10472 bp, 10 predicted proteins | sample SynspAceP_FD_185933 | JGI IMG/M metagenome (GOLD analysis project Ga0163217, IMG submission 185933) | Saline lake microbial communities from Ace Lake in Antarctica - Synechococcus sp. Ace-P (PacBio error correction) | ecosystem: Environmental > Aquatic > Non-marine Saline and Alkaline > Saline ... | reverse complement strand
AATATCGCGCGCAGACCAATTTGAAGATGGTTGTCCAGACGCGCTTCTGATAATAAACGCATTCCGCATACCGGCAGTTTAATCTCTCGTTGCAGAGTCGGTCTGCACGCGCAAGAAGCAGCGTTTCCGTAGGGCACCACCGGTTTAGGCGATTATCCATTTCGGCCGCCAATAACGACTTGCGAATTCCATTGGTAGATTCGCAGACTTGGCCCCGAAGGGACTTGTTCAACATCAACGGCATTACTCAATGCCAAATTCCCAGTTATCGATCATCCGTTGTCACGACTGGTGCCGGTTTCGCAGCAGATGTTCATTAAGTCGGACGGGCTACGCGCCCGTTTCTTCGCAGACGGCTTTGCTGAGAGAGAGTTGGGGACTTCGGCCGAAGCGTCAGGGCACACGGATGTGCGGCGGCAGACGTCGGTCGAGGACTTGTCTTGCGAGAAGGCATGGGCCGAGCCACTATCGCCAAGCCGTTGCGTTAGCGCGCGAGAGCGCCCCGCAATGGGGCCGATCCCATCCAACCGACAGCAGGCGCAATACGGCGAGGGTGATCGTGAGGCGTTTTGGCGAATTGGAGCGGCCCCGCACCAAATGATTCACCCAAAGTTAACACCTTCGACCCTGTTCCCGCACCAGTATGATAGGCCGGGCATTTGCGGGACTTTGCAAATCGGATTCGCAGGACGGATGGCCGTTCCGGTCCAGTGACCTCGTCACCCGGCTCAACCAGAATGCGGCGCGCGGCCTGCGCAGAACATTCTTCCGTTGCCCAGACAAAACGAATTCGTCGAGCATAGCGCTCGATAGTTCGAAGAGGTGCAGAGAATATAGGACCTGGGAAGGTCTTCGGTAGTGAGGTGGCCGTATATAGTGCCGTAGCGGTGACAGCGAGTATTCAGGTAGCGATTCGCCGAAAAAAAGGGACGAGCGGCACTGGGCGGCGGCGGTTCGGGATTTGTTGCCGTCGAACAATATGGTCGTTCAGTGGCGACCCCAATTTGGCGTTTAGAATAGGGGTCGGCAAGCGCTTGGCGGTGTTTCGAGAATCAAGGCCCGCTGTTTGCCGACTTCTAAGGCAAAGATTGAGCGTCGGCGACCTGTCAGACAAAGCATACCTGAATGGCGACGCAGTGAACCTGCCCAGTACCTTTTTCCGAGTTATGGCGTCGAAGATAGGAACAAACAGACGGGTTGCAGTGATTGTCTTTGTGAACGTACCGTGTCGGACCACCCGGACCCAAAGCCAGATTGCTGGCTCATGGGGACCGCCTTTCACATCCGCGGGGCTGACACGTAATTTTCGGAAGACGCGTGTGTCAGGTCGAACGGCTGTCGGAACGCAGCCCTTCAAAGAATAAGGCAATCAAAAGACGGGCCCGCAAATTAGGGCGACTGTTGATCATAGAGTTCAACAGTCGACTCGACAGCCATCGCTGGGCAGGAGTTGAGAGGATTGGATTTTTTGGCACTCGGATCGACATAATAAACTCTTTGTTAATGAATAAATTCTCCGCCAATAGCGCAACGAGCGAGGGCTGCAAGTTATTGATGCGCGTTCTAGCTGTATAATGTGCGCGGATTATGTACTAAATTGTGGAGCTTGGACCAACACGAATACAAAAATCGCATGAAAGATATCGGACGAGTAGCGGTACGTGGAAGCATGGAGCCGAGATGTGATGAACAGGCTTCCGGATTTGACTCCGTCTCGAGTCCACAAATCCACGGAGACTCAAAAAAGCCATTCATCATTTCGAGCGGGTTGACCGCGACCCATGCAGCCCTTTACTTTGTCTGTGCGTCTCACGACGGCACACTTTCGCAGGTCGAGGGCCGCGACGGCGGCATTCAACTATCTCGCCAGGGACGCCAGAAGGGGAGTTGCTGGCGGAAATCGAAGGGTGGACAGTACGATCAAAGATTTGAAACGGTTTAACACCGAGACGACCTTCATTAAATTTGTTTGCCCAGCAGGCGGCGCGCGGTCCAGCGCTGGGATTGACCGGCCTTGTGAGGGATTGGGAGGCCGCTCACGGTCAGCGTCGCGGACGTTTCTTGCCAGTGCTACTCGGGGCCTGTCACCAGAACACCATGCCCAGCGCTTTTTTCCCATCGTCCTCGATAGTCCCGAGAAGCCAGGCGGAGCAGGCACCGCAGTGAGAGCGGTGGGCAGACCGGCTGCTCAAGGTCAAAACTGGGCTGCAGCCTGAATGTAAGAAGAATACGGTATATCGGGCTTTGCGATGAGCGCACCGGATACGCCGACCGCGTGATGATAGCCAATGCGGGTGTCGGTGTAGCAGCTATCGATTGCCCCGGTTGCGGCTGAATGCGGCTTACGAATTGCTAGACACAGGCCCGCTGGCTTTAGAAAGTGCCGGGAAAAACGACAAGCCGCGCAGCGCATCATTAATTCGAGCGGCCAGAACCTGCTGGCCCAATCTTGCCGCCGATGAAAGTTTTTCAGGGAAATGGGGATGATTTTGATTCGATCCGACGGCTCTATACTCGTCAAATATCAAGCCTTGAAAATGCGGGGGTACTTGACGTCGCTGTGGATATACGGGATGAGGCGCGGGCCGCGGCTGGCGGCGTGTTTGTCTCGCCGCGGTAGTATGTTTGCCCCAACCGTCGCCGCGTCGCGCCCGCCCCTACGCGCAATTTCCGAGATTATGCTGAACCTTGATGGTCCATTTTGGTTTCCGAATTGAACACCAGCGGCTGGACGGAGGACGGGCCTAGTTCCGGAGCCTATCGGGGGAACCCCCGCCATGTCTGGGGGGGGGCAAACGCGCGCCAGAGATTAAAGCGGCGTTTCGTGAATAATTCGTGACTGCCAAGCCACCACGTTTCCGGCCCTGCGAGTGAAACCGTCAATCATCGGTGTGTTGGCCGTATGCGATCTAATCGGGCCAGGGGGCGATGAGACCCAAAAGCCCTGAAATCATGAGACGGCAGCGGCTGGGGACAGTTCTTTCGGCGGACAGGCCGAGATAGATCGGCAATGTCGAGGCGAAGTAACATAGGAGGCGCAACTTCACGCAATCTACCGTGGCGTTTCATCTTTGCCTGCGTTAGCCCCGGCCGTTTCGGGCGCTCGGCAGAGCCATACGAGGGAGAAAGCCGCGACCCGGCGCTCGAACCGAGGATTTATCAGATCTCATTCAGAATTTGGGCGTCGTGACTCTTGCCGCAGCAGCATGATGTTTGAGCAATGGGTGCGCGGAAGCCTTCAGATGCTTGTTCCAGAGCTGAACGATGAGACCGCTTGCACCACCCGCACTGGTTACGGTGACGGCACCGTCCATATTGCTCGCCCGTCCGGCGATTAGGCAAAAAAAATTCACCTCATGTGCAAAACCAGTGATCTGGGCGACGGCTATCTATGAGGGGCAAACGGAACGTCCAGCATAACGCCGCTATTTAACGCCGAAAATCTCCGCGTGGCGGCATTCGCTTGGTAATGACTGGGTTTGTCGGGAATCAACGGGCGACAGCCCAATTCAGATTGTTGGTTGGCGATGGCTGTATTGGCATTGTCAAAATTCCCTTTCTTGCGAAGGATATGGGGACGGTGCGGGGCAGTTTCTAAGTTCGGTATTCTACGTACGTAGATACGCAAACAGGTCTAGGGGAGAAGGGATCAGGGCGGGACGAGTTTCGCGAGTGAAGCGGATTGCCCAAGTTTTCGACATGACCCGTGGCGCGGTGTGTCCAGATCGTTTCTGACGGGGAAACGCGAGTCATGTGCGATACTTTTATTCGGCTGTCGCCGGCGGGGCCCAGTTGGCTTTGGCAACCTCCAAGCTCCCGCGGGGTCAGGGAAACCCGCAAAGGCGCGTCAGCCGCGGCATCGAGGGGCCTCGCGCGGGCCTGATTCAATCGCCGACGAATCCCGGTTGGCGACAAAGGGCTTCTGGACCAAAGTCGTTCCGCCCAGCCTGCCATTCGCTTTGACCCAAGAGGGCACATCACATGTCCAGCTGATCATGATGAGGGGCACGGTTTTTGACCGGGCCGTCACGTGCAGCAAAGTTTTCCAATCATCTCGGCCCGGACATCCGCACATCCAAAAAATTAAGGGACCGGCATGGGTGAGATTCCGGTGCCGCAATCGAAAATGCGCATCGCGGACGCGAATGTGTAGAACGGTTGTTGGCCGCTGGTTTTCCAAAGTAGACCAGTGACCTCGCGCACCTGGTCTCATTTCCAATCATCAATTAATATGAATGGTCGGCCTTCATACGTGTTGCAGTGGGCAGGGTCTAAGCTGGAAAGGTCGACCCGCCCGGATGGGTTAGAGGTGGCCCGATCCGCCCGCCATTGGGCGCGGAACAATCGAACTGGCTGCTTGAGACCCAAACACCCAAGCCCGCCCGTTTTTTGTTGAGCGTTAAAGGCGTGAGAAAGATCGGGAATAATGTTTCAGGAGAGGCCAGTGCCCGATACGGATAAGGCTAATTGGCAGCACAGATTGGGATTGCTCCGATCAGAGTCGACAGAGATTCGAAAAGCTGTTTGTAGAAGCCTATCTGTACAATGGGCTCGGCGCCATTGCGATCCAGATTGGCAACACTTTGCTGGGATCTGGGACGCCGTCTTCCGAACTCGGCTGGCATTTGGGTTATATTCGCGACATTCATTATTCAATCTGGGGCGTCGCGGACCGGTGACAGGCTGAGCATGACCAGCTGTCGTAAATTTCATCGACGTCGACGGTTTCGACCTCACATCACCCGTTCGATAAATTTGCGCACATAGGGCGGTGATGGTCTGCGCCGGGTCTATTTTGTCAAGGCGCGTTCCAGACAGGAGCGAGCCTTTTTTCACGCCCATTCATCAAAGCCGGGTTGCAGAGTATTTTCCCGTTTCATATAGTTTGGCAGCGGGCGGCCTTGCGGTTGGTTGATTCATGCGCATCGCTTGTGCCATTTCGTTCATCGCATGGCGAACACGGGAGAGTGAAGTTGCCGCGCTTGCAGCTCATCGAACTCAGTCTCGACGGCGATCCTTCGGTCAAATCTCGATAATACCGACGAATAAGAGAGCTATCTTGAATGCCCATTTCCGACTGCGAGCTCATTGGAAGATTTCACCATCGGCGCTGGCCTTCAACTTGCGCGACAATTCCCAATGATTTTCGCCTCGCCGTTTTTCAATAGCGATCCAGATTTCTGTCATGCTCCGAATGTAGGGGCTCCGGCATGAGGCAGGTGATGTTACGCCCAATGACTCTTTTTGCGGCTAGCCAAAGATGGCTTTCTGCGGGAATTGGGAATGATCAATTGGATCGACGCTCCGCGCATCAATCCACGGATGGCGCCATCGGACCACGTATCACACAGATGCCAGTGCGGTTGTTGGCCTAGAAAGGATGGCCCCGGATTTGCCCCGGATTTGGCAAGGAAGAGGTCATTGCGGTCAGTCCAGCGGGGCATTGCCCGCCTTTGGCGCCACAACTTGACCCGGTTCACTAATGGGCGGAGGGTTGTCCCTTTATCAAAGTCAATGCAAGGCTTCCCATGTCGCTCAGCGCGCACAAACCGGTTCATTATATGATCGATAAGCGTCTGCGGACTGGCCTCAATGCGGCCTCTGGCTCAGAAAGCCAGCGGCGGGCCGTCTGCAAGTGGTGATGCGATGCGTTTTCGCACGGACTGTATTATGACGCACCGAACGGTACGCCGAATTGCGACGCCATTAATCCTTGATCGGTATGGGCAGGCCGCCACTATAGATGGCTCAACTTGCTGGATGGGCGAGGCGGACCGGCCGAAAAATTGTTTCTGGTGGCGGCGGTTGATGCCCCTCTGGGCGATACGGACCAGCTTTATACCAAAAAGCCGCTTAGATGTGCTGCATCACCGGGGGCACGTCCGCGTGATTTTGCTCGACTTCTGGTATGATGATTCGTGAGCTTGCCAAAGCCTGCGCGGTCTCTAGTCGGCTTGAATTCTTTTGCCTTTGATGGTTGCCTGAAGGCTCTGGACTTCTATCGAGACTTTGCCTGCGCGACGGAGGCCGCCATTCTTCGATTAAAACTATCCGGGGCACCTCCGAACGGAGCGTATAGAAGCGCCAATTCCATTTCACCCGTTATGGCGCTGGCGTGATGACTCCTGCGGCAACAGGACGCTCTCAATCCAAAAGGGTGGTCGTCGTCGCGGGATCCGCTCGCGTCCCGATTCAGGTCGTCAAATTGTCGGACGAACGCGCGCCAAGAACATTGCCAGCGCGCCGGCCTATATTCGGAGCGATGGGGAATGAGCCAAACAGCGAGTTATCCGCCGGCGCCTATTCATGCTTCTTGTCGCGGATGGCTGGGTCCGACATAGTCTCTCAAACCGCGCATTCGTAGACGCATTGAGCTCACGATCAAGCGTTGAGCCGGACATGGCGGATGCAGCGATGGGCGGGGTGGGCTAGCAAAACAACCGCCCGGGGCGGCCAAACTTTATGCCGATCGCCAGTGTCCGAAAATTTCTGCGACCCGTGTCGGGGGGGCGCAGGGGGCGACATGAACGGCAAAGGGAGGGCCGCCACCGTATCTCTTGGGAAGAACAATGTTGGAGGCTTGAGCGCGAATTCCGTGCCGTGGCCAGCGCTGCGGGGGCGCGTCGGCATGGCACGCCGGGCGGGCTCCATTGATGCCGCACGACCGACCATTAAACGGATCGGCTTTTAGGCTTGTAAGGCAGGAGATGCGGGCAAGATTGTCAGCAGGGGCTTCACCCGACGCCGATATGTATTTGCATGCCAGCTCCGCCCCGACTTGATCGGGCTTGTTCGCGGCCTCGCCACTAGGATTGAGAGGGGTTTAGTCCTTATGTTTGAGTTTGGAGGACTGTTCTTGCCGCTCGGGCGGAACGTCTCGCACGATTCAGGGTTCGGCGTTTGATCGTCAATTCTGCCCCGAAAGTCCGGGGGCATCCCATATCTGACCACAAAAGTTTGCTGACCGAGCAGAACAGTGTTGGTTGACTAGACCTGCCCGGCGACAGACCAGGATCCCTCCAATTCCCGACATGTGTTGTTGACATTCTTCGCGGTGCGGATGGGGTGAGGATTACCGAACATCGGATGGGTTGAGTGCCGGCCGAGGCGCGATTGGGCTAAGTCGCTGGAGGTTGATAACCATTAATTCGGGTTCACGCGACCTTCGCAGGTGCAGTTGTTGATCGGAACACGACGTGACGGATGGGCGATAGGGCCGTTCCGCGCGTCGCAGAGGGATCCAGCACGCCCTTTGGCAAATAACGACCCTACTGCGCACCTGAACCGCCGGGACGGGCGAGACCCATGCAATGGGCAGTTGATGATTGGGACACGATGGCGTTAGGATCGCTGTGCAGCGGCGTTCCACGGACCATGAGGGCAACCAATGAAGGTGAGCAGGGCCAAGGGACTTCGTTCAGGGACATTAGCACGGGCGGCGCGTCGGCGAGGCGACCATAGCCGCTGCGTTTGCTGTCCGCTTTCGACCTGCTGGGGCAATATCGGCAGAACGACTCGCACTGACTTAAACCTCAATGCGTGATCGGCGCGGCCGCGATTGATCGTCCTGAATATACGGATCACGATTCACGATTGGCAAAAGCGGTTTGCCCGTGCCAGCGCGGGGCGTGCGGAGGCGGACGGGCTGTAAGGATGGATCCGTCACAGGAACGCGCTCGCCAGTCGCGGAGCACGAGCTATCGCCCAATTTAAATTCAGTGTGGGGCACAGGTTCAATCCCTCCACCCGATGTAAGCCGTTGGGCATTGAGGACTTGCAAAGCGGGCGAGCCTGCCGGGCCGCCAGCCGGTGCGGGCGCGCAGCGATTATCCAAAACCGCCCAATCGCAGCGGAAATATCAGCCATTAGCGGCGATCGAAATAGTGTGCGTCTTCGGCCCGGCCATGTTTCCCAAGACTCAGCCGCAGGCCCCCGAGGCCGATAGCCGGGGATAGTATACATATTGGGTGACCGAAGCGCACGGGCTGAGACAGAGGCCGAAGAGGAAGCATGAAAAGGGCAACGGGAATTGGGAGGGCCCCAGGATGGACGACCCGAGAGCACAATGAAAAGAGGACCGTGTTTCCCATGCTTCATATACTTGGAAAGAGACCAGACGCAGATGAGGATAGGTCCTGACATTTTCATTAAGCCAGGATGCAGAAACCGCCATGGAGAGTAGAAAAGCTTGGAAGATTGCTGGACATGAGGTCTGTTCGGCCCTTTCCAGTACAGGGATATAAGGACAGGCAGTAAGCCAAAATGCTTTAGAGTATTGCGAGCAACTAGTAGATCATATATCACACGGAACAGTCAACACAGAAAAAGATGTGAAAGGACCAGGGACGTATGGAGGTTCTTGGAGTATGGATTGCGATAGCGAGTTGGCCCAGTCGAGTTTTAATCTTCAGACGAGACATACTAGCACCGGAGCCGCGCAACCACAATGAGAAGGATAGACCGATGGTTGTGCACAACGGGGTTTCTGGTTTGAACGAAGGTGACACGGAGCGACCGTTATCCTAAGATAACCAGAGCTCCCAGACGACCCAGGGAATGGAAACTATCACCTCGGAAGCGGATCGGTGGCTTCCAGGATGGCAAGGGCAAGATAAATTCAGGCGGCTCCGTCATAAGTTTTCCCGAAGCACCAGGGGTTCCAAAGGGTGGGAATACGGGAATGAACGTAAATCGGAGAGGTGTGAGAATGGCGGTTGAACCTAGTCATGTCGACTGTCATTCTGTAATTTGTGGTTGTTGTGTCTCACGAGAGGGCGCTAGACTCAGTGGTTCGCTGGACTCAATTGATTACGGCCCTGGTGCTCGATCCAAGCGTCTAATACTGTGGATTTGCGATAGTGAGCTCGGTCGGTGCCCGCGTGGATGATGCTTCAATCCCCAGACGCGTGCATAGTGGCGGGCTGATCGTGATATGGCTTTGCGTCCAACCAAAAGCGTGTGCGCAAAAGGAAATGTATAGGTATAAATAATCGATTCGAAAAAACCCGATAAAATTCCGGAGAAATAAAGCTGCATGTATCGAGCCAAGACACGAAATTCAATAGTCAATTGAGATTTTCATAAGCGCCAGTTGTTGCTGTCTCGGAGGATTCTTTGCTATCAGCTTCACAGGGACGTGGTAGAAAAGAAAGTGATTCCTGAATTGGCAGGCTTGTTCACATACCCACAACTAAGATGTTCAAATACGAGGACTGTACATTGAGGTCGCGGCAGACCACCAATGGGAAATATTCAACTTCCAATTGCCCTGAATGATACCTCCTAGAATATCAAATAAAGCAATGCGAAAAGTTTTGCGTCGACAAAAATTGCCATTGCGGTATATGTAAATGGATTGAATACAAAGAATTGAACCAATATTCCGCACCAACTTTTCTCCCACCTCAGTATCTGATTATCTTTCTATTAGATTACCTTTTTTTTGAAACCAGATAGAGATTTAAATTCCCAAGAAAGCCGATACCGGATTGATAAAAAACCATGAGACTGGTAAGTTGCCAACTGTGGGGTTATGCCTCCCAATTTCGCCCTAGTCCACGATGGGGCGTAATGATTCTTACCGCCTCGTAGGGATTGTCTTTTGCCATTGTTAGCTGTAGGAGTGCAATTTCTTATTGATATCTCAGGGCGGAAACAGATACCCCTTGTTGATTCTGCGAGGCATGTCTGATGATTATACACATCGGCCGTCGGGTATTCGAGTCTAAGAAGTTTTTCGTTTGAAATCAGTGCGGATTGAATTCCAGATTTTCCAAGCGGGTCAAGTTACTCATAACCACTGCTTATGCTGTTCGAACGGGAACGAAATTGATGCATGAAACTCACCTAGGACCATTGGCGAATGTCTGCCACCCTTTTCTAATCGACATCTGGGAAACCGGACGGATCAACCTGTGTTTTCGCCTGCAAGAGGGCACGGGATTATTAAAATATACAGTAATCAGTAATCCTAATTTGGCTGAGGTTCCAAGGTGTCAGCAGGTATATGTCTGAGGCATCTGCGGTTCAGCTTGGGCGATAAGTCCCGCACAGGGCGTTTTAGAGTCATTCATTATTGATTGGACGCTTGGTGCGTTTGCGCGAGGGTAATTCGGATTCTTGATGTAAAATCATCATTAGGTGATTAACCCTTCTTTTGGGAGTTCGCCGAACACTTTTAAATAGGAATACCAGCTCTTTCAGTGCCTGAATTATTGCTCTTGAGAAGCCCCTCCAGTTCCAAGCACAAGCGCCTTGGTTGCTAGATCTCCTAGCCAATTTTTTAAAGGAATTTTTTTAAATCCAATGTAGTCGGTATTATTTCGACTAATTGTACCCTTTTGAATTGTAATGCCAATTGACAGCTCCAATTTCAGCACAAGATGAGCAAGTGCATCCATCAAGGCCGAGTACTTGCTCTTTGTAAGCGAATTGTCACACCAAATGGCCTTCCAAAATCTGCGAATTCTCGG
>Ga0163217_1028951_pt1 | contig 10472 bp, 4 predicted proteins | sample SynspAceP_FD_185933 | JGI IMG/M metagenome (GOLD analysis project Ga0163217, IMG submission 185933) | Saline lake microbial communities from Ace Lake in Antarctica - Synechococcus sp. Ace-P (PacBio error correction) | ecosystem: Environmental > Aquatic > Non-marine Saline and Alkaline > Saline ... | reverse complement strand
GAACAGATTCAAGTCTTGTGATGTAAATCAACAGCAGCTGACCATGCAGGGCCTGATTAAAATTATTTTGTAGGAGTAGGTTCAAGTATTGGCGTAGTAGTTCCAACAGGAAATGCCAGGTTCTACTTATTTATGAGTCCTACAACTGGTTTGTCAAGTCAACAGCCGCCAAACCAACTGCAAATCCTGCCACAACGACAACTTATACTGTTTTAGTAACAGATGGAAATGGTTGTACGAACGGATCAAGTTCAGGTTTTCAATTTGGTGCAATTTCCCAAGTGTAAGTGCCGACCAGATAGAAACAATTGCCGTAGGGAAAATCAACTGCAATAGGAGGATCACCAAACAACTGGAGCTGCAACTTCAACCTTTTCATGGAGCCAGCAAACTGGCTTGTCAAGCACTTCAGTAAGCTAACCCAAAACTGGCTAGCCCAAACATCACTCAGACCATACCACAGTAAATCGTAACTGATGCTGCCAGTTGTACTCAACGATCAATGATGTAACAGTTCAATCCCTCGCCAACAGCAAATGCAGGGACGATAAATCAATTTGTCTGGAGGAAGTATCGCAATCGGAGGTTAGGTCCAAACTGGGGCCTTGGTGGATCAAGCTATCTTGGTCGCCAGCAGAACCCTGTCAAAGTGGGTCTGTATCTAATCAACAGCTACACTTTGCGTAAATACCATTTATACCGTTCTACAGTAACCAATGCAAATGGTTGTAACTGCTACAGATGCTGTAGGAAGTGGGATTAATTTGCTGTTCCAACTGCAGATTGCAGGAACAGATAAAGTCATTTGTAATGGAGCTTCTACTGTTAATTGGGGGAAAGCCCGACTGGACCAACAGGAGCTACTACACAATTTGGAGTCCAAGCAACTGGATTTATCAAAGTACCACTGCATCGAATCGACAGGCAAACCCACAGTGGACTACCAATTTACAGTAACTGTGACTAGTGGAGTTGGTTGTTCTTCAACTGATGTTGTTCAGAGTAAACAGTTAATTCCGACCCTATGTGGATTGCAGGAACTGATAAAGTAATTTGTAATGGGAAGTCTGTTGGGCAATTGGTTGGTTCGCCAACAGTTGCAACCGCAAAACTTCTTATTCTTGGACTCCTATTGCAGGTTTGAATAATGCAAACAGTTTCTTAATCCGGTAGCCAGATCCACTTGCAACACAACTTATACTGTGGTTTTGCAATTGATGCGAATGGATGTTCAGCTACTGAAATCAGGTATAGTAACAGTTAATGCAAGCCAACCGTGAGTGCTGGTGCTTGATAAAAGCAATGGCCCTGGAGGTAGTGTTGCAATCGGAGGGCAGTCCACCGGGACCCGGTGGTTCAAGTTATTCATGCGTCGCCTGCTGGAACATTATCTAATGGTTCTGTTTCGAATCAATCGCTTTCACCTTAGTAAATTACATTTATACAGTAACAGTGACCGATTGCCAAATGGGTGTACTGCAACAAGATTGATGTTAGGAAGTGACCATTAATGCTGTTTCCAACTGCTGATGCTGGTGTTGATAAAGTAATTAACGGGAAGCAATACAACAATTGGAGGTAGTCCAACTGGACCAACAGGAGCTACCATTTGCATGGAGTTCCATGCAACTGGATTGTCAAGTACACTGCATCGAATCCAACGGCGAATCCAACTTGTTAACAACCAAACTATACAGAACTTTCCAAGTTGGAGTAGGGTGTACTTTCAACCGATATAGTAAGAGTAACTGTAAATTCCTAATCCAATAGTTGAATGCAGGAACAGATAAAACCATTTGTTGGTTGTTTTTTCAGTTGCAATAGGAGGTTCTCCACTAGTGCTACGGGCTTACTTCGTATTCATGGACGCCTGCCTGATCATTAAGCAATGCTACTTTATTCCAAATCCAATTGCTTCACCAGTTGGTGGACTACAACATATACAGTTGTTGCAAAACAAGATGTAAATGGATGTACTGCTTCAGAGTCCAAGTGATTGTAAAATGTTAACCTTAGTCCTACAGTAAGTGCAGGTGTTTGATAAAGCCGGTTTGATCCAGGAGGAAGTGTTGCAATTGGAGGCAGCCCAACTGACCTGCAGGTTCAAGGTTTCGCGATGGTTCTCCTGCAGAACATGTCAATACAAGTGTTTTCAATTCCGGTTGCATTCACCGATTAGTAAATAACCAATTTATACAGTAACAGTAACCGATTGCCAATGGGTGTTACAGGGCAACTGATGATTTGAGGTAATAATTAATCCATTGCCAACGGCAGATGCAGGAACAGATCAAAAACCATATGTAATGGAAAGTCAACTACAATAGGAGGAAGCCCAACTGGTTCCAATAGGAGCAAACGTTATTCTTGGAGTCCTGCAAACTGGGTTGTCAAGCACATGCTGCAAATCCTACCGCAAATCCATAAACAACAACAGATTATACTGTAACTGTAACTAGTGGTGTTGGATGTACATCAAACTGATGTCGTTTCGGTAATAGGTTATAAATCCGGGAAATCCTATAGTTAGATGCGGGACAGATAAAAAACATTGTGCAGATTCTCTGCGGACAATCGGTGGAGCCCCAAACTAGTGCAACTGCTACTTTCTTTTGACTGACGCACAGCTGCTACATTAGTAATGCTATATTATCCAACCAACTGCAACTCCATTGGTAACCACAAACGTTTATACTGTTGTTGCTACGATGCAAATGGATGTACTGCTACAGACCAGTGATTGTTAAATGTTAACAAAAGTTCCTGTAGAAGTTTGCCAGGAGCTGATAAAGCCATCTGGTATAGGAGGAAATACAACAATTGGAGGTAGTCCACAGGACCTGTTTAAGTTCAACTTATTCTGGTCTTCTGCTGCTACACTTTTAGTGCTACAGCATCCAATCCAACTTTGCGACTCCTTCTTATTACAACAAACTTATACTGTTACAGTTAACAGACGGAAATGGGTATTTCTAAGATGATGTAATTGTAACGGTTAATCCTTGCCTTGACTGTAGATGCAGGTGCGGACCCAAACAATATGTGCTGGGACAATCTGCATCCAGTGGGAGGACACCTACTGGTCTGCAGGATCAACTTATTTATTGAGTCCCATGCCGGATGACAAATTTTGTAGCATCGAATCCTTTTGCAAGTCTGGCAGTTACTTACAAACCTACACCGTAAGTAACAGATCTAAATGGATGTACCGCTGTCAGATCAAGTGAACCATAACGGTAAATCCATTGCCTGTTGTTAGGCAGCGTCCTGATGTATTGTGTTTGTTTTAAATGATACCGTAATAAATTGGTGAGCTCAACTGGCCAGCAAACACCGTGAACTTATGCATGGAGCCCTGCTGCAACTTTTAGTTGGACCAAACAGTGCGAATAACCAAAAGGCATTCCTACAACACCAACAAACCTATACCGGTAACAGTTAACTGATGGTGATGGATGTACTGCCACAGATGATGTCTTGGTTTTCTATTCAATCCATTACCAACAATATGATGCTGGAGATTCGGGCTTATGTATGCCCCTGGTTTCTCTACTCATTACAAGCAACCGGTGGTGTGACGTATATCTTTGGGATCCACATCAACTTTGAGTAATTTAAAATTGCAAAATCCATACGACACCAAACAGCATCAACTACATACTACGTCACTGGTTTTTGATGGCAAAACGGTTGTAGAAATAAGGATTTCAGTATTTTGTGTTGTATTCTCCTTCAGTACCAACTGAAGCAGGACGGAATCAAAACCATTTTTTAACGACAGTGTGAATTGGGTTGTAACCCAAACATCACCGATTGAATACGACTTATTCTTGGACGCCAGTTGCAGCTTAAGCAATGCCAACTGTAGCGAAACCCAAAAACTTCGCCGGCTATTACCACTAAGTATGACTTGAGAAACTGCCAATGATACCTGTGTTGGGAAATTGATTTCAGTTATTGTAACTGTGAATCCAATAAATAACAGCAGCTTTTCTTCAACTACCATTTGTTTGAATGATACTACAGCCTTTACTGATTTGTCAACCATCACTACAGGTGCACTATCCACGAATTGGAGTTTGGGATTTTTGCGTGATGCTTCGCCATTGGTGACGCCACCAGAATCCAGCATTTATTACTAACAGCTAGGAACATTTAATGGTGAATGGTAAGTACTTCGGAGGTTGGATGTAAGGATTCAATCACTATGTATCACTGTTCATTCCAAAATTCAACTGCGGATGCAGGACCAGGGACTTTACAATCTGTTTTGCAGATACTATCAATATTGGAGGTTTCTCCAACTGGAATGTAGCGAAACATTTGCGTGGAGTCAATAACAGGATGAGAATGGCAACATTGGCGAACCCAGATTGCATTCCCCAATTAGTAACGACGGAAATATTATGTTACCGTAACAGATGGAAATGGATGTTTTGGGATAGATTCGATGGTTGTTACGGTGAACCACTTCCGATAGTTGATGCAGCATGATGTGACGATTTGTGAACAAGAAGAAAACTTCAACTACCGCAACTGGAGCAATAAAATTATACATGCGTACTCCAATAACTGGGCTGTCCAAATGCAACAATCGCCAATTCCAATTGCTATGTCCAACTTTGCAACGGGGACTAAGTAATTTTGTGCCGGCGTAGATGTAATGGTTGTGAGGACATAGATTCAGTAACGGTATTTGTGAATCCTAGACCAGTAGCCCTTTCAAGGCAGATACGGTTGTTCAAGGAGCAGTGGACAACCTTCACTGATTATCTACAGTTGCGGACAGGTACTTTACAGATTGGGAGTTGGGATTTGGTGAATGAGTAGGAAAAAACTTTTTTTTTTTTTAACCAAAATTTTAGGGGCTTTTTCCTTCCGACTAATATACTTATGGAACTCATTGGAGTATTTAATGTCAATGATTGTAACTTTTCTTAATTTAAGCATTGTTAGCGATACCTTTTAATCTTAAATTATTCAAGTGATACATTGCCACTTAACAAATGCAGGACCTGATATCACGTATTGTTTGGAGATTACAGCTCAAATTAATGCAAACTGGAGCAGGCAACATATATTTGGACTCCGCTGCCAGGTTTAAGTAATCCAAACTAATTGCAAATCCAAAAGTATTTGTCACTACTACCACTACCTTTATAACGGTAATTGGAAATTGGAGCCAAAGGTTGTTTCAAATCAGATCGAATCACAGTCACTGTAAATCCATTGCCAGTGATTGATGCTGGAAATGACTTGCGGTTTGCTAGGCGATACTGTAATTTTAGGTGGTATTCCTACAGGTCCTTTTTCCCCTGTTTTTTGAAGGGCGGGCCCCCCCCCGGGGAAAAAAAATTTTTTTAATACATGGACACCATCAAACCTCAATTGAACTTCGATACGTGGCAGAATCCTATCTGTTCGCCTTTAATAACTACGATGTATTATTTAGAAGTGGAAGATGGAAATGCTTGTATGCGAGAGATTCAATAATTTTAGTAACTGTAATTCCATTGCCAGGTTGTTGATTGCAGGAGTGAACTACATGTGTAAAGGAGATATGTTCCAATTAACAAGCTTTCCGGAGCGGTAACTTATTCGTGGAGTCCCAAATTATAGGATTGAATGATCCCTTTTATTTCAAATCCAATTGCATTTCCAGATACGACTACTATTATGGGGTGACAGGAACTGATATTAACGGATGTATTGACACAGACACCAGTTATTGTTGCAGGTGTTTGATGTGACCATTTTGATTCTTGAAATTTGTGAAGGAGGGAATCGTTTGAAACTGAATCCTATTCTTCTGGAGAACCGTTGGGATAACCTATTTATGCGTCGCCGGCAGCAGGTTTAAATGATGCAACGGTCGGAACCAATCGCAAATCCTTGGTAAGAAACGAAAATATTCGTGGAAGTGAGAAAATGCTGGCTGGATGTTTCGATGTGGATTAGTATGATTATAGAGGTTAACCAAAACCCAATGCTGATTTTGATTTGGACTTTTACACCTGAGTGTTCAGGCTTGTTATTTGGTGGATAATTAAAATCATTAATGGAAATGATTACAGATGGGTTCGTAAACAATTGCGCAGATACAGTAGATGTTTGAACCGCAGTTGATTTTAATTTTCAATAGTGAAATGTATTGACGTTGATGCCTCAGAATTTAACTTGCTACGATTTACATTAAACAAAGCGATCAATATTGGAAAACATCGATAATTATTTAGAATTGGTTCAATCCAATGTGGTTTTCTCTCCAAATGGAGATGGAATTTAACGATGTTTTTTAGAATCAATTATAAAGGTGACTTAGCCAAATTGTGTTGAGGTAACTATCTTTTAACCGCATGGGAGAAATTGATACACCTCCAAAACCACTGAAAAAGAGTGGTTGGGATTGTAGGAACCCAAAAGTGGTGATAAAGCCTTTCCCTGGGAACCTTTTCTATTCATTGATTTGCAAGATGCACCAAGTGAAAGGAAGTGTATTCTTGACTAGGTAAAAATAAATTGAATGATTTAGAAAAACCGCCTCTATTTCGCTTGAGTGAAGAGGCGGTTTTTTAGTATAATAAAATTTCAAAATGACTATAATAAATTGAACTCTTTCTGCGATTGTTATTTAATTTCAATTTGCCCATTTCTCATACTTATAAAAGGTGAGGAACAATTGAGCAGTATACCCATGATTACACGAGGGATTTAGTTTTTTCATCCGGAATTGGTTTTAAAACCAAAAGGAGGTCGCTGAGGTAAATCAAAAAAATTTAAAGGTATTGTAATAATGAGCATTCCCATTTGTTGTTACTCCAAGAGGAGCGGGTACAGTTTTAAGCGGTGGTGCATTGCAGTGAAAGGTGGAGAGTACTAATTTTCTTCTGAGAATCTAATAGAATTTTTAAACAATGATGGAAGATAATTTGCAGGTGACCACGGAAACAGGGAGTGATCACTGAAGTATTGCAAAACGCCAGTCAAAGAAAAGGGTTTTTTACCCTTCCGGATCCGGCAAGCAAAGGGAGTTGCTTTATTCGGGTTGGGAAATATAGCCGAAAAATTCAGGAGGTCCAAAAGCTGATTAAGTATGGCGTTGTAAAGGATTATGTGCTCAATCTAGAATGGTATTGCCCAAATGGTGAAATCATTTGGACTGGCGCTAATGTGCTAAAAGAATTGCAAAACGTGGCTATAAACTTGACACAAACTTATTGTTGGCAGTGAAGGAACGTTTTGGGGTTGTTACTAAAATCGTTTTTAAGCGTTGATCCTCATTCCGCAATTTGACGCTTTGATGTTAGTGCCATTCAATACCATTGAAGATGCCGCACGAGCTGTCTCTGCTATTTTTAGAACAGGGTTGTGTTCTGCTATGGAGTTAATGGAACGAGATGCTATTTAATGGCGCAAGACTTTTAATCAACGATCATAGTTTTTAAAGCTAGAACTCGACTACTTCAAAGCACATTTGCTGATTGAAGTTGATGGGAAACGGACGAAGCCACCTTTAATGGAATGAATTGCGAGAAGATTTATGCTGTGATTGAACAATTCGATTGTGGTGAAGTATTGATGCTGATAATGAAGCACAGAAAGTAATTTGTGGCGGTTAAGACGAGTGTGGGAGAAGCGGTTAAAAAACATTCCATTTACAAAGAGAAGACACAGTGTTCTCGTGCTGCCTTGCCTTGGAATTGCTGAAAATTGGTAAAGTCAATTGGGAACGAATACGGCTTTCGATCCGGTGTGTTATGGACACGCCGGAGACGGGAATTGCACATTAATATATTGAAGATGAGTGATGATGGACTTTTGGAACACACCCTGAATGAAAGCCATTCGAAAGCTTTTTTAAGGAAGGTCAAACGAATGGGTGGTACCAATTCAGGGAGGAGAAACACGGAATCGGCTGCGGTACAAAAAGAATATATGGGACATTCGTATTTTAACACCACTCAAATCGAACTGATGAAGGAATAAAAAAAAGTCTTCGATCCAAAAGAATAATGAACCCAAGAAAAAATATGGATGTAAAAAAAGAAGCGAGTTTGAACCCACTTCCCTTTTGATTATTTTGTCAGAATTTATCTTTTTGAAACAATTCCACTTTTCGTTGGAATGAGATGAAATAAATTTCCCCACTTTCTAATTCAGAGATATTGAACTGTTGTTGCGAGTTTTCCAATACCTGAATTTCTTGTAATAGCTGTCCAGTAATGAACGAAACAGAAACAGTTGTTGAATTTCAAGTTTTCGTCAGTTTAAAGGTTTAACGAAGTTTTCCTTTAGAAGGGTTAGGATAGATTCGGAAATTATTAAGCTTCTTTTCTTGTATAGATGTTGTAACAGGAATCCAAATTCGATGTGAATATTTGAGTGTATAAATCGCAGCCACCTAGTCGCATTGACATAAAATGATAAGAGGGTATTTGTTTTAAAGTACCATTTGGAGGCATTTAAAATAGCTAATACCATTTAAATGTTTTAACGGTTGCACAAATTTTATTGCTGTCTTATAACTACATTGGCGGTTATTCACTGCCGCAGCCTTAAATTCAAAAAATACGGAGTCAGTTGCTACAAAGGTAGTGTCAAACCCTTGGTTTTGTAGTTGATTTCAGAAATGGTTACTGGGTAAAGTTTTACTATTTGCTGCATATATTGACCAAAACACAGATGAGTGTGCCTATTAATATTGTTGCGATTTATTCTTCAATTTCTACACTAAGTAGTAAAGGATAATTGACCATGTTACTTTTTTAAAATGCCTGTAAGTAGAATCCAAACGTGCAATATTGACTTAACCCCGACGGGAAGTTTGTAGGGGTATAACCTGTATTGAAACTGCCTGGAGGCTGTGCTAATTTATAAACCAAACTGTCACATCAGGGTTCAGTAGCATGTAAATTAATAACTTACTGATATGGTTGTTGATTTGAGAGATATTTCGGGGTGTTTATTATTTTTTGGTGAACTATTGGAATAGAGTCCAACACCGTTGATCAAAATGCCCACTATTTTATTTCTGAGGTGCTAATATTTTGCATAATTACTGAAAATATTTAATATCCAATTACTAATAGGAAAAATCAGGCAACCATTCGTTGGAATGATAGGTTTTCCCGAATAGCTAGTTTCTTTTCAAAGGAATTAGGGTTTGGACTGCATTTGGTGGTTAGAAATTGGTCGTATTGTCTGATTGAAGGATGCTAAATTGTCCGCAATACCCACAGGTCTAAAAACATCAAATACTAAACTACTTGGTGTGTCGTGCGTCAATATTGTAAAATTCTAAATTAAATTCATAAGTTTCTTCCGAAATATGTTTGAATGAAACTTCATAGCCATTAAATTGCTTTAAGGCCGGTTGGAAATAAACAAAATAATATAGTTATAGTAACCAAAAGGAGAGTTAGATTCTTTTTTCATATCGTTTTTTTATTAGACGTTATTGAAACCAACTGAAGTTGCATTAGTAAATTGATTACAATAATATGTTGTTAATCAATAAGTGGAAAGTGCGGTCAATGATTAATATATCAACCCATTAAAATGACTAAAAAAGGAGACGAAAGATTCTCCAAGGGAAAAAAGGGAGCGAGTTTTTAAAAACCCACTTCCCTTTTGATTATTTTGTCAGAATTATCTTTTTTGAAAACAATTCCACTTTTTCGTTTGGAATTGAGAGAAATAAATTCCACTTTCTAATTCAGGAGATATTGAACTGTTTGCGAGTTTTCAATACCTGATTTTCTTGTAAATAGCTGTCCAGTTAAAATGGGAACGAAACCGAAAACAGTTTGAATTTAAGTTTTCGTCATTGAGGTTTAAACCGTAAAGACTCCTGTGAAGGGGTTGGGTTAGATTGAAAAAGCTATTTTTGTTTGTGTTCAATAATGCTAGTTGGAATACAAGGATTCACCAGGTGATATCAAATGAAAAAATTAGTGGACCCCACAGTTTGTCATTTCCAGTTGAATGGTCGGGGATAGTTCCCGGCTGTGGTTCGGACTACCTAAAATCCACTTAAAATTAACAGTACGACCGGTGGTTGTAAGTTTTTGCCAACGGCAATGTTTGTTAAAAGGTCGGGCTCTTACCACTTTTGCGTTTCGTATCAAGGTCAGTAATGTTTAGACGAAAAAAATTCTTAATGGTGTCACCTTAAAACAGGCGGGTAATAGGAAATAGTTCGTTCGTATTGTTAATTACCACTTTAAAAGAAGGATTTGTGATTTGTTGCAACATTGTTCAAATTTCACCTCGACAATCTGTCTCCTTTTTGCTACTCCCACCTTATTCCTCCTCTCAAGTGCCTAATTGTCCATTTTTATAATCCGAAACAAAGCCCACCATTTATTAGGGTAAAATGTCCATTTTTTGGGCAAGTAGGGATTAACTTGTTTAAAAAAAAACTCCTGGTGAGTATTAAGAGAAAATAAAAAATTTTTCTTTTTTTTCCTTTT
>Ga0163217_1117065_pt1 | contig 10473 bp, 12 predicted proteins | sample SynspAceP_FD_185933 | JGI IMG/M metagenome (GOLD analysis project Ga0163217, IMG submission 185933) | Saline lake microbial communities from Ace Lake in Antarctica - Synechococcus sp. Ace-P (PacBio error correction) | ecosystem: Environmental > Aquatic > Non-marine Saline and Alkaline > Saline ... | reverse complement strand
ATTTCCGTTAGCTGCGCAGTCATTGACCTGGGTAAATGTGCCGATGGCCGTAATAGGTAGCCGAGAAGAGCGCTCATTCCAGCTGAAGCGGTGATTCACTACGAAAACACCCCACATGCCGAAGAAGAGCCAACGGGTTACATATAGACCGCGGATGCCAAAGGCCCAGCGTACCCGATTGCACCCACTGTGCCGGATGACAGAAAAAAAGTCGCCACAAAACGCTTCAAAAATGACGCTGTCAAAATGGCTCTTTACAATGGACAACAGCGACGACGGACGGCTCGAGCAGTACACGAGGTAAAGGTTTGAACCAAGCACCCGTAAAATCCGTGGACGTTACGCAGGACGCCTGGCGCAAAATGGCCGCCCGCCAGTGGCTAGGCATCTATCGGCAATCCAGTGCAATACGAACTGCGCAGGGTGACATGAGCATGTCGCACTGAACGAACTGATTGGCCAGCATTCAGTAGTGAGTTTTAACTGGCATTATCCGCTGCCATGAACTGGCGACCGCAGTCTACCAAAAAAGCTTCAGCCAAGGTTTGCTGTTTTCCCTGAATGCGCAAAGCTGGCATCCTGCGACAGCTGCATCATGAGCCGATAAAGTTTCATTTCTCACCTGGGCATCTTGCAGCGAACCGCAGTGGGGCAGGCAATGCATGGGTTCGAGCACGTGGTCTACCTAGGGCCAAACCGTCGGGTATTAGTCTGCATACCCGCGGCACTTCAAGTGCCTACTCGCTGGAGTTGACAAGGCGCAGTTGACGCCATCCCCATCGTTGCGCGTTGCCACCCGTCAGTTTCCGGTTTTGGAAGTAGCCTGTCAAAGCCCACGGGCAGATCGCACCAATTGGCAACCATTTGCACTGGGAAAGGCGAAACCACCGAGCTAAACATGGCTGAGAGAACCGCCGACAAACTGCTTGCCCTGGTGCCGACAGAACTGGACGCCTGCCGCGCCAAACATGGCGCCGACAGCATCCGCGCGGTGCAGGAACGTCGGTGGGTCTTAAGGCTACCGAAGAGTTGGGCCACAAAAAGTATACATCACACCAATCTGGACAAACACCCGCGACGTGTCGGCGTACTGCAAGGCGTAAAAGCCAGTATCGGATCTGGGATACGGGGCGGATCAACATTTTCGCAAATTACACGGTATCAAGTCCGCTTCTTTGCGCACCGGCGAAAGGGGAGACAGCATGGCTAGCCAATCAGCCGCACCATTTACAGCTGAGGTTACAAGTGCCCGCTATCTGGGGACCAACCGCGCCACCTAGCGGGTTGAACTGTCGAAACCGGCGCACGCGAGTGCCACAGCACCTTGGCTTTCGCACGTAACGCGGATTGCCAGGAAACCAGGAAAACTGCGCGCCCTGCAACTTCAACGGCCGACAGCCTTTGAAAATTGGAAAGTCTGTTATGAACGAGCGAGGCTGTGGCCGAGGCAAACTACAGCGCAGCGACGAGCTGTTTGACTGTTAACAGGTGCCGCCACACTTTCACTCTGGCAAGTAGTCACCTGGATAGAGCGCAGACACCCCGTCTGAAGGCCTGTTACAAATCGCTGCCGCATGTTCTGTACCCCAGTGCGAAAGCTGAAGGTTTCCGCTGCATCACTTAGTTCCCGACCGTCCGCGACGTGAGGCCCGCTCAAGTACCCGCATCGAGAGGACAAACGCCATCCGATCTGTTGTCGAACAGGCAACCCCGTCGAGAGGCGACCTGACGATGGCGCCACTTCGTGACCTGGGAAAGTCCGTTCCGAAACCAGCCTATTTGTGCTCTAGATTCGCCGGTGACCTGTGAAAAGCAGACAGCGTCACCACCATGAGACGCCGCAAAGGTACTAACCTCGCATTACGTAGAAGCGCGCAACTCTGAAAAATGCGATACGCGCTGGACTCCCTGAGCGCGCCCATGCTCTGGGAGCACGACAACCTATCGGCGCGAGTTACGACCTCGACATTTTTACATTGATCGTTGCAGTTGATCATTCACATGGCGCTATGGAAAAACAAGGCTGAACATATTCAACTCTCGTGCGTACTGGCAGCCGGGAAAACAGCGACGGATATGGCTTTCGAACGCATGAATCATTGTCGCCCATGAATATTTTCAAACTGGTCCGGCACCGAGCGTATTACCTGCCTGACTGGTCCAGACTTCAGCCTTAAAGAAGGCATTTACCGTGTTCGCGACACCCAGTCTCTGGGGACATGGGCTCGGCCACGTGCACGATTGAAAGTGACACTGTGCTGCGTACCGCCCAGTTGCCGAAGACGCAGGCCCCATGGCTTCACTCGGTGGCGCCCGCGTTCTTCTCAGGAAATCACCAAACTTCTACACTCTGACCCTTTATGTAAAGGGCGCCGAGTGGTTGGCGTATGTTCACACCCTGCTAGGGCCGGATTCTGTTCCGCAAAGGCAGTGATGTACTTTGAACGCCACGGACGGCCAGGCGTTTACCACAGATGATTTTGTAAAAGCATGGAGGACGCATTAGTCCGATCTGGGGCCAGTTCCGCTTGTGGTACGAGCCAAGCCGTACGCCGCAGTTGGCGCATCAGTAGAACGAAGTACCGATAAAAGCGCACGGAGCGTGTTATCACCTGCACAATCAAACAGACACTGCCAGACACCCGGGGACAAACGACAAACAGCCTCAGCACATTCTTTTTGCTCCTGGGCCTGTTAGGTAGCCGCGGTGAAGCTTGGCATTGGCGTTAATGCGAGGAATGGGCCAAGCCGAAGGCACCGCAAGGCGCGTGCTGGAGCTCACTGGAAACAGCCACCAGTTTGATTTTCACGGCCCAGCGAACGCCCGGGTGCCATCCCTGTGCGGCATCATTTTCAGCACCGGTGCGGGTGAGCTATTCCGTGACCTGCGAAACAACTGCTGTTCCTGATGAACAACGACTCAGAACCGGACCCAACCGCTGTGACGCTGGCAAACGGCGCTGGCCATAGACGTATCCAGCAGATGATTGAGCGCGGCCAAAAAGACGTCACCCCGTAGATGCTCGCCTGGATAGGCGCTTTCCGCCACCTGCATCAGCCGAGCCGACCTGGATCAGGCGTTGGTGGCAAAAATTCGCTGGTGCTGCCGCAACTGGTGGCTTATCTGGCCGATAACTGACGGGATGCGCCGACTGCCTGCTAATCACCGGGCCGCCCGCGGGTGTTAAAGCAATCCTTGCGATTGCCTTCGCGCGACGAACCTGGTGCCTGCTCACACGCCGCCAACATCGACAGCCGCCACTACCAAACTTGGCCCCGAAAGCCGGTGCCCGTCGCAGCGCTTGGCACAAACGCGCTGGCCTGGCTGCTGGCTTATAATGGACGAAGAAGGCCGATCCCCTCGGTTTAGTCAGTATCGCGACGCGACAACAGACCGACCGCCTGGCGCCCTTGAAGGCCGGTTGTGAACTCCGGTTAACAGACGATCGTGCGGCTACCTTGAACGATTTTTTAACCAGACCTTTCAGCCCACGACACCCCAAGTAGTGAAACAGTGTTTCTCGGTGCAGGCAGGACCAGCCGTCGGCACCGGGCAGCTGTCACGCACTTTCACGCGGTTGCTGGGAACACCCGGCGTTTGATTGGAAAAAACCCCAGACAAATTCGCGCGGTGATGCGCCTTTCGCCGGCCAGAACCTAGGTGGAACTTCCACAATCCGGAACGGTTCTGGGCTCACCCAGTTCCTGGCCGACCAAGTCTGCAAAACTAGACGGACAGAAAACCCGCAAATTGCCGCGCCGCTCGTGAGCCGCTGACCCCGCTGGCGCAGCATTCGCCCCCCGCGTACAAGCCAGGCAGATGCAAAACAGCGGCTAATGCAGATCTCGACAAAAGAAAACCTGCCGGGATTTGTACCCGAGCGTTATGGCTAACAAGGCCTGGCGGACTAGCCGTTTAGCACATGGGGACGGATTTCACCCCAGGGACGGATTTCAAATTCCGTCCCGCGCGCTTTACAAGTCCGTTCCACTGTTTCCACTCATAATCCCCGCTACACCATAAATCGCACTTTCGGGCAGATCAGCCAAAACTCGCGAGAATGACTCACTCACCCTATTGGACGGCGCTTTTGCGGCACACCAAATACAACACACATCAAGCAAATAGGAATCGACATGGCCTATACGCAACAGCGCGTTCAGCTGCGCTGCCCGGATTTTGCTGCAAGCCATCAGCTTGGTGCGCTTTTGTGTTTATAACCCCCTCAACGGGCTTCGCGTACGCTTGACTTACTGGAAACCCCGTCTCGCAAGGCACCGAAAAACTGGCCACGGTTCGAGTCTTGCTAACCGATTCGCGCGCGCAGGGGACAGCGGAGCGCTTGTAGCCGTTGGCGAACGCAGCGCCAACATCATTTACCCGATGACCGGTGCAAAAGGGACCCAGCCCAGTGTGCCGTTGTCGGTTTTCACTTTACCGGGGTTGATTTTGCATCGGCAGCCACGGCTGCCGCCGTGACGTGCACGTGGCGAGCGGGCTGCAACACAGCGACAGCGGGTCTAACTGGAACCTGCAGCATGACCGGCAATTCTCAGGCGCCAAATCTGGCCATTGCGCGATATAGAGCAGGAAATCGAGGCTACGGAAACAGCGCCTTGAACTGCAGGCCGAAGACGACGTCCGGCGTCTGGAATGGGCACTGGACGACCCTGGTGTGTTGGCCTCGAAACCCATTGCAAGGCAGATTTGTCCGGCTAGCCGGTGAACCCGTTCTCTGGACGTGTGGTTTGAAGACTGCGACCATCAGCTTGTGATGGCGCCTACGCATGATTTTTCACACCGAGATGTGGCATCAATGGCAGGACTGGGCGCGGAAACTGGAGACAATGCCCATAAAATATCACCCTCAATGCATCACCAAAATTCGGGTGGTGGAGCGCTGGTGATTGCTAGGCGAAGCCGGGCAATCACGTGTCTGAAGACACACGGGACATTACCTGGGAGCGCCGGCGATTACGGCTACGTAAGGCTCGTGTTGGCGTGACAGCACGTGCAAATAGCGGTGACGCTCTGGCCTTTGGCCTGCGTGGGCACAATTATGCAAACCACAACCATAACGAGCTTAGTTGGGAACGCCTACAAACTGGCTCCAGCACCACCTTTGAACTGATGGCGCCACGCTGGCGAACGCATGTGTTGGTGAGGGACCAACGGCACCTTGGTGAATTCGCGGACAGCGACATATGCCAAGTTCGGGAAACCCCTGCGAGACGATCGCCTAGGCTTGATGGGTGTTGTGGTGAAATGACGGCCCGCAGAGGCCTGCCTCGCTAGGTAGGGTGAGGGCGGACGTATTCTGGTGGAAGGCGGCAGTAGAAAGAACAAGGGCGTAGAATGACAAATCCAAAGCATGCCAGAGGAGCGTAGACCACTACCCTCACTACACCCAAAGCCGAAGCCCTTTCATGGAACGGCTGCATTTTCAACCAACGCGTCACTATACTGGTTTCTGATTCGCGGTGCTGAACCGCATTTTATGGGCTCACGCGGTTAATTCAGCCCGATGCAGCTTTCGAGCGGATGATTCCGCCTAGAGCATTCCGTACATCGTGAACTGCTGAAAACCGGGACGAATAGAAGAACCTGCAGTAACTCCGGTGGCGCATTGCCGTAGCTACAAGAAACCGTAGTGATATTTTTTGTACGAGAGTACATGGAAAACTCTGCGCCCAGATCAACCGACGGAAGTGTTCTATCTCACCGCAGTGTTGATCGCAGCGGTCTTTGAAATCCCTAATGGACCCCCAAACGTTTGCGTCTGGTAGAATCAACCGAGCAGGGCTTCCAGGGCGCACCATAATTCCGGACAATTTACGACGGCGCAGCTCTGCTGAAAGCCTGGAGCAGTTGCGCCAGACAACGTACTGCGTTCAAGTGAAGTTGGGGGCGCCTTGATATCGACCACTTCCGCTCTCTACCACATCGTGTAACGCACGCTTTCCGGAAAGGACCCGCAAACCGGTGAACCGCTGAACTACGCTGCTTTTTCCGCGAGCTGGAAGAGAAGATTCAGGGACAAGTATCAGACGCAGAATCCGAACTCCAGTATTCACATCGTCGGTTTCGCCAAAAAAGTCGCGACGCTGATTGAAGGTATTGGTCGCCATATGCCTGGTTCTGCCGCACACCAGTGCTCTTGACACGCATTTTGCTGTTCTGGTAACTCCCGCCTTCTCGCGGCACTCTGGTGCCGGTGCTGACGTCCTTGTGCGGATTTCTTGGCAGTAGGGGCAGCTAAAAATTACTGCGTTACGGGTTAGACCCGTATTCGTGCTGGTGCGTTTCTGGTGTTTGCATGGCATAAGCCACGGGTGCAGCTAGTGAACGCATGAGCGGTAGAGCGCCCCGTTTTGATCCCGCTCAACGCGCTCGCCTGCGTTTCGCGGGTCTTTACGAACTTCCCGGCATGCTGGCGCTCGATTTCGACGCCTTCGGCTTCTTACGCTGCTATTTATCGCATATCGACGTCATCAAAGACCTTACCATAGCCCGCAGCGCTTGGGTGTGGCTATCGATGATCATCACCAACTTGATATCTGCACCCGCTGCTGTATGTCGTCATCGGTAATTACGCGGTGGTATTTCGCCACGTGCAAAAACAGGTGAAGAAACCGATCGAAATGGCTCGCTGTCAGCGTTTGCCAGCCCAAAGTCGCGCCTTATATCCGTGCTTGATTGCACTGTTGGGCCTGCTTGGTGTCTACTCAAGCAAGACCTTTGAAAGTAGGGGATTTAGGACCAAGGGCGCCCGGAATTGCGTGCCCGTATATCCCGACTACAACACAGACCAACGCTATTTCATTATCGATAAACTATACCACCAGTGCTGACTTGCTGGATGGTGTGGTGAAAACCGCGGCTTCGAACAGATGTAACCCAGTTACAACGTGTTACGAGCCATGGGACACCTTTGCGGGGGAGTTACAAAACCACCCGGGTGGCAATTCCACGTCTCGCTGGCGGACGTGCGAAAGGTCTGTCACCAAGCGACTGAAACGAGGTAACTGAACTGGTACGCCATTCCCGCAACCAAACATCATCAACGCTTCGATTCTGACGCCGCCATTCGGGTTGATCAACACCGTTGGCGCCTTACCGCCCCACGCTTGTGTTTTCTGAAGATCACAAAGCCGAACCCGAACCGTGGTGACGCGGTTGGAGATTTCTTTCGCTGCAACAACAGTACGAAGACCAATTTACTTTTCCTGGTGGCGGCGGGTAAGCCGGGCTAGAAGCGGCCACAACGACGTTCATCGCGAAAGCCAAAGATGATGCTGTGTTCGTATATCTGTGTGGTCAGCTGCTGTGCTTGTGCCACCTTCCGTTCCTGGCGGGCAGGCTTTGCATCGTGTTCCGCTGGGCTTACTCTGTGCTGGCGAGATCATCATGGCAATGCGCGGCATTTGCCTCAAGTGGCCACCGTGCGGTGATGCAATAAGTGTGGTATAGGTGTGGGACTACGGTAATTCTACTTTACAGCAAGACTAGATAAATTTCTGTGGAAGGTTAAATCCTTGCAGGAATTTACTTTGAAACCTGCCTACCATGGTATGGGCGGTGATATTTCACCGGCTTCACCCTGGGCCTTGTGTGTTACCTGGATTTTTCACCATCAAATCCAGGCCGTATGGGCTTGGCTGCGTTCTTATGTTCATCGTGAACATGATTGGCTCTATCTGGTGTTGCCGGCGCTGGACGCACTTCTGCTGAAGCCGGAAACACAGCGCGAGAAAGCCCACCTGGCAACGTAAAGCTAGCTGTGAAAGACCGCCATGGCAGTTCCATGACAGGCGGTTCTTCTTTTTACTCAGGCGGCGTAGGTGTCCCTTCTGGCTAAAGTGCGTCACGATTCTTTTATCAGGCTGTGGGACTATGTTTTAGTAGCTCCGCAAAAGCTGGATTTCTCGTTACGCGGGGCTCTAGGTCAGACAGTAAAAGGACAAACTAAGATGACGGTTGAACTAAAGTCTCTGTGTGGCGATTATCGACGGCACTGAGGCCATCGGCGGCAGCTTTTTCACGTTTCTGCTCAAGGACGCAGCGTTCATTACAATTCGGCACTGTGGCGTTACCGTGTGTATTACCCGGCGGTGGAGCTAGTTACCGCTATGGGTTCAAATGACGTAAAGACCACGGCATTTCCTGCTCAGTTAAAAGCACGGTGGTTCTGTCTTCACTGAACAGCCATAGCCCAAGGGAGCTGGACCTGCGTCGTCCAATCAGACTGGCAGTTTCACGCTACAACGGCGCAGCGTTTGGGCGGACGGCGCCCAACAAAAAAACTTGCGCGCAGGTTTTCTCCATGCCGGAGCCGTTCACCCGTTGTTCAGCAAAGCTCGGAAATCACCACCTTGAGATACTGAAAGGCAAGCGAGTCGCGGTGGCGACCGAGAGTCGGGGCAGCGTGCACCGCCGAAACGCTGATGAAAGAATGGGCTGGAAAAGGACAATTCGCGTTGGCTGACCGAGCTGAAAGGGCCGATGCCCGGCCCTTGTGCCATGGCATATCGACGTTTCTACACCCGCTAGCAGCCATCAGGCGCAGATAAAAGAAGCCACCATTCCTGCTGACAGCGTTATAGTCAGCGTTTGACAACAGCGCACCAAAAAACTGATCAAAACACATATCCCTACTACCGCAAAGCCAAATTCCGTGCATGTACCGCGGTAGCGAGCAGAAGAACACCTTCGGCGTTTGCAGCCACTTTCTGTATCGTCTAAGACGTGCCGACGATGTGGTTTACAAGATGGCTACGCCCGTTGTTGAAACCTTTGACAGCTTCAACACCGCCTGCATCCTGCCTTTCATAACCTGAAAGAGAAATGGTGTCGATGCCTTAAGTGCCCCCCTGCATCGGGTTGCGTTCAGTAACTACAAAAGAAGCGCGCTGATGCAGTAAGACAATCCGCAAGAGACGTATTTAAATTCGTCCCCGCTCTGCGACCTAAGCAGAACCGCATTAACCCGCCGGGTTTTTCTGTTAGACTTCCGCCCTCTCGCCACCGCTGTTTATCGTGCGGCTATACCAAACAAGTGATCTCTGGATTAGATCACCGCTGACACTCTCAGGAGACACTGGCCCTACTAGTACCTTGCCTGACGGCAGTCACCGAGTTTTTCCGAAATCCGATCCGTGCACGGACGTGGCCGGCGACATTGCGCCGGCCTAGACAAGGCCGCACTGCCGGTTAAGTCGACGGAACGCTGTCGACACCAGCTACCTGATTAACACGAGCACGCTGGCTATTGATCCCGAGCTGCGAGACGGCTTGGTGTATCCGTCACCCACCGCCCACCTGCTGGCTTATGGCGGTAGAGCTGTTCCGAGCCCGTGTCACCATCGCCCAGTGGATTGACGACGGTTTTTAACTCGATTCAAATACGATCGCCCCTTTCCAACGAGACCTGGCGATGAAAAACGCTGCAGACTGGCAGCCAAGACTGCCGTTTCCCGCTCGTATATGTCCGCAGCGAGCCGTAGAGCTGTTCAGCAGCATGGCGAAGAGTAAAATTCGCTCATTGAAGAATTCCGGCGCAGAAGACTGTCATTTTACGCCAGGGTTAATTTCATTACGACCTGGCGCAGCCCCCAGGTTGCCAGACCGCAAAATGAAAGCCTTCAAGCTGCAATTAATCCGGTGCGTTCTGGGCGTGTTGGATACTTAACAACGAAACAGTTGCAGCGTGTCTACGGCACCGCTGGCCAATAGAAAGACCTGAAAGCTTACGTGGTCGATTCGAAGAGCCGAAAAGCGAGCGACACCGCAAAAGGTTGGCAAAAAGCTGATACCTGTTCCATATGACGCAGCGAAGAAGGGCCGGTATGGTGTTCTTGGCATCCGACGCTGGGACCATTATCAGAAAATGAACAAGTAACATGCGCGAGATCCTGCGACCGCCACGTTTATCAGGAATCAAAACACCCCAGATTGGTCCCGCTCCTGGGGCAAAAAGTTCCGGTCATTGGACAAATTCAAAGTAAGCATGTTCACCACCGTATCGGAAACAAAACACGGGACTTGCATCGAAAGCCTATGAAACTGCCCATGCACATCCAGGGTGTTTCAAACAAAGGCCTTTGAAAAAGCACAAAAGATTTGCGCTGCGGCCCCCTGGCGGGAATTCGGGCCTACCTGCCCACCGCAACGAAGCGCTCCCGGTGCATTTGGCCACGGTCTGATTGCGCGTTTGCGCGGCTTTACCCAAGGACGATGGGCACATCTTCTGTGGAAGAAAGGCGTACATACAGAACGAAGTGTCGGGAAATTCAATCCGAACGCTTGTTGCACGAAAGTTTTACAAAAGAACTTTCGGCTTTCACCGAAGATTTTATATAAAAAATTGTCGACCCCGGCCCGAAAAAGGCGGCGTGGGGTCTGAACGGAAAGTTCTGGGACAAAATCGCCGAAGCCGCACTGGAACAGGCATTGAACGCCATCTTTCTCTTTGG
>Ga0163217_1032370_pt1 | contig 10473 bp, 4 predicted proteins | sample SynspAceP_FD_185933 | JGI IMG/M metagenome (GOLD analysis project Ga0163217, IMG submission 185933) | Saline lake microbial communities from Ace Lake in Antarctica - Synechococcus sp. Ace-P (PacBio error correction) | ecosystem: Environmental > Aquatic > Non-marine Saline and Alkaline > Saline ... | reverse complement strand
CTTTTACTGACCACTGACAAAAAACAAGCCAAGTTAGCTGTTTATTTAATTTCTTTCCGCAGGGTTACTTGCCCGTTCAGAAATCCCAGACTCTATTCAACAAAATAGGCAAAATCAATAAGGGTCATTTCTTCTTCTTCATAAAACGCCACATAGAGATCTCTAAGCAGGCATAAAACCGGCGGATAAATTTCATGGATTCGCTGGATATAAGCGGACAAGTTCATTAACGGAATGGCTAATTCATGGACATATCAAAAAGGCCTTCTGAATCGCTTCAGAGCGCTTTATTTTTCAGTCACCTGTTGTAACGCGGAACAGCTCTCTTAAATTCTTCTAACAGAAAGGTTGCAACGAAGTAATATTAGAATCAGCCATTCTGTGATGTCTTGATGCTTCTATTAGTTAGACTTTTTTGGCAAAAATTTAGGGGCCTAAAAAAAACTATAAAGACCAAAAAGGCCACACTAGGTGCCTTAATTTGACCGAATATATTCTAGCTCTATGCCTAAATTCAGATACTTCAAATCATATGTCGATTGCCAGCTTTAATTTCATCAATTCAGTACAATCACCACAGGTTACCTCTTGCGCTGGCGTTATATCCCTGAAGGCGTGTTTGCCACCATTTGGTGTCGAACCCTATGCTTACTCCGCGTCCAAGCCGGCACAATCATTGGGTTTAGGCGCCACCTAAGACACCCAACACTGTGACAGGCAATACAGGCTTGTTATAATTCGTGTACCACTTACGAGGACCGGCTGAACGGCAGTCTCAGCCTTCAGCACCAGCAACATGCACTTTACTTAATGCCTGAATACCGATTTTATATCATCCACTAGCCGCATCCTGAGATGGTTGAGCATAAAGCTAATGACAACAATGAAACAATATTAAATCAAACTTAATGTTTCACGATTCCTCCATAAGAGTTTGACGTAGTTTTAAAACGGTCGCCAGGCAAAATCTGGAAATCCAGATACTAACGGACTAATTCTTTGCTGAACAACTTTTAGTCATTTCAAGCTAAGCAAATTTCGTTATTTTAATTAAGCGCTTAGCAAGATTAAGACACTTAAATTCGAAAATTTTACCCAACGGAGTAATCGCCTTTGGGATCGCAAGTGCTATAATAAACAAAAACGAGTTGGAGTGATCTTCCCACGGTTCGTAATTGCCTGATGTATGGAATTGAAACTTGCTCTTAGCTCGCTCATTTAAAGTGGCATTAGCTAAGTAACATCACCGAAATTCTATGGTACCCGCTGTTAAGACATAAATATAACTTCTTAAGCAGAAAACAAAAGGCCCGCAATTTCTTGCAGGCCTTAAGTTATAATGGTGGCCGGAGGCGGAATCCGAACCACCGACACGGGGATTTTCAATTCCCCTGCTCTTACCGACTGAGCTATCGGGCAAAAACGGTTGACTTGCTTTTCGGTGTTTTGTAGGACCTTGCTTCGTCGTGGGTGCGTATTAAACGGATTATGGTGTGATTTATGTCAACTATTTTATGGTAAATATTTTGATTTTTTGCTGACTGCTGTAAAAAACAGCAAAAGCTTGTTATTAAATCACCTTTCATGCAAAAAGCTGGGCTTGGTGCGCCTTATCAGGTTTTAACGCACGTAACCCTTCAACGCGGAAATCCTTTTACTTCAAACAAAAAGTCGGTCATGGCCACCTTCTAAAAATTGACGATGTTCTGCATCATCATGTTAAGCTTTTTTCATTAGATCAACATTGATCTGCTTCTCTTGCCAAAGCGTCCATGCTTCTTGCTTAATATTATCCAAAAAATACCGTTTGCCCCAGTTCACCTGGATACCAATTGAAAAGCTAAAAACCTTTGCTTCTTTTTCAAATACTGGCCAATGTACCTTCTACTCATTTTTTAATACCTTCCTGCTCAAATGTGCCGTGCCACTCGAAATAATGGATTCAAAAAGAGAGATGGACACTATAGCCTAATAACTAAACTCATAAAGCTAGTCTAGCAAATTAGGTTAAGCCCAGTCCTGGACCCAAAACACAATAGCGAGCTTAATTTGATTTTTAATTTCGCATTCAAGAACAGCGAAAAATGAGCGCGCCTAATAAATAAGCCAACATAGGAGTTAACGACTATCACTAAACAGTATTTGTGGGGGAAAAACCAGACTTTTATCCTTTGTTGTGCCACCTTGCTTTTTTACTATGCCAAAGAGCGATAAAACACATACAAAAAAATAAAGTACAAAAAATATGGCCAGTCGGTGGCTGAAAACATTTGCCCACAAATACCCCCGTACCAAATAGGCATGCTGACTACCAGAGCCTGCGCCTCGAGCTCAAGACTAAGGGTGTCACACCCTAACATTGAACGCTAAAGAAGTCATGATGATAGGACGTAAGCCGCTGCCTTAGAGGCCTCTAGGCAGGAATTTTTTTTCCCCAAGGGTTTTTTTTTTAAACCGAATTTTTTTACCCCTCCTCATAGAGAGTTTTGGGCAAACTCGATAATTAAATGCATTTTTAGCGCTAAACCTATGGGTCGTGACGCAAACCAACTGAAAATAGACATCATTTGTTCAGACCTCTAAGAGGGTAAATATCACAGCGCCCAAGATACCTAATGGCCACGACCAAAATCACGGGCCGTTGGGAAACTCCAGCGTTCCATATAAAGCGGAGGATTAAACATAAAAATACAATCAAGATTGATTAAAGGCATTATAACATTGGCGCTGAGGAACCAGACTTTTTGTTTCCTGCAAGATAACCCGAACATTCAAAACCAAACAACGGCAGGCAAGCTTTCCGCGGCAATTCTTCCATTGCTTTGCCCATGGTTCCCCCGAACTTAGACCAAGCGCCGCCTGCCCTTAAAAATTCCACTGAAGATACACCGTTTGTAACGTTCTAATTTAGGTGAACCAGAAAACAAGTCCGGAAGGGTACTGATAGCACTAAAGGCACCATTTGTTTTGTTTTCATCATCCGCACCATTACCCAGTCTTTAATATCCTCGCATCAGCGATAAGGGTGCATCCGCTTGTACCAAAAAACCTTCTTTTACCCGGATTGCCGATCAACAAAGTCATTCACATAGGGAGACGCCCAAGCGTTGTTAAACACTTGATTCACATCGAGTAATAGGGAAACGCCTAAAGCCCATGGCTTTCTGCTGATCGATATTAAAGCTTTAAATTGGTGGCTCCAGTGGTATCACCAAACCATTGGCCGCACACCCAAGCAATCGACTGTCTTGGGCTGCCATGCCAAGTAACTGATTTCGAGCTCCACAAGGCTTGATGCCTTGTCCGCTCAAATCTTGCTAATTCAAAGGTAAACCCTGTGCGTTACCTAATTCGGCGATGGTGGTGGTATAAAGGGCGAAAACAGACGCTCTTTTAACTGCTAGTGCTCCATTGCACGGGCCCAGCAACAGCTTGCACATTTGCTCGCACCGGACGCTCTCCGCAAGTCTTTTAATTCTTAAAAGCCATACCCGTTGTTTGACGCTGCCTGAAAAACAAAAATCAAGACCATGTTTTTGAGAACATGGCTGTACGTTATCTTTTTCGTCCTCTAGAAAGTATTTTTCACGTTATTCCATAACAAAGATGGACGCTCCATCGACGCACCTTGAGGCAAAGACGCAGAGCAAACATTCGGCCTTGGTCTTCGCAGGCAAAAACCGTGGCATCGCCAAGAACAGCACCCCCAGTTACAACAAGCTAAAATTCACATAGATAAAACAGTAGTCCATGCGTTCCCGCATGTGCCTAAATGAATTTTGGTAGCCTATTCATTGCTGCAAATTTATTATTAAACCAAAAAAAAAACACTTTGTTGGCTTATCTTCGCTGGAAAGTCGGGTTTGACATAGTGGCACATAATCGCAGGGTTAATATTAGGCCACCAGCACGGATAAGCCATGGGCTGATACAATAGTTCCGCAAACTGGCGATAAATGACCCCAGTCGAACCACCAAAAAGGCCATTGGTACAAAATACGCTGATAGCACTAGAGCAATACCGATGAGTGACCCGGTAACTGCTGCATGGTTTTTTGGTGGCCTCTTTAGGCGATAAACCTTCTTCATCTGCATCACCCTGTTCTACATTTTCCACACGACATGGCTCATCCACTAATAAGCCGATGGCTTTTAATACCATGGCAACATGGTCAAGGTATTGATTGAAGTATCCAAAAAGATTAAAGAAATTGCCAAAGTACTAGCCAACAACCACAGTACGGCAATCTGGGGATTATGTTGCCTAAAGTTTGTTAAAACAAAAAAACATCACACAAGAATACGAGCACATAGCTTCTAATAGGGTTGGATACGGATTCAATAGTAACTTAACAAGGCGCTAGAATCATAGGATAGACAACTTTCAAGTCCAGCGGGAAACTGCGGCTTCAACTGAGCAATTGCGCTCTTTCACCAATCAGCGGTATCAAGGGCATATTGCTCCAGGACGCCAAGACTGATAGCCATACCAGCTGCAGGTTGATTATTGTATTCAGACAGTATTCCGATAATTTTCGCCACCAAGCTCCACTTCGCTACGTTCTGACAAACGCCAAAGTCGAGCCATCATTCTGGCCACTCTTTAACAGAATATCGCCAAACCTTTTGGGCGTTTCTTAAACCCAGTTTCGACCACTATGCTGCGCTAATTTGCTTCTGACCAGGTTACAGCTGGTGCACCACCAACTCACCTGCCGCTATTGTGGAATTTTTGTGCTCTTAATGGCAAGAATAACTTCATTACACAGTTACGCATATTGGGTAAGTTGTCCAGGGTTTAACCATATTCTCATGGCATATTGCGATGCAAAAAAAACTGAAATGGTGCCGGACTCAGAAGACGACTTACTTGGTCTTTACATTAGAGGCAAATAGTCAGAAGATATTCAAAACGATTTCCACTACGACCATGCAGCAGAATAAAAACCCAGCGGACTAAAAAAGCCTAAGAGATTTAGGCCACTCTAACGCCAGCTGCGGACCTTGATCTGGCAAAAGGTCATTGCGGTCTGCAATTGTTTGTAACCTGTACTGACGCAGAATATCAGGTCGGTATCTTAAAGGTCACGTATGGTTGGCATTACCGGTTGGATCACTGCTCGCACTGAGATACCTGAAACATTGTCTATACCCGTTAAGGTCTGCCTATTACTATGTATACTACCAGTATCTTGCACAACTTGAGCGGGACGCCCTGAATAGGGAAGCAGAGATTAGATAAACAGAGGTGGACGCAAGCACATCATAGGATATGTGAAACAGGATAACTAGCATAGCCAACAGTGACCTGCAGCATGATTTCATCAATGGCAATAACCCAAGCGCGAGTATCGCTTTCTTTTCGCATGAAATTATTTTAGCCCATAAATTAACCGCCTGCTGTGCTGATTAATATCGCTCGCGCGTCACCGTTCATACCAAAGAATTTCTTGAATCCCGCCACAATGACTTGAGCTCTCCCACTTCTAAGCCCATTTAAAACCAACCAAGGAGGCGCCAAAGCACGATCGATAGCGACAAAACCGCTGTTGTACATACTGCACTATCCACTCCACAATAATAAACATAAGGTTTATGTCATGACTAAACACAGTGATTTTTGCGAATTAATAAAGAATTATTTCGCTCTTGCCTGCATGAACGTAACTTTGCCGAACATAACCCGGTAACAGAAATATAGTTCAGGGTTTAGAAAATCAACCCGAATAGAAAAACGGTATCCCCGGTAGATGGGTCGGTATTGCAACTGCTAAACTTAAACTCTCAACCGTCAATGCAGGTACTTTTTCACCATCACTAAAGGTGAGCTCAGCGATAGGAGCGACACGTTCAAGCATTCACCGGGCGATGCGTTGCTTAAATTCTGCCCGTAAATCGTTCATTAGCCATGGGAAGAATCAAAAATAGATGGCGTCTAGTGGGTAAATTTCCGCGTTAAAAAGCAGCAAGCTGTTGAAACTCAAAAACTAAAAGCACCCTCGCACACTGGAGTTGCTAATTCCGCCCTTCAATTGCGCCAAACATTGGTTGTATTGAATATTGAGCCTAGCTTGTAAAGTGCGCCTCCAGTACGCCAACTTAGCTTCTAAAACTATCAAATTGCGCTACTGAGCAATATCTAGTCTGTGCTGACTAACCAGCTTTTGTTTAATTAATTTGGTATAGCGACTAAATCCGCCTTTTTCTCTTGTAAATTTGCTTTGTTTTCAGCAATTGCCGCTTCTGCTGAGAGTAAAATCGCTTCAAAACCGTAGGCTATTTGGTAAAAGCGTTGACCAGCCGCTTACCCACCGAACCTTTTCATCAAATAAACGCTGCATATAATGCACTCACCTGCAGGACGTAATTTGCATTTTTTAGACGCAATTTGAACGAGCCGGTAAAGACTGGGGTAAACCAATCACATCGTGGCCACTAGCCTTAAACATCAACGCTTGAGGGAGATCTTTGCTGATTTGACTGTTTCACTTTGTGGTGGCGAAAACCAGGCGCTTAAATCATAGAAGCGCTGCCCCCCCAGTAAAACCCATACTGTAAAGAACCGAGGAACAATCTCATTGAGACCTTGCAAAATAGTTGGGTACCTTTAGTGCTTGTTTAAAAGGACGTTAAAAACGTAACAGTAAAAATAAGAATGCATAATATTTTACAAACCAATTTACATACATTCATGCATGTATGTATTCATACTGGTTACCTCGTTAACATTGCAACAAATGCAGAAATTTAATAGCTTCTTTTAGTTACATTATTTCTCAGTATTTAAGTAAGAATTCGGTTACATAAACGAGGTATCTTAATGGCCCAGAAAAACAAAAAACCCAAATTGCGAGCGGCAATATCCTACTTAAATTCTGCCGAAACCAGATTTTCTTCGACAAGGTTCATTCACAAACCACTATTAATGGATGTAGCAAGCCAGCGGATGGAACCCGTGGTCTATTTATTTGCATTTAAAAATTAAAATGAATATCGAGGCGATGGTTAGAAGAGTCCATTCTACCCTTTAGAGTCTTAGTAGAGCTTGTCTGACGAGAATGAGCCTGATCCCTTAGGAAAAAATTTCGCTGAGCTTTTCAGTCAAATTTCTGATTCAACTTGGCCAGTGATAGACGTTGGCAGGTTTTTCGGTGAGCTTCACAATTTGAATACAACGGAACAGGTTGCCCAACTGGCGAAAAAAAAGACAAACCAAAGCTCATTTCAAGAATTTACTCAGGAAGGAATGACAGCGAACATCAAAAACGCAATTAAAACGCGGACAAGTTTACCCATTGATTTAGATTATTCAACAAAGCCGCGGTTATTTTCAAACACGGCATATTTTACCGGTATGTTAAATAATTGGCTGTTTTGTCCCATAGATTATGATTAGCGAAACAAGCCGAATCCTTTAGTCGAACAATTACTTTTTATGTTAAGTTCACAGCCCTAATCTAGATATATTCAGCAATTCTAACTAAGTTTGCTTCCCCGTAAGGTAGTTAAAACAATTGTTGCGTTGGCGCCTAGCTAAGCCTAAGCAGGAGGATTCAGCAAGTCATTACCAACGGTCTTGCTCCTCACTCACCATTTGTGCTCTAGGCTCTGTTATTTAGCAAAAGTACTACAGGCTGGTATCGAGGATGAAATGACTAAAAGTTGACGAAATGGCAATAAAAAAAGCTGATTCTAAAAATCGACTAAACCCAAGGTTAGCTTGCGCTCAAAGCTCATTCCAAAGAGTCAATTGATGAAATCCCATAAGGCCTCCCCAAATCCCGTGTGGCCTTTATAATATCAAGGTTCGTATTTTCCAAATAGGTATCCAAACATAAAAGTTGAACGTACCGGAATCGTTTATTTTAGGTTTTCTACCGGGAAAATCTGTGGGCCTTGCAAGCTAAATGCTGGCAGTCAGCTGATTACAGGCGCACACGGGACCACAAGCAGGAGAACTTCGAGTACATGGGTTGCGCCCATAGTCCTCATGGCCTGATTATATTCGCGTGCGATGCAGCTGGCGTTAAACTATCCGCCAATTCCATAATGCGTTTCACCGTTTTGTTTTGCCTGGCCAAGCCTCATCGCAGCAAAAAACTCCTAATACCCGCTTAAACGTTTCCGTCTAATATTGCTGTGATGCTGTCCCTGAGCTTAAGGATAAATATTGCAGCCGCCGTGAAACGACCAATGCCAGCAAAATTCATCACCTCTTCAAGGGGTGTGGAAACCTCTCCCCCATGGTTCGTTGCACAATGTTTTTGGCCCGCTGATGCAAGTTTCTAGCCGGGCATAATAACCAAGGCCAGTCCAGTTGTGCATGACCTTTCATCTTGCGGAGCCTTCGGCCAAGCTGCAACGATCAGAAAACGCTGCATAAATCTTAAGTAGTAAGGAGCACAGCTGCTAACTTGGTTTGTTTGCAACATTAATCTCCGAAAACCACACAGAATAGGCTGATTAACTTGTTGCCAAGGCAAGTCTTTGCGCCCTGCACCTCAAACCAAGTGAGAATGCGGGTGAAAAAGATGAGTTTGCGAGGGGATTTTTATGATCACAACAATGCTTATTTTGCTTCTTAACAGATATTACTGGGGATACATACCCCTATCTGCTCTCTATTGTGGTTTTACATTGCTTCTCAGTGATTTTCATCTGCCACCACTCTTTAAAAATAACTCAGCCTGTTGTCTTTCGCCAGGTACTCTGTTGTGATGAAACGCTGTTTTATGCCTTGTTGGCTTATCTCGTATACCTTATCAACTTATGTTTCCTTTACATGGCTTGATGAGTTGGAGAGATGTTAGCCCTAGGTGCTGATAGACTCGATTATTTTGACCAAGGCAGTACATTTAGTGTGGGATAATATTTCTATGGGCGGCCTATTTGGCCGCCGCTTTATCGAACCTTTTGCAAAACCCCTAACTAAAGTGCTCTTTAACTCTGATTGGCAATACCTTCGCCAAGCCCTACCCCGAAGCAGAATTAATTCAACGAAAAATTAGTGGCAGCAATAAAACAAGCTAAATTCACAGGTATGAGGATACACAATCGCCCAAGCTATGCTGCATCCGGCCCAAATAGGCACAATTAGGCTATTATCAAGATTATCGTTGAGATGGAACAAGACTTAGGAACGGCCACTTTAAATAGTCAAATAAAAGGCACCAGTGCAGCGAAATCTTATACCTCAACTGCAAAAGCCAGTTTCAAGTGCCCATTTTATCGCTGGAGAGCAAGACTACCTTGCCCTGAAGCCGCAATTAAACCTGGCCCAGCCCAGCCAAATTCCTGGTTATTCACTTAATAATTTATCGCTGAACGGGCCATTTATTCCCCTAGACAAGCAAAAAGCTTTAGCTGACCTGTTACGCAAGCGCATAAATACATGAAGTCCTTGCAATCAAAGATGGTCACCGGATTAATTGCGCGCATATAATAGTAAATAACAAATCATTCTACCCTTAAGAGGTAAGCAACATGACGGCAGTTCAAAGTCTGAACAAGAAGCACCGCAGAGTCCGGTGTTCTACATTCGAAAAATCAGAGTTTTGTCAAACGTGAAGGGACGCCTGACTGGTGGCCCAACAAAGGCCAGTCGAGCAAATTGGCCGGGACTATGGGTCTGATGCACAAGTAACGCGTAACATTAAAGATCGAACAGACTTTGCACGTGTCCGCTCCTCTGAGTACTTGAAATTGCTTGTTTGGCATGGGCAAATCCCTGGGGAAATGCCAAAAAACGAAACCGACAAGATTTCATTGGTCATAGAAGTCCCACCGTCCTGGCGTAGGTGCCTGTTTGCCGAGCGGGCGAGCCACGAGCTCACTAACCTGCGTATTTACGAGCACGGATGCCGTGGCGTATTGGCTGACTGTATTCGAAGACGGGAGTTTAGCCAGAGTCAATTATATTTTCCCTGACCCTTTGGCATAAAAAAGAAGCATCATAAAAGCTCATTATACCAAGCCTGAGTTTGTTGCAGAACTTGCCGCAACTAAGCTGGCTGTGGCCGGTATTTTCATATCGGCCACTGACGCGGAAAATTATTTGCTGAGCCAACCATGCTTGCAGTAATGCAGCGGCACCGCTTTGTCAACTTATCGGCCCTTCGGAGACTTGCCCTCGCCCCTGAACAAAAGACCCTTAACCAAGTTCGAACAACGTGGCCATCGTTTAGGCATGGCGTTTTGGGATTTAAGTTTGAGAAGGTAAATTAATGTTATCACCTACTAGGCCAACTTTTAGGCCAGAGTAGGAAACTGTTTCTTCAACAGGTCGATGGTTATTGGTCAATCCGGCTTACGCCAATATTAATGTCAAACCTTGTCGATTGCCGACTATCTCAGTCTTCCATTCAATTTTTTGATATTTACCAACAAAGTTCAACGGCAGCGCGAGGCAAGCTAAACATGGTTTTTGCCGCTGTTATATTGCCACCGATAACACCCTTTGATTGCGCGGCAGTG
>Ga0163217_1090071_pt1 | contig 10474 bp, 12 predicted proteins | sample SynspAceP_FD_185933 | JGI IMG/M metagenome (GOLD analysis project Ga0163217, IMG submission 185933) | Saline lake microbial communities from Ace Lake in Antarctica - Synechococcus sp. Ace-P (PacBio error correction) | ecosystem: Environmental > Aquatic > Non-marine Saline and Alkaline > Saline ... | reverse complement strand
ACGGAGGAGATTTCCACGCGCTTGCGCGAAACGAAGTTTCGGCGGTACAGATACAGTCAAGTGGATATTTGCGCCGCGTAGAGTGAGAGCTTCTGCAATAATCCGGTTCCGACAGGATGATGCAGCAGCAGACAGCTCAGTCGGACTGCGACGACAAGTAACGCGCGGACACAACAGAATATACGAACGACAGGTTTTCCGATGAAAACAGGGTTTGCCCTGATCCGGGCATCGGAACGGCCGACTTCGCCTGCGCGCATGATTTAGTTTATTCAACATGATCACGTTATGTGTTTGGTGTCACGTCACTGGCAAGGAGCAGGTTGTTTTATTTGCTCAGGAGTCCAACATGAACACGCGTCGGGTTGGGCATCTTGCCTGTCTGGCTTTCGTCATGTTCCTGCCAGCGAGACGAAATTCCCATTGAATATGGCGGCGGAGAACCGTGAATCAAAAGCCTGTGCCGCAGATATCGATGAGATTACAAGCGGTTCGGTGGGGTCTTGCGAAGGGGCAGATGAACGGTTGTTGCCGGACCTCAATCTTCTGGAGCAAGGTGCAATTCCGTGAGCAGGAACAGGTGCCACAATCACCGAACTACCAGGTGATGCAGGCACGCGCGATTGACAGGCCCGAAACACTCATCGACTGGAACGTGAGCTCCGAGCCAGGTTTTCGAAACCAGCTCACGGAGAACGTGAGTCAAAAACTGGGCGAGATTCCGCCATGTGTTGGACGTACGCTACATCCATTCTCTCAAAACCCATCTCAGACACGAGAATGCTCTCGCACAAGAACAGATCGGCGCGATCAATTCGCTGGTGGCTATTCTGAAAACCATGTGGCGCCGCCCGAAGGCCGACGGGACCTCGCAGTGGCGGGGCACAACATTGCGATAAAACGCTCTGGTTGCGAAGCAGCCGCGTCAAAAATCGTGAGCGCCCGCAGCAAACACGCCCGCTGCGCGCCCACGCTAGGCAAAAACATATTTCTTGATTGATGCCTTGGAGCGGATTGGATGAACTTTGGTGTTTTGGCCATCGGTATCTTCTTTGTGGAGCCAAAGGAGGAGCTGGACCGTCGGTTGTCGCGTCGTGTTCAGACGGTTGTCGGGCCACCGATTTTCGCCGCCGAGGCCCTCGAAATTCAGCGTGGGAATGGTTGAGACGAATGGCTGCGGCTCAGGACCCAGCCATGTCGAAAAACTATAATTGGAATTTCGTGTTTTCGCCATCAGAATCGATCGGTGATCGGGCCTCCATGCACGATATCAAGGCGTTGCCCCCACAAGTTCGAAAATTCCGTAATGCGGATTGATTCGGGACCATCATTAGATTGTCACGCGAATGAGAAAGATTGCGCGGATTCAAGTCGCGCATGCGTTTTGGACAGAAAATCCATTTAATCGTCGGGACAGGTTCTTTGCGCGACGCGTTCTTCATTTCTCGCGCGGCTTGCGGTAGATGGCCCGACGACCGCAGACGGTTTCCCATCGGGCGTAAGTGGCCTCGACAAAGATTTCATCGTCCGGGGCGACTTACGAGTGCACACTCGACCGGACCGGATAGATGGCGCAGGAAAATCCGCGTCAGAATGGATGGTCGGGCGTCAGCGCGACGGAACCCAGCTTCGTAAAGCGCGGACTGAGCCATCGCCAATCGCGAAGCTCGTCATCAGCCCCATGGGCGAGCACGCGGGTTCAGGTTGGCGTTGTCGACCCGGAACGAGACGGCTTTTTGCGCCACACTTCACTAAGCGGGCGTTATGAGGAGGTGAGGGTTGGTAACGAGAAGGGCCTCGAAGCCACGAGGCACCTTGATTCTGCTGTGCAGCCCCAGGAAATCGATGGTCAGGCGGTCTGCACACAGAAGGTTTCCCATCAGCACCATGAAGGGGCACAATACCGTCAGAAATGGCGCGCTCAAGGCGCAGTCCAGGTCTTCTGCGCCGGCGTCGGTTTCGGCAGCCTTGATCTCCTGCATCATCAAGCTTCACACACGGGCCTTTGCGGGCGCTGCAAGGCTGGTTGCGGTTGCGCACTTCTTGACCGGTCGAAATAGCGGTGATCACCGCGCGCGCGAAGTCCGGGGCCAGTTCGGGGATCTTTTCGGTTCAAGCGCCAGAACACAGCCGATGCAGGCTGCGCACAGTAGGCGGGCACCTTGGGCGGGAACGGGATGCGCGGGCAGCTTCGTTCATTTTTCGACAGGCGCGGGAATCCTTATGTTGTGTGCAAATTGGCGGGCTGCTCGCGCGGGCGAATCGATTTGTGTGGCCAGACCAGCGGGCAACGCCACGCAGTTCATGACCTCCGCCATAGCGCTTTGCGATACGGTCATTCCGGTTCATGGCAGATAGGATGGCGGAGACGAAGTTCGGAAATAGATTTGATCGGTGTTGGCATGAAGTTCCCCGGAACCAGGTGTTGTTTGTTATTCGGCGTCGTGTTGCTGCGGCCTTGCGTTCGATATATACGCGGATATCTGTTCGCAGTCGCCTTTCAGGCGCCAGCAATTTCGCAATGCATTCGGGACATACAAACGCAGAGGCCGGACCCGAGCCGACACGGCCAGGAGGCGCGACCGATCGAGTTCATGATCGGGGGCGGCGACGCAGTTCAGGCGGGGATCAATTTCCTTTCATCGGGCGCGTACACCTGTTTGCGGATTCAGCGCAGTTCACGATGAGCGTCGATGCTTGAATCGTTTTAGCAGGTGTGGATGGGCGGGTGCTGGCCAAACTTCACGCACTCGCCGTGATATGAGCCAGGCCAGAACCGCTTTTCCCGACCCGGTCGCATGGGCTCCAGACGCTGCCGACCGCGTGACCGGCATGCCCCTCGGGCGGCTCCCCTTTTGTCGCGTACGGACTGCGGCCTTCAAGGGAGCAGTGCACCGTCTCGAGATCCAGGCAAGGCGGCGAGTGAAGGGGGCTGGGCATTGGTGAGTAATCGTGTCCAGCTTGAACTCTTGCGGCGACAGCGCGAAACCTTGTAACAGGTGTAAGTGGCCGTCGGATGTCCTTGTGGATCCAGCCCTGCGGGTGCAGCCGGCGAGCAAACGATAGGTCGTCGCCCGGTTTCAGCCGGTCTGGCGGCGCCACCTGGCCAACGGATTTGGTTTTCGGCCTGTCCCACGCTTCGAGAACGCAAGGACCGTCGGGGACTGGTTCTCGTAGCGCGTTGGTTGCCTAGGCGCAGAGGGTTCGGGTCCGGTATTCACGGCAGCGGTTCACGCCGCGTCGCACAGCCATATTGCTTTGGGGCCAGTCCGAAAAATCAGGATCGGCGCCAGGCATAGGCTGTGACGCGGCCCAATTAGGGTCGAACAGGCTCGCGCCGATCGCCACCAGATCGGCGCGTCGCTGGACCGTCTGTTCGGGCTGGCAGCATGCAGACCAGCCGACAACCATGCGTGATATTCAGCTCGGTCCCCCCGTTACGGGGGATAGGCGGTGCGGAAACCAGCGAAGGCTGCTTTGCCCTGGGCGGCGCGTCGCGGTGCCCGAATGCGCTTCGACGGAACAATCAACATCGACCCGCGGCTTGAGTTCACCTCGCCAGCGCACGGAATATCAGCTGCAGCTTCGGGTACGCAATCGGGAATCGACCGAGGGAAATCCGCACAGGAGCGGCTTGTTTCCGCAGGCCAGCGCCGGCCTTTCCGCCGTCCCAGCGAGAACGGCATCGCCGCGCGGGTCGCCGCCATGCTCGTGCCGGTGGTTCGAGGGTTGGCGAGAGAAAACGAATGCGAGAATTACATGGGCGAATGGATTCGGCACTCCAAAACACCGCTCAACCGCGTGTCGTGCCGTGGCGAACCGGTCCTTGAATGTCATGAATCTCGCGACCGAAAGTTCGCTGGATTCAACAGCCTGCGGCGGTCCGGCACTGGGGCCGGACAAAATCCCAGGCCATCGCCCGCGGGCTCAACATAATCCATCGGGCCTTTGCATCCAGGGGCGTTGCATGCTTGCCTTGCGTCGCATGGGCATCTGGATCGCGGGCAGGCGCCGTGACGGGAGATGAGGACGTCACCGCTTGAAGCGCGGCGCGGATCTGCAGACCAGATACCGAGATCGCATGGTGATCGGCGCGCGGTCGCCGCTGCGGCTTCGGTAAACGGCAGCCGCCCCACCAGTGCGACTTGACCCGATGAGCTGTGCCGTCATTCGCATACCGTGGCGGTTGTACACATTCGGTTGAAATGACGACGCGGGTTCTTGAGGTCGCATCGCGCAGGCGCAGCGGCGTGAACAGGCGATTTTCTGCGGATCGGATTTCGGACAATTTCATTTCCGGGTTTGATCGGCAAGGTCTAACCCAGCGGCGAGGATTGGCTAGGCATTTCCCAACGGTCGAAGGGTTACTTTTCGGGCGTATGAAACAGGTTCGCGTTTCATTCAGCCCACTCCGTCTCGGCCAGTTGACCCCACCGTCGACCGGCGCTTGCTCAATGCCGTCGATGATCTTCTGCTTGGACCGCATCGGTCGCTTTCGGGTCGCCGAGGGCCTCCAGCGGCCACCGTCTGGTCGGGCAGAATTTTCCAGATCGCGGCCCAATGCCTCCGCCGCCGGATGAAAGTCTGTGCGGGCACATGATCGCCCGCGCAGGCAGGGCCACGTTTGATTCGCCTTTGTCCGATATCTGACGTGCATATCCCTCGGCGACAGGTGAACCCCGCTCACGGGATGAGGCTGCTGAGGCGATTACTATGTGTGACCGGTTTCTGCCGACGGATATTGTGCCGGTTCTGACGGCGCGATTCGCGTTTGCGTAGGTGAACCCAGTCGCTGTCGATGCAAGCTCTCCCGGTCTGGCTCTTCACGCAACCATCTTCAAAACACGGATTCAGATGCCGGGCGGGTTGAAGGGGTCTGTCCAGAACATGCGTCTGGGATGGGCAGCCTTGTGTGGAATCGGACGGCAACGCCCGGGTCGAATGGAGGAAATCACCAACATCGGTCGCGATTGTCGGTGATCTCGGCATCAGGTTTGCCTTGATCGCGGGTGTCTCCGGCCCGTTTTCCTGCACGAAATCCGACACATCGAGCGCTTCCCGATTCTGGTAACAATACAGATTGCCCGAGGGGAGGCCGTCGGCCCCGCCAAGCCTCTTCATCAGTGCAGGGCCTGCATCTACGGTCCCGCCCGGATTCAGGCCGGGCCGAAATACACAAGCAGGATGAGACGGTGGTTCCGGCACCCGACGATCACGACGTGGAGACGTCGGGGGTTTCAACACCAACCGGTTCGTCCCCGGCAATTCCGCTGCGCAATCTCCCATTGCAGGTGAGGGAAGTGGCAACCCTTGCCGGCGAGCCGTTACCGTTGTGAACGGTATGTTGCCGGGGATCTAGATCAGGCCCGTTCAAATCGGGTTCCTGACCTCACGTGGGTGCAGATTTCCCGAGGATCTAGATCAGCTTGCTTCGTTGGGGATGTTGCGGCGGGATGTCTGTTCGGCGGAGGTTCATTGGACACCCACTTGGGTAGTTCCCTTCACACCGGCCGATGTTCGGCATATCGGGGCCGGGTCAAGCCTTTTAGCGCGGCACATCAAACATGGCCCCCGTCGCGCCTTGTAGGCCTTCCGTCTTGGTTGCGTTTGGTCAGTTTCCTCATATGAGGGCAAGAATACACCGGTTTCTACGGAATTGACCCTCCGCGGTGGGATTTCAACCGGAATTGAAAATTTCAAACATCGTTCAAATCCCGAATCTTAACGCCGTGGTTTTCAAGATAGTCGGTTTTGCGACGTGTTTGTTGTCAGGACCCGTTCAAAACTATCTACCCGGACAATTCGGCATCAGGCCCGGTCAGGAGAACCATGAAATCCTCTTGCGCTATCCAAAGGGGCGGTTCGGGCGTCTCCCAGAGCGGAAGGTGCTTGGCCGGTCGCGTTGTCTGGCATGACGACTGGTGGAACGAGCGGCAGGCCAACAACCCGGCCTTTCTTCCAGCGCCCCATCCGCCTCTCACGGGTTCCGACTTGGCCCGCGATCTCGGGTTCCGCAGGTTATCGAACACGCGCCTCCGACATGATCGAAATTTGATGCCTTGCAGACTCGTGGTCTCCCGCGGCCGTCCCCACGATGTTGCGCGGGGGCCCGATTCCTGTCGAGGGCGGCAAATCCTGGTTTCGTCATCCAAACGCGGCGACCCGGGGGCGCGGATCACCGGAGGGTTGCCGTGTCCTGGTCCCGCACGCACGGTTCGGCGGTGACATCACCAGCGCACGATTTTTTGCATCCAGCATGATCGACGGCGTCGACGCTATCTCCACGAAATAAGTCACTCTGGGCATTATCTGCAAAGCGGCTCGCACAGGACCGCGAGCACGACCGGTGGGCCCAGCTTTGCCGGTGGGCGGGGGGGGGGACAGAGCGACATCCCCCCGTTCGAGCGCCCGCGCTGCGGAGCGATGGCATGATTGGCCATGAGGATGCTGGCACGGAAGGTTGAGCGAAACCGGCACGACCAATCACGGCGGTGAGTCGGATTTCCAGTCCGCGTGTTTCGTGGTCTGCCCCGATCGCGTTGTCATGATCCAAATTGCAACAGAACAGGGCTGCCGCCGCGCGCCGGATTATTGGCCAATTCCAGGTCCGATCCACCGGGCCGCAGTTCATTTCGCGTCGACCGCCGAACGTCTGCCGCGTTCTGCGCGGCGGCAGACGAAATGGGATAGCCGGCAGGATTTGACCCCGACTGCGTTATTGGAACACGCGAGCGGCGCTGGGATTAACCCGTCCCGACGATTCGCTCGCTTGGCCGACATTACGGCCCCCCCGATGCTGAGTTCCTTTAGAACGCACTGCAGCCGCGTTCCCCAGTCATGACCGAAAACCCGGATCCCTCCCCCAAACCCGAGGCCGGCGGCTCGCTCGCTTCGATATCGGTCGGTTCGTGCCGGGGAAACCTGGCCAGTTCAGAGGGAAACGGTAAGCGCCAGGATGCGCGCAAGAGCAGGTCTCATAACCGGCCCACCAATAGACACGCCCCCGTCTGGCTGCATTCGGAACGGGGAACCCCGGGAAGTCTGCGGTCATTGTGTGGGATGGTTGCCCCTGCCGCCATTGATCACCTGTGGGACATCTTGGCCGCCACGTGCGCCGGAATCAAGGAGCTGGACCGTTGTGATAGCTCGGCATGGCCCACAGGCTGCTGTTGGGGTAATTGGCCCGCCCCGCGGCGCTATTGTTGACCGGTTGGCGGCCCGATCGTTGCGTCCCCCGATTGATGCCGATGACCGTTGGATGGATTGTCCCCGGCTCGGCCGGGAGGTCGTCAACGAAGCGGTCCCACCCGAAAACCCGACGCTGTGCGGACGGCGGGTGCCCCGATCCTGGTGTGATCGTTCTTGCCGTTCCGGGCCGCCGGATCAGTGACACGTTTGTGCACTCTTCGGGGTGGCGACACGTGCTGGAGCCCGAGGTGATTATTTCGAACGCTTGCCGCGCGGACGAACGGGATCAAGGCCTGTTGGCGCAGGGCGTAATTTAGCGCGAAGACCTTTTCAGCAGTCCGTGGAACGCTGCCGGGTTGCTCGCGGATCGCTTTCTTCAGTGGATAGCCGCCGTCGAGAGTGACCGGTTCAAATCGATTTGACGTCTGGGACAAAGGGACATTCTTGTACGGCTGATCGCGTCATAGGACTGCACGGCCACCTGGACGGCTTAAATGGGTTTCATGGCGGGCCTTGAGGTCGGGTTTGTCTTCGATTAGGCCGTCGCGGCATATCGGGGGTAGATTTCACCGAATCATCCCCTCGAATTTTGTTCGATTTGCGCTGAGAAAACATTCTGCGCTCGGGTGCTGCGGTCGGCGGCGCGTTTCGTGAGCTCAGATCATCCATCATCCCGAGGAGTCCGACCGGTGAGAGCGTGCTTGCACCGTTCGCTTACGGGACATGAATTTTGGGGTCTGGCGTTGTAACCGTTTCACCCGCCACCTGGTCGAAACGGACTTGACCCCGACTTTCAGGGCTTCCGGCAGGCCTGATCGATTTCGCATCGGTAGGGAGGTCGCGCCCCGACCGCCTTATTTGGCCCCGGCCGGCACTGGCGAGAGGTCGCTACCGCGTTGAGAAATCGGATATGGGGTTGGACCGCATGGAGATCCGCCAATCACCAGACCCGCGTCGCAGCATGGCCTGTTCGCCAGTTTTTCATTCGTCGGCACCGGATATTTGCATGGAGGAACCAAGGTACACGAACGCGGGCCCCACACATGCAAGAGGTGGATCGCCACGATCACAGTGCTAGATAAGACTCTTTGCACAGACCGGCGTCGTCTGAAACGCATTCATTCTCATTCTTGTCACCTGCGATCGGGTCCTGCTTATGTGGGTGTGGTTTTCGACATCAGTGCCGAAACCACAAGCCAGGATCTGATATGGGGGCGTCGTGGCTCTTTGGTGATCGGCTCCGCGCTTGATCCCTGGAGGGCGTTCTTCCGGCCGCCGGGCTAGTGCGGGTGCAGCGCCTGAAGCCACAGCTTTGGGTGCTTCTCATCGGAGTTGTGGGCTGGGTCAATGCTTCGTGGCGGTTGGACATTCCGACGATCGCGTCTTTGTGTCTCGTATTATGATCTAGGCTTCCTCACCATCGGCCACGCAGCGCCCGAGTGGACGCGCGGCCTGACAGGGGCGCCTCGCCGCCTTCGCACATTGACCGGGACCTGCGGGCATCTCTGGTGATGGGAACGGGTCCTGTTCGTCGCCGTCACCGGGATCGTCAGGCTCTCGGGACCGTATGAGCCCGGTGCAGGTGCTTCCTCGTTACTGTTCGGGTTTTGATCTGCTGCTTCCGTGTTCATCCGCATGGGCAGCCTGTGCGCACACCTTCGGTCCTCACCCCGGTCTGCCGCCCCGGCGCGGTGTGATCCCATGGCATCGGGGGTTCTGTTCTGTTCTTCGCGGATGCGCGCCATTCCCGATTGCCGAGGTAACCACGCGCTCGGCTTCCGCACCGATCTTCCCACCTGGGGCGCCGCGGTGTTTTCTGGGGCGAGCGCTGCATCTCTACGGATCCGGTGCCGTTCTTGATGGGCTTTTGGCCGGGCCCTTCGTCGTGTGCAGTTCGGGCTTTCAGTCGTCATTCGATCCCCATGCCAGTCGGCTGCCCCTTGTTTGCGTGTTATTTTGCTTCGCCAGCGCCTCCAGTCTCGAGTTCGAGCACGCGATTGTCGCCTTCCCTGTCGGTTTTTGTGACGACTGGTCTGCTACACCCGCCTTGATCGTCTGGCGACACAAATTGGTTTGAACTGGCTGGTGCTTGCGACCGATCCTGTGCACGGGGGGGCATTACACGTGACGCTTTCGCGCTGCGACATACGTCACGCAGAATTCAGTTTCTGAACTGGTCTGGGCGACTTTTCGGCCTTGTGGGTCTTTGGTGAAAGGAAATGCTGGCTGGTTCGGGGCGGCGGATGGTCGTCGGCAGTGCCTTCATCGCTCATGTTGAAAGCCGCCGGACGCAAGCGATTGTACGGACCCGATTACGGAAGCGGACGGCGCCGCGCAGGCAGATGGCAAAGGCCCAGTCACAAGTATTCAGGCAACGCAGTAGAAGCCGTCATGCCGGGCGGTCTTCTCGTTGTGTCTGTCTTTCCATCGCCCTTCTTCCCCCATTTCCGCTCGACCGAACGTTAACTACCTTCAATATTCCCAGACCGGGTGTCGTATCTGTTCCGGTCACAGGACCGGTCTGTATCGGTGCCCGGAGGATGTTTGTGAGGTTCCACAAAGAGTGCGGAGCCTGCATTTGAATTTTTGTTTTTGAAGTCGGTTCTTTGCGCAGGCATTGTCCCGACATTTCCTTGTCAGCGGATATTCTTTCGGCTCTCCAACATGGGGGCATGGGAACGCTGGCGCTTGGCAATTGGACTTGGGCGTCGTCTGCATCGCACGGTGCTTCTCTGTCTGGCGTTTGGTTTGCGCCCCGGCTTCGACTTTCCCGTGGCTGTCGGTTGTTTAGTGAACTTCGCTCGCGCAGTAATTTGGTTCCCACGCTGTCCGACATCTGATTCGATGGATCCACGCCGCTGCGCGCGACGTTCAGGCACTAAGCAGCTTCAGACATTTTGGAACCAACGATCGGAGAGAAATGGGCAGTGAGGGGAGCCGGCGTCGGGAATGCGATTTATCGATATCGGACATTCTGGGAATGCCGTTGGGGCAACGTGCCCGGTGCCGGCAATTGTGCGCGCGGGCCAAGTGGGTCGCTGGTTTTTGGGATTGTCCCGGACGCATGTCTGCGCCGCCCGCGGACATGTGGTCTCGTCCGATTGCCCCAAAAACATCTGCGATTGCGGATCGAGACTCCGACACTTTGCAATCAACTACCTGCCGCGGGCACCGAAGACGTGGGGTGAGCGTTCTCCCCCCGCGGCGACGTCAAGGGACCGACGTTTTCAAACCCGGCATGGGGCTATCTCGGCAACGGCGCGCCGACCTTCACTATGCGGTCGGT
>Ga0163217_1058042_pt1 | contig 10474 bp, 14 predicted proteins | sample SynspAceP_FD_185933 | JGI IMG/M metagenome (GOLD analysis project Ga0163217, IMG submission 185933) | Saline lake microbial communities from Ace Lake in Antarctica - Synechococcus sp. Ace-P (PacBio error correction) | ecosystem: Environmental > Aquatic > Non-marine Saline and Alkaline > Saline ... | reverse complement strand
CACCCGCGACCTTCCCCCCCATTGCTCAGTTGCCCGGCGGCTATCCGGTTGATGATGCGCGATCTCCTTGGTGCCGGCACCACGGAGGCCGGAACGGTGGGCAGGCCAGCGCATCGCGGGCCGTTGCATGCCGGAGCTGGTGGACGATGGGGCCTTACAGCAGCAGTGTGGAGGCCATTACACACGCAGGCGCCAACGACGGCCTCAAGCTGCGCTGGGCATCCACCGCCGTGCTGCATCCCTTCGTGGGCTGCTCCCCTGGCCAAATGCGGGGTCGCTGGATGGCGGCTGTTGGCAGCCGCAGGTCACGCTCCAACCCTTTCCCTGGCTGTTTTCTTCCCTTGGTCTGTATGACTCGGGTTGCCCTTCAACGACGCGCTACAAGCCTCGAAACTGCTGCCCTGCGGTGTGCCACGGACGGCTGCGCGTTTGTGAGCCTGCCGCGCCGCAGGCGGGGCGAATTGGAGCGATTCCCCGCCGGTGGGATCCTCGGGCCTATGCCACTCTGCGGCTTTGCCCATCCCCCACTGGGGGGATTTTTGTGGTGGATTGTCTTGCGCTGGCTCTCCCGAGCAGCAAGGGTAGATGGTGGGAAACCTCGCCTGGCGCGTTGCTGCTGGCTTCCACGCTGGCCTGCTTGCTCACCGGCCATGGCGGCTTGCTGGCCGATCACCGATTTCCCTGGCCACGTGAGCGGCTTGCACAACAAGAAACCTGATCAATCGCCAATTCAACCATCGAGATGAGCCCTCCCCAACAGGCCAGAGATCGTTGCTGGGGCTCCGATGCTTGGATGCTGTATCTGATTCGGCAGGCCGATGAATGGCAAACAAAGGGCCCTTCACGCCTCCTGTGATCCCGAGCGCATTTCAATTGGATTGGTGCTGAGTTCCTGCTCATCGTATTGGGCCAGCGGGATCACCACCAGGCCAGTGCAAGGGTTCCATACAAACATTTCGTTGAATTTCACCTGCTTCCGAGGGCCCGATTTCAGATCTGCTATGCGCGCGTGGTCAAGTGATCGCTCACCTTCGGCTATCTCACCGATGTGTTGTGCTGCCGAGCATCGGGCCAGGGTCTGCGCAAATGGACTGGTCAGCTGCTGTTCTCCCACCCGAGCTGCAGGGTTTCGCCGGGGAGCTGTCGCCACCAGGATGCCAAAACCCTCTACGCCCGCTATGCTTCAACGCCTTCGAACGACTCCCGCATGATCCATGCAGAAGTTCGACCCAGACGCCTACAACCCGCCTCCATTGCCCGCCTTGCCGCACAATGACCATCTCGGGCTGAGGCTGATCCCGCTGGTGGGCTGTTCCGATCCTTTGTCGCAAGGTGTTCGCGCTGCCTGGGCCAATCGGCTCACCCCCGCCAGATCGCGCTTCAGCTGGTGCTCAACTGCCCTGCTGCTGCGTTGGCCGCTGTTGATCCGTCTGCCCCTGCGTGGACATGCTGCTGGCTGCGCGTTCGGTAGCCAGCCAGTGGCCGCCCAGCACCTTTGTGAACGCCATGTCCCGCCCTCGGCCTGGGCCTCTTCATTGCGTGCCCCGGCGCCGTATCATCGTTTGATCTTCATCGCCTGCCATCTGGGCCCTGATCCAGCTCAACGTGATCCTGCTGTTTGCACAAAACTTTGTTCGCAGTCCCCTATCAAGAAGCGCTGCTACTCGCCACCCACCGGGCTATGTTCTCGCCCGGTGGTGGTGCGATCCTGTTCCGCCAGAGCTGGAAACGCCGGCGACCGCCGCCGATCGCCGATCTCGATGCTGAGGCCTGGCCCTTCACTGCCACCCACCCAACTCCTCCGGGCCGCGTTTCCCGTGGGCCTGCGCGCAGCCATCCGCTTGGCCTGCGGGTTCTGTGGTTGTGCTAGCCTCGGCCGTGGCGATGCTGGAGTGTCGCTCAGCTCGGCGTTCTTTTGGCCGGTGGCTCGGCTCGGTGTTCAGCGGCCCGACCTGCGTCTGCTTTCAAGCGTGTTGCAGCCCTGCTACTGCCTGCTGATCCCCACCGCAGGCATCTATTCGCTGATCCGCCAATTAACGCCTTCTGGGAAGGCTGGCTCACGGGTCCTGGCCCAAGACCCGCCGACTGTTCGATCTCCCCCTCGCCACCCTCGCTGCACCAACGCGCTTCCTGTGTATCTCCGATGCATCACCACCAGTGGAAGCGCGACCATCCACCGCGGTCTGCGCCTGCTGGAGAGATCGAGCTGGCCTCGATCCGGGCACGAGTGCGTTGCAGGATGATCGTAACACGTGTGCCGGTGAAGCTAGCGCAGACGATCGTGGCAGTGCCTGCTTGGCGCCGGCCTGTTTGCCCATGCAGTGTAGGGAGCACCCACCTGCCTGGAATCCGCCTTTCTCGCGCCTTCCGCGGCAGGCCAACAACGTGATCAAGTGGGCAATCTCCTCTGATCGGCCGCTTACGGACCCTATCGCCAATACCTGCTGGCGCGAAGATCGTCAACAGCCTTGCTGCCGCGTGCTTCGGAATCGAGGCAGCAGCAGCAGCTGGTGCTGCTGGGCTACAGGCGGTGGCGGCGAGATGCGATGGCGTGGCCGGACTATCTCCCAACCAGGCTCAGCCGCAGCCCGGATCTCGCATCTCGCCTTCTGCGCGGGTGTTCACGGCAACCAGCAGCTGAGCATGTGGAGTCTCATTGAGATGTGGTAGGGCAGCGTGATTCCGGGTGGCCTCCTTTGGCCTCGCCTACCCCGGCGCCTGACTTGCTGCCGACTCTCTCGCTGAACCAGCCCGGCGGCGGGGTTCAGGCTGTCGCAACGATGCTCGGGCATGGGCACAACGGCGATACGGGCCTTTCCGATCGCTTCCGCTCTTCCCTGCCCGCTGCCTGCTCGACCTGCTCAGCCGCCCGGCCTGAGCAGAAAGGGCTGAGAGGGGGCGCACTGCTACCGATCCGCGCGCTGGTCTCCGCCGCATACCGCTCCCCGTGGATCGAAGAGTCGACGCAGCTGCCCAGTGGCACGCGTCCAGCGCGCCAGGGCCCGTGCTGCCGTCGCTCCAGTCGCCTCCTGCCGCCATTGCCGCGCCTGGGTGCTGGCGTCCACGCAGCCGTTCGCGCCAGAGGGCCGCTCAGCAGGATCGGAAGAGGGGCATCGAATCGCGCCATGGCCAGCTGCAGCAGCGCCGTGCTGTCGAGCAGAAAGCCGAGCTGCCAGTAACCCACCGATCGCTCAGACTCTGCTGCTGCGATCCGTTATGGAGCAAGGCCACCACCTCGGCCAGAGCTCGATCAGCGTCCAGCAGCTCCTCGCCCTCGAAGGGCATCCAGATACCGCCACCGTGCCTTTGGCTGGCGTCAGTTCTGCCAGGGCGATGCAGAGATCGTTGAGACCTTCCCAGCCGCACAGCCCCCTCCGTTCCCTTGTTACTGCAGACAGGGGAGAGCGGCCCCAGCGGGCCGCCACGACGCCAGCTCCAGCTCCAGCTCCAGCGCTTGTGGGGCAAGAGGATGCGCTGCTCCCCGATTGCCGTGGCGCAGCGCCGATCGAGAAGGCCGGTACGCAGCGGGCAACCGCCAGGGCACCTGGCCCAGCCCCAGTTGGCCAGCGCAGGCTGGCACCCAGCCGAGCTGGCGACGCTGCTGGCGCAGACGGCCCGCACCGTCCAAGCCCTGGCCTGCCAGCGCCCGCGATCAACGACCCGTCCCGTGCGCGCCCTCCAGCTCCAGCCTGGTCGGTGAGCAGGTGGCTGCCAGTCCGGTTGAAGGCCTGGCCAGCAGGGACGTTACCGCCGCCGCAGTTCTGCTTCTGCAGAAATTCCAAGCCGGTGTTTGCGCAGCGCAGGCCCCATGGGGGGTTTGGCTGCGACCACGATCCCCGGAAACGGTGGCCACAGAAACAGTGGCTTCCAAGTCAGTGGCCGCGTTGTGGCGTTAAGCAGTGGCCATCAACTCGCTGAGGAGCCAGGCAGCGGCAGGGGTGGCGCGCTCCACGGATCTTCTCGGCCGCCCAGCGCTCCTAGTGCCGACGGCTCCCGGCCCCAGCCCCGTTGCAGGCATGGCCAGTTCGTCCACCAGGGCAGTGTAGCAGGGCGGGCTGAGGCAACCTGGCCCTCCAGCAGCTCCGCCAGCGAGCGCAGCGGCGGGAACCTGGGCGCCTCAGCCGCCAGCCGCTGGGGCAGCATCCACAGCAGCGCCAGTGTGGACGCGGTGGCCGAGCGATCGGCCCAGCTGATCGAGAACGTACCTCACGGCTGACGCCCCGCCGCAAGCACGGTCTGCTCCAGGGCCTCTCCAAGCCCGAGCAGGGCCACCGGCGAGCCAGGCCGGGTCAATCTCCAGGCGGACCGGCTGGCGAAGACGACGCCAGCGACACTCCGACCACCATCGCTTCCGCAGCGGCCATTCCCCAGCATGGCGCGCCGTTCCAATTCAGCGCCCAGTCCGTGTCCTGCCGCTTTGGATCGTCGTCACTGGTGCTGCTGTTCGCCGCCCTGCGCCTGCCTGGCGGGCTCTCCTCTGGATCTCGCCGCAATCGACCTGTTTCTCGATGAATCCCTTCCTCCCCGCTCCTACGCCCAGCCGCCCCGGAACCAGGGGGCTTGAGGAAATGACCAGATGCGTCGTTACAGCAAGCCTGTTAAAAGCTGATGTGAGAAGCCGGATGAGCCCGCCGCACCCGCAGAGCGTGGCCAGGATTTCAGAAGACCTGCGGTTGCAAGAGAGTGGTGCCGGCATCCACGGGGCCTGCCTTGCCGCCCCGGCAGTTCTCCGTGAGATAGCCTCATCCATCTGGATCTTTCCCCGCCAGCACGTAAGCGTCTTCCCGCTCACTCATGGCCCGCTTGGATCTTTTTATGCAGCAGGCCAGTCTGTTAGTCGTCGCTTGACGGCCTAAGTGGCGCTTCATTCCAGAGAGGAGTCCCGTTTGGCCTGACCCGATCAGAATAGAAACCAAGAACCAGAGTGGTGTAGCGGCTTTCTCCAGCGCCCCCGCCTCAACACGCTCCTTCCGTTCCCGTAGGGACACTTGGAACTCAGCAGGAAATGTCTTAGTGAACATGTGACCCCTTCGCCATGAGTGGACAGTATTTGTGTGCTGCTCTAGCCGCGCTGGCTGGGCCCGCGGAGCAAGCTGGGTCATTCAAAGTTTTCCTTTCTGGTGTAGGCCAAGTGCCTTCATCGGTCCATCTGGAGGATCTCAGAAAGATCGTTTCGGTCTTTCTTGGATCGACGGATTGCGGGCATCAGCCTGCGAGGATGCAGCTCGAACCAGGATCAATGCTACCGTCCCACCATTGACCCAATCGAGAGGAACCTCAGTTTTCATAGGAGCAGGCCGGGAACCTGGGCAAAACTCGCGGCTGTTGTTGTGATTCAGCGTGGCCTGCTGGCTCAGGGCATGGGCCGCAATCATCTGTCGAGAGACCGATTGGCGTGCCCCGGTTCCAGTTCCGGCACGCAGGTCGCCATAGCCCAGGCGCGCGCTCAGGCAAAGCCGAAGTGTGAGAGGGCTAGAAACATCTCCAGCGGGCTGGCGGTTGCGCGCTGAACCACTCCTTTGGCCACCACCAAAGGCCAACTCGGCGGCCACCAACACTCACAGACCAATCTCGCCCATTCCGCTATCTGCTTGAAGCGCCCAGCACTACCTGCCTGGCATTGATATGTAAATGCCAGATGTGGTATCGAGCAAGATTCATGGGCTGAAGGCTTCCCGGATCTGTATCCGGTTTGCTCCGCTTGAGCTCAAAAGCAGGCTCGAAAGGCCTCCAACGCCGGCCTCCATGTTTGCCAGGTCGTCCGATGGGCAGCAGCAGCACGCCACTACCGAAGTGCTCACCACCACGCTCGCTACCGCTGAACGTACTCCTTCGGTGACCGCACCCGCCTGGCTGCGGCCCCGATGAAAAGAGCTTGGCAGTGCCATGGCAGGGCTCTGATCGGTAGTGAACCACGATAGATACCAAGGCTGGAATTGGCTCCTAGCGACAGGCCAGCGTGAACACGGCACAGGCGCCCTTATTCAAGGTAAAGGCCCCTTGCTCTTTAATAGAAGCAAAGCCTGTTCAAGGTTCTCGCAAGCAGGCCCCATGCAGCGGACGCGCGGGCCGCATGAGTCACCAGCGCGGCTGTGAGTTCCGTTCAGCCTTTGTGCGGCTCGCCGTTGCGCCGGATCCACCCGTGCTGCTCGAGGCGTCTCTCCAGGCGCTGCATGAGCGGGCGCTGCTGCTGCGGGCGCCGACGGGGTTCGTCACCCTCGCTGCGATCAGGCCCTGTTTCTCACGCCTATGTGCGGCGGAGCCCTTGCGTCCTCCCAATCGAGGGCACCCAGTCCTCGCCTCTCTACCTCTGCTGTTGAGTGGAGAGGCCCCCGGCGTTCCCACAGCGATTGTGGTCAGGTTGCCAGCTACGTGGCGGGCTTGAGCAGCCGGCGTGCACGCTGCGGAGGGCTGCCCCTTCTCCCGCTTGCTGCGGAGATCCACGCCCGGCTGCTGCCAGGGGTCGGGGCCATCGCTGCCCGTGGAGTTTCGCCGTAGCCAGAACTGGATCGGCCGGAACCCGCCCGGTAACGCCAAAAAACTTCGTGCCTCCGCCACCTGGCCTGGTGGAGGCCTGCATGTCCAGCGTCGAGCAGTCATACCATGGCACGCCTGGCGGGCCCCATGCCCTGGCGCGTGGCGTGGGCGGGCCCTCTGGTCCCGGATGCTGCAGTTCAAACCATCCACCCTCTTTTGCGCTCGACCGGCAAGCAGACTGCGGCTTGGCTGGATTCGTGTTGATGCTGATCGAGCCGAGGGTTCTGCGAGCTCCACTTCTCGTATCTAGTTTGTTCTTCAAGCAGCACCGCAGCCGGCTACTGAGCAACCTATACTATCCGAGGGCAGGCGCCAGAAGCGGCGACTGGGGAGGCCGGATCGCATTTCTCCTGGAGGGCGTCGAGAGCCAGGCGGGCGAGGCAGCCGCCCTGTTGACAACGCCCCAAGGCGCTGCACGCTTATTCTGTCTCCGACGACAGCCCGTTGAGCCCGGGATGGCGGCGATCCGGCCCCAGCGGGTGCGCCAGCGGGTTTTTATCCGGGCCCTACCGCGCGGCGGGGGAGCTGAACAGCATCGGCCATCTCAGCGCCGCCTTGTGACCTGAGCTTTTCCACACGGGCAAAGCCCTGAAAGACTGGTGGCACTGCACGTGTGGTATCGGCGCGGAAAAGCACCGCGCCGAGCGCAATCGCGGCCGGTTTTGCCTAGCACGCCTATTTTCTGCGGATCGCTCAGCGGCAGGCGGCCGGAGCCGCTTTTGACCCAGTCCAAGGGTCGGAAGGGCAGACAGGGTGGCCCTGAATGCCTGTTGGACTCTCAATGCGTGGTCGATCACCCGGGCCGAGTTTTGCTCATGTTTCGTTGCCTAAACGCGGCGGGGCAGGCGCGCGAGTTGCGCACGAGAGATTTACCTTGTGGCTGCCATGAGCGTTTGGAATACCCCGGGACTCGGCAAGCGCACGGGGTCGGGAGTGAGCTTCGTAAGCGCGCCGGCGAGCTTCTACGTAGAGTAAGAGCGGTCTGCCTCTTATCCGGCGAGAAGCTACAGCCCCCACAGCTGTGGGTCAATTGATCTAGCGCCGTGGCCGCGCACAGCCGCCGACGGGCCCGGGTCCGCACGTCCTGGAGCAACTCGTCGCTGGCTCCTTGCCTCTCTACAGTCCTCTTCCGTTGAGAGCAGGCTCCCCGGCCTAGAAGGCTCGGCGATAGCTAGGGCTAGCCGGTGAGGTCTGTCGGCTCAAGTCCGAGAGTGCGATAACATGATGGCGCAGGCAGTGGTACAGGGCACGTCTGGACGGCGTGTTTGCCAGTTGGAAGACTGAAAATAGGCGCGTTTCCGCCCAGACGCGCAGGCAGCGCCTGCGTGCCGGAACGCCCAGGCGGGCTCCGGGATTCGGCCTCTCAGAGACTGCAATGCGCGACCTGTTAGTAGACCGACGCTCGGAGGTCTCCGGGGCGTTTCACCGTTGGCCAGAAAGAAGAAACGAAGCAGCCCGTAAGAGCCTCGTCTACCTTGGAAGGCTCTTATTGCTCCGAGATCCATCCGCTGGTCCTGGGGTGTCGGGTAAGACCGCCTGGCGGCAACGGCGCCCGAGTGTAGCAGAGACGCCCAACACCTCTGGCCCACACAACAGGTGCGGCGCGTCGAGGCCGTGGTAAACACGTCGGGCTGGGGATCCCAGATAGATGGGATTCTCCGCCCGCAGGCTTCGGCTCTTTGCGCGAAACAAGAACCCGGCGTTTACGTTCCCTTTGTCACGCCGATTCTTGGTGCTCCTCTCTGGGGGCACCGCCCTCCAATGCCCCCCAACGCGCTTCCCAGCCACATGATCAGCTTGTCATGAGTCGGCATCACCCGTGCTCGAAGGCGCTGGCCCGAACCCTCCAGGCGCGCTCCCGCCGATTGGCCCCGATCTGGCAGCCGCATCGAGGAGGGCCCTCACCCAACAGCTCGCTGTCTGGCCTGGAACCACGACTGGCTCGAATTCCTCGGGATCCTCCGCTGCGCGCGGCTGGGGGCCGCCCTCGGAGTATCTCAGCAAGCACCATCCCGAGCGTCACCGTTGGCGCCTGCTCGGCAGATTGCGCGACGCCAGATCGTACTCCGATCGCTGGCTGGGCGGAATCTGGGCGCAACCTGCGCATCATACCGGTGTGCGCCTGGGGCACTGGCCATCGCGACCAAGGCCTGCCAGCCGCACCTAATCCGCGCTCGAATCTGCGAAGCTGTATGCGCGTTGGCGGCTTCTACGAGGCCTGGGGCAACCTGCGGCGGGCACCCGCGCTGGCCCCCACTGGAAGCGACAGCATCGCGAACTTGCTCGTTCGCCTGATCCCCATCGGCCAACAACTGGAAAATCGGGCCTGGCCAGTGTATACGGCCAGGGCCGTATCCCGGTGGACTGGTGTCTGTCTCCAGAACTACTCGGGTGAGGAGCGAGCAGCTCCATTGGCGATCCCCGTCGTCTTTCCACTGCTGCGGGGAGAACTCGATAGGCAACCGCCGCCGTGTCGACTCGGGAACGGTGATCCTGCGAGCGAGAGTCTTGCACGCAGCTGGCCGGAACTCGAGCGGCCTTGTGTCAACGTCAGCCCTGATGTCTTAAACTGAGCGGAATGCGGCACTAGCTTCTGTCAGCCAACTCGCCTCTCGATCCCTGCGTGCTGGGATCCCCGCCTGGCAGCGAAACCCTCTGTGTGGGAGGTAGCCTGCTAGACTCGAGTCGGCGCGTCGACACCAGCGGAGTCATCGCTGCTCCCGGCAGATGCTGCAGTCAAGACGCAGCCATCAAATCGATGCATCGGTTTTGTCCATATCGAGGCCTGAAGCTGAACAGCATGCGTTTATTGGAGCGCTGATCAACGCGAGCGGGGGACGCAGTGCCGGGCTCAGCGAAAGGCAAGTTGGCGGCTCAGAGAAGACGAGTGGCTGGTGGTGGGCCCGAGACTCAGGCCCAGGGCCGTGCAGGCCGTGATAGCTGCGCATGCTGACCCCGGCACCAATCGCCGGGCACCTGGTTCACCCTGCCTGCCGTCGCTGAGATTTGCCGCCACATCGCGCGATTAAACGCCGCGCGCAGGTGCCAGGTTGCTCTAGCGTCCGCTCAGCTGACCTGCGGAGCTGTTCATCGTGCGCTTTGAGTGCATCCACACCGCGATGCGGCGAACCCTGGTCGACCATGACCTGGCTGGTGAGCGCGGAGATCAGCCCCCCCTGGCCGAAAGGTGAATTCCACCTGCTCGGACCTCCGGGACTGGGCCGTGCGCTTCCGCGCCGGAGGCACCGTATCTGGCGAAACAGTAGTCGACCTCCTCCGGCAACGACCTCTTGGAAGTTGGAAAACTGATCGCCCCCTGAGAAGCCACGAGCCAGCCCCCAGAGCCACCAGATTCGCCCAAAGCTGCGGCAAAAACTGATCGCAATGACGTCCGCGAAAACGTCCGCCAAGCTCCGTCGCGTCTTGGTAATCCCTGCTTGGCTGTCGATCGTGAGCCCGAATCTGTCATATGCGGCGAGGTTGGCTGGAGTCACGCCGCCACCAGGGCTCGACCAATAAGCAACGCAGATTTCCCGGACTATGTTTCAAACTCCTCGTGCGCGATGCTGATCGTCCGCCATTCAGCTGCCTCTAGTGTGTCTACACGATCTGGATTCCTTTTCTGTAGTCTCCTTGGCACCCGTACCCGTCCTCTGGCGCTCTTCACGCGCCTCCTAGCCAAGCATAGTACCTCCCCCCCCCCCTGGGTGCTCTACTGCGCTGCAGTCAGATTTCCCGACAGAACTGGCTTCGACGGTTCCGTCCTCACCAATCTGGGTCGTTTGTCGTGCTTATCTGCAACGCAGGATCACCTGCTTCATTGCGTTTCGCTTCGAGTCAGATGCGGCAGCTCTTGTTTGGATTCCCGCCGCCATTTCGCTGCGGGAATCCGATCCCGCCCGCAACACGGCGCCGGGCGCCAATATACGCCTCGTTT
>Ga0163217_1029892_pt1 | contig 10474 bp, 6 predicted proteins | sample SynspAceP_FD_185933 | JGI IMG/M metagenome (GOLD analysis project Ga0163217, IMG submission 185933) | Saline lake microbial communities from Ace Lake in Antarctica - Synechococcus sp. Ace-P (PacBio error correction) | ecosystem: Environmental > Aquatic > Non-marine Saline and Alkaline > Saline ... | reverse complement strand
GACCATGTGTAGCGCGGCGCGGCACCATAACCCGGCATGAATTTGTATTCTGCTCGGTATTTACAAGGGGTTTCAATTAACTAATATAACTTTTAAAGACTCCGCGTGTGCGCTTTTGAGGGTTCCTCTCCTAAAATAATAAGATCTGCTATTACGATAAGTTCAACGGAATTCCAGGAAACATTAAGCGACTTTACCCCATTTTTATAGACTAAGGCCTTGCTTTCTTTGCGGAAGCGCAGCCCATAGTTCAATGTTTTATCATATTTTTTATACGAATTGTACCCAAACTCAAATATTTTGGAATCAATTGCTCCGTTAAAAAATACACCGCTACCCAGTCTGTTCCCTATGGTTAATCATCACCACAAGGACCTTCTCTTACCTCTGCGCCTTACCTCCAAAAATTCATGTGGAGCAAAATCCTGCGCCATCTGGCATCATTTGACCACTTTTAACAGGCAAACCTGTAGCTTCCACTAAAAAAGTTCGTTTACATTTATCCAGCCCATTTCTTTATGAAGATTTCCTGGGTCTTGCAGATACCATATTTAATAACGGGTTCGGAAATCCACAGCCAATGACCTTATGTAATCCAAATGTTCCACAATTTTCGGATGCTACTCACATCGGAACCATGAGGTTTATGGTTGCGACCGATTTTGGTGTTGTGGGGTTATCTAAAGTCCATTCCGTAATCATTCACTGTTCCATGTTTTCATAAGCTCCTTTTTATGGCCCGAGTCCAACGGCCGATTATTCTTTCCGAGGTATTGTGGTTCCATGTATTAAATTAAAGTTATTTGCGAACAAATTTAAAGTAAACAAAAAAACTTTTGGTAGTTAATGTATCCATGTTTCAAGGGCGATTTTTTAGAGAAGGCTTCGTTTGGCATTATTAATTAGTCGGCTGTCAATGTTTTTTCTAATTCTCCGTAAAGCTCCCAAGTATTCCTTTTCCAACAGCGGCATTTATATGCTTCCTAATAATGTTCGGATTTATATACTCTTTCACTCGGCTATATTTTTGGTGGCGCAAGGTCGGTTTGTGCATCGTAAATTCAAGTGGTAGGTTCGCTCCAGTCTATAACTATTTGTTTAAATTATATTTTCGGTCCCAATGAAATTCCATTTTTAAAAATAGCTGCTAGGTCCACTTGATCTTCCTCTTGTTTGGAAACCTGTGAAGCTATCCTTAAAGCTTTTCCGCCATCTATTTGTGTTTACATACCAATATTGCACCAGTCCATTAAGGTGTGGGCTTTTAGATATCCACGTTTCTATAATGGATATCCACATTTTTGGTCTGATTTTCTTCAAACGGGATTAATGATCAAGGCCACTTTTAACGCATTTTCAAACAATGAGTATGTTTTCCCCAAACTCGCTGATCCACCCAACATTGCAGCCGTTTGGTCTCCCCAATCACAATAATGTGTTTTTGTCCCAACCCTAGTAACTTTTAATTCGTCCCAAATCATTCCACAATTTGCGCATCTAATATAAGCTTAATTGGAAGCTTAAATAAGCATGTCGTAATTTTTTTGCATCATTCACTTGGAGACCGACCTACGGATAAACTTGGATGTTCCTACCCCTAAGGCATATGATTAAATTCACCGCTTGCATGTAACTTTGGTTAAACTTATAAGTCTCTGGAATACTAGATTAGGGAAAGCAGGTAAATGATTTTTTTCCCCCGGTCGTCTATACGGCTCCCAATATTTTTGCAGCATAAATGGCAATAGGGGTTTAAAAAAACCAACGGCCCATAAAGGAAAGGTGTAATCCTTGTCTTTTATTACCGAATTTTAACATGCCAATTTGGTGGTCAGGCCATCAGGGTATCCCCGTCATCCACTTCCCCTGCCTCATCATGGTTTTACCTTGTTATTTTCTTTTAGGCTTTGTCGTCCGATTTTCTCCGTTTCGCATAGCAAAAAAAGCGTTCCAACCAGTACCCCATTCCTGGGGTAAACAATAGCTGTTCATTCCAAAACTAAAGGCAATTGTCTTTAAGTAGATACCGGCCGCATTCTAATCGAGACCATGGCCATCGGCAGGTGAACTTATCTTACCAATTGCCGACATGTAATACACCATTCGTTTAAGATGGTGGTTAAAGTCCTGGACGTCATTCGCGCTGCATTGTGAAATTTCCTTTCAATGCATTGTTGTTCAAAATGTTACATGTTTGCTTGGGCGCATCACCGGTGTAACAGTGCGTATCTTGATTGCGCCACAGGTAGACCTGACAAAAGTGATTTGTAACAAAAAATACGGATCCGTCGAGGCCAGTGATCCATAATTGGGCGACTTGAACAAATTGGATGTCCGTACGGGCCGCCCCCCAATTCTGTCTTGATAAGGCTTCATCCACGGCAATAAAACCAGGACATTGGGACGCCTCATGTTCTGCTGCATTCTACAATGCTTCCACAAGATTACTAGGATTGCTAAAAGAGTAAGTCTATTCAAAAAGTTGGCATGGATAACTCAATTTATAGTAGGTTCAAATATAAAGGCTTAAATTTAAATTCAAACTCAATTAGGCCTGAATCTTTACATGGTAATCAAAAATCAATTTAATCAACTTCAGAAACTTTTTTCCCTGTCTTTATAATTTCAACATAAGTACTTTCTCCAAATTCCATCATTACCTGCAAGCTTTCACTCATTCTATTTGGAGAATAAAGGTGTTCCTGAGCAATATAGCAGGTAGTTTTCTAACCATCTTGGCTATATGTGCCTTCAGAAAAATTGCCAATATATTCAAAAGGAGGATGATTTCTAGAGGTTATTTCCAATTCTTCTTTTGATTTCCCTTGTAAGACCATCTGGCATCGGACTCGATTTTTTAGGGTTCTTTTAGACACTGGCATAGCAGACTTCCGCGTCCACACGACGTTCTGTGTACATATTCTGGCATGAATATACCTGTGCTGTACACTTCTGTTAGTGGCCGGTCTCCTTACCTCTACTCTCACCCCCAAGAGCCTTCATCCATTGTACGGCCGAATATAACTAAATCATAAGTCTGATCCCACGCATCGCATTTGATTCCATTCTCTCGGCAGAGGGCTCAAATACGCTATCCAACTACCTTAGTACGTCTAATAGAATTTAGGTGGAAGGTTCTTATATCTCAACATAAATGCTCACCCGCTCGACAGTGATTCATGGCGTTTCTCTCAAACTTGGTAAGTGTGCCAAGTTTGTAGTTCGAGCCCAAATGGCACTGGAAGATGTCTCATCCCTATTGCCAAATTATAAGCTCCCTTTTTGATCCATACCAAAGTTTAAAGATGCTGCATCCCAACATTTCCCAATTGATACATATGGATATGGCTATTTTAGTTAGATACTCTCCCAACCTACAATGGCCTTTTTTGAATAAACCGTGAAAAAGACCGGTGATATATAAACCACCAAAGGGAGTGCTGGAAAAAAATGATTAAAAATATACGAGATGATGGAACAGGGAGTTATCCCAATAACGGATTCACCTTCTTGTCCACCTTATAGACTGTTTTTTTTAAAATCATTCGGCCTTTAGTTGTTGCTTAAAAGATATTTAAAATATTTCTTTGCTGAGGTTAACGTTTAAACCGTGATCTTGGAAATGGCAAAAATGAATATCATTTCATTAATTAATGTATAGCTACAATACAATCAAATAAATGCCTATATTTGAAAAATTCCAAAAAATTTAGGGTTGGCTATTTGTCTGTTTTTTAAATGAGCTTTGGCCCTATGGTTATTACGACTTCCAATCTATTATGTATAATTTTTTAAAAGGGGCGATTCTTCGATTCGATTTTCAAATAATCTTTATAAATTTTATTAATGAAAAATTTACATTGCCCTTGTGTACTTGGTGTTTTTATCTTATTTTTTACTCTGTGATTAGCAAGGAAAAGGGAACGGCGAAACCCGAATTTTGGTTTTTTCCAAAACCATGGGATTAACATTCCTCCATACCCCAAAAGGGATTGGCTTGCAATACAGCAGTTGGGGAAGGAAAATACAAATTAGTGTTGATACGACTAAAATGCGTATCTTTAATGATGAAGATTAAAAAGTATTCTGCCATAGTATATTTTAAGTACCACCCGGAAATATCTTGGATGCCAAGCAAGTGAGGCCGCTTTGAGAGGTATATTCAGGCTGCGGTGGTTTTGTTGGTGTTCATCGCCGCAAAGATACCGAATCTAATGATGAATTGGTATGGAAGATTTGGTCGGGGTTATTTGCCAGCCATCCTGCCCGGTACACCAGAAGCGGATTTTTATTATTAAGGAAACTCTTTTTGTACCAAGATGTTTACAGGATTCTATCTGGCCATCGTACCGATGAATCTTTATAATTTTAAGAAAAATTAAACCAGCGGGACTGTTCTGATGACCCGTTGACGAAAAAGACCTTACGAAGGGGGACGCCAATGGAGAACAACCAACCCAATGAGTTGGTATCACGGAATACGATGGTGGGCGTGCTTTTTATACCGCTGGGCCACACTGAGGAAAGTTTTTTTCAGAGGAAATTGTTTAAAGGCATTTCAGGTATTCAATATGCTATTTGGGAAGATGAATCCTGGATTATGCAAAGGTTATCCACTCAGATTCCTCTGATTCCGATCGTTTTTGCTTAAGTTTCTTTAAATATGGTGATTTTTTTGAGCCTACTGAATGGCTATTGCTTACCTAATAATGATATTTAATTCCCAAGAAGGGGTGAAATTATGTTGTATCCGGTATCTGTGGATGTGATCCGAAATGAATTTGCACCCATTAGGCTTTGTGGATGTTTAATAACAAAAAGCCACATTTGAGTGCAAAATTGGCAGAAGCGAGTCAGCAGCTCGAGTATCTGGTAGCTATCTGGCGCGCAGCTCGTCTGCGTCATCGATTGTGTGATCGCGTGGTTGTGTGTGCGAGAAGATCCGCAATTGAGTACAATCACTTGGAATTTTATTGATACTACAGTCTCCAACTGCCTGCTAAATGGGGTGGACTAACCGTTTGTTCCAGGTGTATGTAACCGGAGGAATCATTGGATACCGCACGGAAACCCAAAGAATGTGTGAAGGTCTGGAGAGTGCGCGAAGAGAGAGGTGAACCGGAGGCTCAGCGAGCTGCTATCATCTAAACAAACCAACTTTGAGTACAAGAACAGGCGGCGGCGTAATTACACGATCACGTGTCCCAGATGCAGGCGTTCAGTTTGTCGACCAAGGAGCCGCCAAGTTATGCACACACTCGACTCTACGCCCCCTATATATTCGTAAAGCTTACAACGTGTACAGTATAGATATTTAATAAAAATAATATGAATAGAACTGGCGTGAGATCGAAAGCAGTGGGGAAAAAAAATTGCAAGTAGATAAATAAGTGGGCAGTGGCCCGCTAGTCAGTGAAAACAGAACTTAACATTGTGAGAGGACGAGTAGCGAGGCTATACTCTCACGCAAAGGAAGCAAAAACTGGAAACCAAAAGAGCAGCATGAGAAATATCAGCACTATTCGCCAAAAAAAAGCAGGAAATTCAAGTAGTGGTCGCTAGAAGAACATTACCATGATTTCGATTGTACAAAAAGTATTGATGATGATTAATCTGTCCAGGCAGATTTTGATGCTTTATTGATTTCCAGGTGGATTCTTCTCCTGATCAACTACGTGCAGATGAGCGATCCTGACTTTTGTTTAAAGCGTTTGTACAGGTTAATAAACCAATCTTTGACTAAATTATTAGTCGCGGTCCTCCAAACTTACTAATTAAATGCCGTAAAAAAACCGAAGTGTGTAAGAGGCAAAAAAAATGACTTCTAAAACAAGTCGGTGTAAGTATAAACCAAATGGAGACCAAGGGAAAGACTGATTATGCAGACAGCAGGAAGTCATTAAGACAGTGACCGTTGGTGATTCTGATACACGAGATACGAATCGCTCGAAGGCCACAATTACCTGCTTATTAACAAAGCATTTAAGCTTTATCTTAAAACTTATTCTAATTTAAAGTTATTGAAGGACAAGTGTAATTGGCATCAAAAGGGCTCTTACGGAAAAAAAATCTTGGTGAGAGGCCTTTTTGTTTGAACAAATAAAAAATTACTTTAAGGTAACTAGTAATATCACTACCAGTCAGCTGTCGCTTATTTTCTACTATTCCTATATACATGCATAATGATTAAGATGAAATAGTTTTTTTGCATTATCCGAAACGACATTTTAGCATATTGTAGCAAGTTGGAAGATTTAGTTAATTTTTTTAAAATGGGAACGTATATTAGTATCTGAAAGAAAAGAATGATGGGTGTTAATGAATAAAACAGCTAAGGACAAACTTTGGCAACATAGGTGAACCGCCGAGTCTCGTCATTAAAAGTGCACTAGCACTTAATTTTATGTATCCTAATGGAACGGCCATTAATTTTACAAAAACTAGGATAAATAAGTTAGTGCTTTATTGTTTCTAAGTGATTTAAGAAATCAAGGTAAAAAGTGAAATATGGTAGTGTTCCCCTTCGGAGAAGCCGTTGGCGTTGGGCTTCACGCCGATTAAAATTACAAACAATCTCCTAGATCTATTCCTCTGAACAACAAGCTGTTGCCTCAGTTGGGACAAAGGAGGCTAATGGGTTTATATAGTACTTTTTTCTTTTAACTATGGTCAAATTATTGGACAATCCTAATGACTAGAGATTTTATTTTTTTCCAGAAAGTTCGTTTGAACCGCTATTAATACTTTTGAAAACTACTCAAACAAAAAGTTATTCCTAATTGTTGATATGGAAAAATGATACCGTATGCTGTTGATGGAATTAGATCATGCTACTAAATTATGGCGATAATGACCAATTGATCAGGCTATCGCTAGCAGAAAAATCACTTCAATGCTGATTTATTGATTAGGTTATCAGACAAGATGGGGTTTTATTGATTCGTAATTCCTAATGAGGATGATCAGGCTAATTGTGTTCCATTTGAAGTTAATTGTATCACTCCAGAATTATACTCACTTGCAGGCGGTGTAGGTTCGAAAATTCGGAACAGGTGGTCATGGTTTCAAAATTAAAAAGCAGCTGAACTGTGTTTTAAAACAAATCCAGCTAAAAATTGGTTCTAGCGAACGGTTGCAAATCCAACAGGATATGGTTTTTAAAATTATTGCGGTGAAGAAAATTGGTACACTTTTTACCCCTGCACACGACTAAACCCATAGAGAGCGAATCTTAATTTAGGATGAAAAACATTAATAAAATTTGGCGAAAGATGCTAAAAAAGCTAGTCGCTATCTAGCACTAGCCTTCAACAAAAAGTGAAAAAATAAATGCCTTAAGAATGATTGAGCCTATGCCAATCTTAAATTAATATTGACGAAGATTCTATTCAGCCAAATCAAAAAAGACTTAAGCCGGCCGCCTAAAAAAAATAAATATTTCCAGAAAACGCTTTTTAGATCGATTAATTTTTGAATGTAGATCGTCTTCAAGAAATGCAGACGGTCGAATCAAATTGCTTGATTTACGGATCCTATTGGAGAGTTGATGGTATGTGGAAAACGAACCGTTTTAACCTTATCGGAAACCAAGTGTTCCTCTTGAGAATCGGTATTTCAATTTATTGAATCTCGTCCCAAATGTGGACTACAGATGCAGGAGGTTTATGGCTTTTAAAATCAGGTAACGGGGGGTTATCTAAGCAGGCGGAAAAGAAGCTATCTACTCTAAATAAAGGTTGATTAAAATTCTTCAAATCTTAACTTTAGCAACTTACTGGCTTCCCCACAGCTTGTCTTTCCAATTAGTCGAAGATACTTCTAGAGAAACGGCTCGTGATGATGATGCGTTTTAAATGCGTTAATCTGGATGTTTTGGATTCCTCGTGGAGGAGCACGCTTTAATTCAAACCGTAATGGAAACGGCCACTGTTCCTGTTATCGAAACCCGGAACAGGCAATTTGCCATGTTTATATCGATAAAGATGGGGCGGGGGGGCCCCCCCAAAACCCCAAAAAAATTAAAAAATGGCAACAGATATTAGTCGTTAATGCAAAAATGTTCCTCCGGCCCTTTCCGTTTTGGTAATGCTGCAGAGACTTTGTTGATTTCATTGAAGACGTGCTGCTTGAAACTTTTGCCTATTATTTGAAAAAGCTTTAGCTGAATACACTGTTGAATTAAAGAGCAAGATAAAAAAAGCTTTTCAATTGTTAGAAAAATCTATCCTAGTCAACAAAAGAAGTGATTGGGAAACAGAGGTTCTTGACTTTGATTTTTAGCCGTAAAAGTTGTTTCTTCATTAGATGAGGGCCACACGCCAATTCAATCAATATAGCACTGGTCATTCTGGAAGCCATCGTGACAGATTAATTATTTTTCAGGAACAACAATTCCATTCGCGAAGGTTCGATTCTTCAACCGTTTTATATCACGCCTCGACACGTTTTACAGGACGGGTTTTTGAATTTTGGCTTTGGTGCATGAAAATTCGGCATTTAGTACTTCAAAAACTTACATGCTAGAGACCAAATGGGGTTCTTCGCCCTGAATTAACCTCTTCCAAATATATCGTCTGGTGGAGAAGGACAGATTCGTTAATTTTATTTTATTGAAAAAATTTTCATCATCTATAATTTAAACCAAGGTGTCGTTAAAGCTGGTTTTTATTTGTTTTCAGCATTTCTACTTAAGTCATTTTGAACAGATACCCTTGAATATCTAATTTTAAACTCCATTAATAAAAAAATTTAAGTCTACTTTTATTTTTTGTGTTTTATGCTACACTTAAGAGTAGAAATCTAAAGAGAAAAGGTGACTCATATGAATAAAAAGAATCCATTTGGCTCTGTCGGTAACTGCGATGGCGAAGGGAAGCCAACACAACTGGCATTTTTATCTGAGTTCTGAAGGTCTACGAATGTCCACGTTATTGATGAGGGAACAGGGCAAGCAACAATCGGCCGCTGCGGGGAATTATTTTTGCCCTTGGCTTCACAACAGCAGGCAATAGGTAAAAATTGTAATCAATTAGCCGCTGGCTGGCCAGTGCAGCTTGTACCCCAACGTTCCTCCATGAACTTGAACGAAGATTGCGGCTGACTTCTGACATTATCGTCAAGTCGGGACACTGGTTTTTTAAAAAATCTCCTGAATTATTAACCAAACTGAAAAAATAGCTTTAAAAAGAAGGAGAACTAGCACCTGAGATTGGGTGGAACTCGCTATCCTTTCACCTGCTTGGAAATAAAACCCAGCTTCCTTGGGGATAGAAACAAATCAATTCCGCTTTATTTGGCTCCTTCCGGTGGAGCTCGAGTTGGATGGGGTCATTACTGACTAGAAAGCTGTTAGATTTACGGCTATTTTAAATTGGTGCAGCAGTTAATTTTGAACGAAAAAAGTCTCTAGCTAATATCTCCTCTTCAATAATGTGAACTTATTCTATCTCCCATACAACTAAAGAGGACCCAACATTTTCTGCTTTATTTTTAGCTGGGTACGGTGCTTAGGCTGCCAGAAATTTTAGAAGCTTTAGGCCTTTTCTGTTGATATCCGTCCACAAAAAGGACCAATTAGTTTTATGTAAGTAGAAAGGTAGCAAACGAAACAAAAGATTGGCTACGAATCCGTATTACTTCGCCGATGGCGAAAAAAGACTTCACTCTTCTCTATTTCCAAACGGAACGCATCGTGGTAGGCCGACTACCCACGAAAAACGATGAAGGTTATGACTTAACGCTCACTGAAGAAAAAACTAACTCGCGATGTTAAGCACGAGGCTTCTAATTTTTGCCCTAGCTTAGAGAAAGCAAAAATTAAAGAAGGCCACGCGGTCTGGGTACTTCGTGAATCTGTTACTCTTTTGGACTTTGCTCCATTTTTTGGTTGAAGTTCCACAATCTGCGTAACGTTTCCTTACGGTAAGCCAAGCGGTAGGGTTCTGGGTCTGGCTTAAACTGTGTGCAGGGCCAATTATGCTCGTATGGTTGACTTCAATTAGATCTGATGGACAAGCCACCGGAATCTGCCAATGATTCCTCTGATTATCCTGTAGCTCGCTACATAAAACAAATCGGCTCGAAATCAGAGCTTTAACCACATTACTACGCTCCCCCTATAAAAGAAGCTGGGACAATACGTGTCTCAGCTCCTTTTATTCTTTTCCGTTATTCGTTTATTTAATCTTAGCAGTAAAATTATTGTTTTACTGCGTAACTTACAAAGGTTCGATTAAAAATTCTTCTTTTGTCTTCGACATAAGACACGGATGCCAAACCATTTAAAACGTTCGCATCACCCATACTTTTACGGGAATTGATTCAATATGTATACCTCCACTCGATAGATATAATGTTTCAATAATCTACTCACGTATTTTTTATTCAATAAATGGTCTGTTTTGGAGAATTCATAATATCTTCAAAGCCCAGTCATACATTTCATTCTTTTAACCAATGACTGAATAGGGAACTG
>Ga0163217_1027609_pt1 | contig 10474 bp, 6 predicted proteins | sample SynspAceP_FD_185933 | JGI IMG/M metagenome (GOLD analysis project Ga0163217, IMG submission 185933) | Saline lake microbial communities from Ace Lake in Antarctica - Synechococcus sp. Ace-P (PacBio error correction) | ecosystem: Environmental > Aquatic > Non-marine Saline and Alkaline > Saline ... | reverse complement strand
TTTGCACTTTTACTGTATCAAAAGAAGTTCCGTTGTCGTCTTACCCGGAAGCTATTTTAGGTCGAGAAGTGGGATGTATAACCCTGGCGGACCCGCCAATTCGTTATGGCGTTTTATAGTCGCCGAAGGAAATCTAATGCGTTTGAGGCAGCAAAAAAGGAATTAAGACTTCCTCAGTCGCAGATAAACCCACATTAGCAATCTGTTTATAAAGATAACTCAGTTTGGAGAAACCACACATGAGCAACACAATCTTTCGCGTTCGGTCTCGGTTATCGCACCACAAAACAAGAGGCAATTGGCTAGAAGGTTTTCTATTCAGCATCCCAGCCTGAATCCAGAAAAAGTACGCCTGGGAATGCACTTTTAGAAAGCACCAATTATTGAAGGTGGAAACGCGACAACTTTGTTACTGGAAGAAGGCGATCTAAAACCGCTTACACATGAACTTTTTAAAGCGGAAACAAGAACAGGCAGAGTTAGCTTTCCCGTTTAAAAGCGTCTACTAAGCCCATATTTTGTGCGTATTAGCCGCTGATGGAAAGCACCAAGTAACCCAGCAGAAGCGTTTACCTAAAAACTTCAACTAATTTCGCACCCGCTTAGTCAAACCTCACAATACAATATTAGATGGTATGTTTGGCCTACTGATCAATACCGCATGGACAAACGAAGGCCCTATCGATTGTACGAGAGCTAGCAGATCGTCCAACTAAAGCGCACGCATGGAAGGCCGCACTAATTGAAGTGTTTAGCGTTTTGATTAAGTTTCCCTAAATGGCTGAACTTCAATTGTTCCTACTGGCATCCGTGCGGTGATGCTGCACGTGTTCGTTAGGCGCCCCCCACCTAGCCGAAGGCACAACCGTTATGCATTGAAGGTTTTGTTAACTTTCAATTGCTGGTACTCTTGGCTCTTAGCATGGTGGAAGGTCGTATTTCTGCTGGCGTTGTCGTCAGGTATGGTTTCTGATCTAAGGGTGGCGGCTGCTCCACAATGGGCCACACCTGTCTGGCGGTGGGCAACATTGTCATTGGGGTGGCGAAAAAATGCTTGATTGGTGCAATTGCAGGCATTGGCCATTGGTCTTGTGATCGCTGTATCGTAGATCTGGTTTGTATATCACCGCTGGCTCTAAAGGGCCGTTCTGGATGAAAAACCCAATCAAGGTCGTTTCTACTGTTTCAAAGGCAAGCCGGAATTATTCGGGCCAATTCGGATCTTTATTTCGTCGCAACTCAGGAAACTGGTGCGATTGAATGCAAAACCAGATAAGACAGCCATTCGCCCACTTAAACGAAGTTGCTGCACGCTTCTAAAACTAAAAAATAGAAAAACACTAATAACCCAAGAAGCGCCATTTTGAGAGCACTTTAAATGGGCGCATTGCGGAACAAAAAAATGATTGAAATATTGGCATCTCAAAAATTGCGATTACCATGAAAAGCCTTTTCGCGGTTAGATGCAAACAACTTGCATACACCTTTATGACTAAGAAAGAAGGCTTAGATTGAAGCTACTGCAAAAGCGTGGGAGACCAAGCTCGGCTGGGAAAATATAAATCAATAAAGCGGAAACTACTTGGCGAAAACTTGAGGAAGAAACGAAAAACACCATGGACATATGAAAACGCCGTCCAATTCATGGTTTACTCAATCTTCTATTATAAACGCCCCCTATTGAAAAATCGATGATTCGATTATTTTAGCTTCATATTGATGAATACACCCAAAGGGTTACGTTAGCGTAAGACTGGGGATAGATACGAGGGTTTGCTTTCTCTGCGGACATTAGGCCTCGTCACGATTGGCGTATAACCAGATAGATTTGGATTATTCAGAACGGGATCACCGGACGAAAACGATTCCTGAATACTGGCTGCTGAAAAAGGCTACAAACTAGCAGAAATTCAAACCTAAGAATACAAACAACACTAATTTTCATTAAATCCCCACCTCTTTGTATGAATCTCCTGTTATAGTAACAGAATCATTCATAAGGTAGCGAAAACTAAACACAAAGGTAAAGAATGTGCTGACTTGTCACCTTACACTAAAAACTTGACCGTAAGATCTTATTTCTCGCCCTTCTGTAACCCCAGAAGACGCAGGGCTGCCAAGACCTCCATGATCGAACGATTAAAAAAAACGTGGGGTTTAAACATTTGAATACATGCCCTTTTGGAGAAGTAAAAAACTTTTATGCAAAACGCGGCCACTACCGGCCCAAAACCTTTGCTTTGCCGACACACTGACGTTGTGCCAACAGGTCAGAGGCTGAATGGGAAAGTTCCCCCTTTTTCTCCTGCCCATTATCGACGGCATGCTCTACGGACGCGGGCCGCGGCTGACATTGAAAGGTAGTCTTGGCCGCAATGGTTACCCAGCAGTCGAAGCTTTATTGGAGAGCACCCTGATATCAAGGCCAAATATCTTTTCTTTGATCACCAGTGTATGAATTAAGGTCCATGTCGATGTTACAAACGTGGCGTGGATTGCGCGTTATGGCACCGCAATGAAAAGATCGATTGGTGTATTGTAGGTGACCGTCAAGCACTAAACGCTTGGCGACATTATCAAAAATGGTCGACGTGGTTCATTTAGTGGTAATTTAACCGTGGCACGGAAGCAAGGCCACGTTTGCTTATCCACATTTAGCGGCAAAAAACCCGCATTCACCTTTAGGCAGCGGCCCGCACTTGATGAGATTGGCGCTCGCGCGCATTGGGATGACGGTAAACGATTTTTTTCCCACCAACCAGCTTCCAAATATCAAATATACAAGCGGGAACGGAAGCGAGCGACTAATGTTGTTCCTGGCCACAAACTCAATGCTCAGGTTTTTAATTTCCGCTTTTCTTCGGAAACTAGAATTCGATTTTGCACTTAAAGCCGCTTATAGAATCCTAGACAGGCATACTTACGCTACCGATATCGAATGGACATACAACGCGATATGCCTTTTCTAACTCGGACCAGGGAGAGCTCGTTGATGCCATGGTTGACGCGTTCAAGCGACGGTCAATATCACCCTGAACTATCCACTTTCTGGTTGGTACTCTGATTGGCCGACTTTTATTGACAAAATGGGCACACAGGTCGTGGAGCTAGTTCCAATCAATGCCCACCATTCACCAGCGATTAACCGAATGCGTCGATGCGACAAGCCTAAATAAGCTCTCTGAAATCTACACCGCATACTCAAAAATTTATTTTTACAGAACAAAAGTATAAAAAACAAGTATTCCAAATGAGAGACTCTATCCATTAAATTAGCGATGAAGCTAGGAAAACAACCCTAGGAGTAGCGCTTATAAAAAATTGATTCAAGGCGGTGGTTAATTTTCGTCTTTGGGTGTCTCATACTTTATGGTCGCAGATCGCGTCTCATTGCAGAATCTCTTGCTCAAGAAATTATGGCCTTATTGGACTAATACTTGCGGGTGGATGCGGAGAGTGCTTGGGACTTCTCCGTTGGCTACCTATCAATGAGTATTCTCAGAATTTATCACAGATTAAAAAAGAAAGGATTAATTAGGATGCAAACTGACATCGAAATTACACATTATCTGCCCAACAGAAAAGGATTCATTTGCTTGGCTTGGAAAGGAAACATTCACTATAGTCAATAAAAGCCGAACAATCAAAATTGTGTTCCAAAAATCCTACCACAATTCGAATGGCGACATTGACGTGACAATTTTGAAGCAAGGCGGCAGGTAAACGCTTTACCTCTATTTCTTTTGATTTCGGATAAAACCCCTTTGGGAAAATGACATTTCGACTGCGCCAGACAGGCTTTTATAGTCTCTTAATTTGCGAAGTACGCTGTTAATTTCGAAGCATGGGAAGAGAAGGAGACCAAGACCCTGATCAATGGTGGCAAAAAACGCCATAAACCGGTGAAGGTCCGTTTATTTGGAACTAGGTTATCCGTAACAAAATACGCGGTTACAGAAATATTAATAGAGATTTTTATAACATGGCCCAAATACACTTTCTTAAAGGCAAGCTTTCACATGGCCAGCGTAACGCCAAAGACGCTGAGTTATGGTTATGACGCGTTCCTGCGCCATCGATTTAAAAGACCTTGTAGAGGCTCGCTGGATCAGAGAATTTGAAACAAATTGACATATACAATGTGGATAACGGCCGAACGTTTTCACACCTTAGTGCATATTTAAGCAGGAATCAGGTTCAGGTACTAATTTTTTTTTTTTTTTCAAATGAAATGGTGCAGCTGCAAGAAAAAGTACAGGGAGGTTGATCGCGCTTATTCATAGCCGCTTATGGACAAATGGGCGAAGCAAGAGGCCGATTTCAATTCAAAAACCTTAAGCTGCGTTATTTAAATAAAGACAACAGTGTTGAGCGAACCACAAACACAATTCCAGTACAAAAAAATTAGAGACATAAAACCAGTAAAAAAAGACAAAAAAAAGCTCCGCTCTATATATTTGATAAGAGCGAGCTTTTTTAATGAACGTTACGCTAGTTACAGCCAAAGCCGCTTGCGTAATTAGCTCATCTGCCGGTTTCTGCTACTTGTCTGTTTTATATAAAATCCACAGAAACCTTCTCATCCGAATACCACAACAGCAGAGACAAAAAGACCAGTAAGTGGGCCTGTTTGAAAAAGTTGAGAACACGTAATCGCGCACAAAAGTTGAACGGAAGCTAAGATCCCGTTATCAACATTATTCAATACCTTCCGCGCCGCAAAAAAAAAACGGCGCAGCAAAAGGTAAATCCGCTGACACACACACTACGTTTACACCTTTTAATGCCGACGCCGATCATTAAATTTACGAACCGATGTTGCACCACGTTTGGCGTATCAACTGAAGGAAAAGATATCAAGCACCAATTTGGCACCTTGATAATCTTGCTAAAGTTATACGGATAAATCCGTTTTAAACCAATTCAAATGCTGGGGCCACAGAGCCTACGCAGAAGGCGAGTACCACAGTTTTCAAAAGGATTTACCTTTAAGTGTCACAATTGTCATACAAGACCTCTAAATAAAATAGGGAAAAATAACCGCGAATAATGATGAAAACGTTTTCAGCTTGCTTGCCTTTTTCACCTTCAGTGACATAAAAAAACGGACTAACTGACCTTCAACAAGAAAGCGGCTACCACGACCCTTCGTATTAAGCACAGGTAAGTGAAAAATACTCATCCGCCATTTTCCATTTGTTAAAAAAGCCGAAACCCTTTTAAGAATTAAACCATTTACTGTTTCCTGGCTCACGGTCATCATTCTTTCATCTTCATCAGGACTCGCGAGTCAAAACGATAAATATCCTATATCTCTCCCTCTGTGCTAACCATAGCACCGACATAAACAGATACTAAGAACAAAGCCAAAGTATAATAAATCTCTCCCTACTTCCTTCTTTCAAAAACCCTGCAATTAGGCAGAGGTTTACAATCCAAAGCAATAAACAAGGCTAACTATAAACGTGACTATAAATACCTAAAAAAAGCGGAAAAACCAGCAGAGACTCTTATATCCCTCAATAACACATGAATCATTCATAAAAGTATTATCTCTATCAAATTAAAATTATTGTGAAGCAGGCCCATTTTAATATAAATATATCTCGTGTTAGTACAAAAGTGAATAAATAAATATTTTTTACTAAAACTTTTTTTGGAAATTATCCTCTAGAATGTCCTTATAAGAAGATAGTATAATACTAACTCATTGAGAGCAATTTTCAACGCCACTCTTACATTTTACATGACCAATACTGGCGCCATTATATTCGTATAGAACAGTCATAAAAATACGAGTTTAAAGCTTTAGTAAGGTTTAAACACCAAGAAGGTAATCTTATGAACACCTCACAAATTAAAACCAACGTATAAGACGAATTAGAAATTCAAACTACAATTTCGAGGAAGATTACGATTGATAGTTTAAAAATCAGGTCCTAATCAGCCAACAAAAAGACATGCTTAATTGAAAGAAAAGTTCGTCTGCTAGCGGAAAAAACAAACTCGACTTCTTTATCGCCAAACAAACAACCTACTAACGATAGCGACAGGCCACCGGGCATTATAATAAGAAGACTAGCTGAAGTGAAATCGAGTGGACTTTAAAACATTAAAATATTCCAAATCTTCCCGAAATTACCTTCCAGTTGATTACGTTTGGCTCAGGAATCATTTTAAAAATGGAAGCGCCTTTAGGGCGCTTCACGACCACTCGATCTCAAGCGAACCTGATGCAAGAAAGATCATCAGCATTCTAAATCTTTACCACTAAGATCCCTAAAAAAAAGCCATTTCTTTTTATGGCCCGCCGCTTGACGACTTATTCCGTGTGTTGGATACATTGCGATCTAAATACACCACATCAAATGTTCACACTGGGGTCTATGCCTGTTATATCAGTATCGAGCAAAGCATTTCGCACAATTCGCAACTTCTATGATGAAGGAAGCGCGGTATAATCCATCTTTGCAACATCCGCTCTAAAACCAAAACCAAACACGTTCTACTCAAAGCGAGTAATCTTGAACACCCCAAGCAAGGCCAAGACAAAAAGCATCTCTCCCCAAAAACCTGCCGAGCGTCTAGAACCGATAAATTTGAAACGCTTATTTAAACAACCGCCCTTTGCAATATCCTGTTCCCTTTTCCGCCACCAAAATCGTTCGCCTACTGATCCACTGCACCCTGATGTAAAATCTACATTACACAGGTTAGAGGCCCCTTTCCTTTTTTGGCAATAGCGACACCATGCTGGCGTTTTTAACAAAAGGTTAATCCATATTTGCGATACAATTTATTGGCTCACGCAGTGAAATAAAGCAAGATTTTAGAGACTGAGCCAATAAAACGAGAATTTCTGATTTCCAAAAACCTATCTGCAGTTGCAACAGCAAAATAGAATTAAGCAAAGCATCTTCTCCAAAAAATACATCATCAAAAAAACAAGCCAAAAGAGTTTAAGGGAAACATCGACTATTAAGTTTTTCGCAAACAAATTACTCAACGGTCAAAATAGAAAAAAGCCTCAAAAACTAGAGGGCTTTTTTATCTGAACCCAAAAAAAATTAACCATTTGAGCAAGGCTCACTTCAGTCTTACAAGGCCTTCAAAGATTTAACCTTTAAATTATACACTATTGAGCAAGAGGGCCAATCCTAAAATTAATCTATAAAACAAAAAAAAGGGAAAGAAGCCATGGTATTAAGCCATTTTAAAAAAATAAATAAATCCAAAAAATAAGCACTCAGCGCTGACAAAATAAACACCGACTAAGATTACTAATCCAATCAAAGCAACATTTTGACGACACAAAGCTCAACGAGCTTTAATCCACCAGCAGCTAAGATTAAGAGGGATTGGATAAAGGAAAGAAAAACCTGCTGCAACTTCTCGACCAAGCCCAAAATTCGTTGCTGCCGTCATCGGTAATACCAGGAACGAGACGTTCCAGCGAATCAAAGCAAGCGCTTTGAGCAAAACCAATTATAAAGCACACTTTTTAAAGCCAAAATCCTGTTCCGTTTATCCGATGCACCAAAACGGCAGATAGCCAAAGCAAAACACCAAAACCAATCGTTAGTATAAGCAATGACTCTACAAGAGCGTAAATGAGTGCCCTAATAAAGTTCGTTCAAACAACAAACCTGCAATACAAGCCGGTATGGTTCGCAAGGCAAATCCACCAAGCCAGGACGACTATCTGGCGTCGCTTTTTTTGTCTTTAAAGAAACACACCATGCTAAAATAATGTTTTCGCGATGTCTTTCTAAAGTAACCACAATAGCCACTAAGCGTACCAACATGAACGGCGACATCAAAACGCCAATCCCTGATCCTGCCAATTAAACAGTTGAGCCGGAAGAATTAAATGAGCAGAACTTGAAATAGGTAAGAATTCGGTCAGCCCTTGAATTAAGGCCAAAAAATACAATTTGATTACCACAGCAATGTTAAATAAACCGTTCCCCTATGCGATGGAGCCTGGTTTTTCCCAGGTTGATTTCATTCCCCTTAAATACGTTGGCATTGCTTCATAAGAAGACCACCGTCTTTCGGGGGCCTTTTCTTAAAATTTGAAAGTGTGTAATAATGCCAAACTCTGCAACGCATGCCTGCGCGAGCGCTAAGTCTGTTCAAAACATACTCTTGGCGGCTTAGGAAGAAAAGCAGGTCCAATTCCTCCTCATAACACCAAACCAGACCCGGAACACCTTCAAAACAGTTGTAAATGGTACCAAAACCGATGGCTTTATCACTCGCTCATCAAGTAATGACGCAAATCTCATAAAGACCATTCACTTATTGACAGTGTGGTAGCCGCTAGATAAATTTCACCCATGCGGGCATCAAGCGCTGCCAACCAGTCGTTTTTTACCCGTTTTGAAAAACCTTTCTTTAAAGACAAGGCACGCAAGTGTAGACACAGGAAATAAAACGGGTAAAATCAGCACCATAAGCCAGTTCCTTATGAACCACACCAGCACTAATACGTAGACCAGTAAAGGGACCCGTGGCCCTCGCCCAAATGCAATGCGCATCAAAGGTTTGATAACGTCAATCCTTGCTTGACTCAGAATTGTGATTTACACCATAGGCAGGATCAAATATTATGGAACGAGGGCGCAATGCGAAAAAATCTTTCCAACACAACACATCAATATTCAGTGCTACTGAACAAGGCAGGCGTCGATGTATCAATGCTTAAAATGACGGTCATGAAATCATTAAGCCTTTAACGATGCTAATAAACTTTGTTAATATTTCATTCAATCACCAACGCCATTCCACTTTCCACAAACTTTAGGCGCAGTTGACGGCTTCTGCCTTCAACCAGATCTTGGTTTAAGTTACCAGATTCAGCGGTTTGCCGTTTGACTCATGATAAACGCCTAAACTTCTTTACGAACAGTTTCTTTCAATATCATCGGAACCACGTTGAAAAACAAGCGGTCATCCCTGTCTCGTCGTCTTTACCTTCTTACTTTAGGTGGATTATTACACAAGGTGAATATGTGCGACCTGAAAGCCTTCTTTGAACCACGAACGACCACTTCATTGCGTTTTACAATTTCTCTTCATCCGCCACCGTCAATTTCAAACAACATTAGTCGATTTAACGCCAGCGTCTTTTAATGCATCCGCTTTGAGGAATCGTACGAGGAAAACCATCAAATAAAGCACGTTAGTACAATCTGTCTTGCGTCAAACGCTCTTTAACCAAACCCGGATGATTATGTCATCAGAAACAAAGCTGACCAGCATCCATTACCGCTTTGGCTTTAGCCATCCTCGTTCCTGGCTTTTTACTGCCGGGCACGCAAACATATTCCCCAGTAGGAAAATTTGCGGGAATTGCCAAACTCTTCAGATGATAAAATGAGCCTAGAGTAACCTTTACCAGCGCCTGGCGCACCTCAATTAAATTTACTCGCATAAAAAAAACTCCAAAAGACAGCGTTAACTGATTCCGCGAAGGGTTGGCACGACCACCAATGCACTATTTGATACTTATTCTAAGCTTCAATTTAACAAGTGTACAAGCCAGACCTTTTGATACTAAAAAATTGAATGGCCGCCAAGCATACCCAAGCAGCCCTTCTAGTATGCAAATTTTTACGTGTTCTTTTTTTTGTTCTTTCCTACTAATATGTGAGCATTTTATTTAGTCATATACACAAGTTAGCCTTGTATTTTTGCATTACCGCTGGCAATTACCCCGCCATGGAATCCACAAGGGGGCTTTAATTTCCATTCTGCGTTCTCCTTCATCCTTACGGCTACGATATTAAAAAAGCTTCGGCTTGAGATAATGCAAGGATTCAATATACGGATTTCGCCACATCAATAAATTGGAGTATTGGTTTTGTTATCCTCAATCAGCCTTTCATTGTTTTCAGCGTTCTGGACAAGTTCACAACTTGCTTTAATTTATCTGCCGTTAGCAAACGACCCAATCCCTGTAAATCTTCACTGCCACTAGGCGTTTTTTTCGTATGTACTCGGCGATTTCAGGTTTTCTGCTTTCGGCTAAAACGCGATGTCAAGGCATTTGTCCAAATAGGAACCGAAGAAAAGGCCATTTCTTTTTTTATGGCATTTCTCGTAATTTTCTAAATTTACCCAGATTCATCGCTCTGTTGTAGGGCACTTTTCAGCACCCAGCCAAGCTTGGTAACATAAGGCGATCTGCATCCAAGCAAAGATCCAGGGGATCGCTCGTATAACTTTCTACTCCGCCGTTCAGAACGTCGGCGAGCAGGGGCCGGAGAGCCCAATTGGTAATTTCGCTCAGCTCTTGCTCCGGTGGTCGTCGCTCTAAATAAGGAACGAAATCTTCATGACCTCGAATAATAGAACGATTAACTTGATTCCATCCCCACTTCGCCATTTTCATCCATAAGTTAGCGCGCCACTCTTCTTTTGGACGGTTCAGCAGAATTCAAAAGACGCCTCCATGAACCGTCCGAAACAA
>Ga0163217_1000697_pt1 | contig 10474 bp, 9 predicted proteins | sample SynspAceP_FD_185933 | JGI IMG/M metagenome (GOLD analysis project Ga0163217, IMG submission 185933) | Saline lake microbial communities from Ace Lake in Antarctica - Synechococcus sp. Ace-P (PacBio error correction) | ecosystem: Environmental > Aquatic > Non-marine Saline and Alkaline > Saline ... | reverse complement strand
CGGTGATATTCTTACCTGCTTTTTCCTTATTGATGCAGGAAGGGAGACTTTTAATTACGGCTCATATTACATGATCCATAACCCCGTAATTGTTTTTGCATACACATAAGGCCCCCTCTCCGCTACAGTAAATACGAAAGAGGTCTCCAGGAGGAGAGCTTCTTTCTACCTCGCTACTATACTCATCCCGTGTTAGGAATAACAGGCCAGCCCTTACAGGGAATGGGCGCATGAACATCGACTCATTTGATGTCAGCTCAATCCCAACACATACATGTTAGGGAGGTCTGCCGCGCCGCGCCTGATCATGCCGTACGCATAACTTTGCCATGGCATTGTGGCCTTATAGATGGTATTAGCCAAGTAGCAATGCCCAACTAATTCAAGCACAGACCTACTATGATTCAAGCATAACCTTGCTTCATATATACTATAGAGATTGCTATTCGTCTCGAATAGCCTCCGTAACGGTGCGATAAAAGACATCTTCCCTACATCTCGCACTTGCTTTCCTCAATGAACGAACAGTCTTTTGCCATAGGTTAGTATTGCGAGCGATATAGCCGCCCCACTGGGTGTTCAGGCGTGCGCTGAAAAACTCGTTTTCTTGAGTTTTTAGATGCTCCTGTTAAAACGGTTAGTGCAAGTTTAGAAAACGCCGATTATACACTTTTTCGCTCACAAAATTAGTAATATATTACTTACCAAAGGCCGCTCTCTCCGAATACAAAGAAATCTCCTAGTTCTGTTAAGGGGCGTCATTAGCAAAGGAGAAAGAGAATATATACTTATATATAAACTAAAAAGACACACTTCTATATCCTCTACCTTGCGCAGGTATTATACAGCGCTTTTAACTTTTGTTTCGTACTTCGAAAGTAACTCGAAAAGAGAGCTTTTAAACGTATATCCCTATAAATAACAAAAACAATCATATGAGAAAGTTTTAATTTTTAAGTTGTAGTCCTAAAGGTCTATTTTTAAGCAGTCTGTGCGCCACTAAATCTGCGGGCCGGGGGCGAGCGCGGGGGCGGCGCCAGAAGGGAAACAGGTAAGTGCTGAGTGGTACTTGGGACTCTAAATTTAACGTTAAGTTTTGCCGGACCAACCTGGCACCTTCAAATTCTGTTATTTTAATGACGCCAAGATATTTGTTTCGAAAGAAGCAATTGGTTTTTTTAGAGATACAACAACACAGGCCGCTACACTATAGCACCTCTAGTTTTGTGCCAAAGTGGAGATCGTTTTATTTCGTTGAGTCTTATTATCACCAAGATTATGGAAAATATGAAACTTCAAATTCTTTTAAAATGATTGACGATAAACAGAAAAGATATTTCGGCGGTTTCGGGATATCGCTTAAGGCATCTAAAATACCACTAAAACTGCATCAACTTATGTGTAGCATCAAAGGTAACTGCAAATGGTGCTCCAGTGTCCAGTGATTTATGAGTTTTCAAAAAAAGTAATACTTTTTAAGTACAAAGAAGTAAAACAAAGGATAAAAAGTAATAATAAGGAAAAGCGTAATGCTTTGGTATGCCTAAAAAACCAAAAAAGTAAGGATGAAAAAGTTAGAATAAAGTAGCACAATTCAATCTAATGACCTTTAAGTCTTTGTCGATAGGATGCTATCGCTGTAAAAAATGCCAAACATAACACCCAAAAAAAGGAGGTGCTATAGGTGCAGGTGGCGGTGCCGTTGGATTGGTGAATCAATCGGATAATAATGTAGGAAGTGGAAACAATAACAGCTCTGGCGCTATAATAGGTGCTGTGGTTTGGTTGTGCTGCCTGCGTGGTTATATTGGTTCATCGTTATGGGACAAACAAGCGCAACGCATTGAACAGAAATTTCCAGGGGCTGAAGTAACTAGGTCGGGAAGGGGATTCAATGTAGTTTTCAACGAAGACGCTGGACGTGTATTTTGGACACTAACAAGTCTAACGTTTACAGGAACTTCAGCAAGCTTACCCTTTAGGATCGGCTTGGTGGGTATTTTTAAAAGAATACCCAGGACACTAAATCTTAGTAGAAGGACATACAGATAGTGCAGGAGCAGATGCGTATAATATGACTTTTATCAAAGGCAAAGAGCGCAAGCGGTGAGCAGATTATTTAAGCCAGCAAAGGAATCGCTGCAAACCAGGGACTTACCACAAATGCGGTTATGGAGAATCTCAACCCAAGTCAGACAATAATACAACAGAAGGTAAGCCCAAAAACCGTAGGGTTAGAAATGGTTATTGTTTGCCGATGAAAATTTAAAACAAGAGGCGATCAAAAAACACAATAGTAAGATTTACAAATCTTAAAAAATAAATACACAATCCGACATCATTGTTGCGGATTTTAGTTTTTTATAAATAGTATCTTCACTTTTAAGAAAAATTTGTTCTCAAAAAAATTCTTTGACGTATTTTTGTTTGCCTTATTTTGGATGGAGCTTTATAGGTTGCAGGCTAATGAGACTGAAGTTTATTCAAGCTGAAAAAAAATGCTCTTAAAATTTAAGTCCTTCGTAAAATAAGCCTTGGGTCTTTATGGGCTAATTATGTTTTAAAATGATGTATGGACACAGGTATTATTGGTGGTGGCATAGCCGGACTTCACCGCTGCCATTCATTTAACACAAAAAAATAAACGTGTATCGTTTTTGAAAAAGCCAGAACCTATCCACAATCACAAAAGTTTGTGGAGAGTATGTTTCTAACGAACTTATTCCCTATTTTAAAGAGTTTAGATATTGCTATTGTAAAACTCCGTCAACATCGACACCTTGCACTTTTCAACCCAAAAGGAAATTCTATTGCCACCAAACTGCCTTTAGTGGATTTGGTATGAGCCGTTTTACTTGGAGAAATCCCTATAAAAAAGCGGTGGAATTAAAGGTCACTTTTTGTTTTTTGAAGCTGTTACTTCTGTGGTTATTTAAGAAGATGCTTTTGAAAATGAGTCCGATTCAGGGTCGCGTGGGTTTCCGCTACAACAGCGATCGGTGCTTACGGAAAACGATCAAATTTTAGATAAAAAAAGCTTTTACAAAAACGCAATTTTATGGCAAAAAAAGTCGTCTTGGGCTAGCGTAATAAGCACAATTACCAGCATCCAAATTTTTCAGGGATAATGTCGTCGCACTTCATAATTTTAAAGGGAGGGTATGGGGGCTTATCCAAAAGAAAACTGGGCGGCCCCACTGATTAATTTTTTTGCTTTATAGTTTCATTATGAAAACTTTAAAGAACTTAAAGTATTGAAAGGTTTAATCATTCGATAGTTTTGTGAAAATCCATTTTTAAAAGAGTTTTTTGACAGAGGCTACGCCACTATTGAACAACCCTTAAAGCATCGCCCCAAAATCATTTGAAAAAAAAGAAGCCGTAAAACCAATCATGTATTGATGTGCGGGATACTGCAGGTTTAATTCAATCCACTTTGCGGCAATGATATGGGCTTATGGCCATCCATAGCGCCAAAAAATGCTAGTGGAATTACTTTGCTCATATTTTTTGAGATCCCACAAAGGACCCGCAAGGGACTTTAGAACTAGCTATAAAAACAATGGAAGAATGCCTTTGGGTAAATCGCTTATGGGATCGGCAGTAAATTACAATGGAATTTACTTCACGATAACTTGCCAACTGTTGTTCAATGGGGGATTGTTTCTAAATCACCGTTCTTACATGCGTTTTTTTAATTAAAACAAACCATGGGAAACAATAAAAATGCTAAGAGGATTCTTTCCAAAAGGAGTTACCAGCCAGAATTAATGGATAGTTTGATGAACCCATTGCTTCCTTAAAGCTGGTTTTCAGGATATAATCGTGTTAATTTCATCTTTTTAGGGGCAATGCGATTACCATTAATGCTTTAAAAAAAAATACTTCAAGGATCACCCACAAGACATGTACACTATTGTGGATTATGGGCTGCGGCGATGGGAATATGCTTCGTGAAGTTGCCACTTATTTTAGAAGCCAAAAAAGCTCAAAGGAACTTTATTGGCATCGATTTTTAATAAAAAAACGCACTTAGCATTTGCCCAAGAAATGTCAAAAGATTTCCCAGAAATAAAGTATTTTAAATCAAGGACATTTTAAAAATGACAGCCATACATTTCACTGTGATATTTTAAAAATACCTCCACCATGCATCATTTTACAGATGAACAAGTGCTGGTTATTTTTTAAAAAAGTTACCCAACTTGCAATGTATCTGTCGTTTTCAATGATTTACCAAAGAAGGTCGCCTTGCGTTACTATCTTTTTTTTCACTTGTTTAGTTAGTATTTTATCAAAACAAAAATTTTGCTAAAATCGATGGTTTTAATTTCTCTATTCGCCAGGGCTTTTATTAAAAAAGAAAACTGCAGGGCTATTCCAAAAAAATACGGAGGTACTACCCATAGCATCGATTTAATGGGCCTCTTAGATTACGTTTGGATTTTTAAACCGACTCACATAAAGAAAATGGATTGAATGTAGTGTTAAGAATTGTAACTGTTGCCAAACAACTGCCCGAATACAGTCGTGAACAGCAGCTATTTTACCCCTAGGTCGAATTTTGGCTTCAGAATCCAGGACGAGCGATTTCGGACGAAAAGTATTGAAAATATTTGAAGGTGGCTGCTGTAGATAACGGTTTAGTATTAGAAACCCGAAGGAAGTTTTTACGGCAAGCTCTTTCGAGGAAAAGAACGCCATTATGCGCGTGAGATTTAAAAAGTTAGGCGTTCAAGTTTTAAAAAATGCTTTAAAAAAAATCGGGACTGGAAAGCATACTCTATAGATTATATCATCACGGTGAGTTGTTACAGGAATCATGATTCGTCTTTAGATGCTACTCATCACTGACCTTAGCATTTACGTGAGAAAGATATTGTTAGGCTTCCGTTAACCGCAAATGGGTTGCGCAGCAGCGTATCGGGCAATCATCTTACGCAAAGAATTTTTTAAAAGCGGAATCCCAACAAAAGGGCTGCCGTGATTTGCGGTCGAGAGTCCCACTGCCACCTACTTCAGCTTAGAGGATTACTCCATGCGCAACATTGGTAGTGCTGCCATTTTTGGCCGATGTGCTGCCTGTGTGTTGTTATCGTCTGAAGAACAAGCTATAGGCCCCAAAAATAATAGCAGAGAAGGCATGTATCATTTTAAAGACGCTACTCAAAATGATGGGTTTCGATTTAACAATGGAGGGGACTAAAAATGATTTTAGATCCGGAAGTACCGCTACGATAGGGAGCAATTTTCAAAAAATAAACAAAATATACACCCATTTTTAGCCAAACACCATGCAGTACTGAAAAGTGGACCACTTAATTTTTCATCCAGGCGGACGCAAAAATGTACCAAAAACCGTCGAAGAGTTGTTTGGCGCTTTAGGGAAAAATATCGATGATACCCGTGAGTACTTCGCTTTGTATGGCAATATGAGTCAGTGTTACGGTTGCTTGTATGTATTAGAGCGATTTTAGACAAAACCTTGAAAAAGGAGCGCAAAGGGATCATGTTAAGTTTTGGACTGGTTTTTCTGCACAGCGGGTTTTACTAGAATGTAGTTTTTTTTTATTGTGAAATTGTTTTTACTATAAAAAAAATAGAATAGGTAAACGTCTATCCGTATTTTTATTTAAAATTTATAAATTAGTACTACAATATTTGCTGTTTTTGAACTTGAAACTCTTGCACTAAGCGAAGTCGAAGTGTGAAACTTGAACAAGATGTTTCATTCTTAATACCTTGTACGCAATACGTAATAATATGTCAAAAAATAAATGGGGCTTAATTCTTGGGGTAGTAGGTTGTCTAGGTTTTAGCTACTGCTCAAAATTAGCCACAAACATCAATTTAATTGCATCCTTATTTCATCGCGATCGGGCGCAGTGAATTAGCTGAGATTAAATAAGCCTTTGACGCCAATAAAGAAACTGGAGTTCTTGTAAAAAGGTTACAATATAGATGCCAATCAATGCAGCGCGAAAGAGGAAGAAATTGATTAGCGATATAAAAACATGGATGGCACCGATAAAATTGAATTGTTTTTAGTTACATAGTCCATTGCCAAGGAAAATCTAAAACCTATTGTTTTCAACTACGGAAAAAAACATTAGCGCATTCAAGATTTTCAACTGACTTTAGAGGCTATGGGCGATCAGTGTTGTACGATTGGACAACAGCTTAGTGCAGCAAAATTTATTAGCAGAGGATTACGCGGATTATTCGCGTTTACAAGGAAGGGAATTACGAAAGCATTCCGAATTATGCTTGCTTGTATCAGCTGCAAAAGTAGCCTGGAAGCAATCATACGAAAACATGGCTTTAGAATTTGCTCCATCGGAATAAAGCGAATTGCATTCAGGCTGGAGTAACAGAAACGGGCCGTCTTTTAAAAATTGATTTCCTGAAGTGAGCTCATCAAAGAAAATGCTCTAAAAAGAAATCCGAATAAAAACGATTAACGCAACCCAAAGATGTTGCCAAATGTAGTTTATTGCTCACTAGAGACGGAAGCTAAATGGATTAACAGTAAACTATTGTAAAAAGTAGATGGGGGTGAAAGTTTGCGATTATATGGAAGTACCTCATATCCTTAAACAGTTGCCCTATTCTAGTCCGTTTTTATTTGTGTTGGGACCAACTAAATCAATGTAGACGAAATGGCGTTGAAAGGTTGGTATACTTTGCCGAAAGATGCCGAAATTTTACAAAGGCCACTTTAAAAATTCTCCGGCGTAACCCCCGGGTTTTATTGGACAGAATGTTGTGCTCAGATTGGTTATGGTATCCTTAGGGATACACTTGCTTACCTTCAAAGTAATACTTAGGATTACCGCAACTATTGGGAAATTCCCTGACTAGCCTCAGAAATGGAGTTCTATTTGCCTGTTTTTCCTAATGAGAAAGTCCGAGTGATTTCGGAAGAAAAATATTTCCGTTTTCAAAAATTAAAAAAATGCTCAGTCAAGATGTATTAATGCGGAAGAATAAGGTTGGTTTTGCAAAGGCACGATAGGCCGGTATGTTTAAAGCTACAGCACATGAATATCGCGTTTGTCATAACCGGATTGGCGTATCTGCGCTCCAAAGGGGTAGATCTAGCTAGTTTTCACGCATGCGTTGAAAAAAGCATCCATGGTATTTCGCTTTCATGAAACTTAGCTGCATTAGAATCGGCTGTCAAAATGGAGGGGAGCCTGCAATACCAAAGAAACTACTAGCACACTATTTTACGCCCTTTACAATTGCAGTGGACTGAATGCTACCGGTATTATGTATGGCGTAAAACATTGCCGGCGTTTGATGCTTGGAAAGATGGCAGTTACCCATAGCACATAAGCACAACCCGCATGGGGAAAACGGAATTATATTTGGGACCGGAATTTTAGGTGTAGATTCAGTTCAGGGAGGCTATTCATTAATTGATGCCAGAATACGCGCCGATTGGAAGTTAACTTCCGTGATGCAAACCATGGCTAGCGGCATTACGCTATTTGGGGGGATATCTTAGGCTGTGGGAAATCAAGTAACGACAAATTCTTTCGGCTTGCACTACCAGGCACCGAAGGCATTTTAATGGCTTATGGAGCGCATTAAAACACGGAAAAGCTTATACGAATATTAAACCGGGAGCTGTAGTGACAGTGGTCCCGTATGTATGGGGTGGTTTTTGATGCCATGCGTATTTTGCGAAGGGTATAATGATAATCCCACGGCAGGCCAAGTTAGGCTATGAGCGCATCCCCGCCTGTGGCTTATGTTACCGGGCAACAGTGGGCTTGGAGCTGTTGGTCTGTAGAATCTTAGGGAAAGCGCTTTAGAAAGAGGAGCTTACCATTTATGGCCGAAGTACTGGGTGGCGCTATAAAATAGTGGAGGTCAACGTGGTTGAAGGTACCATGACAGCCAACCCAATAGTGAAGCCGTTCAACGTTGTATTACTGAGGCTATTGCGGATGCTAAAATTAATAAAAAATGATATTGATGTGGTCAACGGACATTTAACGCCACCAAGCAAAGGGACGGATTAGAAATTGAGAATTGGAGTAAAGCTTTGGACGCGAACAGGTTGATTTTCCTAATTTATGAATTCGTTAAAGGAACATGGTTCGGACATTGTTTAGCAGAGCTGCTGGGAGGTATTGAAGCGGTAAGCCAGCATTCTTCAATTTAAAGAAGGGGTTGTTTTTTAAAAATAAACAAATTTTGTGAGGATTTACATCCTGACATTGAGGGCTATCGTGCATCCGACGAAAATACCTAGAGAGAAAACTTATAGCCTACGCACCCAAATCATTCGCAAAAGCAAGTTTTGGTTTTGGTTGATGTAATGCTTGCGCTATTTTTTAAGCGGGTTTAAGTTCTTGATGTCGAAAGTCGGAAAGTTGAAATTAGTAGCTATTTTTTAAAAGGGTTAGGGGTTAGCTAAATTAATGAAAATTATCCCATACTCAGGAGATTACTTCGGCTTCCGCACACAATTAGAGTTAATATAAAAAATTGAATAAAAAAATGAATACAGAAGAACGTTACCAAAATTAAAGGGCTATCGGTAAAAATATACCTACCAGAGATGTTTACGGTAGATGACATTAAGCAGCGTAGTATTTTATTAACGAATTAACATATTCAATTCTGCCAAATCTAGTCGAAATTGTTTTAGATTGTTAGTGCTTTTGCATATTATTGCTAGAGAATGCCGATATGGACCAAATGCAAACGCGTTAAACGATGCCTTACAAGATTATTGATTGCAAAATTAAAAAGCTAAGCTTTAAGTTATTCTTCCGCAGTTATTCGTTAGGTTCAGTTTCTTCTTTTTCTTTTATGAGTCGAAGCCAATACACTCCTAATAAGGATGCTGCAATTACGGTTAAGGATAACCATTCTGGTATTTCATTTGATGTGAAAACAACATTTTTAAACCTACATAGGCCAATATCACCACTAGGCTATAATTTGATAAAAACGAAATTCTGTAAACATCCGTGAAATCAGGAAAATACATAGATCGCAAAGCTTTAGAATTCCAAATATTAGAGGTAAAACAATTAAAGGGGTCTGCGGTAATTGGCCAAAATAGCAGGAATACTGTCTAGAGCAAAAAAGTATATCGGTTAATTCATGGACTTACAAGGCTACAAAAAGTGGCGGGTAGCCGCATTTTAATCCCATTCGCTTACAAAAAATCATGTCCATTTAATTGAGAAGTGATTTGGGTATACTTTTTTTATTTGTCGAAAAACAAAATGAATTTTTAGGATCAAATTCGTGATCATCACTTTAAGCATTTTAAAGGCGGTTATATAAAAGAAAAACACCGAAAACATTAAATGATCCAATCAAACGGGTAATTAGTGCCACGCCAAAAAATATCATTAATTGGCTCGGAATACGATTGGCGCCTTAAAAATCCCCCAAAAATAAAACCCGGTGTTTGGTAAATAGGCGGAATTTTTAAAGGTCGAAAATATAACAGCGATCACAAATACAATTGTCAATGCCTAAGGATGTTCGATTAAGTAGCCATTGTAATGTATTTTAAACGGCACTTGTTCTGGGCGTTTAAGGCCTGTTTGGGTTCGCAATAAGTTCTTCGGTAAACAAACCAATAGATAACAAGCACTAAAGCTCAAAGGGCAACAGGCGGGCCCAAACTGCCGTTCCAAATGCCTGCTTCCTTAGATTTAATGATTATGATCTTCTCTTATTAAAACGCCTAAGTCTAGCGCTAGAAAAAAAATAATAAGTTGCCAAAAACATATTCCAACGATTCATAAGATATTTTTTAAAGCTGTAAATGTATCATCATTTCAGAATTCATAATACTCAAATGCCATTATTTTTTTCAAAGCTAATCTTCCCTCGATTCCCGCCATTAATTTAATAAAATAAGGCAAGGCTGTCAGGATAATTTTAGTACATTAAAACCAATGAGATGAACGATTACCTTAAACTTAAAACCAGATTGAAAAAACAAAAACATCACTAGTACTAGTGCTACTTATCTTTTTTAGGCAGGGCCTAGGAACGACCCTAAAAGCACAATCGGAGGATTTTAAAAAAGCTAGAAGAACATAGCCCGTTGTGGATCAAAAAAGTAATGATTGCCGATGCGCGACTTGTGTTACGATTAGCCACCGATTGATTTATCCGTCCTTAAACAGGAGGTCCAGTACCCATTATTTGGTTTTCAAGGAAAACGCCGTATAAAAATTCAATAACTTGGGCAAAAAAACGGTAAGGAAAGTTACAAGAACCATAGGGGGAAAACTGCCCTATAAAAATTGGTAGGAAAAAAAAGGGGCTATGGGGCCTATGTGTTCAAAATGAAAAACCCCCGTTGACGTCCGGGTTATTTTTCAGAAGGGGAGTATTGGGGATATCCTAGGGGACCGCCACTCACTGATGGCTATGATGGCCTTACTTGGATGAAAGAACAAAGATGTCGAACGCGAAAATATACTCTCTCTGT
>Ga0163217_1047719_pt1 | contig 10475 bp, 16 predicted proteins | sample SynspAceP_FD_185933 | JGI IMG/M metagenome (GOLD analysis project Ga0163217, IMG submission 185933) | Saline lake microbial communities from Ace Lake in Antarctica - Synechococcus sp. Ace-P (PacBio error correction) | ecosystem: Environmental > Aquatic > Non-marine Saline and Alkaline > Saline ... | reverse complement strand
TCCAGCGCGCCAGCGCCAACGCAACCGTTTGTCCCACATCCGTTGTGGTGGCGAGCGGAACTCAAGGCGTGTCGACAATGTATGCCATGACAGCATCGCCGCCCTTTGATGTTCTCGGGGCATGTGGGCAGCGTGTTTTGCCCATGAAGATCGTTGCATGATTGTGCGGTGCAGGCGACGGGCGCACGGTGATTGTATCGATTGGCCCTTTCGTCTCTAGCCCGCCGACAGTTTTGTTGGTTGGTCGATGATCTGGCGATATCGGCGTTTGTTGATCGAGGGGGGCAATTCCGCCGGATTGTTTGTCGTCCACGATTCACAACAGGTTGGCCATCGTCGACGTCCGCGATTGATCGCAGGCTGCGCAAAGCACCAACCGCTTGAGGACAAATGCGGCTCGGTGTTTGGTGTGCCAGCAAGCGCGCCTCAGCGGGTTTGTGCCGATATGCGTCAAAGACAAGCCCAGATTCAGGGGCGAGCCGGCTGTCGGTTTCGGGGGGGGAGTGCCTATAATGGCCAAAAACGAGCGTGGTCATCGGGGTCAATTCCTACGGGTTTTATGATTTGGCGCCGTTATAGGAAGCGACGCCCGGCCCGTCATGGGGCAGGGCGTCGCAAGTTCAAGCCATCACCAGACGCCGGGTCTCAGTTTGGCACCTGCGCCCATGCGCGCTTGCCAAGCCAAAGCGCCCAGGCCTTCAGCCCAACGCCCGTGGCGGAACTCGAATGCTCGAAAATGGAAACGCCGCGCGGGGTGACGCCGTAGGTACTGAGGCCTGCGCGCAAGGGTCTCTCTCAAGGCCGCCGGGCCGGCAAAAAAGGCGGGACATGGCCGCTTCAGGCAGGTCAACACCGACGATCTTCAGCACCATGTCAGACGACAAAAGGCGCGTGCCCTGGATGTATCGGACGAGGTTGAACGTGGCAGGCGCGGAGCTGGACGCTTGCAAAGCCTCAATCGCTCTAGGTGCGGGCCCTGACTACGCGCGCGCACGCAGTAAATCAGTTGACACTCCGCGCCTTGTTTGGGCCAAGCCCAGGCCCAGGGCCACAAACGGCGTGATCCCAATACCGCCCGCAATCCAACCCGCGGGCGCTTGCCTTTTGGGGATGGGTAAAGCGCCCGAACGGGCCTTGGACCAATCGCGTCCTGACCCCACTTCCAGCGCTTCGTCATGCAGGCGCGTGGTGGATCCGCCCAGCGATTTGATTTGGTGGACGCTTGATACGCCCGTCAATCGCGCGGTGCCGCACTTAGGGTAAACGGATGCCCTTTCCAAGCCACCCGCCAGCGGAAACCGCAGCAGCGCGAAACTGTCCCGGTTGGTGGGCGCAGGGCCCACGTTTACCGGGGCGAGGTGTCACTCGGTCGCGCCGCCTGTCTGGGTGACCGCTGCTTGACAGTATATGGTGGGTCGGACGGCATGGTTTCTGGCAACAACGTATAGATATACGCCAACGCGCCGAGGCCGCAAAACAGCATACAAATACAAGCCAAGCGGGTCCGTTCATCGCAAACGGTTGGCGTTCAAGAAATGCATGGACGGAGCCCGCAATTGAAGAAACGCGCCCATGGCTTTTGTGGGTCCACTTCCACAGATTGATACGGGATGAAGGTCGCAAACAGAAATCACCGCGAGGATCAGCCAGGCGTAAAGGCTGACCTCCCAGCGTTTCGCCGGAAATCGGCGAGCAGACCTCATCAACACCGCGAATATCGGCGTAACGGTGTCGTGGACGCATGCGGCCATGGCAGTTGATCCCGGACATTTGTGCAAGACATAGAACCCGGTCAGCGGGCCAAAACAACGTTTCCACCGAGGCAAGCAGCGTCGCCATGATTTTCGCCACCGCCATTTGATCACGCAACGTGTGTTTGCCGGACCATTGGACTGGCTAGCGCCAAGGGGTCCGGAGTGGGCTGGTAATCAGCGAATAGAAAACGCTGAAGCAAGGAGGCTCAGGCGATCACGCCCAATCGGTGAATTTACATCATGACTACTTTCTTTGTCGGGTGGGGCGTTAAGAACTATGGTGCTACCGTCGGGCCTCGGACGGATGCTACGGCAGCAAATCATCCAGAAATACTGACAGAAGCTGCACGCGGCCAGACACATCGCCTTGCGCTTAAAGCGGCGTCATTGGGCTTTGACTGTGCTTCTTTTGGTGTCGCCGCAGGTTTGCATTTCCGCCCGATGGAAAAGCCTTAAGCGAAAGGATCGCAATGTCCGTTCGGCTCGCGGTTAGCTGCATTTCGGCTTAAACGCTTCTAGAACCTTGCGCAAACGCGCCCGAGGCATGTGGGATCTGTGTCGTCAGTTTTTGGTGGCGTGTCATTAGCAGGCCGCAATTCGTTGGCCGTAGCGAGGCGAAGGAACAGCGCAATGGTCACGATCGGCCTCGATTTGCATCGCTTTCGGCAGGACGTTCACCCGCGCGGAAGAGCAGATCCAGATGATATCCATCCACGAAATAGGCGCAGGCACCAAGGTTTGCAGTGCAAAAAACAGGGTCCAGAGAAGGTGGGTGCGTTTCGACATGGGGCTGGTCCGTGTTTCTGGGACAGTTCCGGTCTGCGCAGATGCGGACCGACTGCCATTGCTAGCTTGTCGTCGGAGGTGTCGTCATCCGCGGTTCATCATCATTATTTTTCGTGCCTCGCCATCATCCTCGGCCTCCAACTCGATGACCAGCCCTGTGATCTGGCGAATAATCTAGGTCCCAGCAATTTTGGCCCCGTCAAACAGGGCTTCGACTCGATCTCGTCCGCTCAATTTCAAACTTGGTGACTTCGTAAACCTTTGGGCGGTTCAGGCTGGCGCGACGTTACCCTCCTCGGTGGTGCCGAGTTGATCGCCAAACAGATACGTCAGCACGGCCGAGACTGGCATCGCAAAGGCCAACAAAGCCCAAGAGCGGCGGAGCAATCAGGGTTCAGTTTGGGTTTCATCGTGTTTGTCCTTTCAAGAGACATGATCGCTTGCTGCGGTGCCCTCGGAAAGGCAGGGTCTTCGCCATTGCATCGGAAATTGGCCTTATTGGTGTAATGACGCGGGCTAGGGCGAAAGTTTAAATAGGCCAAAAACCTTTCAATACACTGGGTGTGCAGCGTTGTGCGAAACGACTATTTAGGCTGAACATTTGTTTCGCCACTCTGTTCATAACCAATCTGAGCTGCGTCGGAAAGTGCGGTTGACCGCCTCTGCTCTCTGGCCTGCGTTTGAGGTGGACCGCAGATACGCACGCCTCGACCTGCTTGGCTGGCAAGTGCTTGTCTTCGTCGGGGTGGCAAAACGACCCGGACGGACGCGATGCGCCTTGGGTGCGCTTTGGCCCAACAACTCGACCTTATCACCGCGCGGTGCCAACGGCGGCGGTATCTGCAGCTGGCGCGGTCTGCGTGCGTTATCTGCGCTTGGAAAACGCGCCGCTCCAGACAGCGCGGGGCATTTCATGTGTCGGGGGGTTTTGGGCTGCGCGACAACCCGGCACACAACCCCTCAAAGTCGGCAGTGTTCGAGTATGAACCGCAAACTTCGCCGCGTGGCGTGACAGCCAGCCGATGATTTGTGCTGCATGAGTTGGCTCATGGCGTAGGCACCATCGACGCGTTGCTCGACGACAACGACCGGATCAGGCGGCGTAATCAAGCGGCTAAGGGCAAGCGGGACGTATGGCGGGAAACGCCTATTGCCATGACAAAACGCCAAAGAATACTTTCGCCCGAACTGACCGAGGCGTATTTCGGGCCGCAACGATTTCCCGCCCCACGACCGGGCAGCGCTTAGAAGCCCTCGATCCCACCGGATACGCCGCTGTGTCCGCGACACTTTGGGGACAAGGTGACGCAAATTTTAGGCGCATTTTTCCAAGGCCTTTCCCCGTCTGACACATCGCCATACCACCCTTACCCTGCCCCCTCAGTTAGCACCCACCACTGGTGCAGTGCTAACACCCTAGGAGCAATTTAACAGTCAAGGAAGCCCTACACCATGGCAACTAGAACCCCGCTTCACGACCGCGTTCTTGTATAGCGCGTAGAAGGCGGACGAGAAAAACCCAAAGGTGGCATCATTCATCCCCGACACTGCCAAGAAAAGCCTGCTGAGGGCATGGTAATCGCGGTTTGCGGCAGGCGCAAAAGCGAAGATGGCGACCGTATCGCATGGACCGTCAAAGAAGGCGACAGATCTCTTCGCAAGTGGTCCGCACGGAAGTGACGTGCCGACGGCAAAAGCTTCTCATCATGAAGGAAAGCGACATCCTCGGCATCATCGCCTAAGGCATTTCGCATAACTTCCCCTCCACACTCATTTCTTACTCTTTAACGGAGGCAAGCAAACTATGGCAAAAGAAGTCAAATTTGACACCGGCCGCTGCGACAAGATGCTCAAGGGCGTCAACCATCCTTCAATGCGGTCAAAGCTTGACGCTTCGGCCGAAAGGCCGTAACGTTGTTATTCGACAAATCCTTATTGGTTGCGCCCCGGATCACCAAAGACGGATGTGTGACGGGGTCGCCAAAGGAAATCGAAAACTGGAGACCAAGTTCGAGAAAACATGGTTCGCAACAAATGGTCAAAAGGAAGTGGCCTCGCAACCAATGACGAAGCGGTGACGGCACCACGGACTGCAACCGTTCTGGCCCAAGCCTCGTGCAAGGGCGGCCTGGAAGTCGGTTTCTGCTTGCTGGCATTGACCCATGGACCTCAAGCGCGTAGATCTTGCAACGACAAGTTCGTTCGCAGCGATCAAATGCCGCGTCGCGTCCAGTGAACGATTCCGCTGAAGGTTGCGCAGGTTGCACCATCTCCGCCAACGGCGAGCCGATATCGGTCAGCAAATCGCGGACGCAATGCAGAAGTCGGGCAACGAGGTGTTTATTCACCGTCGAAGAGAAAACAAAGCTCGAGACGAGACCGATGTTGTCGAAGGAATGCAGTTTCGACCGTGGCTACCTGGGAGCCCCTTATTTCGTGACCAACGCCGACCAAGATGATCGTTGATCCTCGAAGACGCCGTTATCCTGCTGCACAGAGGAAGAAGCTCTTCGTCCGGCCTTCAGCAATGGTTCGGCTGCTCGAGTCCGGATCCAGTCGCAAAAGCCCCCTCGTCATCATCTCCGAGGATGTTGAAGGCGAAGCGCTTGCGACCCTCGTGGTCAACAAGCTACGCGGCGGGCCTGAAGATTGCTGCTGTCCAAAGGCACCCTGGGTTTCGGCGATCGTCGTAAAGCATTGCTGAGGGAACATCGCGATCCTCACCGGCGGTCAGGTATTCTCCGATGGATCTGGGCATGAAGCTGTTGAGTCCGTCACCATGGAACATGCTCGCTCGGGCAGAAAATCACCATCCACAAGACGGAAACAAACTATCGTTGATGGCGCGGCGTGAGGCCGAGATTCGAAGCCCGTGTTGGCTCAGATCCGTGGTTCAGATCGAAAGAGAGCCACATCCGACTACGACAAAGAGAAGCTGCACAGAGGCGTCTTGGCCAAACTGGCTGGCGGTGATGTTGCTGTTATCGCGTTGGTTGGCCGACCGAGATCGAAGGTCCAAAGGAGCGTAAGGGACCGTTGTCGACGACGCGCTGAACGCAACCCGCGCTGCCGTTCAAGAAGGTATCGTGGTTGGCGCGGTGTTGGCCTCATCCAGGGGCTGGGCAAGATCCTCGACGGTCTGAAAGGTGCCAATAGCGGACCAAGACGTCGGTATTCGCATCGTTCGCCAAAAGCCCTTGAGGGCCCCTCTGCGTCAGATCGCCGAGGAACTCCGGTGTTGATGGCGTCCTGTTTGTGGTTGGCAAGATCGCGAAAGCGCGATCTGACCTTCCGGCTTCAACGCGCAGACCGAGAATTATGGCGAACATGTTCAAGTTCGGCGTCATCGACCCTGCCCAAAAGTTGTGCGCAACTGCACTTCAGGGACCGCAGCATTTTCAATCGCTGGGCTGCTGATCACGCACGGGAAGCCATGGTTGCCGACAAGCCGTCGAAGACGGCGGCGGTGCCGGTGGCGGCATGCCCGACTGGGCGGCATGGGCGGAATGATGTAAGTTCCATTCGCTGTAGCGAATGGGAACGAAACCCTGATAGGCGCTTTCTGAAAGAAAGCTTGCCGAGAAGGGCACATGTTCGCAATCACGAAAAGGGCTGCCCTCGCGGGGCCTTTGTTTTTGCAATTTCCACCTTCACGCACCTGCTGCGCATCATTGCCCCCTCGCCAAACTGCACACTCAGGCGTAAAGAAACATCTCCAATGGATCATGCCCCTTTCACCGACGCCAACCGGCTTTCCGCGCTGGCGTCACCTAAGCCCTGCTGTTTCTCATGCGCTTTTGCGATGCCGAATGGCAGTTTGCGACGTGGAAATTGCACTTGCTGGACATTTCGTCATCGAGGGCCCGCTGCCTTCGGAGGCGTCGATAAATGGGGCTGGCTTCATTACGGTGCGCGAGTCCCGGCTTTTCTGGCCATCGCGTCATCTACATCATCATCTGATGCGCGAGCAGGTGCTGGGTACTTGTCGCTGATCTTGCTGGGCGTTGGGACGGCTCTCACAGGCTATTCCCCAGGCCTGACGGGGATCCTGATCCTGACGCTGATCTCATCGGTGGGCTTCCAACTATACGAGACGGTCAACCAATCACTGCAACTCCAAATGGCTTAGCCAAGGAACGCGCGCCGCAAATGCTCGGGGGCTCGTTCGCCGGTTGGCTTCAGGCGCGTCGCTGATCGCCTTACGGAACGCTGGTGCTGACATGGCAGCTGTTTCGACCTTTCAAAGCTTATAGCTTCGTCTACAGTGGGAACCGCCGGGGGGCTCTGCACCGTTGAATCGCGATTCTTCTGCCACTTCGCCTCATCCGCAGTTCAATCGCCGACCCCCGCGACCAAGCAGAATGGTGCTGCGCCGCCGCTATTGGCTCTTATTTACGCACTGCCAATTTTCATGTCCGGCGCGCGCAGGGCAGTCTTCGTCGTTTCTTCGCGGGTCGTTCATGATTGGCGAGGCATTTTGGTTCGAGGTTTCACGTAGGTCACGCCCTGTTCCTAATTTAATTCCTCGCCAGTAGTTTGTCGCGCCAATGATCGGACGCTGGGATCGGGCGTCTACGGCGAGCGGCAAACATGCTGGTCATCGAATATGTCGGAGCTGACCCTGATCTTCTCGGCCTTATGGCGGCATATCTACTGGTTCGGCTGGGGCGCGGCGATCGGCGCGGTGCTTTTACGTGCTCAACCACCATTCTGTTCTTTTCCATGGCGTTTGCGATCAAAACCTACTTCCAGAGATCCGCTGACCCCGCAGGACATTTGCACCCACCGCCGCCGTTGCCTTTCACGATCAATCATATCGCGCCCGTGTTTCTTACCTGTCCTCGCTCGGCTATCTGTGGATCGTGTCGCCCGGCGGGGTCTATTGGCTGGCCGCTGGCATGGCGTTCGGCTCACTTTTGTTGTCTGTTCTTGATCCCGCCCCATTCCCGTAGCCGGTAATGAGACCGTGCTTGGCGGGCCTTTGCCGACCCCGGCGGAGTAGAAGGAAGCCCCTAGGCGCACTATCTATCCATCACGCCAAGCAGGAGGGCCTAAGATGTTTTTCATGAACCGCAAGAAGCTCGAGATTCGTCAGCGCGAAGATGCAATTGCCGGGTCGCGCAAACGCGAATCCAAACGCCGAGACGCATTTTCATCAACGGCAACCCTCTCAGCGCCGATGTTCCCGCAGGCATGGAAGAGGCGATGTTCGGGAATGGGCTGTTTCTGGTGTCGAGCGGATTGTTTTGGAAGGCTGGACGGCGTCTATTCCACGATGGTCGGCTACGCTGGCGGGGCACACGCCCGAATGCCACCTATCAGGAGGTATGCTCTGGCCAGACCGGGCATAAACGAGGTAGTCCGCGTGCGTCTTATGATCCTTGCGGTGATCACGTTCGACGATCTGCTCAAGTCTTCTGGGATAAGGCCACGATTCCTACCAAGGGATGCGTCAGGGCAACGATATGGCACGCCAGTATCGCAGCGGCATCTTACGTATTACGCAGGCGCAGAAAAGAAGCCGCCGCCAACCTCCCAAAGCCATGTTCGCCCCGCATTTGGCAAAGCAGGCTTCGGCGACATCACCACGGAACTTATCGACCGCGCCGACATCTACTTCGCGAGAATTACCCACCAGGCAAATACCTCGCCAAGAAACCCTCGGGCTATTTTGCGGATCGGCGGGGGACGGGCGTGAGCTGCCCCATAGGAACAGGTGTGCCTGCGCTTTGACGCTGGCAAGGGAATAGGGGCGTAGCGGCGGGGGCTGGATTAAATTTGATCCCGGAGCACCGGCGCGCCTATGCCCACCTTCACCGCCCTCACAAAACCTTGCCTGGAAAACCCGCCGCCGAAGCATTTGGGTGAGGGCGATTGAAACGCTGACGCCTGAGCCCACTGGCGTCGGTGTGTTTTGAGGTCGAGATTGGCCAGCGGCCTTTTGGGAAGTCAGGTGCCTATTTCATTGGAGGCCCCGGAACGAAATTTGCCCTCGCACTGCTCGCCGCCGTCCACAACGCCAAACCGTTCGCGGGTGTCCGAGCTGCCCGAACAACAGAACTGGGTCGCCCATGTTTAAAGCGCGACTTGCGTGCCGGTCTGAGGCGGGCGCTTCTTCGTCTACGGCAGCCATGACGCCGAATAATTGCCCGAGGAACCGCGTTGGCTTGTTTGATCGAGGCGGCTAATTGGCCTTTCGGCACGGCCATCACGGCACGACCGCTGGGCTGCCTTGCTCGCGCTTGAAGACTCGCGGGACGCCTCCCCCAAAAACCCGCATTCGCGATAATCGCTGCGCACCGCCGTGCTTTTGCCATGGGTGCTGCCCACATGTGGCCGGGCGGCGGTCGTGGCCTTCCGATATCGATCCGTGCGGTCGAGGTGCGAGGGCCATTGGCGTCAACGGCATGACCGGCAAAGTTGCAGTGCATCGAAGCCGCTGGCATGGACCACCCGGATCTGGCCAAAAACACGGCGCCATATGAATCTGATCTTCGGCCAAAATCCTCAAAAGGGCCCCTGATCGAGCTTGCACCCAGATCTGGCAGGCAGTTTGGGCCGAGGGCGGGTCATATCATTCCTTCGGGGTTGCTTGATCCGCAAGCCGAATGAACATTCATCTTCGCCTATACGCCGAAGGCCTCAGGCCCTCGTGGCGCGGCGGTGAACTTTGGCGGGTGGCAGCGTTAACCCTGAACGCTAAATGGGGGCGTTTGCCCAAAAATGCCCCAGTTTCTGAGGTAGCGCCTTGCGCTGTCCCAAAGCAGACAGGGTGCACCATTGGCGTGGAAAACCCAAAACCCGAAGCGACATTCACGACGCGTGCGGCGGATCAACAAACGCACAAGCAGGCGCCGAGCGTAAGCGCGGCGTGGACAGGCCGCTTCCATTTACTCGATTGTCATTCATGGATGTTCTGATTCGGGGTGAAGGCCGCTTTGGTGCTGTCCAGCGTGTTCCGGAGGGTGCCTACCGCCAAAGCCGCGCTGAGATGCTCCAGGGATGGTTTCCGGTCGGGTTTGTGATGGCCGCGTATCTTTGGGCCTGATCCGGTCCAGCATTCGGTTGTCGCCGGCTTAACCTCAGGTTTTCTACCTACATTCATTCGCAAATAAAAGGGCTGCATTCGCTCGGATGAGCCCTAAATACTCGAAACACCTACTGCGTGAGTTGTCAGCGCGGGAAAGGCGCCCTGAAGCGATGTCTTCGATGTTCGCCGCGCACGAGGCCGAGGATCATCAAGCTCACGGTTCGACAAACCGGGACAGGAGTTTGCGCGTTCACGCGCGCGGCATTCCAAGGGAATCCAGGGTCGCAAACTTGCATCAGAAAACAGAGGGCAACGAGATTTGGCCAATAAAGACCACGGGTGCTTGCAAACGGGGGCGGAGTGTAGTTCAAAAAACGGGCCATTGAGAGTATTCCTTTTTAATGCAGTGGCGTTCGTTGTTTCGATGAGGCGCATGTAGGAGGGGTTTAATTGCCCGGTGCAAAATACGTTTTCTTTTTTGCATGTTGGCACCGATGGCAATTGCTGCATTAGCAGAAAGCGGTCGGGTTAACGCCTTGGCTAGATGGTAATGGAAAAAAAAACGGGAGCTCGAGCGTGTCGTTTTTTGACCGTAAAAATCTCAAATTGCTGCGCCGCAATCAGGACGCGGCCTTCTGTTCGGCAAATCAGCCCCCATGCCACATCGCTTTTGCCCACCCAAAAGGGCGTTTTAAAAACTTTACAGTCCCCGGCTTTGCAAGATGTTCGCCCTTCGTGCTTACTGTTTGCCCGAAAAGGGGCATTAAAAAGCCGAGGCCAGGGGATTTGCGGGAATTCCCATTTGGAAAAATTTTAGGATTCCGGGGGGGACCTTTTTTTTACGCAACCCAATGGGGGGGGCTGGGAATTTTTTTCTTTTTATCCCCTCCTTTTTTTTTTTTTTT
>Ga0163217_1115817_pt1 | contig 10477 bp, 11 predicted proteins | sample SynspAceP_FD_185933 | JGI IMG/M metagenome (GOLD analysis project Ga0163217, IMG submission 185933) | Saline lake microbial communities from Ace Lake in Antarctica - Synechococcus sp. Ace-P (PacBio error correction) | ecosystem: Environmental > Aquatic > Non-marine Saline and Alkaline > Saline ... | reverse complement strand
GCTCAGCGACCGAAACAAGCACTTGCCACCTTGCGCCGGGCCTGCTCGGCGCGTGAATCTCCTTTGCACCGTGCATCCTGAGTGGAGGAGCGCTTGTCGTCAGCGAACGGATGCATGCTGCTACGCCGGCGGCCGGTTGGGTGGCAGGACTGGGACTTGAAACTGACGGAATTGGCCCTCTCTCACCTCCGCTTGATACTACCGGGTGCGAGAGGGCATGGTGTGGATCAGATTTCGGAATACCGGGCGTTGATTATCAACTCCCCCCGGGTCGCATTCTGGTGCATGAAGGAAAATATCGATCTTTTTGGCGCCCGATGGCCCCCCGAACTAGCTGTTCGCCGCCGCGCTCGCCGAAATAGCCCGGAGATCATGGGATGAAACAGATAGGCTTTTGATCTCACCGGCCCGATTGGATCCGAGGCGGACGCTCTGAGGGCTTGTGAGTGTGCGCCGCGGATGAAACGCTGGAGCCAGGAATTTCCACCTGGTACCTGTTCAGCCGCTGATCGTTGACACGCGATTTTATTGGCCGCTTCCGTCGGCATGGATTGTCCACTGACTCGATTGCCGCGATTTGAACGCCGAACACTACCCGCGCGGCGCGCGACCTGCTGCCATCGGGCGGCGCGCTACTTGTTCTGATTGCTGAGTTGCCTACTCTGGTTGTCATAACCGTCTAGGGCCACACGCTGTTATCTCGGGGGCAGAGGCCAGTGTGCCTGCGGATGCTCTCAGCCGGCCAGGGGTGGAACGCCTCCTGTGGTCACGGGATCCACTGGACTATGCGGCACTGGCTTGCGCTCAAGCACTTGGCGTGCATGGGGCTTGGCCTTGTCACAGCCCTATGTCGAGAGCATTGCAGCACCGGGTGAGTGACGCCTTTGTGGAGCGCAGGTTTGCGGTCGGCGAGGTCCTGACTTTTGGCGAAGAGGTCGAGGCGCGGTAGGCACGCATAGCCCCGGAATCGATTCAAGGCTGCCGCACGCGCTGCGGCCAACGGGTGCGGATGCGGTGTTCTTGTCCTTGCAACCCACCTTAGAACTCTTGACAGTATCGGACGCGCTGGAGGCCGCAACTTGGAATTTCCGGTTCTCAGCGCAATTCAGGGTTCTGGCATGGCATATAGGACCGCAGGCAAAACGGCGGCGCCGGTGGCCAGGATGCGCCGGGAGGGTTGTTCAAGATCATGGAAGGGTGCCTAACCCCAATTCTTGAGCCAGGAATGCGTTGGTTGCTTCCGAGCAGCCGGTTTTCAGGCGGAGGTACCAGCGCATCGATCTTGGGGCGGATGAGGGCAGGTTTTGTGGTCGGCCTGACTTTGCGTAGTGTGTCAGAGTAAAAATCACCGGCGCGGCCGAGCCGGGACGGATCTCAGCGAGGTGAGGGCGGGCCGTTGAGGGCGTTTCGTCGGAGGCGAGGCGGTAGGGCTCTGGACGGCGACGCGTGTCGAATTGAACCGGGCCCGGCATTGCATCAAGTGGCGGGAGTTCCTTCATCACGTTCGACGAAACATCAGCAGGCTGCTCAGCAGGCTGGGACGCAGAGCGCAGGGGACTTCAATGGAGCATTGCGCCCGAGGTGCGGCCAAGGGTGCGTTGCGGCGGCATCGATGTTGGCTTGATTTGCCGAGATTGGGCCGGTGTCGAAGGCGCCAGCGCTGCGGCGATGAAAACGCACCATGTTAGGCCATCCAGCGAAGAATCGATGGACGGTGAAAGAACAGGCAGCCGGTGGAGACATCGAAATTTTGCCCGCTGCCCCAGGCGTCGACCCATGTTGTCGAGTGCTTGCGAAGTGGCACCATAAGACCCACGCGATGACGCGCCGGGCACGGCGTAGCCGATGCCTGCAGATGCAGCGGAAAAGACGGGATTTTTGCCAGGCTCCGGCGCGATGCGGTGCGCAAAGGCGATTGATGATGCGGCAAGTCACGGTGATAAAAGCCGGTGATGGAAAGCAACGCGTCAGCGAGTTTTGCACATAGCCGAGATAGCGTGAGTGAGAACGGTGATTTTCCCTGGCCGATGCCATGTCAGTGGAACCAGCAGTGGATGCAAAGCCGATGGCGACAGGGCAGCACGCAAAGCGCTAAAGGCGGCCCCGCATTGCCGCTCTGAGATGGATGGCCGCTTTCCATGGTCTCGATGCGGGAGCCTGCGGGAAAGCGTTTCGCGGCGCCGCGCCTGGCGCGTTCGAGCAGTTGCGAAGGCGAGGTGCGACAACAGCAGGCCACAGCGCCAGTTTGTGAAGCGGCCATGCGGTCTCGCCCATGGAAAACCAGGCTGAGTAAGATGCCGGTGGCGAAGGTCTGCACGCCGAATGTGCCACCGTGCCGAATCGGCGATGGTTTCCATCAGTGCCAGAATCACCCCGCCGGCCAAATTTGCCGGGGCGGCGCCATTGGCAGGACTTTGACGCGCCAGAGACCGACCAGGGTGCGTGTGGCCCAGGCTGCGGCAGGCAAATAAGGCCGTTGGCGACTGTTTGATGAAGGCTGCGCGGGCGAGCAGGAGACATAGGGTAAGCACGAAAATCAGCATCGCCGCCGCTTCCGCCGAGCGAGCGAAACCTCGCGGGAAACCAGTACTCCTGCGGGCCCCAGCGGTGATATTGCGAAGCGCCGTCTGCACCGCCGCCGGGATTATCGAGCAGGTCGGGTGTAAAGCGTTAGGCCAGACACTAGGCGGGAGTCCAGCGGGCAGCGCCAGCCACTATTTCGACAGGTGCGGGAAGGGGACTGCAGGTGAGTGACCAGCCAGGCAGTCGAGGTGCGACCATTGGCCGGTGCCAGATGCCAACCAGCACATACCAGCTTGACGGTGGTCGCAGGGCATTAGCGCGGCAGCACTGATCCCATCAGGCTGCTTCCAGGTGTCGCAGCGTGCCCGACATTGCGCGAGGCGACCGCGACAATCCGGCGCGAGACAAAGCAGGGAGGACGATCCAGGCTGCAGATTATACTTGAGTGCGCGTTCGCCCACTGGCGGTTTCATCCTTTGCGTCTGGCCGCATTTCCCGCGAGCGGAAAGGTTTGGCCATTAATTCCGGTTACGTTGACCATCCGGACGTTTTGACAGCGTGACAAACTTGCTCGGTCAAAGATTGTGCTTGAGTAATTCTTCAGGTTTAGCGTCAACTGGCAGCCGGGACTCGGCAGTGAGCGCGCGAGTGTCGAGAACACTCCATGATTGTCTGCCAATGCGGCAACCTCCTGCAAAGCGAGAATTCGAGGCTGCCGTTAAAACTGCTCAGAGAGGCCCTGGCAATTTGATCGTGCCGTGAAGGCATGTATCATTCGATGCGGATCCGCGGCCGCTGCTGCCGGTGCTTTCCAGGACGTGCGTGCAGATTATTGGCGAGGTTACCGAACGGGCTGAGCAACCGCAAAGTATAGGGCAGGAAACGAGCGAAGGGCGGACTGCGGCACCAGCCGCGATTGACGCGTTTCGCAGCCATTGCTTAGGTCAGTCGAACAGACCGAAACTCTGGGCGTTGGCTCTCTCGCGATGCACGCCTCATTTCAAAGGCAGTTGACGTCATGGATCTTCGCCCAGTACCCCAACCTTATTCCGTTGCAGGACAGATTTCGATCAGCAGGTCTCGGCCGCCATCAAGGCAGCGGCTTTCAGTCGATTCTGTCTGTCACCGTCCGATGACGAAAGCGGCGACAGCCGAGCTTCGCAGCTCAGCAGGCGGCTGAAGCCGCTCGGTATCGAAAGCGGCGTCAGATCCGCGTCGGCCGATGGGGAAATATACGGCGGATGCGGTGCGGGCGATGGTGACGCGCATCGAGGAAATGCCGCAGCCGAATGCTCGGCTCTTGCCGCTCGGAGCGCCCGTTCAACCGCGATTTTTTCCAGCATTTTACGGCGCATTTGCGGAACTGAGTGACACTGTTCCGGCCCAGTTTCTGTCTTGTGGACAAGTGCGGGGGCGTGGCGCATGAAATTTGCGCTGAGGGTTTCCAATCTCGCAAGGACTAGCCAGCCGTGTCAGGCAATACGAAGGAGGACCCGGCGAGCGCTTCTGCAGTGATCGCCGCAGGCCCCGCTGTCTATTACCGTTCTGGCATATGGCACTCGTTTCCATTGGCCTGGACGCTCTTCTTCGGATCCGGGGTCGATTTTTCAGGTGCCTTGTTTTTCCCGTTGGAACCGAGACTCGGGGATCACCACTGGCCGGCGATTCGCTTTCATGTGGCGTTGTCGAGAAACGAGCGGCAGTGAATCGGCATGGGCAGCGGCAGGGCTGATTTCCCGCCGATCCCCGCTCGGTTCCAGAAGCGATGCGATTGCGCCGATATCATTGGCAGCGCTGCCTATGTCACCGCCCCCGTCAGCCGGCTGTTATTCGGGCGGAGTTAGAGGATCTGGCCTTCGAGAAACCCGGCAGGACCGGATCCGGATCAGAGGAATCATGTGCGGTGTGGTTGCTGGCCCCCGCGTTGTGGAGCGGCCGTCGGCCGCGCTCTATATCGGCGCTGCATATTGACCGGGGTATCGGCCTCTATCGAAAAGCGGGCAACTGACGGACCATATTTGCACCTGATGGTTGGACCACGAAACGCGACACGCTGAAAGCCGACCTGCATGAAGGGCCGAGCATCTGTCAGAAAGTTACCATGGTGACCGGCTTTCACGACGTCCGGTCGGGCGAAACGGCGGAGGCGATCCCTTGTCAACCTGATTGGTTGATTTGTGGGTCGGGGTGCTGCCTCCTCAGTCTGCTTTCAGGTTAAGCCAATACGCGGTCTTGACGGGCCGCGGGGGCGCGGTGATGGCGCTGCCATTTTGACGAAAGCCGAGATAGCGTTATTTGCGCACTTGCCGGACATGGGACCGTGCGAGGCGAAACAGGAATGCCCAAAACCATTTTGAAAACCTGGCAGCTTTTGCCAGATGGCAGCGAAGGCATTTGCGACGCCGATGTGCCAGGAGCCGCCACTCTCCTGCGTGGAACGTGCCAAGCATATTCCTCACGGGCTTTGCCCGCAGGCAATTCGTTCTCTTTTAGTGAGGGCGACGATGTTCGATCCACGTGATCAGATCATCCGCTGTCGATCGCGGCTATAGAGCGGCGGACCTCCTGCCGGCAGACCGGGCAATCCCCATACGTACCGACCTGAAACCGGCCAATTGTTGGCTGTGAGCTGATCATAGCCAAACTAACTAGGCGTTGTAGTCGCTGGGACAAGCCCCATATCGGTGGCCCAACCCTATTTCTTCAAACCGGTGCCGGCTGATCTGCGTCAATGTCCGCGTTTCGGGTGGTGATGGCCTGCTGATCGAGGTTTGTCCGAATGATCGCCGCGGATACCGCTGCCCTGCGCGCTCGAAGGCCCGGTGCGAATTCCGCTGTGGTTCACCACCGTTTTTCGCCAGTGGCGCCATAGGCGCGGCGGAGCCGCGAAATCCGGGTTGGTCAGGGCTCGAGTGGCGCTGACCCGGCCGGGGTAATCGCGTCCCTGGTGCATGCGATGGTCGCCGTACATTGGAATTGTTGACCACCACGACGATGTCGGCAGCTTGTGCTGCACGGCGGTGGCGATTCCTGGCATGCTTCATTGATGAGCAGCCACTCGCCGGCGAGATTGCTACCACCAAGGCCGGTCGGGAAGGCCTGTATGGCGGCAACCGCCAGCAGGGACAGGTTACGCCATAGCCCCATCGAACCGATGCGGGGCGCTTGCTTGCGTCGCGAACTTGCGGGAAGCGGACATTTAGCGGTGCACCCAAGGTGGCGTAGTTGCCAGGCGCATGGTCAGGATCGCGTCGTCGGGCAGCTTCATTCGCAGCCAGTCGATGATCGGCCCTATGCACGTCGTCCGAAGGCCGGTTTCGGTCGGGGTTGACCAGTCGAGATAGGATTGATGCATTGGGCCGCATGTTCGGCGTTGCGCGCCGGTGTGGTTTTTATGTCGAGCTCTGACAGGCTGCGGCAAGAGGGGTGGGGTCGGCGTTGATCGCAGTGATGGCTGGTAGACGCGGCCGAGTTCGCCCAAGCGTCGGCGTAGACATGGACAGCGGGCTGGGCCGGGAACGCACGTCGAGCAGGTGTAGGCCCGAGGAGGCATTTCGGAGAGAAGCGGCCGCCGATTCAGATCACCACAGTCGGAGTTCTTTATCTCGTCGGCCAAACGCCGGGTTGATGCCGATGCCGACATCGCCGGCGTCGTGAACAGGGATGGTTGATGGTCAAACGCATTTGCGGCGGAACGAGCAGCCGACGGGCACCTGTGTTCCCTGGCTGCAAAGTGTTCGACCTGACGCACGGCTTCGTCGGTCCAGCGGGTGCCGCGGATCATCCCGGGCGTTGGGCCGCAAAAGGCGTTCGGCCAGATTCTTTCCATTCGGGTTGCCGGGCGGATGACGGGAACCGGGTTTGGCAGGATCGAAACCGGCGGGTTCTTCGACTACTTCGGCGCAACACTCCTTGGCGGGGCCATACCACCGGACCGGGACGCGGACATTGGCAAACCGAAAGGCGCGGTTGACGGAATTCGGGGATGGCGGGCCGGGTCATCGGATTTCGCGAACCCATTTGGCGAATTCGGTGAAAGCGCGGCGGTTAATTCAACTTCCTGGAAGGCTTCGCGTTCACGGCATCGCGCTGGACCTGGCCGATGAACAGGATCATCGGGATCGATCTGTCGCGCAATGTGCAGGCCGCGGCGTTATTGGCGTTTGGTGGCGCCGGCGGCGCGGGGTGACAAGCACGAACCGGGCTTGCCGGTGAGCCGGCCCCAGGCGTCGGCCTCATTCGCGGCGCCGGCCTTCCTGGCGCAGACGGTGACCACCGACGCCGGAATCGACCAGCGCATTCCAGCACGCGAGATTAGCTTTCGGCCGGGGACGCAAAAAAACAGGCCGCTCGACGCATTGGGCCCTTGGCGTGTCGACAATTCAGCTTGGGCCGCCGGTTTCATGTGCCGTGTTCCTTTTTGGAATTCAGATGCGTTGAGCTCGGCCAGCACCTCTTTCCGTCTGTGTTCGGCCCAGGCGCGGGCTTGGCCGGTCATAGTGAAGTGGCGAGGCAGGAGCAGGATCGGTTGCCACGCACCGAGGAATTTTCTTGTCCCGGCGTGATCGGTCAGGTCCCATCGCAGGGCCCGCGCGATGGCCTGCGGATCGTCGACATCTTCGGCGATATGTGATCGGGCCCGGCGGGTTACTGCGTTAGCCTCGCAGGCGGCGAGCATGTCGGTTTGGCCATTTTGCCATTTCGGCGAGGGTTGATTTCGGCGCGCAGCCGTCGCGGATGGGCGACGCGGACGGTTGGTCTGAAATCCGGCATCCGCACAAGGTCTGTCGCTCCGAGCAGTTTGCAGAAACCGCTTGGAACTGGCCGTCATTTGCCCACCGCGATGATGATGTGGCCGTCAAGCGAACCGGAAATTACTCATAGGGGGCGATGTTCATGTGGGCGTTGCCATCTGGACGCGAAGCTGTGCCGAGACCCAGATAGTTGAGGTTCTGATGCGAAGAAATTCCGGCCTGGGGTGTCAAAACAGCGCCTAGTCGATCATCTGGCCTTTCGCCGGTTTTCTTGCGTGGCGGCAGCGCCGCCTGATGGCGATGACGAATAAAGCCCGGTGAAGACATCGGAAATGGGCGACGCCGGCCTTTTGCGGCTCGCGGCCAGGCTCGCCGGTGATCGACATCATTGCCGGTCATGGCCTGGATGATGAAATCATAGCCGGCACGCGGTGCGGTTGGGCGTCTGCGAAGCCAGGTGACGAGCATAGACCAGTGCGGGATTGGGCGGGCTTTCGAGGCTGTCGTATCTAGACCGTATTTCTTCAACCCGCCGACCTTGAAGTTCTGCGAGCACCCACATCGCAAGTGAGCTATCAGGGTTCGCGGGCCGTCTGGCACCTTCCGGGCTGGCGATGTCGAGTGGTGATCGAGCGCTGTGCGCGCGTTGGCGGAGTGGTAATAGGCAGCCGACAGGTTTTCGCCGTCAGCGCCGGTGGACAAAGGGAGGGCCCAGCAGGCGGGTTGTCGAACGCCCTCGGGATGCTCGATCTTGATCACGTCGGCGCGAGATCGCGCGAGGCAGTTGCCCGGCCAAAGGGCCAGCCCAGGAATGCCGCGGCCGCTCAAGTGCGCGGACGCCGGCCAGCGGTGCGCGCGGGGGTGTCTGAAGGAAGGACGCTTGGAATTCGGGCATGAGGCTTCCGTTCGCTTGCGGGCTCGGTCAGGCCAACGGCGTGAGATTTTCAAGTGACTCAAGATCGAAATCCGGACCAGTCCTTCCGGTTCGCGACTGTTTGTTAGAGGTTTTTCGGCGGGTCTTGTCACGCCCGTACTGAGCGACGTTTGGAGCGCGGCAAAGTGATGCTTGTTTCCGGGGGCATGCCATGGTGCTTGGGTTTCGTGTGAGCTCAGGCCGCACACGGGAGGGTTATGTCGAGCCAGGTCACGAAAATCCGCCAATCGAGCGATCGCGGGGTTGATCTCGTTTCAGTGTCTCATGCCTTGTCTCAGCGGAGGATCTGGTTTGTGGACGCGGTCATCGGCCTTTTGCATCTTGCTCGGCCAGGCCAGGTTATCGGCGCGCCATTGTCTGTTGCTGGATTCCTGCGCGCCGCCGATCAGATTGAACGGGCAGGGCTTTTGGGCGCTTCGCAGATTTCAGCACTGGCTTCCGCGGTAGATCAGCTCGGAACTCACATTTTCTGCCAACATTCTCACCGTGGCATCCCAGCCGCTCAGGGATCGATGACATAGAGATCCGATTCGATAGCATCGCGTTGACAACCAGTTCAAAAATCGGTGCGGCGGGTCCGGCATTTGATACGGCCAGGCCTGAAAGTGAGTCTTGGGGTAGAATGGGCTTGGGGTGTCAGAGCCTTTGAAAAAAGGCTTCGAACCTGAGTGCGGAACTTGACCGGCGCGACGGCCAGCCCGGCGTTGAAAATTGGGAATTCCAGACCGCAGGGCGCTGCTTGCCTGCGATAGGCCTCGGCGAAATTGAGTGCGATCAGGCCCGCCCATGGCAATGCCGGAAGGTGACGGACAGGCGCGCCCGGGTGCGTTCCATTGATCAATTGCAGGATGCGGCGACCATCGGCACCACTTTTCTGTGCGCCACCTTGGTCCAAAGGCGCGGGGATCGAACGGGCGCGCGAAGGGCGCCATGGCCGCGGTTTGATTCATGGGCGGTAGGACGTGGTAGCCGTGCGGGCCGCGAGGAAAACGGGCAAAGCCGCTTGTAGCGCGCCGCATGTTCGGCGAGCCGTGATTTGATCTTGCACCACACCGAGGGCGGCCGCCGTGGGCTGGAACATGCCGCACGCCGAGCTTGGCGCCGGTCGGGCTTTGATGGGGAAAATGGAGAAAAAATCGCTCATCACCCCATTGGCCACTGACAGGGGACATGAAAATCAAGAGGGGTGATGATCGGAAGTTCTGACGAAGGCGCCGTTTGCTGCGGTTGGCCGCGCCGTTCAATTAAAATCCGGCGGTTGCTCTTGCTGGAAAAAAGTCGCTAGTTGAGTGCCAACGAAGCTATGGAGTGCTGATTTGAGCGATTTGGACCCCTGACCCAAGCCCATCGACAACTATTCTACGACGCCTCGATCAAGGAACGATATGAAAAAACACTGTGACGCGCAGATTGCGGCGCTCAGGCTGCGATGGCGCTGAAGCGTCAAGGAAGGCCGTTGTTTCGAGCCCGGGCCAAGCTTGGGCGGTGCAGTCCAAATCGTTCAGGGCCGCACGATTCATTGCAGTCTACTTCAGGACAAGAAGGGCGTTGCACGTCAGTTTCTCGGCCTAGGCCCGGGATTTGGCGTGGCTGTGGGGGCGGCCATTCCGTTGCAGAAGATATCGCGTGGGTTCCCGTTCGCCACAACGGGCTTCAAATTACGGCGGTGATGGCTTGCTTTGTTGATCTGTTTGCCGAATTTTGCGGTTAATTTTGCCGAAGCTGGCCCAGTGGTTGGGGTGGATCTCGTCAAATGGCCAGAGGGCAACTGCCCTCGGTGCTAGGACGGGCAGAGGGTTTCGCAAAAACGTATTTCTGAGGTTGGACATAGCGATGCGGGGGGACCCGCCAGCTTTTTCCCGCTTCCCCCCCAGCGGAGCTCAAGGTTTTTTGGGAAACGGTCTTTCGACCATCAATTTTGGACCCACAGGACCACATGGAAGACGGTATTTTCCGGGAGATCCCTTTTTTCTTTCAATTCGGCCGGATAGGGATATTATTTTCCCGCCTTTTGCGCGGGGCCAACGCGTTAATTTTTCATTAAATTCCCCAATGGGCGAAAGAAGCCCCCCCCCAAAATTCGGGGGAAAAGCGGCTTTTTTTCCCATATTCCGGGGCAAAAACCAGGGGGGGCTTTGCGATTTTTAAGTTATGGTTTCCGGGACGGGGCCCGGGTACTGGGGGGGGGGGGGGCCCCCCCATTTTTTTTGGGGCCCCCCGGGGCCGGTTTTGGGTTACTTTTTGAAGTGAGTATATATTACTCTCT
>Ga0163217_1075049_pt1 | contig 10478 bp, 7 predicted proteins | sample SynspAceP_FD_185933 | JGI IMG/M metagenome (GOLD analysis project Ga0163217, IMG submission 185933) | Saline lake microbial communities from Ace Lake in Antarctica - Synechococcus sp. Ace-P (PacBio error correction) | ecosystem: Environmental > Aquatic > Non-marine Saline and Alkaline > Saline ... | reverse complement strand
GTGTAAGCCATTACGATATAAACAGTCTGGATATAATATCGAGTGGCGACAAGGACAATACCGTGACTAATAGCTCTTCCATCAATGCTAAAATCATCCATCGGTCGAGTGTCGGAAGACAAAAAAAATAAAACTCATCGAAAACAAATAACTCGGGTTTCGCGGCCAGATTTTTAGCAATTATCTTTAAGGAATCAGACGACCATGGCAAGCCCTTTAGCTCCTGATGAACCCGATGCATAAAAACGGGAAAAATGAATGCGTAATTTACGCCCAAAAGGTAAACATTCAAAAAAGGTATCAACCAAATTAAGGTTTTACCTCGACCGACTCCGCCCCAAAAATACAGACCTTGGATACTTGGCTTTTCAAAACTTTTTAACCAAAAGGCAGTTTGTAACTTTACCGCCAAGCAGTGTTTTTCTGTTTGGTTAACTCTTCGTAACAAGCGTTGAATCTTTTACCGCATACTCATTGCGCAGATCGTAATGAAACCCTTCTTCCTCTTAAATCATTGTTGATTTTCTTTTTCCAGGACTTTCATATTAACATTAGCGCAATCTTACTCCTTATGAACTTCTGTTATTAACTAACAATATAGACCTTGATAATAAATAAAATTACCGTAAAAACGCAGAGCGTATATATACCTAAACCGTAGTAGTTAAAAAAAACAACCGTAAACTCGGTTCTTAGAATATATAGCGCCAAGCAAAGTTGACGACTAAAAATTATCTGATAAAATTCAGAGTTGAAGCAAAATGTTTTTATCGTTAAGAGTTTAAATGGAATGGTTTTAATTGGTATTTATACTGTTAATAGGTGGCCTTATTGGCTATTTTGTTGCAAAACTTGTCAACTGAGAGAAAATTATTAACCCGTAATGACAGAGAGAATACGCAAAAAACTAAAAAGACTTAGTGGTCCAAATACAAGCGGACTGATCTATCAACAGTCCAAAACATAGTACAACAATTAAGGCAAACAACAGAGCGTAGTCAACCAGCAAATTTGATAATTATGAACAGCTGATATTAACTTTGAATAACCGCGAGGCGGAAACGGCACTTCACTCAATTATTATGACGAAAAGACAAGCTAGCGGCCTACTTGCGCAAATAGTAAAAACACCTGACAAAGACAAACCCTTACTGATTATCAGCCAGCTGACTTTGGCCATTCTCAGTTTCTGGTTTGTTTTCAGGGTTCGAAAGAGAAAAAAAAACAGAGTAAATAAGCTTGGGAACTTTGTTATCAGCCCAATAGTCTCTGTAGTGCTATTTAAATTAGGGCTAAAATTGGAATTTAAATCGAGCAGTAAAAAAAAAATTAGTTAAATCCGTATGTTTGCTGTCTTTCTTGTGAGACATTCAAAACACTTACCATGCCAAATGTCAGCCAATGCCGCCCTGCCGTTTTTTTCGAAGATAAAAGCGGCAGTGCCAAGTTTGGCTCCCATGTTGGACAAAAGCACTTCCGGCCATCGTGACATATATCTGTTGAGGTACCCAAGTATCTCCCAGCAGGTACCTCGGGTATAAGTCGCCTATTTTTGGTGCGCCTGAGGAACAAGTTCAAAACGTCCATGTTAAAGGATTGGGCCGCAGGGGTTTATTATGATTGCAGAAAAAGGTACATAGTAACCAACAAACCATGTCGTAGAAAATGCCACAGAAAATTCCACGGTCACACTGAACGATGTCGCGAGCTTATCCTAAGAAGATGGGCGCTGACGCGCAAAAAGTGATATTGCTCCTACTTAGAACTCGAACCAAAAAATCTAATCGCCTTACCTTTAGGCGGACTCAAAGATAAAGGTCGCTCGCCGATTTTGTTGTGGCAATTGGTAATCCTTGCCTGAGCCAAACTGTCACCTCAGCATTGTAGTGCTTGGGTCTTCAGGTCAAAATATTTCTGGCTATGAGAAACTTTATTCCAAACCGACGCAGCCATTCAATCAGGGAACTCGCGGGTGGCGCTTTAGTGAGTCTAAGAGCAGGCTTGTAAGTATAATACGGCCATCTTTGGTCCAAATGGCGCGCAATTGGATCGTTCTCGCTATTCCGCAGTAATATGATGAAAAGTAGTTTAGTTGATTCAGATTATGATTTGGCGGATAGTCCGTCGTGTTTTACAGGCCATAATTGGCCAAGATATTGATTCAGGTTTAGCGAAGCGATGAACTCAATGCTCAGTAAAGGCGCCTTTGTGAGTGAAGTGTTGCCGCCAGACTCTGCGCTGAAAAAAGCGTATCAGGCTGGTGACATCATTACTGACCTCAACGGTATTGCGTGGTTTAGTTTTTTCAAGAACTTCGGGCCAAGGTGGCCAGCAAAGGGAGCCGGAAGTTAAAATTGAACTGGCTTGTTGCGTAAAGGCAAAAAAGTCAAAAGTCGAAGATGGTCTTAGGCGATTGCGACTCAAGCCGTCTGGCGCCAAAGAAATAACATCCGGCCCTAGAAGGTGCAACCTTAACAATGCAAATACTAAACGAGGAAGACAAGGATTCCGTGTGCTTGACTTCAGAAATAGACGGCTCGCTCACCGCTGCTATATTCGTTTGCAAGACGGGATGTTATTATTGGTGTGAATCGGCAAAAAGTGATACTAGTTAGCCTTGCGCGGGCGCACTAGATAGTGCAAAAGTGTTTCATCGCTCTTGAGCGTAATATCGTGGCGATTCAATCTTTGTACCTAGTTATAAGATAAGTGATAGTGTGTTGTTAGTAAAATCGGCAGATTGCTCTATCAACTCACTGATTTCAGTGCTATTCTTTGACGCATCTATAAAAAAAATGTAAAATTATCTGTCAGTGCTAAAATCAATTTCCTTGTTGTCAAAATCTATTCTTATCGGTGTTTGTGTCCAAGCATCATTTATTATTGCGTACCTGCATTACGTAAAGGCAGGTTGAAAATTTTTCATGCGGCTTTATTTAGTCCAACAAAAAATAACTCAAGAAAAACTCTCTTTTAACCACGCTGTTAATGCACGGTCCTGCTTCGTTAATATCTATAGCCAAAAGTATCGATAATACGGTTAGCTTTAAGTCGTCGTCAGCCTGTGAGCGCATAAGTTATTGGCTCTGGCTTTATTAGACTGAAACGGGCTACAGTACTGGACTTGCCAACATGTCATCGGAAAATTGCCCAACAGCATATTAGTTGGTTTGCAAGATTGCCGCCGTTCGAGGCGCAGGATTATCGGCAAAGATCCAATCCACTGATTTTAGCTGTCCTGAGCATAACGGCGGATAAACCTGCACACGTTTAATTCCTCAACAAGACGAAATGGAAATTTCGAGTAGTGATGTTGTGCTGGCAATTGGCAATTCTGACATTTTGGGGCCAACCATTACGCAGGTATTGGTTAGTCGATTAGTCAAAGCTCCCTCGCAATGTATTTTGATTACATTCAGACCGAGCCGTTACTTAATGAGGCAATTCAGGTGCGCATTAGTTGACAGCAATGGCTATTTGGTAGGTATTAACAACGCTAATCCTTTAAAACCTTAGATAGTCGTCGCAGAGTGAAAGAAGTTGAATGCGTGTCTTTCGCGTTCCCTTATACATTGGCTAGAAGTGATGGATGAAATTTATTGCCAATAGGCAAATTACCTCGCGGTGTATTGGCTTTGTGGCCAAGAAAACCCTCTGGGTGACGGTATTCTTGTGACGTCGCTAACCTCGGGTAATTCCGGCAAAGCGCGCTTACAAGTAGGTGACATTGTCGTTCATAGACAGTTTAGTACCAATGACTTAGAAAAACCTTAAGTTTACAGCAAATACCCTACCGGGCCAAAACAATGAATGAAGGTTAATCGTAACAATAAGCTGATGACCATAAGATAGTTGTCGCTGAAATGAGATAGATGCAACTAAAACTTTAGTTACATCTAAAAACCCCATAATCCAATCCAAAAAGCTTAGTCTAATAATTTAAACCCGTTTAATATTAGCCTCCTAGGCCATTAAAGCTTAGCCTCAATATTGCGCGTAACCTCTATCTAAATGCATAAATCGTCGACATAGGTTTGCCTTGGGCCACCAAAACCGGCTATGACTAAGACTAGCTGAGGCACGCAAATCAGTGCCATAACCTGTCACCTTCTTTAACTTGAAGCGGCCATTCAAACACACTTGCAACTGTTACCTCTAGGGTAAGTCTGTGCCCCCATGCTTGCAATTCAGGTACATGCACTTTAAAAAAACGGTTTTCAAAATTATTCTCTGTATGACGGCTCCACACCCTCGGCAATGCATTTAAAGGCGACAAATTGCGCTTGCATGTCCGTGGGAAGAACCGGATTTAGGTGAGTCTTTATATTAACACTTTTAATGTTACTACCGCGCATATCAAGCCAACCCAGTTATCCACCAGTATCACCAATGCACCCGCTTTAGTTAGCTTGTCTAACACCGCATCCAAGGGTATTAGGCGCCGCATTCTCACAACGTACATTTGCCCCGGTCATCGCTGCACACACCAGAAAAGTCCCGTTCATGCGGCGTCGGGTAATACTTTATAACGGACAACCTTGTAAGCTAGCCACCCCTGGATAACGATTTGCGATCAGTGCCAGCATGACTTAAATGTTAGCGCCCATGCATTTAAACAATTGGCTAAATCGACAAATTTCAGGTTCACGTGTCAGCGTTAATTCCAGAATGGTTTCGCCTATCACTAAAGAACTGGCCGCCATCATCAGATTTTCAGTTGCGCCTACACTCACACATCCATAACGATTGTGGGGCCACCTTTGAGATATTACCAGTCTACCGAGCGCGAAAAAAACCTTTGCATTCGAACATCAATCTTAGCGCCCATTTGCTCTAAAACCCGTTAAATGTAAAATTAACCGTCGGGCGCCCGATGCACACCCGCCTGGCAGAGATACATTTTGCTGGGCCAAATTTAGCTAATAATGGCCCCAAACACTAAAATAGAAAGCACGCATGGTTTTTACCAGTTCATATGAACAGTTAAAGTTATAATTTGACTGGGGTCGATTATCCCACAGATTGACCATCCGTGTCGCTCTGCTTTTTCATTTCATTTAAATAATGACAAGCTAGTATGGATGTCTCGAAGCTCATGGAACATTGTAAAAAAAACAAGTAGAGTCGGCTAAAATACTCGCCTATTAAAAAATGGGGAGGCGGGCATTCTTGGCGCCCGAAATGTTTACGCGCCACTTAAAGTGGACTAGTTTCTGCTAAATTAATTTATCCATAAACAGGACCTTAGGTACGAGAAATTAGGAACAAAAAGAAGAGAAAAAATAAAGGCTTATTGCGCATATTAAATAATTTTTCACTGTTTCCATTGTGACTCGGTAAAAAAGTTTTTATCGAGACAGCGTGCATACCTCCCTCGGCAATGACACTTGCAAGTGGAGCATAAACAAAACTGTTGTTTTTTCAGCCGACTCATCTCTTTTTTTTGCGAAGTTGGTCGCTTATTGCAATAATTTGGAAATGCAACCATCACCTGTTACATGCACCTCATTAAATTAAGTGAGTCTTAAGAGTGCCTCAATTGTTGTTTTCCATTTACTCTTCAAACACAAAAAAATGCCTTTCCATTGTAAGCGGTAATAGCGCTTCAACTCGTCGCTTGTATTTTTTGCTAAATTTATTAAGTTTTGTGGCACATTTTAAGGTAAAAAGCGACATTTTTGCGCAGAACAATCTCGGTAGCAATTAAATTACCCAAGCTAATCCAGCCGTATCTACGGCCGACTTGCTTCAGATCTCAAGACTCACAGGCTTGCTTATCAAGCAGCCTGTTTAATCTCATTCAACGCTACTGGGCCAAGCCACTATTAACCGTTATGCGATCTAAAATCACCACTGAGTAAAAATACACTGGGAGCAATTCATTAGAAACTTTTAAACGCGGCACCAAATTACCCTTTACTTTCTGGATTTAAATTGATGGGTCGATTGATGGTGTTATTCAATCGAATCGATCACACTTGAATACCACTTGGCGCAGAATGCTCTCAAAATTCACTTTTGCTTGCTCGATAACAAACTAATGCCTTCTGCCACCATATCATAGGCTCTCCATTTCATCAGTTTTATTACTTTTTACCGTAACTTAAAATGCTATATTTATATCAGACACCGGGGGGGGGGGGGGGGGGGGGGGGGGGGCCGGGGGGGGCTCCTTAACCGATTGCGGCGCACGGTTTACTTTACTGTCATCTCCAACCATCTTTGCTTGCTGAAAAATGACGTCTTGGCCCATTGTAATAATAGTGCCAAACGCATAAGTGTAATTAAGTAGAACGGAAACAGCCTGATGAAGCTCAGGGAATTTTTCTTTTGGTACAGTTCTGAAATGCTTACTAAAAACATATGAGGGCGGCAAAATTGTTTAAATTCCAACATATGGCAGCCCAACTTTCTTCCATACTGTTCTTAATTAGTTTGGATTGGCTTTCAATTTGCGAATGCTCAGTTTTAAATTCGATTAAAAAGTCTTAGTCGCAACTTGGCTCTAACATATCATACGGATGAATTTCTTCCGGCCTGAGCACCCTGCTTACTAAACAAAGAAACACGATAACTATAGCCTGCCCAATATTTTAATTTTCACTTTACATCCCTCGCCAAAAAATGATTGCGCTATGACCTTTGCTGAATAAAAACTACCAATCAAATCTTCTTAATACCAAAGCTGACTTAGTATCTTCGATATAGTCACCTCAGACAAATTTCTCTATAACCCTTCAATTTCAAAACCGGTTGGAAGCCAAAACATATTGCTCCCAAGCAAACCAGAGGTGAGAATAGATACAGAACTTGTTTTCGGGAAATTGAATCATACTCTTTAGAAATACTCATTACTGACCACTGGGTTGTAAAATCCTTAGCTCAGGGTCTGATTACTATCTACTCGTCCCACGGTAAACACCACCCACCTTAAACTGCGAGCGAACTTTTAGGCCGCCGATATTATCTAATTTTGCATTTAAGTGTATTGTGTTCTGGACTTGACCAGACATATTTTATTAACTACTTTTAGCGCCACATTAACCTGCTCCAAAACGCTAAAACCACAAAACCACCCCACTAGAATTCTGCTTTCCTAAATTCATTTTTTTTCTCCTACTCAATTCCAAAACATAAGTGCTGTTAACACAAAATCAAACCTAAAACGGGCCAGAGAATGAATAGACCACTGTTTCAGTGGTCGCTTTTACTTATCCCTCCGATGTTGAATAGAGTCGTAACCTTGTACGTTGCAATCCACACAATAACCGAAGCCAAAAACGATACTTTTTTATAATGCCATTAAACGAGCGTCTTTGTCCCAATTCAACCGTTGATTGCATAATGACCAGTAACTGGCCTGAATCAACACCCAACAATCAACCCCAACCAAATGACCACCTATAGCCAACAAGCGCAAAAAATAATCGCCAACATGGGCATAGAAGCATGCCCGCCCAAAAAAACGTGTGCGATTATCGACGAAGGGTCTACCGCCATCATTTCTAGGCTGCTTAATTGCTCATGGGCTTTCATTAAGCCAATTTCAGCCGTTAGCGCTGAAACCGCTCGTCCTGCCAAAAAAAGCAAGAGCGTAACAACGGCGGCCAAGCTACGCGTAACAAGGGATGAAAGCGACCATAGACCTAAATACCTTTCCAGCACCGAAAAACCCACTAAAGATCCGTATAACCTTGCAACAAGCCATAACCATGCCGATAACAAGCCTACCACAAACAAACTATGAGCAGAGACTTGAAACGCCAACAGGCATAGATTGGCTTGATGCGTAAGAGCCCACGTTTTTGATAAATGCGGTTTGGCCACAATCGCACCGAAAAGCATTAAGCTAGCGCGTCCCAAAGGAAACTTAATTTATCCAAATGTCACCGTTTACCAATATCTTGCCTAACCAATTCATGCTGTTTACCTAAAAAAGGCTTGTTAATATCACCTGCCAGGGATAATGAAACGCAACGGACCATCTGCTAAACCCTTGCAAAAACTGCTGAATCCAAAGTGAGTCACTGTTTTAAGTTCTGCTGGCCGTACCACTACCGATACTTTTTTCTCTCAGCCAAATTGTAAATATTAGTCAGCTATAGTAAGGCCACTTCTGTGACAAGTCATGCGTTACTACAACACTGGTAAGCTTAAGCGAATCATAAGCGCTTAATCAGCTGTAACCAATACCCCCATTTGAAATTGGATCCTTGTCCGGCAAAGGTTCATCATAACATAATCAGTTCAGGGTCAAAGCAATAGCCACGAGCAAGTGCGCTCGACGTGCCGATACCCACCGGATAATTTCTGCGGGCATTAAATGTGCGCTCCGCGCCAATCCACAGCTTGCAGTTTTCAGTTGCACAACCGTACTAATTAAAATCTTCATATTAAATGTCGTGTGCTCTCGCAATGGAAATGCGATATGTCGTATACGCCGTCATATCAGTAAAGCATAGCGCCACTTTGAAATAACATACTCATCTGACGCGAACTTCCAAAACAAAACGCTTGCGCGCATTTTGGGAATAGACTCACCCTTAAAACGAATGTCGCCACTATCCGGCGTAAAGTTGACCACCCATCACCTTCAACATTGTCGTTTACCAATTACCACTGGCCCATGATTGGCAGTTGTTTTACCTTTTTGATGCCGCAATTGAAATGTTTCTCGTAGATTAAAACGCCCCACTGCGACTAAACTCAAATTGTCGATCTCTATCAAAATTTTTCCATTTAATGGGACCAACATTGTCCATAGATTATTGAGGCTGGGGAAAAATACCAAGACCCGCTTAAGTTGTGCCTATTTTTTACGTTTTTTCAAGGCCTAATAACAAGAGAAAACAGTACAATTATATTCGAATTTATCGAATCGAACTTTAAACTATTATTTGCTCAAGCAAAATAAGCTTGATTTACATACGCTTAGCTTAAAAGAAGATTTTTACAATATTAGTGCTTACCAGTAGACCGGTGGAAAGTAAAAAGTTGCCAATTAATTAATATACTCTGGTCATAGGAATTAAGGCTGGATTTTGCGACCAATCTGATTCGATTTTGTTAATAAGTGAGTGTTCGTGGTTTTGAAGTTTTTCTCTTTAATTGGTAGGCGTACTCAGTTTTCCGCGGACCATTGTATAGGTGCGGCTGCCATGGCTAAAAAAACTTGGTTATTTCACCCAGATTATCGGTTTAGCTATCTTGGCTATGGGTTTCTTCGCCCTGAGATAGTGGTTTCAGCCACCGCTTCTTTAATGCCAATATCGATACCGCAATAGAGTAATGCAAATAGGGCTCTAACATTATCCAATATTGGCCTTAGTAATAGGCCTAAACCGCTTTATTTAAAGCCTTTGGTTATTGCCTTCATCTGCGCTTAAACGTGGAAATGCCTGTATTGTTTTTCTCTCATTGTTAGCCACCTATATGTGTCTGATTTAATCTTAAAGTTCGGGTGAAGGAATTATTCCATTGCCTTCTTTTTTTTGCGAGTTATTGTGCTTTAGTTCTGGATGTCCATTTAATTTGAAAGCGGAGATCCTCTGAATCGCTGAAAACTGAAACGAAAATACCCTTCCAAATGTGCCAACAGGTAAAGCCGCTATTTTGGCTCATTAATTGGCTATTTTATTTAACCCATGAGTGCCAGTTTAGGTTGACTCCGCGGTTTATATGCTAACAAACGTTAGGGCTGATGTTGACTTAGTTATTGCTATGACTATTAATCGCCAATTGGTACCAGTCTGCCTTGAACTTAGCAGCCAAGTAATTCGCTGGCTGCTTTAAAAACGAAGACGATATGGCCCTTGGGCAATATTATCGGTTTCTAATATTTTTTAATATACTCGCACAGTAAGGCCAATGCCTCGGTTTTTAATTGCACCCGTGCCATGAGAATTAGCGGCACATCGCCAACATTTATATTATGCTGGGGAACTTAATGTATTTACTTGATACTCTTGAGTTTTAATTTTAGAGGTTGTACGCCGAAATAAACCGCTTATGAGGGCTTAAGCTTTAGTAGCTGTTGTTATCAACCTATAAAATAATGCTTTTGGTTTTTAAAACGACATTTTGCAGCCAAAACTAATCGCAGATTTCAAACAATCGCATTTTTAAGTGTCATTGGCCATTTGAGGCAGCAAAGCGATTGCTGACTTTGAAGCCAATATTATTGAATGTTCCCAAAGCTTTAAATCGACCGCTTCGAAACGTATATTGCTTGCCAAAGGAAAAGGTTTTGTTCGGGTTTGCGGGTATTGGGCCAAAGTTCGGGTTCATTTTATAGGCATTTAAAATTTTCGGGCGGGAACCTTTAAAGCCAGCACAGGGCCCCACAAACGGCGTTTTTGTTAGCATCCCTTGCCGAAAGCTTTTAAATTATGGCGGGATTTTAGCCATTTGTTTAAAACGGAGCAAAAAGGGGGGGGGGGACCATTCTTATTGAAAATTTCCCTTCTTCCTTCCTTTTG
>Ga0163217_1053795_pt1 | contig 10479 bp, 9 predicted proteins | sample SynspAceP_FD_185933 | JGI IMG/M metagenome (GOLD analysis project Ga0163217, IMG submission 185933) | Saline lake microbial communities from Ace Lake in Antarctica - Synechococcus sp. Ace-P (PacBio error correction) | ecosystem: Environmental > Aquatic > Non-marine Saline and Alkaline > Saline ... | reverse complement strand
ATTCACTTTCTGCAATCATTACCATCCCCAAAACTTCATGCCCATTGCCCACAATGCAGCGGAACAAGCGTGTTTGAAACTCACATCCGTTACCACACGACCATCTCGTTTAGCATCAGAATTGTTTTTCTGACGTCTTTTGCATACCACATTGGAACATTTCTCCATAACACCCCTAGACCTGTACAGATAACATCAGGATTGATGACATTTCATTACCCAAGTTCGTTGTTTCATATGATATTCAAACTCATCATTTTTCATTGTACAGAACCAATTAACCTCCTTACTTATCAAGCGACGTGTTAGCACAGTACTAGTACCTACCACATCTTTATAAGCCATTCTGGTTTTTGACCCTGCGTCCGTGTGAAGTTGCAGCCACAGACAAACAGTTTCGACATGGCGCATGATTACAATGCTGACACATTACAGCTGAATGCCACTTGTGGATTTGGCTGAAGGATCGTCATCTCCCAAAACCACCAAGGACCCCTTATCGCCGAATTTAAGCCATCAATTCATCATTTTTAGTATCATCGTTCAGGCAAAAGTTCTTTGAAGAGTAATACATCTATACGCAACCAGTTTGCATATCTCTAGATTTTTCTAACTCGGCCCCTTACTACAACTAGGTACATTATTTCTGCATGACATGCTATACCACGCCCCACAACTGTACAGGCATTCAAATCTATGACACTTAAAATTGGTGACCTATGGAACGATCAAACTATCCATTTTTCTTTTTTCTTTTTTTATATTTTTTTTTTTTTTTTATTTTTTTGTTTTTTTATCTTTTTTTTTTTTTTTTTCTCATAATTTTTTTTTTTTATTTTTTATATTTATTTTGTTTTTATTTTTTTTATTTATTTTTTATATTATTTTTCTTAAGGTTTTATTTATGTTGTTATTTTTTTTTAAATTGTGTTTTATTTTTTTTTTTATCTTTTTTTTTTTTTTTATCTTATTTTTTTTTTTTTATTTTTTTTTTGATTTATTTATTGTTGTTTTTTTTTTTTATTTTTATTTTTTTTTTTTTTTTATCGGTTTTTTCTTTATTTTAATAATTTATGTTTTTCTATTAAATTCCACTAAGATGCAGAACTTCTTGATGATCTAGAAACACAGGACAACGTTCAATCTTTGGCATTCCTTTGTATTAATATCTCTAGGTAGTTTTTTTATAATATTACGCCCACTACCCATTTAAGTTTTATGCCAATGAACACATGCAAATTCCAGTGCATTCCAGCAAGCATTCTCAATGGTGACCGCCTGGGTATTGGAGAATTTACTGTAAGCATAGCATTGTTTCACCTGTTGATTTCATCTTCATACCAACTGTTTTTGCCTACCCAAAGAACAGTCCCATTTGGCCGATGCTTGTCCTGGACTGAACAATACCGATCCACCCATCAACCAGCAGACACGGTCTACCGTTAGTTTCACATAACTACCGTTTAGCCACCATCGGCAAACTTTCATTGACAAACCTAATCTCTGCATCTGCCTTGGAAACCGTTAAGTAGTCTATCCCAAGAAACCCTTGTAATTGGACCGGAAAACTCTCTGTAACAAGGGTTACTTGCTTGTTCCCGTCACCTACAACTTTGGAATACAATTGTTTAGCTCCATGCCATCGGCAGAGGGCTGCCGACAACTTCTAATAGCCGAGCCAAAGAACTGCAGTCGGCTGTTCCACTCATCCCCAACAACAGGGGTAACAGTTTCGCAACCTCTTCGTCATCATTGGAACTGACACAAAATACCATTCGTTGCAATGGCCTGATTCCAGTCATTACCGCCAATATTACCGCACTCCAAAGGGTTCTTTTTATATAAATCGTAATAAGATTTATTCACTGTCCATCCATAGCACCAAAAGCGCCTATGGGACTTGGTCTTTTATCAAACAACTCTTTATAGTTGGCTGCATAAGGCTTATATATAGGCCCTTCTTAAATTGGGCGTCACCCAAGAGTTCCAATATGATTTGAAGCTCCAATATTGAACCAATTCCGTAGTCTCATTTCTATTGGTGGAGAAATGCCAGTTAAATCAACATTTTTGTATCCTTCCGCAAAATCGAGGCCATTAGGCAGGGATATGCAGTTTAACACAGTCATCAACAACGACACCACCTTACCAGATTCAATTCGGCCAATACAAATGCGTTACAGGCCTTAACGTTTACCCTGTCTACATATTTAGGAGCAGCAACGTCAACGCCTTGTCCCCAAAATTCATTATTAGCCAAAAACAACTGCCTGGGCAATTAACACATCTTACCGTCTACAACAACAGCATTAAGATTTAATTTTTAATACTTGGCCAGCAACAACATCCAGCGCAGGCTTTTGCGCTTATCAGAAGGTAATTAACCGCCACGCGGGTACCATTAAGCTTACTATAGAATAAGCCAGCTCTTTTTGCTCTGAAGGTGTCAAAGGTCACTCTTTTATCCGCATTTGCCCCGGTCAAGGACATATGGCTCGATCTGCACATGCTTGACTCTTCCATTTTTTCTGGAACCCTGCCCTTTGGAATTACCTCCATCATAAACCTCCACACTTGCCATACTCCTAAGAAATCAGCACCAAAAGAAACAAGTGATTTTCCGCATTCTCAAAATTATAATAGCCAAAGCCTTTTCACCATACTTAGCCTCAAAAGCGAAAGTCGGCATCTTGATATTGTCATAAGTAACATGATCCACGTTTCGTAAGCCTCTTAATTAGCAATCAACCAGAGGTCGAAGGACCTTTGCATAGGTCTGTGTAGTATGCAATCTTTTATGGTTGAATTTTTATGATCCCAATTAGATTTTACCGCAGCATTCCAAATCACTCCACGCAAACAGGCTCCCCATTAAAGTAGGGCCCCTGCAAGCGCAGTACTGTATACAACGACAAAAACCGATGCCTGTACACGTGCATTCGCCGAGTGCCTCCAATTATGCATCCGTATTGTTTTCCACTTTAATTGGTCTCTTCACGACGCATTACTTACCAAAAATACTGGCAAAATTCAAAACCAATTGCAATGTAGTGCATAAACTTGGCCACGGCTCGGAATTATATTGTCGCGGCTTCACTACATAAGGAATAGACTTGATTACGGACCTCACACGCTGCAATGAGCAGCAGCTGTTACTAAATTCCTACGTACTAAGAAAATCCCTTCTTGTTTGGTCGAAGATGGCCGCCAAGTTTTCCTTATCACCCAAAATCATCTACAGGAATCTCTCTGAAAAATTATTTCTTAGCCTCAACAATGGGATCGTTGGGGTTTACTCCGCCTCGCTGTTTCCAGTATTTTGTTGATGACTATGATAATCGAAATTATCTTTCTTAATTAGTTTGATTAATAGTAAGACACTTACCCATTCCATCCAGCCCATTGAGCGGCCGTAGTTTATCGAACCCATATTTTTGAAAGGCTCGCGATGAATCTTCATAGTACGCGTACCTCTACTTAACATTCGGTCTCACGGCGGTGACAATTCAATACACCAACCCATAGTTTAAGGAGAATATGGTAGCTATTTCCTTTCTCACAAGGACCATGACATGTCTGGACACTACGATTCCCGGCAACAGGAACATTCTGCGAGTGATTGAATTAGCAAAGTCAGGAGGTTATTGATCCTCACAACCTACTGGCTTGGATCTCCAGAATTCATATTTTTGCATTTTCCTCATCCCATCCTACCAGCCTTGTACAACTTCTTTTAATTTCACCCGAATTATAAATTCATTGGTAACCATAGCCCAAATCTGCCTGACTTGACCTTCTGGGTTAGCCTTGGTATTCATATATGGATTTGATGACAGTTTCATACAAAGTTCATGGAAGGTATACAGTAGGTTTTGGATACCTTGCGATGAATGACAATATTTTTTACATTCTATTGCATGATCTCCAGCACTTGTTTTTATGAGAATAATGAATTGGTTGGTCGGCGCATAAACCTTGATCCCACACAACCTGGATCATCAGCATAAGCAACAGTACGCCACTGCCGTAATATAGAAATATATAGCAAATACCAGAACCAGAAAAAATTGGATTTTAGCAGGCCTCCCAGTTGAGTCCTTGTTCTCGCCAACTTCTTTTCCAAAACCAACCGCCGTTTTGCCTCCTGCAATACGCCTCAAGTGTTTGTTCAACCAAGGACTAGCATCATCACCACAAAGCAAGACCCAACGCCAAAGCTCCCAAGATTTTTTCATTGGAATTCCAGAAGAACTCCACCACTTGAGCACCATCATTAACAAGCAACAACTGTTTGCAGCTTACTGCTGGGGGCGCATTCGGTATAGGCTAAAAATATCATCAATATCCTGATTGACAGGTAGGGGGAGAAGCGTCATTGGACCGCCTGTTGTAACTCATTTGTAAATTTCTTCACAGCTCAGCATCACCGCCTTATCATTACAGGGCTGTTTTTTATCCGTTGAGTAAAGCCACTCTTATCATGTTTCTCCGTTACTTGCTTGCCAATGCCGGACGGTCATCTTTTTAGAAGATGACAAAGCGGCACAATTCTGATTTAAACAGCTGTTTACCCTTAGGCAGCATCACCCTTCAACCGGATGAAGCAGCTACCAGTTTCGTTGGCAGAAGGGGCATTGAAAGGCAGTAAATACTACTACCAGGACTTACACCTAAAACTTTAGAAATATAGATTTGCAGGTATGGAACCTTTTTCATATTAAAAATTGATTTCTATCATTTTGTGAGTTATTCTAAATATTAAAAACATTGGAATAAACATGCTCAAATCCTGATGGCAAAAATACGAATTAGATTTAGTTTGGGAAAATGTTAACGGTTTGATATTGACAATTTATACCATTTCTTAAATAATAATAAAAACCTTTTGATTGATTCTTAATAATTTACATTTTGTATTGTCTAATTTCATTAACACAAAACCCTATGAAAAACTTTTTTTTCACTCATTTTTAGCCTGTTCCGATTTTATTGCCATGCGCAAGGGCAATCACATTAACCAAGACGAAAACAATTACGGACTTAATCGCGCGAATTTATTAAATCTGTAACGAAGTAGCAGTCATTACGAACCAAAGTTGGTTTTGGCTCCTTCAGGAAGCCGCAAACCCTTAGCAAATGTAGATAAGGATATTCCCAGACATGGCCACATAAACATCGATTTGAATCTCCCAGCTACGGGTAAGGATCGGGCAGATTCAAAACTCAATGGAGGAGAGCGAAAACTTTAGAAGTGAGGGCAAAAATACCGAGCGCCATGCCTCTTAAACCAGAAAAAACGAACAATTAGTCGTTTTTCTTTTAAAATACCTCTTTATAAATTCTTCCGGCTATTCAATTTCTTCTACGGGCCACTTCCTGGAAGCTTCCTATGATATTCCAATTCCTGTATGTCATTGTAATTTATATAACTGTGCAGGACCACAGTCATACCCTTAGCAACTTCTTTAACTCATCCTTAATCTCATTAAGGAGAGAACTCTCCAGTGTAAATGGACCCACCATCCCTTTATAAAGCTTAATATTAGAATTCCTAAAAGATCTTACCACTAGTAACATACAACTGCAAATCGGTTACCATTTTGGAATATATTTAAAGTCTTCACGTTCTCAGCCGGTACCCCTGTAATCTCCTCTTTCATTTCAAGGAGACAAATGCTTCCATGCGTCCTTAAGATCATGTATAGCGTCATAATAATAGATACATTCTAATATCTATTCTCTTCTTTTTCAAGCTACCTGTCTGGCATTACCATAGCCTAACATTAAAATCTATTATAACCGCGTCGGAGGCAGAGCAACAACACATCAGATTCCGTTATTGGTCCTACGGCTTTAATGGATAAATGTTCCAACTTTGTATTTCATCTGTAGCAATTTCTGAACGAATCTGTCGAAGCTCCACCAGAAACCATCACATCCCCTAAGCGATAATGTTGCAATTCTTTAAAATCACCAGTGGCAATACCGTTCTCCTATCTCGCAATGTAATATGACTTGGGTCCTAACCGATTTGTTCCTCATAATTGGGGAACGTTTTGGTTGCCTATTTGCTTGCCTCAACGTCATCTTCCAGTACATTAAATTTTCCCCAAAGCTTGCTGAGCACATCAACCCTCAAAATGATAATTGGTCTTGGATGGACCTACTTCTTTTATAATAGTTACCTCTTTCATCTGCCATGGCCTTAACGTTTTACCACTTGCAAGTCCCGCCAAAACTTTAATCACCATTTTTCAGGTCGCTGCATGACAGTATCTAGTTAGAGAACATACCTCTTCCCTTATCCAAAAAAGGCTCTACAACCGTTCCTGAAGCCAACTTATTAGGGATTTTTGCTTTAAGTTCTAGAAGTTCAGCCTCAAAAGTACTTTTCCACAAATTCCCTTAACTTCCAAGTCCTGTTTGCAGAAAAATATCAATGGAGATTGGATTTTTACCTTCCCCAATCTTCAACTATTAAGTTCATATGCGCAAGGACCCTTCCTAATTTTTTCAGATTGGCCGTGGCTTATTATTTTGTTGATCGCAAAAAATTATAGGTACACCAGCCAGCTGCGCAGCTAATAGCTTCCTTCGTCTGAGTAAACATCATCCCGCAGCCACTACCAATAATGCGATATCACGTTACTTGTTGCACACACGTGTCGCATAGCGGTAAAAACGACCTCGTGACCAGGATCTAAAAAAGAAATCATTTGACCATTTTCAAGGGTAACACCATAAAGCCACCAATATGCTGAGTTAATACACCACTCTTCACCTGCAATAAATTTCTCTTTTCTTATATAATCCAACAAAGGGATTTACCGTGATCCACATGGCCCATTACTGTTTACCAATGGCGCACGAGGCTGTAAATCTTTCCGAGCATCCACTTCTTACCGAAATACTTCCTCCAAGTCAGCGGGTAACGATCTACTTCAGTAACAAATTCATCGCCACAATAGACAGCGTGTTCAGCGTCTAATCGCTGGTCATGGGTTCCATTGGATACCGAGTGACATTTAATGCCGAAATAAATTTGTTACGTCGGGAATCCCATCGATGGTTGCCACCTCATTGCAGTTACGAATTCCGTAACCTTATACTTTTACTTTCAAGTTTCTTGCTGTTCAGATCTTATCTCCGTTGTTTGACGGTGCTGATCTCTTCTTATCCCTTCTCTATATTTTGGCTCCTTATCCTATTCTTGGATTTCCCTATGTAGTTTTTCTAATGTTTCCTTACTGTTTTTGAACATCTCCTTCGTAGTTCTACCTTTTGACATCCTGAACACAAAAACGTTGTCGGGGGAGCTCTCTAACCTGAACCTCTTGCATTGCCGCTGCGGCCTAGGTGATGAAGTTATTTATCACCTGCTTTAGTAACTATCGTTTTCCTTCTCTTTTTTCTATCGGCAGCATCTCTGCTTTGAGCTTCTCTTTTTTTTTTGCTTTTCAAATCTGGGGTAGATCACATTTTGTCTCCCATACTCTGGGACCACTATTTTGCATATTTAGTTACTTTATAACTCAATTCTCTCTCAGTAGCATCCTCAGCAGCCGGAGCCTCTTCTATTACCTTCCTTAGCCTCCTTACTCCCGTTAACTGCTTCCAAACCCATCCGCTGTAATTCCTTCTACCTTTGGAGCCAATTCCTCACTTAACTTTTGATTCCTCCTTAACTTTAGGGTTTTCCTTGACCTTAGGTTCTTCCTTGAACTTTGGGTTCTTCGTATTTAGTACCTCCGCCTTTACCTCTCTCATTGATTCTTGGAAACAAAAACTTCCGGTATTTTTTCTCCCACTTCTCAGGAGCCTTCACTGTTCTTTACCGGAACCGCTCTCTTCTTAACTGGCGGCAAAGGTGTAACCGGGTCGTTTTTTACCTGCGTCCAGAAATCTATCTTCTCCAACAGATTTTGGGTCCCGCACAAGCTTCAACTCGGCCCTGATTACATTATATCTCTCTCGCTCTTCTTTTCCCATTGCAGCTTTTTCTCCTCTTGCTTCTTGTTCCAATTGCAATCGTATAATGCTCCTTTTCTTTCGCTTTGTCCTCACCACCTCTTTGACCGCAACTTTCTTGCTCATGTCCGTCTGCTGGAACTCATCCAAAACAGAACTTATATACCTCATTAGATATTTGGTGGTAGTCCGCTGCATCTATATCATGCCCTTATGCGACCGCGAGATAGTACCGTACCTGCCGGTCCAATGAAATATTACAAGTTCTCTTAGGACTTATTAAGCACCTTATCGTGGCAATTATCCGCCTAAAAAAAAATTACCTATCTCTTGTTAATTTACTGCTATATATTAGTTTAATCTCTATTTTCCTTAAGAATTCGCACAAACTTCAAAATTGTTTCTCTTCTAAATCGGTTCTTTTACCAAATCAGCCATCTTGTTCCCAACGCTTCTGGCCGTATCCATACCAATTTTCTTAATTCTTCAATGATCCAGCTTCATTTCATCGCAAAAATTCTGTTAGTTCACATCTTCCTCAACACCTTCACGGAAAACATCAATCTCATAACCGTTAATTGTCCTGCCAATCTAATATTATGACTCACCACCATCGCCTTGAAACTTCCTCTGGCCTAGTATACTTGAGCATCATATTTTTCCATCGATTTCAATTTGACAAGAAGACCACCCTTGCCGGCTCAACGCCCTGTAACCAACAAACTGTGAATTATGGTCCCAAATTTATAACATCGATTATTTTCAATTGCCAATTTCACGGACAATCACATGAATCTAGACCCCTTCATACTACCACACGCGCCTATGGATCAATACATCATTAGGGAATCAACAGCATACTTAGCTTTTCCCCTGGAATCCTTTCAACTGCTTTTAATCGTATCAAACCATGAAAACTTCAGGGATTTCCTGTGAAAGAAAGTTGCTCCAAAAAAAATAATGGAGAACTTCATTGACATATGAATACTAGTAGGGTTTGTTACCCTTAAGCTCTTACACTTTCTATATACCACGTATACACGTTATCACCTTTTCTAAAAGAAATCAGATGGAAGCTGCTTATCCTTTGCAAAATTTATCTCATTTTTCCTTCGTCATCCAAAAGAATAAAATAGCCTTCTCTGGTCTGTATATGCTGAACCTCAGCTGTATATATTCTCCTTCCTAAGTCTTAATTGCTTGGTATATGTCAGTATTTATCATGCTCTGATCTTGATTAAGATTTTGTCTAAGCCAAAATAGCCCCTTCGTCCCAGATCGATCAATTTCACTTTTCGGACATTTCCGCAACTTCAAACTCTGGCTCTCTTTTTCTTGCGGCCGTAAGTGCTATTATCCGTCGTTTGATCTCTCGACTTCCCATCTTCCACTTACATCTGTTTCTCCAAATCTTCCAAATCCCCCCTTTATCCGGGTTTATGATGATATCGAAGAATGTTATCGGAACCAAACTTCTTCTTTAACGCCATTCCTAAAAAAATCCTCAAGATCGGCCATTAGCGTTACTCATATCACATAATTTATCATCGTTTAAATTCTGAGAAAGGATTCGATTAGCGCCAATATTTTCCATTTGAACTACAATAAAATTTTAATACAACTTTAGCTTCTTTATATCAGAATTGGCGATTTGCTGCTTTTTCTGAAACCGGTAATTTTCCCTTTTTCCTATGGGTTGGGTTCCCCTATCTTTCCCATCCAAGGTTAATTACTATCTCTGATGCTTCTGTTTAAAAACGTTACCTCCGAATATCCATATCCCGGGTTACTAACTCAGCTTTCTTTCCGTATATGTTTTCACATCTGCCAGGCAGTGAGTGTGTAGCCGCTCCGAAAACAGACCACTTCCAAGACAAAATCTTTCTTCCGCTTGTCCATTTTTGCTCTGATGGCCGGATCTTACATTCATTACAATCTGCAAAGTAACACCATTGATCACCGTCCAAGGTTTATCATTTATCTTATTATCCGCGGGATACGGAGAAATCCATAAAAAGTGATGATCCTCCTTTTAAGGCGTCCTTCTAAAAGTGCAGTAACTTTTTTCCTATGCAAAACATTATTACTCGGTTTTATTAAACATCCGGCTTTTTAACCTCTGAAATCACATGCTTCAGAATATTATTAAAGGGCTCGTATCATTTACCGTGCGGGTATTTAAACAAAAAGTTATGGCTATATATAAAAAGACGGGAACAAAATGGTGTCCCTTCATGAATAACTATTTATATTTCTTTCAGCCACCGCAAAAATATACATGATTATGTTAGATGCTCTACAATAATCATAAGTTTGTATTTTTTCTAAAAAGCTACTTAGAATTCCAAATTAAGTTTCATTATCAATCAATTAAAACGAGTACGAAACACAAAAACGCTTTACCCAGGATTTCGGCTGACAATTCTTACGAAGCTTCAGCTTTCTTTTAAAATCAAATTTTTAATTTAAAAAGGTTCATCAGCTTAGCGATGTTACATATCTCTCTCTTTT
>Ga0163217_1012316_pt1 | contig 10479 bp, 13 predicted proteins | sample SynspAceP_FD_185933 | JGI IMG/M metagenome (GOLD analysis project Ga0163217, IMG submission 185933) | Saline lake microbial communities from Ace Lake in Antarctica - Synechococcus sp. Ace-P (PacBio error correction) | ecosystem: Environmental > Aquatic > Non-marine Saline and Alkaline > Saline ... | reverse complement strand
GGAAGCGGCACGGATGAAATCAGCGACGTCCTGCTTGGTGAGATCGGTGAGGCCATGGCTCAGCTCGCCGACGGCGCGCTGTTGGTGCAATGGAACTGCCTGCAGGAGTTCCGCTGCCGAAACCCCTTGGCAATTTCGGGGCGGAAATCACGGCGGGGCAGGGAGCCTGCCCTTGGGGTGGCCTATTCCGCTGGCTTGGCGCGAACCGCGTCGTTCGGCGATCTGCCCTCGGGGACAACTGCTACCGCCCTCGAAGTCAGACTGGTCCTCTACCGCCATTTCAGTGCTACTGGCGACGACTGCGGTTGCCGTCCCCACTGACTGCCCGACTGCGACTTTGCGTCGCGGCAGCGAGAAACAGCGCCAACCCGTGACGTGTCGAGCCGTCACTGGCCCTGCCGCGCGCGCCTGGCACGCCCATGTTGTGCGCTACGCGGCACTCCTCAACCCGTGACCGCAGAGGGCGATGAGGCCGAAAAATACCTTTCCGTGAATCAGCACTTTGAGCGCTATTGCCCGCGATTTACCGGGCGGGGCGGAGATGGATCGCTTGAACTTCGAAACTGAATCCGCAGCCGCGTGCCCGGGCGCCGTTGGGACCGAGCGACGCCGCCAAGGAAATGGTTCTTCATTCGTCCATGTCTTTGCGTGAAGGCACCGATCACCGTGGCCGCCGCCGCGCGCCAGTGTCTGCTTATGTCGAGAAGGAGCCCGAGGCATAGGCCTCGGGTTTCTCCCCGATCTCAACTTTGATTGAACCGCTACCTGAACATCAACCTTTGGCCGTGCGGAAGCACAGTGGAAAGCAAGAGGAAGGGTTCGCTTGCGGATTGTTTGCGGGAAAAAAATCCGTGCAGAAGGACGATGCGGGGCAGGGGCGGACTAAGCCACGAAAATGCGAAGATAGCGCGCGTTCTGAGGGGATTGTTCATGGTTCGTTCGCCACGACTCATTAACCTGAAGGTCGCTTAGGTTCAAATCCTACTCCCGCAACCCAAAAATTAACAAATAAATCAGTCACTTAAAACCCGATCAGATTTACTTGTGTATAAACCCCCCGTTTTCTGCGTCACGCTTGGTCAACCGTTTTTCGGGAGTCCCCCCCTGGCGCCTCTCTCATAATCGTCCGGAGCGGGTCACATTACCAGACTCATTAGTGGGGCTACGACCGCCCCCATCGCCTCTCCGCAGTAGCCCCAGATCAAGCAGCGCGTAATGTCGCGGTTGGCTGTGTCCTGCGAGCACTTGGCATCAGCGCCCACTTCGATAAATCAAAATCTTGCCCTCGAAACCCGTCAAGCAGCCCGGTTGGTCAGAACTTTGATCTGGCGTTCGTTTTAGCAGCAAGCCGCCTTAGCGCGTTCCCAGAATTGCCCCTTGGAAAACGACCGCGGCCAGAGGACGCGTCAGCGCCATGGATTCCCGCGACCGAAGGCATCGAGAAACCACAAGAATCCATTGAATGTCACGTCCGTAACGCCCTTCTTGGCGTTCGCTTCAAGCGATCGTAGTAGGTGCTCCGCTCAGCCCTGATCTGCGCCGGACATGCCTGTAAAAAACGCTGCGACTCTCCTTCCGACCGTTGGCAAGCACCAGATCGGCGATAGCGCCGGGCCGATGCGGCCGTTACCATCCTCGAAGGGATGAATCGTCACAAACCAGAAATGCGCCAGTGCGCTTTGATCACCGGGATCGCGTGCTCAGGGGCGCGGTTGAAACCATGCGATGAAGGGCCTTCATCTCGGCTTCAACCTTGGGTTGGGCAGGTGGGGCCGAATAGTGGAATCTCTCCCCTGCCGTAGGCCGACACCACCTCCATTGGGCCCAGTACATTCATCGCGCAGCTCCCGATGTTGATTTGTCATTGCCGCTGCGTCCCGGTGGGGAATAGCGGCCATTGCCATCCGCAAAAGCGCTCGGCGTGTGTGAGTGGGGCCCGATATTCTGGTCGATCCAGCAATCACCTCGACGAGCCTTCCCACGTTTGCGATCGCTCGGAGGAAGCGCGACCAATATCAATGCCGCAGCCTCGTGCGAGCGATATCTACCTGTGTAACGTCGAGCAGTTCTCCTTCAATTTCGCTTGTCTTTGACGGGACGTCTTGCGTTAGGCGTCTGCAGAACGCTCTTTCCGCAGCTTGAACCAGCGCTTCCATTCGCCCGATCAATCGTCCCTGTCATTTGGCGACGAACTGCCGCTAGGAGCTGATATGCTCGCATCCTGCCAGGTCAGGTGGGCCAGTCAGGTTGTTCCCATATATACATCTTATTTCTCCGCATATTGTGCGGTTATTATGCCCAAGTATTCTCCGCAAGTGCAAGATTAAACGCTGCATATATTGCAGAAATATGTCGCTATCTTTGAATTCATGCGCCCGACCCGAATTTGCCCCCGCTTCGTCCCATCTCCCCGATCAACAACTCAAGGGTGGTCGTTGCGATGCAGGCAGCGATACATCTGTTGAAGCATTAGCCATGTCCGTGGTAGACTACTTATCATTACTTGGAGGCGCGATGATGACCATTAAAACCACCCTCAGCTTTACTGCCCGCCACCGTCGTTTCTTGACTGAGGAAAGTCGGTGAAGGCTTGTTTGCCTTCACAAAAGTGCGGCCGTTTGCCGCCGCGCTTGAAGCAGATGATCCTGCATGAAAGGAAGAGCGAGCGGGCTATCCTACTTGACGGTATGGCGACGAAATTCGGGCGCGGAGCAAACTTCGCCCGCCGACGAATACGTCGATCCTGCGCCTGCTTTCGCGGCTGACCCGTCAAGCCATCTGAGCGTGCGTGAAGATGAAGTACCTTTCCGGTTCCAACCCCCTCTGTCGAGGACACCTGAAATCGATTGCACGGAAATGATCCGCCAGTTACGCGGGGCCGCAAGCGGCAGAGCGTCGGCTTGGCTGAAGATTTGAGAAAGTCGTACTGAGCCTCGCGACACGCCGCATTAAGGCAGCGTCCGAGCCGGAGATAGCTCCGGCCTCGCGCCATCCCGGCAAGCAGGAGGCAGTGGTCGCCTTCACGTCGATGATGCCACGCGAACGGTTTTCGTGCATGTCTCAGCTACGCTGTTCCAAACTGGTGCACGAACATCATCACGAGACAATAACTGTTGCGTCGGCGTCCCGCACATAAATGGGCCTTTCAAGTCGGGCATGCGTGCGGTGCTTACAACTGCCGCTTCCTCGGGCAAAGGCTATCGACAGGGCTAAAGTCTGCCCAGGCGCCGAAAATCCGGGCGGTGGCCCGTTTGTTGAACCTGTGATTCGCCGGCCGAGGGCGTCATTGCACTGGCCCAGCGCATTTGGCCCGCTTTTGACATATCGACACCATCCTCTGGAGCGCTCCGGCACAGCGGTCCGGAGGACGCTTGTGAGCTTTTGCCATCTTATCGATGCCCACAGGCCGATGAGAACACCCGGGCAAAATGGCTGGAGCTTCTGCGTGAGGCGATCTGATGATGGCGTTGATTACCTCGCACCGATTTCGGATCGATTTGGTGAAATCGCGGCTTTCCCCGGCTTTGATAACCTGCATGCTGACGTGATCTCTATCTCATCCAGGCCACATGGTCCGATCACGTACGTTACGCCACATGTTCCGACGGCGCCTTGACGCTTGTCCTGCCTGCTCGAGGCAGGGCGTTCGCTGAGCTTCTCGATTTGCTGGCGATCAAGAAGGACCCACCTCTGGTTTTGATGAAAATTCGGCGCTGAGGCCTTGTTGCGTCAAGGGGCGTGAGGGATGAGGCCTTGGCCCTACGCGAAAGCATTCTTGCCGATGACCACAAAGCCTTGGGGGCGGTCGAGACATTGCCCCGTTTTTGTGAAAAAAGATCCTGGTCCGCCAAGGGCCGTGAGGGAGGAGGCCTACCGCGATTTTCGTCTACTGATGAGCGGAACAACCATCTTGGCCGCGTGCCGACAACCACCTGGCCGGTGGGCTGGACAGAGAAACGGGCATTGCCCGTCTGGAGGGCAGCCCCACTGGCCTGATTGATTTGGGAATAGGTGGCTGGTCGCTGCGGTGGTAAAACTGGGATCTTCTGCCTGTCAAACGGAGGACCCGATGGCCTACAAACCCATACCGACCAGCAATTGAGAGTATACATTGACCCGACCCTTCAAAAATCAAGTCAGCGCACCGCTGCTGGCCCGCGCCGGGTTCAGCGAAACGGACGCTCGCGCTTCGATGCCGATCCTACACCGCCTTCGAAGCGCAAGATCGTTCCGGGCGGCACGGGTGGCCGATCCCCTTGAAGACTATTGGGAGACCGATCTTCTTCCTTTGCTTTGAGAAGACAGCGCGTTGCAGTCCGTCACCCTGTTACGCTCACCTTTCAAAGCGCGCATCCACTGGCGTCCCCGATGATTCGTATCCGGCGCACCCTTGGGGGCGGTGTGCGCCAGTGGCGCGTGGCGCGAGTTGGTCCCGGAGCGCGACATCATCTTCCGCCAGACGGGCCGGAGCCGGGAATTATGGGCCAATCCGACTTCACCCATGCTACGAGCGGGCGGACGATTCGCAGGCAAGCCGTCCGCACCGTGCTTTATCACTTCGTCATGTCTACAGCCGCTGGGAACATGTTTCGGCGTGGTCTGGCGGCGAAAGCTTTTCGCTTGGCCGAGAACCTGCCAGCAGGCCCTTCTGGTTCGGCTGGCGGCGTGCCGCAAAAACCCCACCGGCACCGGGACAGCCTCTCAGCCGCTTTTCCGTAATCTGACTGTCGATCAACGCGAAGATATGACAAGCGCTATGATGCCTTTGGCGGCCATTACGGCATGGATGCCATCGCAACAATCGCGGTGAGGCCACGAGAAACGGGGCAGGTGGAATCCAGAACCGGCACCCTAAAGTCGCAATCATCAGCGTTGATTAACTGCGCGGCAGCGCCGACTTCGCCATGCGTCAAAAAACTACCGGCGCTTTGTCGACATGCTGCGTGCCAGGCGCAACAAGCAACGGGTGGCTGCCGTTCATGGCAGAAAGGCACGCATTTGGAAGCCCTTTGCCGCAAACGTGCGCGGACGACAGACTTCACTGAGATTGGGGCGCCGGTCACCCGACGGGTGGGTTCCTGTATCAAGAGCATCTTCTACAGCGCCCCAATCGCAAGTGATCGGGCAACGTTGCGGTTCACCTCTTACGATGACCGCATTGAGGCTTCTGGCGGGCACCCTCGTCGTGACCCATCCCCGGGCCCCCGTGGACGCAACGATGCCATCGCGTCCACGTTTCATCAACTACCACCATGTCATCCACGCCCTGAAGCGCAAACCGCAAGCCCTGTGGAGCTTCGATCTACCGCGACAGCCTGTTCCCCCGGACTGAATACGCCGAGGGCATGGAAGGTATTGCAGCGGGACCTGCCAAGGCGGGACGCCTGCGCCGGGGATGGTCGATCTGCTGTTCATTGCCACATGTTCAAGCTGTGAGGCGGAACTGGCGCATCTGCTGCAGCAGACCTCGACGCAGTCGGGTGGCCGGAGCCCAAGGCCCCCTGGTGTTGCCTTGCTGGCTTCAAAGGGCCACAGCATTTGCCACAAGGGATGTTGCTGTCGCTCACCCCTTCGCTGGACAGCTTCGATGCTCTCTTGGGGGCCAAGCGCATGAACCGCCGCGAATCGACATCCACCACGCTGCCCACGCATGCTGACGGCGCTGGCGGCTGCCCAGCTTCCACAAGCTCTGGGCCGAGATTGCCACCCGCGCCGACACCGGGAAGGTGGCCAGCCGCCCCGTTTCCTTGCCCGTTCTGCGCGAATATGATAACTGTCGAGCGGGACATGCGCCGCATCAGGCGGGCATCGGAACGAGGGCACAAACTACCGGCAGGGCAAGGACACTGGCAACCTCGACCTTCAAAGGCCCTGCCACCTTGCCGCGTGCCCGCATCGAGGGCCCTGGCGGCAGGCGAATTTGGCTGGACGGCGCGGCAACCTGATCGCAATCGCAATCCGGACGGCAGACGCACATCCTGTTGCGCCCATCGTCACGCTCTGGTGGAGGCCGGTCATCGCGTCTTCTACACCCGGCAGCGATCTCGTGCAGAGGCTTCAGGCCGCGCGACGCGACCTTCGTTCTCGAGGCCGGCCTGGCCCAAACTCGACAAGTTCGAACCTTGATCATCCTCGGACGGACATTCACCTATGCCCACAAGGATCAGGTGAAACGGCGATTCCTCTTCGAAACTGATCGCTCGGCGCTATGGATATCGCAGCATCGCCATTCGCGGCCAACCAACCCTTCAGCGGCTGGGATCAGATTCTTCCCCGAACAAAGCCATACTGTCGCCGCCACTCGACCGCCTCGTCCATCACGCCAGCATTCTTGAGATGAAACGCCGAAAGCTTTCCGTCAGCGCGCCGCCGCCTCAAACAAAAAGGGCACAGGCCAAGCCCCAGCGACCAACCATCACCGAACAACCAAAACGAAGGAGAACCGTAACCAGAAAACATGAACGGACACGCCAAAGCCTCAAGCGGGCCTGAAATTTCCGCAAGATGGTTGCGCGCGCGGACCAAGGGTGGTTTGACGTTCTACAGTCTACCCACGGCTCGGGTTAATTACCTATCTCGCCATTTGGCCGTGATCTCGCTGGAAGCGCTACCAAGACCTCGACGCCCGGATGATCCTTGCAGGATTTTGATCGCTACTCACGGTTCAAAAGGAAGGCTCCAATTCGCATTTAGCTATGCACATGGTCCAACCGGCAGGATTCCTACTGCTGGCGGCGAGGACGGCCGCGTTGGTGTGGGTTGCCTTGGAAGCACTGCAAGATAAAACCATCTGAGATAAGCTTGTCGAGAGATACTTGGTGGCGACGCCGCGATGGCGACGAAAGGAAGGACTCTTGAGCCGCTCAGGCGGCTGTTGGACGGTTCTGGGATGTGCAGTTCTCCCCGACGCTCGCCAGCGGTTTGGTTTCAGCAGCCTCATGGCTGACGCCCATCGCTGCGGCGCAGGGCGGATAAACTGGTGCACCGTCCCGTGACCAGCAAAGCGTCCAGATCAAGGACTGGCTGCAAAAAAACCGCTTGCAAATGAGCGGCCGACCCACCGCTTGGCAATATGGCGCTGACGGTGGCGCCCGGTGCGGTCGGCGGCCATCAGACCGGAACCTGTTCATGGGACAATCCCCGTTTTGACGCCTTTGCCGCCGCGCCTGCGAGCCTTGCGATCGAGGTTTCGTTCACCTTTTACGACTGCTCAAGACCAAACGTTCTCTCGGCCTCGACGATACCACGCAGTTTGATCGCGCCAGACGTCAACAGCCCGCAGGAAGCGGTTACGCCAGCGAAAAGCCGTGCTGCGGCCACCCGCATGCGCGCCGCCGAGGTCTTCAACCGTGTCGCCATCGTTAAACGACCAGCAAATTCCGTCAGCAATCCTGTGTGTCGCGAGGCGAGCTAAAACGGCCGTCCCAGTCAGGGCGTTGAAGGTTTTGCCGCGATTCTTGCAAAAAATTACCGCTTCAAACCCTTGGAGCGGCCTCGGAATCACAGCCCCGCCCCGTTCGCACCAATGCGGACAGCTTCGCGCCGTCCCATCCGCTCCTCAGGCAGTCCGATCACGGCTTCCAGCGACGGCTGACCAGCAGCAGCCGAAAAACCGTTTGCAATTCGCTGTCCGGGGAAGATCATCAATCTCAGATAGCCAGGCTAATAGTCGTGATGTCCATGCCGCGCCGTCCTGCGTTCATGGTTCCGTTATATTGCATCAGAGAGTGCATAGCTAATGCGAATTGAGCCAAAGGAAAAATGGTTTGCCGCGGGCAAGACGCGAGGTTCCTGGATATCGCGCTGGATTGCGCGCTCAACATGACGCCGGCACCGGCAACCTTGATCCGCGCGGCCCGGGACCTGAAGCTCAAGGAGCCGATTTTGCGCCCAGGTTTGCCGTATGCGCGGGTCCGAATTCTCGTTCAAGGCGCGGTTATGAACCATCGCCGTTGACATTGATGAAGCTGTCGAGCACTTGATGGTTGCCACGGGGACGCATTGGCGCTTCCTTGAAATGGGCCCGCTGCAGGAAAGCTGCGGCGCATCTCAGCCTCACCCAGATCAGGTGGGCCTCATGGCGGATAGGTTGGCGCGCGTGCTCTCTACGATCGACGAATCCAGAAAATAAGCATTGAGGGCTATGTCCTCTTGCTCGCGCTGATCCCGGCTTTCAGCAGGTAAGGACAGCATATGTTTTTCAACTGGCTAGCCTGCATTCCGCCTGGACGGTCTAAAGATATCGAGCGCGATCACGGCTGTAAGCTTGCATGTGATCAAACCGATGAGAGCCCGCCCGGAAAGGTCACAATGGGAAAAGTATCCCCTACGATTTGCAGCGTTTCTCTGCGGCGTCGATGACTTTGTCCGCCCATGTCGAGGGCAACGAGCCTGTTGGCCATCCATTCGAAAAACGAAAGGTCGCTATAGGCCTCGACAAGCTCTTCACGTAGGGTGAAACCGCGTACCAATAAGTGTTGTTTGCGCCCTCGCCAATATATTTTTTGGAGCGGAATTTTGAAGGGGTAACCAGCCGGGTTGATGGCCACATATGGAAAGCCAAGTTTCAGTTCCGAAGCCATCGCAAAGAAGCCCCCCATGCTTGTTGCCAACGCAACAGGAGTTTCTGCGCTGCGGACTGGCTTCTGAAATGATTCGAAAACCTTTATGTGGTGGGCGCGTTGTAATCGACCGTGTTCCGTCAACGATTTGCTGGCGGGCACTCAACGCCGCAACCTTTGCCTTGTTGGTTTCGGAAGTGTGACGCGGAACCCATACAGTAGTAGATGCGCATCGACGTTTGCGTTTCTGCATGAGATGCCGAATTCGGTCTGCGATGTCGAGGTGACCGCGTTTTAGCCCCATCGATCCAACATAGGCTTCCCCCCAATTTAATCTTTTCGCGTTCACGGCCAACATTCTGTCTTGTGTTGGCTCCACTTGGTCGTAGACCCCCTGATGTTTCGAGATTGAGGATGAAGCGGTCCCATGCCCCTGAGCCAGACTTCGATCTCTCGAATTGAGCTGTTCCCCTGCCTGTTGCACATCAGCTCGATTGGATCCAGATGCGAGTTCGCCAGTCATTTCAGGCAATCCGAAATGTGAGCATGCTGGCGCTCCAGAAAAGGCTAATCGTGGTAGGTTTCCCAGGTGCCACCCGATCTATCAACTTCGAGCATGTGCGAGCGAACGCCGCAAAATGCTTCTGCGCCGTTCGAGGTAGGCACGTCCGTAGTAAGTGGGGCCGCCGAAGTCATTTCGATTCGCCGAAATCCGCAGCGGCCCGAGGACTGTGCCTAACGCTGGCATCCATTCGTTGAGCACCTTCGCCAGGTTCGGGCGCCTCGAGCTTGATTATCGAGTAGTTTGAACATCCAAAGATTGGTTGTTTGGAAGCTCTGCACCGCACCCGGTCTCGCGCTAGACGGCTGAGCGGATTTGATTGCCAGAGTGCGGGGGCCCCGGCAGACGTTGCCTACGCGCTCCAATCTCCAGCTGGTTCTTTAGTTCATTACTGGCATTTTATACCGACCTGCGCTGGATCAGCACTCATGAAAGCCATTTTGGGCGCATCCCCGATGGATTTGATGCGGGCGGGCTGGGTCGATCAGTTTATTCCAAGCATCACAGCAATGATCCGAACACAATTTCGTGAGGATTCGAAAGATGTGGTTGGAGAGCCAATTTTATCCCGCATGGAAACTGCAAGATGTTTTCGACCGGATTGAGTCTGGGCCATTTGGCTGGCAGCGGAAATGAATGCTGATATTTCTCGGGTTATGATGAGCGCGTCGGTCAATGCCATCCGCCTGATTCCATGATCCACCACAAGCATGTGCGCAAGCGCCCGGTTTCGAGCGATTTTCAGGCAAGATGCAGGTTCATCGCATCGGTATTGCAGAGCGGCAGAAAAAGGAAGCCCCTTGCGCCCTTTGCCAAGGGCGGGGCAGATCGCTCCAAAGATTGTAGGCCGATGGTCGTTGATTCACTGCGGCGCTGATGGGACCGTTGTCCGCCTTCGCCCCACCGCGCGTTTGATTCTTGTTTTCTGGCCTATGCGCGCCCCTCGTCCTGGAACCCAGATTCTATCGCAGTTTTGCCTTTCAGGAGGCGGGCGCGGGACCTTTTTTCCAAGTTCGGTTTTTGGCAAAACCCCCCTTTTTTAAAAAAACGCCCCAGTTGGCCGTTCTGTGTCTTGAGGCATGGTGGGGCCGAGGCCGCGCGTTGGAGGCTTGACATAGCCCGAGCTTCTTTGTCAAGTTTTTCCCCGGGCCAACGGTTCGTTTCGTTCAAGGGAGACCCGTTTTAAAAAATTTTTTTTCCCTTATTGGGAGGCCAACTGTTTACCAGGGGGTCGATCAGGCCCCGCCCAGCGCACAAACACCCATGGAACTTCGGGATCGACCGCTCTCGGACGATAGCCACAAGCGCCTTGACGTTGCGCATCCATCGAGCTTGGGCCGCTGAATCTCTCTCTTT
>Ga0163217_1086710_pt1 | contig 10480 bp, 7 predicted proteins | sample SynspAceP_FD_185933 | JGI IMG/M metagenome (GOLD analysis project Ga0163217, IMG submission 185933) | Saline lake microbial communities from Ace Lake in Antarctica - Synechococcus sp. Ace-P (PacBio error correction) | ecosystem: Environmental > Aquatic > Non-marine Saline and Alkaline > Saline ... | reverse complement strand
GGTACCCTATTTCTGGTATCTTGCAATATCGATTTCGAAGCTTTGGCTGAATGCAAATCTTCAAAGAACCTAGTTATTGCCGAAGATATCCAAGGCGATGGTTTACATATGCACCTAGTAATCTTATTTGGCATTTCTCCATTGTTCAGAAGCGCTTGATCGTCCAACTTTAATCCTAAAGTAAGACACAGGTGAGTCTGTTTATCAGCCGCACTTGCACTTTGAATGAAGCTGATGTCATTCAAAGCTTCTCCATCTGCAGAACTCCAACTATTATTTCTTACGCTAGGAATTATACCAAAATGGGGCAGACTATAATTACCATGAAAATGAGATATTATTTGAATTACCGATTTGGTAAAAAACTGCTGAAAATCTAAATCTGGTATGATGCACTGCGTTGACAGCAAAAAACTTCTTAAGTGTGAGGGCGATGACTTCGTATGGAAGTTTGGTACTTACTAGAGCTGATCCGGATTCAAGACATCCTCGCTTGCTGGCCAATATACTTCAGGTGGTGGTGACTATCAGTCTACTTTCTACACGTGGCATTGACAGAAAGCAAAAAGGATTGAATGGACCCACGAGTTGAGATATTACATGATATCGTAGTCTTTGTGAATTCTACAATTCTGATTGAAATCGAGGTATCACTCAAATGCACCTCCACAATTTTAGTCGGTTAATTTATTATTGCTTGGCCGGTACAAGAGGTATTGGGGGTCGTGATCACTTAGATCAGGATGGTATTCACCAGAGGACTTGAAGCGTACTGCATGGGGAGTTTTTCCCTGCTGGCGGTAGATTCCGATAACATAGTGCGTCCCTGTTAATAATTCCTTCACTGGGTGCACAGGAGCTGGTATTCATTCCAATTATGTTGGCAGACTTCATGTTGACTTGTATGCAGCTGAGTCTGCATGACTCTTGTTACAGCGGGGTAAAATCCAAACAGCCTTAATGTTAGATGCGAATAAGAAGCACTTGGAGTATGTAAGAAGCTGTGGCAAAGACTACTAGTAGGAGACCTGTTACGCCATTATGACTTCGACTGCTGAATTGCGTTTATGCCACACAAGTGACAACTACTTGAACTATGCGTCTTACTGAATTTATGATGGAGCTCCTGTCAAAATGAAAAAAGTTATTGGTAGAGAATATTGGTTGTCTCTTTCGGCAACTGGTTACAGGCTTTCCAATTGTACCAGAAGACTGGTCGCCATCTAATATGCAGGCCGGCTTAGAAGTGAATCCGCGGGTATTCCCTGTTCGTTCTTCTATCCTTGAAACTACTGGTGACAAATACCAATGCTGGTTTCAGAAAGCAGATCAATCTGTTCAAGTGTTCTGGGGATAACAATCCTAAGGCAAAAACGCTTGGGTTTACTAACCAAAAAATATATACGAAAAATGAAAAATATTTAAATATAGCTTTCGGACTGCTTTAATTGGGAGCCTTGCGTTTCTAAAGCTCTTGTCGTGACTTTTGTTGAGCCTTAGGAATTCCAATATAGCACATTCGAACAGCAGAGCTATTTGAGAAACTATTCACCGAACTAGCACAAGTTTCCAACGTTCTTCCAATTTGGGCTAACTCAAGTTTGATATTGTCAATTGAGCCCAGTTGATGCGAAGATGGTGCTTACTGTAGATGACAGTAGAAGTTAGAGTGAGACACAGAAGATTGATTTCCTGGAGTGGCGGTTTGAAATACACCACCACAGGCTGTGTTTTTTGATCAAAAACGCTTCAGAAATCTGAATTTGCACCGAAGGCAAGATCAAGATTCTTGAGAGCTCAGATTAGTATCACCGCTGCAAAAGCCAATTGCATCCGTTGCGTGGATTGACTCAGCTTCGGTATTAATGGTGCTGATGTGTTGATTTAGATTTGATTGAATTGACCGATTTGGAGTGGTATTTACCAATACAAATATCATCTGGTGACGTTGGCAGGTGGTCCTTTCTATGCTTCTCCCGTTTCTTTTACATGTTGCCTGTTAATTTGTCCTTCTCGATTTAGCGGAAACTTATGGATTTACTGCAACTTCTAGCTATTGTGCTAAAGCAGCAACTACTCGTAAAGACTGATTTGGACTGCGATTTCCGGAAGTCCAGGTTGCATATCGAATTTCAGATGCAAGCTTTCGGTTTTATGGCAGGCTTGCTATTGTTGATCCATGGGTTGGACGTTTAGAATTAGTGATGCTTGTGGTAAGGTAAACGATGAGTGGTAGGGCACTGACAGGCTTTGAGATAGCTTCATTCTATGACAGTGACAAGCACTGATGCAAACAACATCAAGTTGATTTGGATCAAACTTACGCGAAAATGGTGTCTTGTAACAATTAAATCTAATGCTGGCAAAGCCTTGCCTGCGTGATTGAAGAATAAATTGAACAAGTTTAATTAATATTTCAAAACTGCTCTGAATTTTTAGAGGCAGTTTTTTTATGTTCTATTCAGTTTTGATATCTTTGTTGAAAGAGCTTAGTTGACTATTTTAGAAATAATTGTTTTGATTGTTTGGTTTACGGATTTTTGTGAAAACAACCAATTTGTTCGGTTAACTGCTTAATAACTGGGACTGGTTTTTTGCCTAAACTAGGGAACAAATGATCGACAGACAACTAATTAAAAGGCCCGCCTTCATCGAATATACGTTTTAAACTACTTCACCTCATCAAACAAAAGGACATTTATTGTTGGAAGATGGGGAGTCTTCTGGGCTTATCTTGTCCCCGAATATTGGTCGGCGACACGGGTGATCACCAGTCAAGCTGCATAACTCGGCGATTCGAGCCGCTAAATCAGGAAAAAGCCATATGAGCATCAAAAAACCAAGGAGACCTTACATTCTAAAGCTGAGTTAGAAATGCTTAGAAAGAAAAGAAGAGCTGCGAAGAAGGCACTGGGTGAATCTACGCTTGACATTAAAATCCTAAAAAAAAAGTTGGAAATGGATCAACAACGAAACAAAAATTGAATCGATATATCCAGGGAGTCGGAGGTGAGTATGAATGACGATCACGATTCAGGCGTCGCCAAAATCCACTGTTATTATAAGGCAAAAGGACTACCCAGAGCGGAAAAAGAACAGCTCGAAAAAACAACTCTGCTTGACAAATGAAAGGTGCTATTCTAGAGATCAACTGCAAAGAAGATCTACTTATGGAATTCCAGAGTAAGGCCCTTATTAAAGCGTGGATTATGGCCCTTAAATGTGAACAAGTACATGGTGCAGTCGGTATATGAAAGAAGAAGGAATTACTGATTTTAGCGTTCACCGAACCAGAGGGAGCAGCAGGCCCACACGACCGGTCAAATAGCATGAGGTTTCCAAACACCCGGGGCGAGCGACATTACTTTCTATTAAATGTAGTGGAATGGGGAAAAGCTTCGGGGGATAGCCTTTCTGATGGATTGTTGTGACAGAATCAATTATAGGCCTGGAGAGCCAGGAAAAGCATATGCAGGCGGGTTGCATTGACATTAATGATCCAAGAAGGTTTAATTAGGCCGTTTGGAACCAATTTACCAGCACTTGCGTCAGTTACTTCTTACCGGACAATGGGCCAGAATTCATAGAGAAAAATCTTGAAGACAAGCCTGAAAATCATGAAATATAGAAGATGCAATACCCAAACCTTATTCTCCCACAACTTCCAATGGAATGTGTGAAGCTTTGAATGTACATTTAAAAAGGTAAGATTTATGTTCATTGAGAGTGTCTAGATTTAAATGCCCAAACCGATCTCACCAAATACCAAAATGGTAATAGGGAATACAGATAACTTTTGCCCGCTCATTCTTCATAGAAATGAAGAAACCACCAAATGAAATTTCCTATTATCTTTTAAAAACAGCAGCCTAAACTAGTCCAACTTTTAAGCGCGAAAGAGCAAATGAAAATCTTAATGCAAAACATTGTAGCGTAGTGAAAAAGTATCTAATTCATAATTCTCTATAATATAGGTTGTACGATCCCTACGAAGTAGACGTCAGCGGAAGAGCGCAATAGTTGACCATTGAAGGGAACCGTTTACGTAATGGGCCAGGTCTCTCATTGATTAAGCTGGTCCAGATCGGCACTTATGGGAGTATTTGTCAGTCTAGTCCGTCCTGTCGCAGGAAGCAAATTGTTCTGTAGATTCGGACAACTATTGGGTCGGTAGCCATATTTAGTGTAGCGCGATAGAAATATTTAATTGGCCCACCTACATTCGCCCTGAAGGTTTTTGCTGGCGTAGTCGGCAGGATCTTTATACATTATTGATTGAGCTGCAGATGGAAGACGGATAACCTCTTTGCCTGAAAAGAAATCAATGCGACCGATTGAAATTCAGTAAAATATCTATGAGTCTGAGACAAACTTCTGTTGAAGGAGAAATAAATTTGGATTCGCGGGTTGGCATTTTTGTAGGATTGACAGAGATTCCATGGATGTGTAAATAATTATGTTACTTCTTGTGCGAAATAATCCAAGCGTTTATCTTTTGCAAACGAAGGCCGGATTATATACAGCAAATCGTACGACTATTGATGACTGAACCCAAAGATCGTTGTAGTCCGGTGTTTCGATACGGACCACGGGGGAACTACTTCCTATTTTTCCTTACAATGATGATAATTTTAATGGTTTAAATAAGAATACCCTTAAAGTGGCTTTTTATTTCGGATGACGGGTTTGAGATTTATCGATATCTTTATAGATTGATTCTCCAACAATTGCAGGACATTACCGCCAATGCTTATCGGTTTCTTCGTCTGGTAAAGCAACACAGAGATTACCGGATCAGTATCTTGATCTCAACGGCAAAATATAAGAGGGAACATACTGAAGCCTCGATGTACTTCCGATGATGTGGTTTTTTGGGTTTACTTCATAGCAGCAGGCGAAAACACGCCGTATTTATATTTTTGGAGATGATCTGGAGTTTCGCAGCCTGTCAGCATGTATTCTAGATGATTGTAGGAGAGTGGGACAACACCACTTCTGCACGCTCCTGCAGACTGAACTGCATGTAAGAGATTATCGTTATCGGAAACTGTAGTAGTTGTTAAAAAATTTGTGAACGCAAAAAGCAGTTTTTTAAAGCCAATTATTCCATATAGTTTGTTACCCTATAAAACTCTGTTATGGATAGAATTCTTCTTACATCGGCAAATGCTCACGTTTCTTTATGTAGAGTGGAGCTCTATCATTCCTATTAAATCAGATTCCTGATCTATGCGATTCAGTTGGAAAAGAGTCTTCGCATGGATTTGATTTGCGGTTTTGACCAATTATTTCATTCTATGAAGACGAGAGCAGCCTACCAATCGCTGGCAACTTCTAATGGCACAGCTGCTAAAAATGGAGCGCTTGCTACTCGGGTACCATTATGGACATGGAAGCAGTGCCGAAGGAAATTAAAGTGAGAGCATTGATTCATGCACAACCGATCAAGAAGCTCTTTGCGGTTCAAAGACCAAATGCCAGTCCGGGAAGCAGAAAGAGACCGTAAAGCAATTGATCGATCCAAAGGATTTTGGTTGGCAAGAGGATATGAATACCGGAGTTCCAAGCGGGGAATGAGATTGGAATCGGTAAAGCCAAGCATCAGTTATTATGAAACTCTCTAAAGACCATCTATGAAGGTCCCGATGGGTTTCGAGTATTATACATTCGGATCCGGAAGATGCTGGATTGGTTTAAAACTAAGGTGGAAAAAAGAGGCATTAGCCTTTCAATCGCCATCTCATGAAATAAGAAGCGAATTTGCTCTTCAAACTCAATCAAAGCCGGTTAGTTTTTTTGAAAACTTATCTACGATACGCCAAATACCTCTCAGGCCAAAAGCGATTTTCCTAGAAGGTGGAGAAAGTAACTATTCCATTTTTAGGATGCTGCTGATCAAACCGTTTTCTCGGAGCGAACTTGGAGTAAAAAGAATTGATGATCCGGGTATGGCACAACCGTGCGTACGATGAAGTACTTGCAAAATATCATGGGTAAAAACCTACGAGCAGATTTCTCTGAATTGAAGGTTACTGCCAAAACCTGGACTTGACTATGGGGAGATGTTGATGTGAAATTACCACATGGGCTATTCCAGTGATATTCATACTTCCCAATAACAATAAAAGTACACCTAAAATTAGCTCCCATAACCCATTCACACCTTGAAGCAGTGAATTCCTGTTGTGAGAAGGATATCATTAGAGCTAAAAATGATTGTACTGAAACACAAAGGAGACGCTAAAAAGCCTTCCTATTTTGTATCCATGGTGATGCAGCTGTAAGCAGGTCGGGAATCCGTTTTGAAGGTGGGACTCACAATGGCAGGTTTGGAAGGGATAATACTGGAGGAACCATTTCACTTTGTGATCAATTAATCAAGTTTGGTTTACCACTGCTTCGATGATGCGCGTACCTCTATGTTACGTACTGACGTTGCTAAAAATTCATTGATGCTCCGTAATTCACGTCAATGGGATGATGCGAGGCGGTGGTTTTTGCTGCGAAAACTGCGCTTTCCGAATTTCGTCAAAAAATTCAGTAAAAATATTTGTGGATATGGTCTGCTATAGGACGTCATGGGCGACAATGAGGCTGATGAGCCTAATCACCCCAAGCCGGAACTTTACAAATCATTTCGAAAGCATCCTAACCACGTGAAAATTTATATTAAAACGCATTGACTGAGCGCGGAGATATTGAAGCTAAAATAGCTTCTCAAATGGATGAGGTAGTTTCGACAATTGCGCTTCAGGATCGGCTCCGAATATGGTGGAAAGAGAAGCCTTTGCATTATCCAGCCACTAAATTGAAGAGAATGGCGGAGCTTGAGACGCTCGGAGCCAGCGGATTTGACAAATCTCCTGCTACGGGTGTTCCCGCTGCTGGAGATTGAAAAAAAGTTGCGCATGCCTTATACGGAATACCAAGGGCTTTAGCCGTTGGAAGCAGATCGAGCACAATTGAAGCAACGGGAAAGATAGTTCTTCCAATCTAAAAGAATTGAATTGGCACGCGGGCCGAACTTTTGGCATTATGGTCACACTTCTTTGGAAGGTAAAAGTGTTAAGATTGATGGTCAGGATGTGCAGCGAGGGACATTCTCTTCACAGGCATGCTGTTTGCTACACGATGCGAATACGAAGCAGGAAATTCAAATTCGCTGTTGGAATTAAAAGACCGAAAAGGTCAATTCCATATTTATAATTCCTTGCTTTCGGGAATATTGCAGATGGGATTGAATATGGCTAGCGGGTGGCAAATCCCAATTGCCTTAGATTTGGGAAGCTCAATTGGAGATTCTTTGCAATGGTGCTTCAGGACTATGATTGAATCAGTTTATTTCTTCAGTGAACCAAATGGACAAAAAAAAATGAATGGCTTGGGTCAGGCTTCTTCCACATGGCTGATGAAGGTCAAGGACCCGAGCCATTCCCAATTCCAGAACCGGGAGCGATTTCCTTCAGCTTTCTTGCAGAGTACAATATTGGTGGTATGCTTAATATTACAGAGCCTTCCAACTTTTTTCACCTTGCCTTCGTAGAGATGACTTGGGAATTTTAGAAAACCTTGTGTGGTGATCGTCTCCCAAGTCCTTGCTGGAGACATCCAAAGTTAACTCCCCTTTGGGCAGAAGTTTACGAAGGTTCTTTCAGAGAAGTTAATTGGCTGATACTTATTGTGAAGGCAAAAAGATGGAAAGAGTGATCCTTTGTTCGGTTAAAATTTTACTATGATTTGGGAGGCGAGAGAGAAGGATAAAAATAACAATGTAGGCTATGTAAGAATCGAGCGCTTCATCCTTTGCCTATTAAGCAAATTCAGAATCCTAAAAGGGTATTGGAAAAGCAGAGTTGTATGGGTACCAAGAAGAGCAGAAAATATGGGCTATGGAATTATATCCTGAGATACTTACTAGAAAGAGTTGCCAATGGAAGCTTGATTTCCAGAAAACTCTGAGTGCTTCTCCTGCGAGCAGGTATAATAGAAGTCACTAGAAGAGCAGAAAATATTTTGCCAAAGCACTAAAAGTCAATTAATTCAGACAGCTTAAAATCCCAAAATAAATTCATTCATTTTGTCGCCATTTTTTTGTTTCGAAAGACGAATAAGATAAATCTTATTGAGCAAAGTGTAAAGTCCCCCGGCAGTAGGTGAATCAATAACTGAAGTGACCGGTCGCCAATGGTTTAAAAAAGATGGCGATGAACAGTTCAGGATGGACGAAGTATTATGTGAGGCTAAGAGTCAGACAAGGCCAGCATTTGAATTGCCAGCTGAGGCTGCTGGTGTTTTTGAAAAATCATAGCTCGAAGAAGGAGACACTTAGAGATTGGGGCTGTTGATTGTTGTCATAGAAGAAGCAACTGCTTCTTAAAGCTGCTTTCCCCATCCTCAGATTGTACTCCAAAATCAGAGGCTCCAGCAAAAGCGGCTGACGCTGGGACTGGGCGAAAGTGAAACTATGGTGCTGCCTACAGTAGGTGAGTCGATCACAGGAAGTAAACTCTTGCTTTAATTGGCTCAAAAAAGGATGGGGACTTTGGTGAAGTTGGATGAAAATCATTGCAGAAGTGGGATTTGACAAAAGCGGACTTGTTGAACTTCCAGGCTGAGGCTTCAGGCATTCTACGTCTGTAGCTCAAGAAGGTGATACGCCTTGAAATGGTGGTACATCTGTAAGATCGAAGGTGATGGAAGGTAAAACCTGCCACCGGAATCCAGTCCAAAGCCCAGACTACTGCTGCTCAGCAGGCATTCAACTCCGCTCTGGCTCCTGTCAGAAAGACACTTACTGCTACAGGTCATGCGATCTCCCGCTGCCTTCAAATACAAATATATCTGAGAAAGCCAAGAACGCTAGTCTGGAAGTGACCGGATGTCTCGGAAAAAGATGAAAAGAATCACTAAAGAAGATGCCGAGGCTGCCACGAGAAAATCTTGCCCCTGCTCCGAAGTTCTGGCTCCAAAAACAGAACCAAAATCTGAGATAACTCCAAGTTCCAGTTTCTTGGTCGCGAAAGATGAGCGAAGAAGAAAGAATGTCTTCCTTGAGAAAAAACGGTATCAGAAAGATGGGACTGTAAAAAATGAAAACGGCGATGTTGGTACTACCTTCAAAACGAGGTGAACATGAAGGCCAATAGGGGAATGCTGTCTATAGCTCAAATTCTCAGAAGCATCAATTCAAAAAGAAAGGCAGTTGCGTGTAGGCTTAGGGCTTTATGTCATTCTTTACCAAAGCGGTGTGTTTGTAGGCACTTTCAAGAGTGGCCATTCAGTAAATGCTAAATATTGACTCGCGGAATGAGATTGTATTCAGATGATTAATGTGATATTTCGATTGCAGTCTCAGCTCCGAAAAGGGTTGGTAGCCCAGTAATCCCGAAAAATTGGCAGAAGCATGTCTTTTGACCCAAAATCGAAAAAGAGGTAGTAAGAACTGCCGGAAAAGCGAAGAGGGGACAAAAATTTGTCAATTGAAGAAATTGATTGGAGGTACCTTCACACTCACCAATGTGGGCGTATTTGGGATCTATGATGTCTACTTTCGGATTATCAATGCACCTCAATCCGCAAATCTTAGGAATGCATAAACATCGTGGAAAGCGGCCAATGGCCGTGAACGGTGAAGTGAAGATCCTATCCAATGATGTATATATCGCGCTTTCTTATAGATCGACGAATCATTGACGGAAAGAGAATCGGTAAGTCTTGGTACGTGTAAAGCAGTTGCTTGAGGAACCAACACGATGTTGTTTTTGGAGTTTAGAAAAAGTAATCTGAGTCACAAGTACAAAAGTATCAAGAAAGGGGCGTTTTCAAAAGAGTTTCCTTGTTTTAATGCTCCAAATCTGACACCGCAAGTATTTCAACTATAAGTTAGGGTAAGTCTTGATACTTGCTACTCACTACTAAAAAAATCTAAAAAAAAAAATGTTTACGACGGTTTCATAATAATCGGTTTCTGGGCCCAGGTGATATTTGTTGCAGCGATTTCGCTGCGCACGCTTGATGAAACTTGCAATCATTGAGGAAATACCCAACGCTCGGGAGGGCAACTGCCTGAATGTGGGGCTGTATCCTTCCAAGGCGCTTTCTATGGATTCTTCTGAGGCAATTACCAGTAATTTGCGGCTCATACTTTTTCCAAAAAACTTCATGGGGAAAAATTAACCTGAGCCAAATTTGAAAAGTTGACCTTAAAAGCAGATGATCCGCTCGGAAAAGAAGAAGGTGGGTCAAGCAAAATGTGGACGGGTAATTTTCTTTATTTGATGAAAAAAAAATAAAGATTTGATGTTCAATTCAAAGGCTTGGGGCTACTTTGTGAATAATACCCACTTGTCAAGGTTACCGAAGGGACGGATTCGGTTTGCTGCCGAAGAATTCAGGGTAAAAAATATCATCAGTCGCAACTGCTCTAGCCAGCAAATCTGGGCCCTTATTCAAATTGGATAAGGATCATCTCTCTCTTTTT
>Ga0163217_1072872_pt1 | contig 10480 bp, 9 predicted proteins | sample SynspAceP_FD_185933 | JGI IMG/M metagenome (GOLD analysis project Ga0163217, IMG submission 185933) | Saline lake microbial communities from Ace Lake in Antarctica - Synechococcus sp. Ace-P (PacBio error correction) | ecosystem: Environmental > Aquatic > Non-marine Saline and Alkaline > Saline ... | reverse complement strand
TGTTAGCGTTGTGCCATTTTTCACGCAAGTGAAAGACAATTTATACAAGAAAGAGGCTAGGCCACGCTATCTCTTCGCCGCCAAGCCCTGGCGTGTTTCATCCCACAAGGAGCTTTTTGAAATAAGAAATTACTCACTGCCGGCCGCTGCTGCGGCTCTGACCACCCTGCCAGCCTGGCTGCCGAGAAGATTCCGTCCGGCTTACGCCGTACCCCAACGCCGAGATTCTTCGAATTCGTCAAAACGCCCTGGCCAAAGACGCGTAAGAGGCTGGCGATATTCGCGGTCTTCAACCCGATTACGTACAGCCCAACGTACAGGTACGCGGAAAAGCGTCTGGACGCCCAACTTTCTTCCAGCACCTGCCCTACCTGGAAGAGATTCACCAGCAAGACCGTCGGCACTGACCTGCAGTCAGGCGTTGCCAGCGTGCACGTCGAGCCTTTTGGTGGCCTACATCCAGCAGATCGAAAGCCTGAGAGATACTGCCGAAGGCGCCCAAACGTGGTCATCCCCAACGACGCCACCAACGGCGGGCCCGTTGCGCTGCGCGCTGCAGCAAAGCCGGACGTACTCACCATTGAAAGGACGAGGCAAACATTCCTCTCCACCCCGCGTGGATATCGCGGGAAAACCCGAAGACACAATCCGCACTTCCGCGAACTGGAAGCTGCCACCCTTAGCCGCGGTACTCAACAAGGATAGAACCCTGGCGCTTAGGTCAACACAAACTACGCCTGGAGCCGCGTCTGAACACCCGACTGAAGGATGCGCTGGTGATCGAAGGTGCCGAGGTCGCCCTACGTCACATTTCTGGTCGCCCGTTCTGACAACGCGAAAAGCGATGGCCATCAGAAGCTTGGCCAGGCGCTAAACAGCGGAAGTGAAAGCTTTATCGAAGAGGAAGTATGAAGTCAGGTTGTTGCCTGCCTTTCGAGTGAGAGAAAGCAGGCTGGAGCCTTTGTCTCTCCTGCCTGCCTAACGCAATCAGAAACGCCCGGTGCTGTGCATCGGGGCGGTTTTTTATATTCTGGGGGATTAAAGTATCCAGTACGAAAGCAATCCGGGGCGAGTTTACTGGCCCCTTCAGCTACTGATTAGCACTGTACTGGGGCAAATTTCTCAAACATTCCATCGACCCGGGCGTCGCGACTATCGTAAGCCAGGGCCCGTTGAATACCCCCCGGATGTCCATCCACAACATCATTCAGCACGTCGAAGTGTATAGACCCCAGCATTTGCTGATAAAGCTGGTAGAGGAATTTATGGATCGAATTTGGCGAAGCTGTGTGAGGAAAGACAACCATCGGACTTATTGACGTTTCTCTGGCCTGATGGCGATTGGCAAACCGCACCGGCAAAACAAACGCTCGAAGATACCGACGGTACCGCCAAACCCCAACCACCCTCCGGCCAACATCGATGAATTAGATAGCGGGCTCCGTAGCTAGGGATCAGGCGTTAAAGACAAGTCCCGTACGACCGAAAACCGCCGTTTAGTGTTGCTTTCTGGACGGCTGAAAAACCGGTGTAATGGGCATTGATTCGTACCCAGACATTGCCAAGCGCTGTCTCCCCCCACGGCGCTTCTCGACCAACGGGACTTACCGGAATTTGGTGTCGGATGCCACCAACCCGCGACCACGTCCGGAGGGACGCGGCGCGAAAGTTGACACTCCGTTAATGCCCGCAGCGCGACGAAGACAATTTGACTATTTTTGAAACAGTTTAAGCACGCGAGGCCTTCGACGCGTACTCAGAGATGCCGAAAAGGCATCAATATGATATTTACCCCTAATTTACAGCCGTCGTTTATTGGCGTGGCATATTCGCTCTGATTCGTGTGGTTTTTGCCTCGATGGACGAAGACAGTTCGCCCCCGGGCTCTATGCATTGATTCATTCTGAACCGAAGAGCAGTGCTCTGTAGGACCAGTTGTTTGGTAATATTCCCCGCGCTGTGTGATGATGTTCAGGGTGATTGGTTTCAGACTATATTGCCGCTGCGACTTATTTGAGGTCGTTCTGCAGGCCTCGAATAATGTAAGCCGTGATCACGCCACCTTGACCCATAGGCCTGCAGGTTTCCCATTTAGAGAGGCTTGGTTACGTTGATAGGCCATGCTGAAACTTGCTGAGGCGTCCACGCTCACTGGCGGGGTCGAACTGACTTGAAACTGCGCTGAGCTCTGCAATGCCTCATGGTCTGCGACAGCTGGAAGTCTCCACGGGGAGCGTCGTCAGTAGCAGCACGTTAAAGCGTGCTGGAAATTCATCTCGGCAGGCACATACCCGCGTCTTCTTGGGGCAGGGGCTTTCATTCTCGGGTTAATCGTTTATCGCTACTTTGATGCTGATTTGCAACCGTAAAGCCCTGAGGCTTAGCTAATAAAAAAGCCAAACAGGCGCTGCGCCGCCGATTTGTTATAGTCCGTTTTCATTGTGTCTTGCGAAAACCGAGGGGTCTGGAGGTAGCGAAAGCATAGATGCCTGTTCATTAATAGCCGATTCATGCCAGAAGGACTCTCTATTGCATGTATTTCGAGTAAATCTGCCCTGGCCCGGACCTCACCTGCGTCCGAGCTTGAAAAGCCAGTTTCACAATCCCCGAGTTACCGATATTCACGCCTGGGATATGGCTCCGACAGCTCAATAAACGGAATCTGTGCGGCGGGCCTACCCACTATGTCACATACTTGACCGTGCTTGACCTGCCGCCAGGAATCTCGACTACTCTCAAGCCAGCCAGGGGGCAAACACCTTGGAGCGAGTGATCAAAACATGCGTTACAGCCCGCGTATATAACACTTAACAACGTACTTAGCAAGGGACGTTGTCCATGGAGTGCCATCACTGGGGGCCAAGGCCAACTTGGTCGGCTTACGGTTCCAAGGCGTACCGCAATTATGTGCTCTTCGCGCTGACACTGATTTACATCTTGAATTTTCGTCCGACCTGCGCGCTGGCTTGCGGTCGTCGGTCCCGAATCTGGTACCGGATCAGGTATTTCCGGCACACTCAGTTTCGGGCTTCTCACCGGCTTCGGTTTTCGCCACTAGCTCACACGCGTGGGCATCCCGCTTAGCGCGCTTTGCCGATGTCGCCATCGGTAGTGGATCATTGACCGTCTGCGTTGGCGTGTAGGTCACTGATGACGCGCTGTGCGGCCTTTGCACGGAAGTTCCCCCAAAACCCCATCGGCTCTGGGACCATCGGCGCGTTCTGGATTCTGCTGTATGTGCCGCGTTGGCGGTAGGGTATCGGCGAAGCCGGCTGTACACCGCCGGCCAACTCCTGATCGCCGACTACTTCATTCCGCGTTTGAACGCTCTTCAGCGCGTTGGGCTTTTAAACGCCATGGGCGTCACACTCGGCACCATGTTCGCCAACTTGATCGGCGGCTGGGTTACCGACATGTTCGATTGGCGCACCGCCTTTTCGTCCGTTCGGTTTGCCGGGTCTGCTGGTCGCCCTTTGTGTTCAAATTGGACGGTCAAGGAACCGCCCCGCGGCTACACCGATCGCAGGTCATGGAGAAAAAAGAACGCGCCATCTGGGCGAGGCTATCATCACGAACTGATGGGGCAAGCCTGCTTTCTGGCTGATTTGACCGCCGGCGCCCCATTGCCGCCGTTCTGCGGCTACGCATCTCTTCGTCGTCGATCTTTCTGGTCCGACACTTACGAAATCACCGCCTCGGTCAGGCTGCGATCGGATCAACACGCCGGTAGCGCGTCTGCTGGGCCATCGCACTTCGCCACTGGCTGGGGCTAGCGACAGGATTTAACAAGAGGCCCCTGGCGCTATCGCCTGGGGGTACGGCGATAGGCCTGGCAATCTCGTTCCGTTCTATATTTCGCCTTCACCACCGACAAACCTGCTCTACGCTTGCCATCGGCCTGGTCATCGCCGGCTTCGTGAAGTACGGCTACCTGGCGCTCAGTTACACGATTGGCCAGGGTGTGGTCAGCAGCGTGGTGCGCGCCGATGGCCACGGCAGTTGATGCTGCTGCTTCAGTCAACGATTGGCTACGGGTTCGGCCCGCTGTTCATGGGCGCTGTCCGACATCTTCTTCAACTTCCGGCGTTGCGAGTCGTCCGTCGCGGCTTTGGCGGAACTGGCGCGCAGTCAGTTGTCACCCCGCCGTTGCTAGGTCAGCTAAGCCCCAGAACCTGCAGGAAGTACTGTGGCCAGGTTTACGCGAAAAGCCGCAACCGCCATGATCATCATGGCCTGTGTACTTCGGTAGCGCACGGTGCTTCCTGGTTGACCTGGGCGCCGGCTGGGGCTAAGGATTATGGTCGACAGAAACAGGTTGTTAAACCCGTCACGCCATAAACTCCATAAGTGGCTAACAGAGGGCGATTGCCGCCCATTTTTTTTTGCGCTTAAAAGAATAACTGACGGTTCATCAATCTGCGAGCTTGATGGGGAGTAGCGCCTGTGCGATAATGTGGCTTGCTAAGCTACTTATGTGGCAATATAAGTATTTTGTCCCCAGGGCCACAAATGTTCCTCCCGCTATTATGACGTGTCCGAAAATGCTTAAGCAGGCGCGGACGTGACGCGAAGTGAGCCAGGAAGCAATAGCCAGCCTTGCCGGCGTATCCGCTCCACAGTCCAGCCCGCATGGAAACATGGCCAAAGGGCGATATGAGCGTCTCTCGTTGGTTCGCTGCGGGGGCTGCAGGGTTGACTTGAAGCTGGTTCAAGGTCGGTCACGGTCACGTACCCTGTGAGGGAATTATCCTCATTGAACAGCGCTCAGGCGAGGGGAGGACTGGCCATGATGGGCTTGACGTACCGTTAGCGGAAGACGCGTGGCAAGCTCTCATGCGGCGCGATGAATACTATTGAAATACCTTCCAGACACCGAACGGCAGGGACTTTGTCAGCTTGACCTTGCCGTTCGTGAAGAGCGCCTTGGCGCTGGCCACGTGGATCTGTTTCCATTTTTGCCGACAGAACCTTCCCGAGGTTATTTGACTGGGCGTTCGTTATCGTGAAGGTTGCGGGCGCCATGCTGGGATGGCACCGACTTATCACTCCTGGGTTTAGTAGGCCGGTACAGGATTCGGCAGAGTCGCGATTACGCCTGAGGGTTTCAACCCCGGTATCGAGATGGAACCTCTCGAAATCACCCACATTCCAGGGCGGAAAAACACCACGGAACTTTGCCGGAATGGTTTACAGCCCAGTACGCAACGGGTGGCCATATCCGGGGTGGTGCCAAGTATCGCAAAAGATGCCTCACACAACCACAGCGCTGGGTAAAGCCAACGCCTGAGGGACGGATTTCACATCATAAAAGGTATCGGCAATTGACAAACACCCCTTCTCCGGTTTTCAACGAGTTCTACACCATGCGTGTACTGAAACGCCTGAATGTTCGTACCGTTGCTACCTGCAGATGTCTGACGATGGAAGGGTTTCGGTAGTTCGACCGTTTTTGGGACGTTGATGAGCGGAGAATTTCCACGCTCATGGCCTGGAAAGATGCGTGCGGCACTACTGGCGCTTGCCACCACACGAAAAGTACCCGCCCCAGATCTAGATAGAACAAGGTGTGGAACGGCAACCCGGTCTTATATAGGCGCAGATCAACTCCGCTTACCAGCGCGAGCACCCTGGGCTGCATCTGCTGAGCCAATTACGTGGTGCGCAACGCAGATTGCACGCAAAAAATATCGCGCTGTTACACTCCCAGACCGATGTCGGCTTTACCCAGTCTATACTGGTGACCACACAGGGCTTACCCTCGATTCGCTGCTAGCCACCCGGGCTTTCCATCGGCGGCAGGCAAACCTGGAAGCCAGGCCGCTCGCTGGGAAACCTTTTTCAAATCGGTTTGCTGAGCATCCCCAGCACGCTACGCAGCCATGGTGAGCAAAACTCTGGTCAGTCAGCCGTAGACAGTTGGGAAGAGGTGATTGAAGCATCGATAAACGGAACCGCCATGGCGCGATGTTCGCCAAGCACATTGGCGCACGCCTGGAATGCAGGAAATGGAGGACATTACGGCAGCGCCAAGCCGCACCCCAGTTCGCGGTTTGCGATAACGCCATCGCAGGAAAGCGGCTTCTCAGGGCGCTTCACCAGAGTCTAGAGGCGGGAAGTAATATGGTCGTCGGAAGCTGTTGGCGAAAAAAAAGCGCTGAAGGCTTGAACGTGCCTTTCTCGTTTTGACAAGCGCTTTGGTGGCACCTCAGAACCTGCTTCACCGCACACACGGCCATTGGCCGATGCTGACCGGTGTAGGACACATCAGGCGAACCATTCCGGATTGATCATCAGCGAGATCGTCACCGCGCTTGCCCTTGGCCTCGTAGTAGTATCGTGAATTGGTCAACGCCCCTCCTTGCCATTGATATAAACGCCCGCCCTGATCGGCAATGCACCTCAAATCCGCCCGACAGGTCCATTGACAGCGCGAAACGCCTGCGCTTCGCCAAACCGCAAAAGCTTCATCGCCGACGATCGCACACAATTTTCTCATCCGCACTTCCTCGCACACGACCAACGTCCAAGGGCATATCGCCTGACGCCAAACTGGGCGTTCCAGTAGATTAGATCATTGGATAGCGTGCTGCTGATGCCAATGCTGAGCGGACTTCATTCTGCCCCGCCCAATGGTCGATGACTAGGAACATGGCAGTTTAGTGCAAATCGCCTACGCTTCTTTGTATGAGTTCCCAGGCCGTTTGCGGGTTGGGTCTAGTCTATCGCGCTGGGAGCGATCTGATTGCCGTTTGACACTCGTATCATGCCAAATCCGGACCTGCCCGCGCGTATTTGCCAGCAACTGGGCCCATCAATGCGGTCCACCCGAACCAGCATGATACGCACAACGGGTTAAAGGCTATACGGCACTACCTACCACCTGTCGTTCTCAAGGACCGATGCCGTAGGGGAATCCCCCCAAAAAACAGCGGTTTGCATCGAAGTAGAATTTCCGTAAGCTAAGCGCAGGGAGATTCTGCATTGAAAAACATCACGTTTTTTCCGACAGCCAGATCATGGCATCCTGAAAGCAAGCGAGAACGGCTGTAGCCGGTGCCTGACCTCTGCCTGTGAGCACGGCATGAGCCAGCGCCAGTTTTTACAAGTGGCGCGCCAAGTTTCGGCGGCATGGAACCTCCATGATCAAGCGCTGAAAGGAATTGAGGACGAGATCGGCGGCTGAAAAAATGTATGCGAAGAACGGGCTCAAGGCGAGTACGCCAGGGAGGCCCTTGAGGGAAGTGTAAAGCCGTCTCTTTCCGCCGTGAGATGGCGCAAAAAGCCGTTGCCGCTTGCTCGCTGTAGTATTTCGCCAGGCCTTGTGTATCTTCGGTATCAGTGAAGACCTGCTATCGCTACCGGGGCCAGCTCAGCAGTGGAAAACGCCGAGTCGCTGATTTGCTGGTGCGTTTGGACCCATAAACCAGCGTAACTTTGGGCTTTGGTCTTGTGTTTTCATGTAATCTGCGGCACGTGAAGGTGGATTACCCCTGGAACCATAAAACGCGTTACCGGATTACGGGAGCTTGGAATTGAACCTGCGTATCAACCCCGCAAAGCGGTTAATACGTTGCGAAACCAGAACCACTGCTGTGCCCAACGGGCAATTCAATACCAGTTGGTCCATTGGACTTCATTGCACGACCAGGCTAGAGGATGGCCGCAGCTACCGGCTGTTCAATGTTTGATCGATGATTACAACCGGGAAGGGGACTGAGGCATTGAGTAGATCTGTCATTGCCCTCCGAACGCGTATATCGAAGCTCTGAATCAGTCATTCGAGTGGCGGGGAAAGCCTCTCCAGATGCAATACCCCCGGCAGAAGCTGAGGCAAATTCTACAGCAACAATCCGGTTCAGGCAATGGCGGCCTGACTAAAACGAAAATGGCCTCCATAAAAAACCGGTTTGTGATTCACCGCAGGATGTGATGTTTCATGTCGGATCAGGCAAGCCAGTATGCAGCCGGAATTCAAGCAGCGGCATTGGCGTATTCGCATGACGGACAAAAGGCATGAGCCGAAGGGGTAACTGCTGGGGGACAATGCGCCCATGAGCGGCTTTCCGAAGCTTGAAGTCGGAATGGGTACCAGCCACCGGCTACACCACGTTTAGCGAAGCACAGCGGGTATTTTAGCTACTACTTGATGAGCGTTACAACTGGCTGCGAACCACATACATAAACGGTGGTCTGGCACTTGCCAGGACAGAGAAAACCTTAATCCACTGTCCGGAATCCAGTTACACTCAATGGACCTGTCTTTCATTAAGTCAGTAGTGGTGCAAAAGGTCTGCGCACGTGCGCGATGCGGTACCAAAGCGACAACTCATCGAGATCGGCAGTTGCATCTGTCGCGCCGGGCAAAATCTTGCTCGAACTAGCCTTCTACCTCGGGCAAGGCAAAGGTTTGATCGACAACCAGTGCTGTCACCTCGAAGTTGAGTCGAAACGAGCGATATCCAGATTAACGGTACCCACGGCCCGCACCTACCGTCATCAACTAAAAAGCTCTTTGCCGTGCAAAAGCCATGTTCTAACGGTAGACCTTTACGCCGGCTTTCAGTAAGGGGACCGAGAAACGTATATGCTGCATAATAGAGCAGAGGATTGTCCAGGCCGCTGAGGAATGTTTGAATTGCGTACATCACTTCCATTGATGCCGCCAGTTGAGATCGAGAGACGCTTTTCATCAGGACGAAATAGGGGATGAGATCCATACCTGTTGTGTTGGCCGGGTGGATCGCCTGTGATATCAAGCTGGCAGTTTTCAAACTGTCAGCCGGTCCCGGACGGCAAATCGATACAGGAACCGCATGGTGGCTGGGGAATTGGCTGGGCTCCCATGGGCAGATCCAGAATCTCCTCGGTGTTGCCCAATGCCAATCCTCACTTAAACAGCAGTTGCAGAGCCACCGCTGCCGGACCTTCGATCAGCAGATGGGTATCACGCCAGGGGCCAGTTGCGGGATGGACCGTGAGGTATTTCATTGCCAATATTGAGCTTCCTACCAGCACGGGCACCGTCAGCCACCACGATTTTACGGTGATGCGAAATTCAGCTGGAAGCGGTTTCCCGCACCGCGCGTTTGAATGAAAGCGATGCACCTGAACCCCCGCGTCACGATGGTCTTGCAGATAATCAGCAGGAAAGCATAGCTTCCGATTTTTCATTCGTATAAAAGTAACCTCAGCCTTCGCGCGCCTTGTCGATCAGTCGTGCCTGCAGCGCCAAGGCGGCATCGTGCGCCCGCACGGACGATATAAAACTGCACTAGCAAGTAGTTCGGCAGGTCTATGCCGGCAAAACAGGCTTGTGCGAAGGTATCTTTCGTCAATCAGTATAGACACCTGATTACCTTTGAAGAACGGCAGCTTGGCCAGCGCTCACGCCTGCCAGGTGCTTGTTGCATGAGCAAAGCTCTGAGCATGTGTCGCGCAGCTCAGCCATTTTTGTCATCAGCGGCCAGAGCGAGCTCCGAATCTTCGTCACGCCGTTGCGTGACGTACCTGGAATTTGGTTCGCCCGAAAAACACCCCAATAGGCAGGCACAGCGACATACGGGGCACCGTATTCAATGACACTATCAGGCACGGGCCCCTGAGCCGTGCGTGTGACATCAGCGCATCGACAGATGAAGAAACCACGGGCACATGAAAACTCCGCAACAGCAGGCCAAGCGCTGGCCAGACGTCGCCCCGTCGGAAGATTCGCTACTGGTTCGGCTACGTAAGATCACCATTGAATCGCCTCTATTGATTTAACCCCTGGGGTTGGCAACCCGGGGCGCGGTATGCAGGGTACTTGGTCAATAATATACCTTAAAAAAACTCCGGATGGGCGCCCCAACTCCAGCGGTAAACTAGCTTGGACGGTGTGTAAGACCAAACAGATGCATTAGTCACCAGGAGTGTGCAGCTCGTGTGCGAAACTTCCTTGGAGGCTTGGGACCTTAGGTTCAAGGGGGGGGGGGGGGGGGAAAAAATTTTTTTTTTTTTTTTTTTTTTCCTAACGGGAGGTTCTGCGGACTTAATCTGAGTTACATGCCACGTAGATGAGGGAACGGATGTTGAGAGTCATATGAGCTGTTGCGGAAAGGATCTTCAAGGTTAACCGGCGGGAACCCCACGGTTTTCGGCTTCTTACACTAGGGACTGGTTTTTGTGTGAGCCCGACGAAAAATCCCGTTCAATGGTTACCAAAGATATACGGGGCACCACCGAACCGTAGGGGGCTAATGCGGTTTCATTCCTTGAGTGGGCGCGGGCACTTTGCTTCTTCGGTTGGGATTGACATCAGCCAAAATCCTTCCGCCACAGGCTTCCAACGGAAAAGAGGGGTTTCTTCCTTGGCCCTCTTGTCAGGGGCACTTATTTCAAACAGCGGACTTGCTGGAAAAAAACGAAAAAAAAGAGGGCTTTCTTTTTTAAGACAAAGCCTTACGGGGGGGGGCTTATCCTTTTTTTTCTCTTCTTTTTTTCA
>Ga0163217_1034529_pt1 | contig 10480 bp, 8 predicted proteins | sample SynspAceP_FD_185933 | JGI IMG/M metagenome (GOLD analysis project Ga0163217, IMG submission 185933) | Saline lake microbial communities from Ace Lake in Antarctica - Synechococcus sp. Ace-P (PacBio error correction) | ecosystem: Environmental > Aquatic > Non-marine Saline and Alkaline > Saline ... | reverse complement strand
TTTGGAATGCAGCTATTGGCAAAAGCAAACAAGCAGCGTTTTGGTACCAACAATTCGGTCTGTGATCAAGGTTGCTAAGCGAAGGTATCGAAGCCGTTGTTGCTCAGCAGTTTGACGTAGCAAAACAAATTCTAGCAGCGGCTTGATTCCTATTATTGAGCCAGAAATTTGATATTTCATCAGCCCTGAAAAAAGCGCAGCAGAAGTGTTGTTAAAAAAGCGCATACTGAAGCATTTTAGACCACTGTTCGTCAAAATGATCACAGTATGTTCAAAGTTACCTTCCAAAACAGGCAATTTTATCATATCTTGTGGGCCATCCAAGATTACTAAAAATTGGTCGCTTTATCCTGGAGGATACAGCCGTTGATGAGCAAATCAACGTTTTCACAAAATGAAGGGCATGATTGCTAGTTCTCGCGCGCACTGACCGAAAGGTGTAAGTGCTCAACAGTCTGATGCTGAATTTAGACCGTGTTTTAGATGCGACGATTGAAAGATTCTATCAGGCTTGCGAAGCTAATTGATAGTCTAATCCCTATCATTGATCGAAAGCCGAATATCATCGGACTTTTTTATCTTATTTTTCACGATGGGTAAATCTTGTAAACGCTTTTATGTCCTTACCTGTTTGTTATTTTAGCTTTTTAAATATTTTAGGCTTTAAGATTGCATAAATACGTTATGATTAAAGGCGACAAGCACCTAATCAAAGACCAAGCAATAACATTATGAATGTGATTTCCCTTAACCTCTGATAAAAACTAACGTTACTTTTCGCGGTCAACCGGTTGTTTGACCTGAGGAATCGACATATTGAAAAATTCTGTAAGTTATGCCAAACCATTGAAAGTGGCTAATCTGGACTCTGATTTTTGCGCTGGGTATTACTTCCAAGTTTGATAAGTCTTTATTAGTAAACTGAATACAAGACCAATAACAAAAGCGTTTAGGACTACGAAAAAGCGCAAAAGATTTACGGTGTTTGGTAAGGAACTGGACGAATTTGAAGAGCATTACAAAGAAAAGAAACTACGCAGATTAATCACCCCCAATTTCTCGGTCGTTAATCCCACCAACGATTAATTATTGTTTGTATTGAACTTTAAAATCGATGTCTTTTAGGTATCAACTTCTCTTTATCCAAATCTGCACTGAATACGCTTTTGACAAGCCCAATCCCTCTGGAAAAGTCAGTATGATTTTTTGTGTCTTCAAACCGCATTTTGAATATCGGGCAATAATGTCATTCTTGGCGTTTTATATTTGATAACACCCCTAAGCGTAATAAGGCAATTAACTTAAATACCTGAGATTGCCTGTAAATAAGTAAAATTCAGCGATTTCAGTGCTGCGAATTTTTTTTGGCGTGAAAGCGCACAAGTGTCGCAAGTACATTTGTTGCTCTTTGCCCAAAGCCAGGTAAATCGATTTTTAATATAATAACTTGAATGCGCTTGAATGCCACGGTATTAAATGCAAGCCAACATCATGTAAAAGCGCTGACCAACGAGTAAACTCTTCATTCTGCGGTAACTAATATCCCACGCTTTGCGCACTTGGTGAATAAACCATAGTGAGTGTTACACACGTTTTAGCTTCTCAAATCCACATCATAACGGTGGGCCTAAAAACTTTCAGCACTCGTTGACGAATATCTTTCTGAAGCAATTGTCGCCCCATTCATACAAAACACTTCACGCAGGGCTGACCCGAGAAAATTCATTTCTGTGATATCTCAGCTTTAAAAACAAGCGATTAATATTGACAAAAACCAGGCAAAATACCGACGACGATCGTCACTCAGCCTTCTAATTTCAAAATCATTGCTATTAACCGCCAGCGCAGCATAAATCCATAAGTATTTTTAATCAGTTAAGGAAAAACACAATTTTCTCGATTTGTGCTATCTAATGAGAGGCGAGTCAATAATACTCTTTATAGTACACAAGGTGCCATACAGGCTTTCCAGCCGAGTTGGATTAAACTTCTTATTCAATCATCTCCAGCTCTTGCTGGCCACTGGTGATGGCCTTATAAAGTACTTCGCTTTAATTTCGCCCGTTTAAAAAATTTATTGGTATAACTCACGCAAAACCATTTGTAAGCGCGTAAAAATTTTAGTATCAAAGCCATCGCCAATGATAAAATTCTGTTTGAACCGCCGCCTAGATCAACCACTAACGCTGACCGGTTTATGATAGTGTGTGCAACTCCTTATAAATAAGGCGCCTTCTTGTGCCCCTGAAATAAACTTCGATAGGAATGGAAACACTTTTTTTGCCGCTTGTAGAAATCCTTGGCATTGTGCGCTTTGCGTAAAGTATGGGTTTGCCACCACCTAACGATTCTGGGGCAAACATCTTGTAAAACTCTCAGCAATGGTCGCTAAGGTCTCTAGTCCGCGTTGCTGGGCTTCTTGTGACAGTAACCATCTAAACCTAGGCATCAAGCCAGCGCACTTTTTGTTGACGCGATGTAAAAAATTTGAAACCGAAGCCTGCAAAGACAATACGCCAAAACCAAGTGAAACTATTTGAGCCAATATCGAGGCCGCAACTTTAAAGATTCTCTAACTTCAACCGTATCAAACGCATTATTCAGAATTAGCATATTTTTTTTGTTCCACACCTTTTATAGTCATAAATTTCAACTGTGAGCGCAATTGTTAACGTTACCACGTTGACATATTTGTCGTTTGTGCGCGTCAATTATTCTGCGCTTGACCTGATTCTTGCCAGTTGAATATTAGGATGTTGAGGATCGATTTTTAAGACTGGGTCGGAAGATGGCAGCCACTTCAACACGGTTATCCATATTAACGGTCATCCAATCTGCGAAGATATGATGACTTTTTGTCTCCGCCATTTTCAAAACCAACACTCGTGGGTGTTCAAAAAGCGTCAATAATTACTGATAACGGTAATATTTTCACTGAGCCCTTTTACCCCAGGTATCAACGAGCAATACCTCGAATAATTAGCTCGACTTAACTCCCGCTGACTGTTTATACAATCGATCGATTAACAATTCATCATCGAGGTTATTCAACTTGATAAAAATTTCGCTTTTAGCCCTTCTGCCAATTTTTGAATCTCTTGGCGCACCAATTAATTGTATTTGGTTCGTGCATTAATCGCGAACTTTGCAAATGTTGAAATTTTAACCCGACGTAGGGTTGCTGAATAAAGGTAACAGATTTCTGGCTTCTTCTGTCAAACTCTGGATTACGGGTAAATAAAACTAAAGCAGTTAAATTTTACCGGTTTTTTCGTTAAAAGTTTCCGGTGCCTAAATGGCATAAATTAATGAGTTTCCACCTTCTTCACGTGTTACAACACCAAAACTGCCTTATTGAATTTTCAAGGCAGGCATGCAAATACGACTTTTACTCCCGCATCCGTCATGTTTTAGACCATTCGATATTGGCTGCTCATTCAAAAACGAGCACGAATCTACCCCACCACCCGTGACTTTTTTGCCGTAATCCACTGCGTCGATTAAGGAGCTCCATGACTCGTGACTACTGCGACGCGATAAATGTTAAGCGAATATGTTTGACTTGGGGTCAAACGCCGCTGACCACAAAATTCGGTAAAGTGTAAAATCTATGGTAAGGGTAGTATAACAGATGTCTTGGCGGTAATTGCATCAAAGACATGTATCGTAATTTGAAAAACAGAGCGGTAAGAGATGCAATAAAGGGTTTTCGAGGATATTCACGCCGATATTAGGAAAAACCAATAAAGCTTTGAAATTTACGATAAAAGCGCCACTGGCAATCAAAACTGTCATAAGAGGAAGATTTTTAACGCTTTTGTAAATCCTTGAGCATGTCTTCCGGCATGCGAGCTGTCATAACAACTCTCACCGCTCAGGCAATTAGGCGCTGTTTCATACTTCTGACAATGTTATCAACATAACTTTCATTCAATTTCGTCGTTGATCGGTAATATTCTGAATCCGTTCATCTTAAAACGAGTAGGCGTCAGTTTTATCAAAGCGACATAAACCTGAAAAAAATATATCAGGTGGCGAAAATATTGTCGAGTAAAATAATGTATTTTTCTTTCTGCTATTTTCTGGAGGTATCACCACAAAAAACGCGACATACTTTGCGAAGGCACTTCGATGGTGCATACGTGCTGGGCCTGGACCCTCGTTAAATGCGATATACAAAATACGTTGCTGAATCATTAAGCGTGAAACAGTTTTACTTTATTGCGAGTTAAATAGGGGCGATATGACGCAGAATTTTGTTGTTAAAATAATTTTCAACCAGTTGGGTATGGTAGGATTTAAGTCTTTTTCATCGAGTAAGTAGATACGATACGAGCAAGCGCGCCACGATTTCTTCGTATACACGTCGAAGTCTTTCGTCATTACCAGCACTCGTTGTTGATTTTCTCCATCAACAATTTTGGTGTCTCAGCCTTTGCGAATCCCTTCATTTAAAATGTAGTATATTTTGCGTTTTCACGTCAGCCACCCTGACCATAAAAACTCATCCCATATTACGAGTAAATACCTAAAAAACGAATACGTTCAATAATAGGGTTCTTTTATCAGCCGCTTCTTGTAATACACGTTGATTAAATGCTTACCAGCTTAATATCTCTTGGATAATAGGTTTGTTTGTTATGCATGGTTCATTCAAATATCAGTCATAGACAAAAAGGGTCGATCCCAATTAACAGTGTGACATTTTAATGACAAAGCGGTGAAAAACTTAGATTAAGTCCAACGTCTATCCATAGGTCATGGCAATGTTTCGAGAGCCTCCGTAAATTAAAACAAGTTCAACATCGGGTGCTACTTCAAACAATGGCTGTGCCATAAACAAGGGCTTCCCGAGTTTGGCCAGTGTGCAGCTAGAATCAAATTTAACAATAATTAGATAAACTCTTTCAATACTCGGGTTATTCTTGCACTATACCGCTTTAGTTCATTGCCGGTAATGTGATTTCAACGGTTTGCTGATTTTTTAAGTTAGTGGCTTGGCTGAAAAACCAAGTGGATACGAAATCAGGATGTGGCCTAAAAAGTTGATTAGTTCGGCGTGATTCTCTTCTGCGCAGGATTCAAATTATGCACAAATCCAGCAAAAGAAAGGGGCAATTGTTGGCTAGCAACTTTTCCCAGCATGGCGCATTTTGCTGATTGTGCATATTGATTCTTATGCCAGGAGAAATCACGCCGAACGTAATCGAACGTTTTTAGCCAACATCCTGATTTACGATATCCACTTGGTTTCAGCCCAAGCACTACTTTAAAAAATCCAGCAAACCGTTTGAAATCACAATTACGCAATATTTAAAGCAGGGTTATAGTGCAAGAAACTAAACCCGAGTATTGAATCAGTTTAATCTAATATTGTTTAAATTTGATTCTTAGCTGCACCAGTGCGCCAAAACTCGGAAGCCCTTGTTTAATGCCACAAGCCATTGTTGAAGTAGTAGCACCCGATGTTGACTTGTTTAATTACGCCGAGGCTCTCGAAAACATTGCCAATGACCTAATGATAGACGTGGACTTAATCTAAGTTTCACCGCTTTGTCATAAAATGTCACCACTGTCAATTGGAATCGACCCTTTGTCTTATGACTGATAATTTTGAAATAAAACCATGCCATTACAAACAACAACCTATTATCCAAGAGAATTAAGCTGGTTAGCATAATCAACGTTTGTATACAAGAAGCGGCTGATAAATAAGAACCCTATTATTGAACGTATTCCGTTTTTAGTATTTACTCCGATAATATGGATGAGTTTTATCGCTCAGGTGCCTGACGTGAAACGCAAAATATACATACATTTAAATGAAGGGATTCCAAAGTGAAACCACCAAATTGTTGATGGAGAAAATCCAACAACGAGTGCTTGGTAATGACGAAAAGACTTCGACCGTGTATACGAAAGAAATCGGTGCGCGCTAGCTCGCTATCGTAATCTACTTACTCGATGAAAAAGAACTTAAATCCCTACCATACCAAAATGGTTTGAAAAATTATTTTAAAAACCAAAATTCTGCGTTCATAATCGCCCTATCTACTCGACAATAAAGTAAAACTGTTTCACGCCTTAAATATCAGCAACGTTATTGGTATATCGATTTATAACCGAGGTCAGCCCACCACGTTATGGCACCTCGAAAGTGCCTGCCCGCAAAGTTATGTCGCGTTTTGTGTGATACTCCAGAAAAAAGACAGAAAGAAAAAATACATTATTTTACTCGACAATATTATTCGCCAAAAACCTTGATAGTATTTTTTCAGTTTGTCAGCTTTTGATAAAACTACGGCCTACTCGTTAAGATGACACGAGATTCAGAATATCGATCAAACGACGAAATTGATGAAAGTTATGTTGATAAAATGTCAGATAGATAGAAACAGCCCTAATTGCTGAGCCGGTGAAAGGTTTATGACAGCCGCAGCCGAAGACATGCTCCAAGGATTTACAAAAGCGTTTAAAAATTTCCTCTTTAATGACAGTTTGATTGCAGTGCGCTTATCGTAATTTTCAAAGACCTTTATTCGGTTTTTCCTAAATCGGCCGGAATATCTCGAAAAACCTTTATTGCCATCTCTTACCGCCTCTGATTTTTCAAATACATAACAGTCTTTGATGCAATTTAAACGGCCCAAAAAAGGAGGGGGGAAAAACATTTTTTCTTTTGTTATACTACCCCACATAATTTTTACACTTTACGAATTTGTGCGTCAAGCGGCGTTGACCCCCAAGGTCCAAACATATTCGCTTAAACATTTATCGCGTCGCCATAAGTCACGATCATGAAAGCTCCTTAATCGACGCATGGATAACGGCAAAAAATCCGGTGGTGTTAGAATTACTGCTCGTTTTGATGAGCAAGCCAATATCGAATGCGTCTAAATAAAAAACATGACCGATGCGAGTAAAAAAGTCGTATTTGCATGCCTGCCTGTGAAAAAAGTTTCCATAGCAAGGTTTTGTTGTTGTAACACGTAGAAGGTGGAAAAACTCTTAAATTATGCCCATTTAGGCACCGGCAACTTTAACGAAAAAAACCGCGTAAAATTTATTACTGACTTTTAGTTTATTTACCCGAATACAGAGTGACAGAAGAAGCAGAAAATCTGTTTAACCTTTATTCAGCAACCCACCGTCGGGTAAATTCAAACATTGCAAGTATCGCCGATTAATGCACGAACCAAAATACAATATTGGTTTGCCCAAAAGAGATTCAAAATTGCAAAGAAGGCTAAAAAGCCGAAATTTTTATCAAGTGGAATAACCTCCGATGATGAATGTTAATCGACGATACTTGTATAAAAGCCATCAACGGAGTTAAGTCAGACTATTATTCGAGGATTTGCTCTTTGATACCTGGGGTAAAAGGCTCAGTGAAAAATATTACCGTAATCAGTATTATGAACCGCTTTTTAGAACCACCCGAGTTGTATTTGAAAAATGGCGGAGACCAAAAAAGTCATTTTCTATCTTCGGCAGATTGGATGACCCGTAATATGGGATAAACGTTTAAGTGGGCTGCCCCATCTTCGACCCAGATCTTTAAAAATGGATCCTCAACATCCTCCAATATTCCAATGCAAGATACGGTCAAAGCCAGAATAATTGACGCGCAAACAAACGAACAAATATGTCAAACGTGGTAACCGCAAAACCAATTGCGTCACAAGTTGGGAAAAATTTATTGACTACCTAAAAAGTGTGGAAACAAAAAATTAATTAATCTGAATTAATGCGTTTGATACGGTTAAGTTAAGAATCTTTAAAAGTTGCGGCCCCGATAATTGGCTCAAATAGTTTTCCTTGTGTGCACGTATTGTTGCAGGCTCGGTTCAAATTTACATCCGCGTCAAACAAAAAGTGCGCTTGCTGATGGCCTAGGTTTAGATGGTCACTGTCACAAGAAGCCCCAGCAACCGACTAGAGACCTAGCGACCATTGCTGAGAGTTTACAAGATTTTGCCCCAGAATCCGTTAGGTGGTGGCAACCCATTCTTTACGCCAAAGCCCACAATGCCAAGGATTTTCTACAAGCGCAAAAAAAGTGTTCCATCCCTAATCGAAGTTATTTCAGGGCAGAAGAAGCGCGCTAAATTTATCAAAGGAGTTGCACACACTAATCACAAACCGGTCACGCTTAGTGGTTATATAGGCGGCGGTTCAACAGAAATTTATCATTGGCGCATGGCTTGATCTAAAATTTTACGCAGCTTACAAATGGGTTGCGTGAGTTATACCAATAAATTTTTTAAACAGGGCGAAATTAAAGCGAAAAGTTACTTAATAAAGGCCATACCAGTGCCCAGGCAAGAGCTGGAGATATGATAAGAAGTTTAATCAAAACTCGGCTGGGAAAGCCTGTATGCACCTCTGGTACTATAAAGAGTATTATTGAACTCGCCTCTCAATTAGATAAGCACCAATCGAGAAAATTTTGTTCCTTAACTGACTTAAAAATTACTTATGGATTTATGCTGCGCTGGTAAATAGCAATGATTTGAAATTAGAAAGGGCCTGAGTGACGATCGTCTCGTATTTGCCGCTGCGTTTGTTCAATATAATCCTGTTTTAAAGCCTGAATATCACAGAAATGGAATTTTTTCTTCCGGCCAGCCCTGACGTGAAGGTGTTGTATGGAAATGGGCGACCAATTGCTCGAAAGTATTCGTACGCAGGCTGAAAGTTTTAGCCACCCGTTAATGATGTGGTATGAGCAAGCTAAAACGTTGCTCAACACCACTATTGTGTATTTCACCAAGTGCGCCCAAAGCCGTGGGGATATTAGTTACCCAGATTGAAGAGTTACCTCGGTGGTCACGCTTTACATGGAAGTTGCTTGCATATTAATACCCGTGGCATTCAGCGCCTATTCAAGTATATATTACAAACATCGATTTACCTGTTTGGGCAAGAGCAACAAAAAAAATGTTACTGCGACACTTGTTGCGCTTTCACCGCAAAAAAGATTCGCACCAACTTGAAATCGCTGAATTTTACCTTATTACAGCAATCTCAGGTATTAAGTAATTGCCTATTACGCTTAGGGGTGTTACTCAATATTAAAACGCTCAAGATGACATATGCCCGATATTAAAAAGCGGTGAAGGACAAAAAAAAATCATACTTGACTTTTCCAGGAGATTGGCTTAGTCAAAAGCCGGTATTCAGTTGCAGATTTGAAAAGAAGTTGAATTACCTAAAAGACATCGATTTAAAAAGGTTGCAATACATAAACATAATTACATCGTGGTGGATTAACGACCGAAAATTGTCGATTAATTCTGCTAGTTTTTCTTGTTAAATGCTCTTCAAATTCGTCCAGTTCCTTACCAAACACCCTTATAATACTTTTTGCGCTTTTTTCGTAGTCTAAACGTTTGTTATTGTCTTGTATTCAGTTCTAATTAAAGACTTATCCAAAACCTTGAGTAATAACCCAGCGCACAAAATTCAGAGTCCAGATTAGCCACTTCAGTTTTGGCAAACTTACAGGAATTTTTCCAATCATGGTTCGATTCCATCAGTCCCAAAACAACCCGGTTCGAACCCGAAAAGTAACCGTTAGTTTTTTATACAAGAAGGTAGGGTAAATCAACAGTCATTCATTGTATTTGCCTTGGTCTTGAATTAAGTGCTTGTCGGCTTTAATCATAAACGTATTTATGCAATCTAAAAAAAAGCCTAAAATATTTAAAAAAAAAGCCTTCCAAATAAAAACAACAGGTAAGGACATAAAAAGCTTACCAGATTTTACCCATCGTGGAAAAATAAGATAAAAAAGCCGAATGATATTCGGCTTTCGATCAAGATAGGGATTAAGGCCTATCAATTGCTTCGAGAAGGGCCTGCATAGATTTACTTTCAATCGTCGCATTCTTAAAAACACGGTCAAAATTCAAAGCATCAGACTGTTGAGCCACTTACCCCTTCCGGTCAGTTTTGCGCGCGAAGGAAAACTAGCAATCATAGCCTTATTTGTGACAAACGTTATTTTGCCTTTCATCACGGCGTATTTCCTCCAGCATTAAAGCGACATTTAGTTAATTCTTGGATTGGCCAAACAAGATTTCATGATAAAAATTAAGCTTGTTCTGCAAGTAACTTTGAACATTCACCTGTTGAATCATTTGAACAAGAAGTGTCACTAAAATGCTTTCAGTAATGCCGCTGTTTAACAACCACTTCTGCTGTCCGCTTTTTTCAGAGGCTATGTGTAATATCAATTTCTGGCTCCAAATAAGTTAGAATCAAAGCCCGCGCTGCGTAGGAATTTGTTTTCGCTTACGTTCCCAAAACTGCTGGGAGCAACCAAACGGGCTTCGATTACCTTCAAGCATTAAGCAACTTGATCCACAGGACCGCATTTTTTGTACAAAAAAAAAACGTTTCTTTGCTTGTTTTTGCTTTTTTTTGCCAATAAGCTCATTTTCAAAAAAAATCCTCCTTCTCTTTTTTGGTTAGTGTG
>Ga0163217_1101249_pt1 | contig 10481 bp, 3 predicted proteins | sample SynspAceP_FD_185933 | JGI IMG/M metagenome (GOLD analysis project Ga0163217, IMG submission 185933) | Saline lake microbial communities from Ace Lake in Antarctica - Synechococcus sp. Ace-P (PacBio error correction) | ecosystem: Environmental > Aquatic > Non-marine Saline and Alkaline > Saline ... | reverse complement strand
GGACTGCGCAGAATTTATTACTAAACAAAATTCAACTGGTATTAAATCCACCCACAAACTAAGGAAACCTTAAAAGAACCGCGTTTTATTAGGCATACCAGCTACTTTGATAAGGAACTATTTATATTCAAAATCCACATTCATGGGCTCATTAAAAAACCTTTCCTAATATTGAATCACTTTAATGGATATTTTTTTGTGTATACTAATGGCAAGCGGGCTGTCAATTCTACAATCGATGACGCCAAACTATTCCTATTAATCCTATCTAATTAAGTGGTAAACAAAACATGATTACCATGCGTAGAATCAGAAGAGAAAAAATATCTGGCTCTTCAATCTATCACTTCATAATGAATTGGGATGATATGAAAAATTATTGAGCTTCCATGAATTTGTGGATGAATATTCCTATAGTTCGTTGTACTTGATAGCCACGGATGGTAGTCTTACCAAGATTCTGAAAAACAATCATCCCTTCCAGGTAAAAGTATTCAACATCGAATTTGAAGAATTATACGGCACAAAAATCCCTTTGCACTAAAACAGCGCTAACGTTCCATGATTGCGGTCCTATTCTTGGATGCCGACTGACCAGTTCCGTTACCGATTAAATTAAAAAAGAGATCAATTGTAAAGCAAGAAAAGAATTCTGAGCATCTGTGCCTTTTACTGGTTTACAGGAAATTTCATGTTTCAAGCATCCTCTTAGATCTTAGTACGTTGGCAAACGCGAATAAAAATTAATCGCCTTTTTAGAAAAAGTAAAGCACAGATTTGCCAAGGTAGAAAATAGGTAATGAAACCCTTAGAGGTCAAAGACGTCCCCGGAATATTTAAAACATTAAACTAGTTGCACTTTGTTACAGAATACTAGAGGATCTATAAAATGATTTACAAATGTAAAATACGGTCGTTTTTTAAAGGCCAAGGAATGTCATAAAAAAGTAACAATAAATTCAACTAATTTCTTCTTTAATTATTAAGCCTTTTTTCTTGGAAATTTTTCAATCACTTATATTTATAGGTTGGGTATATAGATGCAAGAAAGGTCAGATGTAATATTGATGAAATCTAACGCCTTGGGCGACTTTGAAAGCGTTACAAGGAGCTTCTCCGAATAACGTTTGGGTAAGAAGGAGAAATAGTCGAATTTTTTACCGGGTTCCCCCTCGAATACAAAGTTGTACATCGATTTGGCTACCACAAAATATGGTCGTGTCACTAATAGCCCCTATTTACTTACCGACTCATTATCTTTTGCCGACTAATATAACGGCCTGGTTAAAGGGCTATTCAATATTTTAGATTTGAAACCCTTCATCCCCTTTTCGTACGCTATCCACCCCTTGGCCAGATTCTATCAATCCTTCGCTAATACTGTTTAACCACCATCACCACCCCTGATCTATTACTTAAGGTACTCACAGCTACGTTATTGCGCTATTCGACGTGACCGTTATCCAACACAATCTTGGGATAATAAGTACAGGTAATAAAAGGTATATTGATATGCACCAGTTCCTCTCTCTTTTAAAAAATTATAACCCATTATTTATATATCGTTTGCCCCCTCCCCTTATTCTTTGCATGAGGTTATGTTTAAATGAAAAATATAGGACCGTCTTGTTCCTGTGATAGTCATTTAAATAAATAATAAAAGCTCATTGAAAATTGTCGATTTGCTCTGCATCATTGGATCAAGGGTACGTGGGAAAACCGCATTTTTCCGAAACCTCTAACCCCCTTTAAAAATGGAAAGTGTGATCATGGAGTATGCATGGGTAAACAACCTGGGATGAAACCTTTAATATCATTGACATTAATGTTTGTTGGTTTTAAGAAGGATCGAATAAATTGGAAACGCTTTCCGAACCTTTTACTTATATTTACACCCATTTTTTTATAGAACCAATTTACTTCCAAAGCCTTTAAAATCCCTAAGGAAAACCAGGACCAAATGCAGTTCTTTGGCTAATTGGCGATGTTGTTTTATGTTAAAACTATTGTTCTGGTTTAAAGCCCTATATTATAGCAAGATCTGTAATCTCATGTGTTCAGCGGAAACACCAGTAAAGTTGCTATGAGGAGGTAAATACACTTTTCAAGGACAAACTAATAGACCAAATTGTCCAAGACCGGTAAAAAAATGGCCTTGGGAAGCACGTGGGCATTAATTTCATTGCGGGCTACGGATATCAATTAGCTGTTATTAGACAGGCTTGAAGATGTTTGATGACAATATGATTATTTTTGAAAGAGGTCTAGAATGTGTCAATAGAAAAGCGATGCCGTTTTAAAAATTTAGGCAGTGCATTTTGCATGATAGTATTGGTATTGGAGGTTGACTTTAAGAAAGATTTGGAAAATGCCAATACACTTTTCCCAGAAATGAAGAGTAATTTTTATTTGCCAAAATGCAAGTATGCCTTTGGCTATTTCTTTTGCCCCTATTCGGTATTCTTCTGGAAACAAGATCCATGGATCTTTCTTGGTATATATCGGAAACCTTTTAGATTAATTTCCTTATAAAATGATGAATTACACCTAATTACTTTAGACTTCACAACTCTTTAAAAGTATGCCATTTTGTGCTCCAGCAACTTGAAGTACCAAACTTAATTATTCGCGGACTCAAAGTCCAAGTCTTTCACGGATTGGCGGGTTTGAAAAAAAAGGACATTTCGAGGATACGCCATTACTTTTGATCTCTATCTTATCCCAAGGACCATATTTTACAGCAATAAATTCAACGAATTTAAGAAAAACAGTCGAAACTTGATTGTCATAGAGACGTGGGGTCCAAAATCTGGATGTTTACACTTCGGAAAAAAACAAATACGATTTTGGATTCAAGAAGGGCCATCTTGCGCAATATAAACGGACAAGATTGTACTTCTATACCCCAACCTCTTCTTCTCCTAGCCTTACTTCTGCCCCATTTTTATAAAGGAAAATTAAAGACTCTTGCGGAGAAAACAGGCTCGTGAATGCTAATTAAAAGTTCCATGATCTTATGGATCCGCAAATGGATGTAGGCCTAACCCAAAAATACGCATTTCCTTGAGATTTCCTACATACTTTTCAAAGAGCGGACCAAAAACATCATAAATCACTTCTCCAAGCCGATTATCTGGTAAGGCGACACCTCATCTGTTAATGTTACGAATTCATCCTTTTAAACAAGCCGCGTAATATCGTATAAGAACATAGCCGAAAAAGTCACTTATGGACAATTCAAAATTCCTACAGCCGGACTTACCAAGAAAAGTTTGGAATAATTTTAATATAGATCCTCATTGCTCCGGGGAAAGAGCCTATATAAAATATGCATGTTTCACGCCTTACCAGGATGAGGAATGTCGGCCCGCGTATGGAAATGCGGCCAAAATATTACATTGAGACGAATGGGTGGGCCCGAAAAAAGAACTAACTTATCCCTTAGCCCGAAAAGCTGAAAAATCAATCTTCCATGTTCGGAAAGCCAAACAATTGAAACCCTTACCGTAAGAAAAATTAATAAGATTTTCTGCAATCCTTATTACTTACAATGAAGATTTATTACTATTAATGCAGTTTTAAAAAGTAAAGAATTTGCCGATTCGAGATTTCGTAGCTGGATTCTTACAGCCACATGGATGGCACTCATGAAAAAAGATTAAGGAACGTCCGAATGTTAAGTTGATCCAACGTCATTTGTTAATTATACGGATCAAAAATCATATTTGCCCTAGATCAGGGCTACCATGATTGGTACCTTTTTTTTAGATGCGGATGAGCGTGTTCCTGATCGCTTTAAGAAATGAAATCCTCGGAACCGTAATTCTTCAGACCCACTGCGGATTGCCTACTATTTTATAGGATCTTTCATGTTCAAAAAATAGGTTCTACCTTTATGGTGGCAAAGGGATAAAAAAAACTATAGGTCTTTTAAAAAAGAGTAAATACATTTTACCCAAGATAGGTAGTCTCAGGGGGGGAACCCGCCCCCCTTGGTTCGTGACGGACAAGGTCGGGCATCCTTAAAAATTAAGATTGATCATTACTGCCTATTAAAAAATTTTAGCACAGATTATTAATGGAATAGATTGGTAAAATATGGGGCAAAATGAAGGGCTGTGGAGGAATTAAGAACAGGAGTTTACTCCCCTATATTTATATCATTTGCCCTTTCGTTTCCGTTTATTATGAAACTTTTGTTCAAAACCATTGACATCTTGCGATTCGGCTACTTCGATGGTTGAAAAAGTTTAAGTCATATGCTATCTAAATGCACTAGGAGTTATATTCCAGATGATTAAGGATTAAAACGCATCAAGAATTTAAGCAGGTAACTAAGTACAATATGAAAGAAGTATCTTCTTCCGAGGTAGCAAGCCAAATGTTTTTCGATTATCTTAGCAAAGAGATTGGTCTAATTTTCTTCAATACCTCTACTGGAATACCGTTTGAGGCAGGATTTGACGTGCACGAACACCGAAAGTGGCTAGCAACAAAATCCTACCTTGCCTTAAAGTGATAAAGGTGGCCTAGAATATACTCAAAACCAAATTGATCTGTTTAGTGGTCCAATGTATTTATGTGTCCTTGGAGCAACATGTGAAACGGCTACCAGAACTAGCGTAGACATTATTATCTTGCTTTCAAAAACCCACTACTATTAGTCTATGGAATCTCCAAAGGGATTGACAAAAAATTTAATACACCAGGACAATAACTTGGCCCATTAGCCGGTGGCTACGGATCAAGTTTGTCAATATCTTATAAAAGAAAATTTAAAAGACCCACTAGTATCCACTTTCTGCTAATTATTGCCGGGCAAACCAGAAGCTCCCAAAGTTTCAAAGAAAACACGAAGAGATTTTAAAAGGTGTATCGTATATAGGTTAAACTTTTGGACCGCCCAATAAAAAATAAAAGTACCCATTCCTCCATATTATTGCTTCCGTAAGTGAGCCTACCCGTAAAGTGCTCCGAGGAATAAGAATGATAAACACAACCACGAAGAAGCCTAAGACCACCCCAATATTTTCCAACGCATATCTCAAGATGCCAGCATAAGAACTCCCTTTGGATTCATTATTTGTTATTGGATGGCTATGCAACGGCGGACTATCCTGTGTACGAAAAAGGAACCCAGAAAGAGCTATACACTTGTTTCGGCCATTTGCAGTGGAATAGGAGTTTGCCAAATTGGTTGGCCAAAAAATTATCCCGGAAAGCTCTGAGGTGAGCATCTTTAAGAATTTCGAACCGCAATGATCAAATTCACGATATTGAGATCGAATTGTTTAGGGGCTAGAAAGGAGAGTTTACCAACAGTGGATAGCAGGAAACCTATTGTGGGAAAAAACGGCAGCTTGGAAGAACGATCAAAAAAAACGTTAAGGGATTTTCACCATTGAATGCCTGGGCCATTTACTCAACAAAAAAAACTACGGGCAAGCTCCTGCGACCCTTCTTGATGGTATGTGGGGACTTTTAAAAAGACAATTATTAGACGCCTTTAGTGACCCAACTATCACCTTATTCCGATGACCCCTTAACGAATGAGTGGCGTGCTATAAGGTTATGCGCACTGTGCAATTAAATTATTATTCTATCCAGGAATGATCGTTACAAGCTAATCGCCGAACAATAAGGAAAGAAATTAAATTATTTCCAATGAACGCATCGTTGTACGAAATTTTACATAAAAATAATTTGGCCAGTACCCAAAACATCACTTGGGTTTTCCCTGCCTTCACGCAACAGTCTCTGCCCTTATAATGCCTGAATTGGTTGCGCTTGGAAGGTTAATCGAGGAGAATGAAGGGCCAACGCGCACAAGGATAATGTTTTCCTACACGCTTCGCGGACGTACGTTGGATATGTATCTCGTTCCCTGTACTATAACTTATCACAACAAAATCATGCTTAGTAGCGCTCGGTGCGTGCGGCCCCTATTACACTTTGTATAATTTGAAAGGCACCTACCAAGAAATTTGGACAAAAAAATAGGGTGGACATTTTCCACGACACGCATTTCGGGATCTAAAGATTGGTCCTTAACCAGACTTGTTTAAACGCCTTAGAGTTGCCCTTATAATACGAAAAAAATATGAACATTTGCTTCAGGCAAGACTTCTGGGTATCTCAGATTGAGTTCCAGACCTGATAGCCTTTCCGAAGATTTGTAACCGATTCTGCCTTTAGGAAGGCTCAATTGTTCCGATGCAGGAGCATGGTATGAAGATCTTATGACTCTTCTGCGAGGCAGATATTACTACCAAGAATCCTAAAAGCAAAAAAGGCCATAGGAACATTTCAAAAATAGTCCCTCAAAAAATCGCCGAAGAGTAGAAGAGCGTGAGCATGTCACAGAAATTTTCAACCCCCCCATTAGTGGCCGAGGAAATAATGAAGTCTTTCACAACCTAAAAACCATCCAAGGAATATGCGCATGATCAAAGAAGCTATAAAAGAAGCCCATACTAGAAGGAGAGATACCTAATGAATACGACCGCTGCCCTACCAACTGATTGATTCAAAAAGGAAAGAAACTGGGTCGACTTAAATTAGCTTAAAGCCATACTGATAAGAGAATTATATTATTATATATCTCCTATCTAAATATATTCTGGACCTTATCTAGGGCGTATTAATTTGGTAAAAGATCGGGAAGTTTTGCACTTCGTCTTCTTTTGGGTTCAAATCATACACATAATTGTCCAAAAAATTTACCATATAATATCGCCAAAGTCAGTTTGGTTTGCTAACCTGGGTTATTGTGGCCGGCGCTGTAGGTAAAGAAGAAGAACCGGCAGGGTATGGAATGCCGCAGCATTGCCCCTAAATGTTTCCGGATTCATTATTATGCCCCCCTTGATCAGATATTTCAGGAATTTCAATTGTCGAGCCCATATGATTATATAGTATATATTATGCCAAGTAAATTATTGGTGTGACGAAGCCTTATGGGTTTCAAGGAAAATTTAGCACAGCTACAAGAATATAATTGCGCAGACCACTGGCGATGCGTTCACACAACACCCACGAAACTACGCCATTTTAATCCCCTTTTCATTACCATGGCAGAATTTATTATATCGACTTACTTTGGTGCCCTAGCGGGACTGGGAACCTTAAAAAATGGCCATTGCCTTCCTTTCCTATTGGAAAAGAAGAACAGCTCCACTCACTATATTTTTCCTGCGGTAGTAGTATTCGCAGGATGGGTATTTCAGGCATGCTCGGGCCACCTAGTGTATTCCGTTTTTTAGTCGGCCAATAATAAACCATCCTACGGTTATGGGCTTTAGGTTATAGTTCGCGCTCATGCCTCTACTTGATAAGACAGTGTCACGGCATAAGAGTCAACATCTCAAAAAATCGGATTAAAAATATACAAGGAACTTCATATTTTTCTGCAGTGCTACACAAACTCACTGCTTGGTTCCAAATAGCTTGGGAACTCAAGTAATGGCGCTAGTTCGTAGGTATGTGCAAACCGATCTTTATGCCGTGAAAATGCTTCCCTAACTTATAGTGTTAACGATGCAACGCTATCTTTTTCACATTCAATTCGCTTACATTTCTTATAATCGTCAGTCCTTTTAAACTTGTTTTTGGCCATTAGGGATTGTACGAAATTTGAACCTTGGTTCTTCCAAAAATAAATGTGGGTTCTTAGTCTCTTACTTGTTGGAAATAATTTCCGGATATGGCCATGTTATTATCTGGATGTTTCGCCTTTACACCCACACCTTTACATCTTGTATTGGCATACCATGTCTTATTGTCGTTTTTCAGTTTCTATTTTGGTATGTGGGAAGCTATAAATATGCTTGTAAGAACCATCAAAACTTGTAACTGTTGCCTTCCACATAAAAAAGCGCTCTCGAATGGATATATACAACATAAGTGATCATTTCTAGACTGCAGAGAGGAAGACTATTTTTAGGGATATTGACATAGAGGAAAGCAATTTCCATGGACAGGAAAGCCTCTCACAATGCCAATTTACGCAAAGCTTTTGTTTTTGGGAAAATTGAAAGGCCCTCTTTTTAGCACCTGTTTCGATTGAATTCTGAGTTGGTAAATCAGGTCGAGGCAAATCTGCCATGTTCGACATGAGGACAAAGTGGCTCGATGTCGTGTTTGATTGAACGCCGATTCTTCTTGCAGGACATTATTTCACCCAGCATTCACCCCAAAGCTTGTATCTTATGTCTATGACTTTTTAGCATGTGGACCCTTCTTCGTGGATATTCGGCCATTTGTTGAGAAAGATGAACTGCGGCAATGCCTATCCCAATACACTTTTTAGTGCTTTGGCGAAGTTCCCATTTCTCCTCCAGAGGAAAACAGTTTGAAGCCTTGATGAAATGACACGAGTGCTCGAGTTTGACAGACCACTTTTGGACAATTACGAAGATTGATTCTTACATTTGTACTCGAGAGATTGGAATAACCCTTCCTGTTACTTCTACGGGAAAGTAGTATAATGAGATAATGTTTCGATGTGCCGCAAATACCTCGCTTCAACAGACACAAACAAACTAACTTAGTCCCTTCAAATTATAGTCGTTAAGATCAAAAATAACCCTTAATTTTTCCAAAGTCCATGATCAATTATATCCCTTACCCAAATTGAAACATATCTCATACATCTTGTGGGCAACAAGAATAAATAGTGAGGTGTTTTTTCTTCCGAAGAACCGTTTCACTGAACGATATCGAATACCAGCTATGGGCCTTTTATAAGGAGTAATTTTTTTAACCCTTTAGGCAGAGAGGAGGAAAAGATTACTATTTTTTATTTCTCCAATGAGCAGATGTTAGAATGTTAATGAAGTTTGCTACTAAGATTGTCCTAGCATTATTTGTTGATGAACCCAGCAGTCTTTCATTGCTAACTCCCTCTGCAAAAAAACAGATAGCAACCCAATGTATTCGACCAATCCAACCATCCATCATAATCAGATGGCGAAGTGTATCATTGCATTCTTTACGGGACCTAATGTGGACAATGTAAAGAGGTGAAGCCCGTTGGCATATTCCAGAAAGCTGAGCTTAAGGCACGAATTTCCTTCATTTCAGGAAAAAGGAAATAGCTTGCATATTTTCTTCTAGCTTCAACTAAACTCTCCGCTATCAAATTTAATAAATTGCTGATAAGGGTTTGTGTTGATTTTTAAGATACGGCCTAAAAAAGTGTAGGTTTTTAACGTGCTTCCTGGCTGTACTGGGACTAGCAACTCGATAACCAACCAAATATACAGTTTGGGTTTGGAAAATTTCCTTAGAGTATAAGTCCCTACTGAGGATAATTTTAAAACTAACAGACTATTTTAAAATTCTGGTCAGCAACTTCGCCAAGGATGTGGTTTACCGGCCCCGGAGGACAAACAAACCAAGAGTTTGTTTATAACTAGGCAGTAAACACTCATTTGCTAAAAAATGAGCGCCTTGAAGAAAACCAATTTTTTGAAACGAGAGTAATGGAAAATCCGGAAACTGATACCAGATTCAAAAACTACCAAAGTAGAAAAAGTGGCCTAATGTATTAGTGATGAAGATTGTTCACCATTGACTCATTCCAACAAAGCCGTTTCCGATGCTAGAAAAAAAAAATATCAAGAACGTTATTATATCTGGACACCTAACCTCACTCAGATCTAAAGCTGACGATCTTCGAATAACCCGAATCGCCAGCCAGAGAAATTTTGTTTAGGAAAAAAGGTTGGATGAAAGATCGCAAACGTATTGACTACCTAGTTTTATTTTAAAATAGAACGACCAAAAAGTTTAGTCACTGCTAAACCGAACTCTTATGAGGAATGGAAAATTGAAAATACCTATACCTTGCCATTTATATCAAATAGGCCTTAGACTATTAATACAACCAGGCCTCAATGTAACTATTTATGTATCGAATCAATGAAAATCATAAAAGGACATACTGAATATTAAACCCTTTTAGAATCAAACTAAATATTTATTCCTGTTTTCTCAATTAATGCTGCTTCATTACTAACGGTCTCTGATCAAATTCCTCTTTAACAAATCCATTGCAAGGGCCAGACCTCTTCCCATTGGTTCTTGAGGTTAAAGTGCGATGATTCCCTGTTATAGATATCTCTGAATTATTTGCTTGCCAATATGGCAGCCAGTATTCTCTTCATTGAAATATGGATCCATCGCCGTTACCCAGAAGAAATTTAATTCGCTTCATCCAATGCGTATTTCCCGTCAACACTCAAAGATTCTCTCCTGTTTTCGCCACAATCTGGAACGTCCTTTCCCTATCCTTGTTATCGATCCTCACCGGAATTACGTCTGTAACTTTTTTCCTTTGGACCCAACATATACCCATTTGTGATCTATGTTATTTTGAATGATATTGTGCTAGGGCTGCTGTACACCTTTTACATTTTCCCTCGATAACACTGTGTTGGTCTTAAAATTATCTTATTGCCCTATTTTTATTACAGACATGG
>Ga0163217_1082439_pt1 | contig 10481 bp, 12 predicted proteins | sample SynspAceP_FD_185933 | JGI IMG/M metagenome (GOLD analysis project Ga0163217, IMG submission 185933) | Saline lake microbial communities from Ace Lake in Antarctica - Synechococcus sp. Ace-P (PacBio error correction) | ecosystem: Environmental > Aquatic > Non-marine Saline and Alkaline > Saline ... | reverse complement strand
CCGATCGTGGTGTCGACGGCCGCAGGATGTGGCGTTGATTGAGCGCGCAGGCGATTGATATGTTCAATACACTAAGACGCCCGTATGGGGTTGATTGAGGATATGTCGCTGTTTGTCTGTCCCGATGCGGATCGCAGCCATTGAAATTTTTGGTCCCGGTGGTGTTGCGCAGAGGCGCCAGGATGGATATACCGTTATTCAGGGTAGCCTACCTTGATCTGGACACGCGCCTCTCGGGCGATAGTGGGACGCCGGTGCAGGGGTTGAGTCCAATGGCGCAGGGGCCTATTGCGCGTATCGCCGAAGGTTGATCAGGGCCGGATGGCTTAGAGCGGCCCGCAGCTTAACCTCTTGTATTTAAAGTTTACGCGCGCATGTATTTTCGTTGCGGCGTTTCTGTATCTTGCACGCGAGGCCAATAAATCCGAGCTCGTGGAGCGTATGGGAATTGCCCATGGGGAATCATGGGAGCCCGCTCGCTTTCTTGTGGCGGATGGCAAGATGATTCGAGCCGGAAATTGGCGCTGCGGCGCGGGACTCCCCAGGTTGGCTGAACAAGCTAATATCTGATGATTAATTGCGGAACAAGTGGCGGAACTGGGCTTGTGGAAACTCTGTGGTCAAAAATGTTGGGAAATTGTGGGAAATTTGCGCGTTCTTTTTGTCATATTATTTCGTGTTTATTACGCCATGAACTTTACGATATGAGCAGAAATGCCCCGATGTCTCCCACATGTTGTTTTACAACCTCGTGTACAAACCCAAGTTTAGTGTGGCATTTCCAAAAACTTATAGACGCCATCAATTCCATGGCAGCCCTGTGCACTCGGATGAGAACGGGACCACGGGCACCAAACGGACCCCAACGACCCAAATAAAACTCTGCCAGGGTCCTACAGGCACCTCGCTTTCATCAGACCCAAGAGATCCGGCGCGCGAGCGGGCAGACATCCCCCCAGGTGGCGCTCGCAGTCGGACTTCCCCGCCAGGCGGGACGGGGCGGCAGGGTTTGACTCAAGTGCAGCAGATCAACCCGCCGTTTCTAATTACCGCGGGGCAAAAGTTTAGCGCATCAGCGTCACATGCAGGGACCAAACACGTGAGCCGCAGGTTACGAGGCGAAAGCCACACAAGGTCGATACGAAGGGGCGGGTGTCTATTCCCAGCCTCTTTTTCGTGTGTGTTGGAAGCCGGTGATCGGAAATTGCAGAACCGGTGGCACGCCCGAGCTGGTAATCGTCTATGGCGACAGCGCCGCTATCTTTGAATGCTACACCATGCAGGCGAATCGACAGGTCGACGAACAAGATCGACGCCTCCACGTGGTCGGAGGCAGCGTAAAGGATGTTGCAACGGTCTGTTTCCACGGTCAGTCCTTTCCGACCTCGGTCGATTGAAACGGGGCCGTGTGGTGCTGCCAGCCAGCTGCGCAACAAAATTGATCTCGCCAAACGAGCATTCTTAATCGGCCGCCGGTGAACTTCAAGATTTGGAAGCCGAAACCTACGAGACCGGAAATAATAGGCCCGGAAGGGGAATGCTGACGAGTTGCCAGAAGACTTTGATTCCGATGGCCTTCATTGGACGGCACGCCGGAGGCCTGATCGATATGAGCGGGACGCACGACAACCCTTCCGCCCCCCATACTCCGGTTCTGCTGCGCCCTTGCTGGCGGCGGTGGGCAACTGTGTCCGGGTCGGTTGGCTTGGATTGGCACCTTTGGCGCGGGGGGCTATACCCGCGGGCTGCTGGATGCCGGTGCTGCGAGGTGGTTGGCGGTTGGACCCGCGACCCTTTGGCGTTTCGAGATGGCGCAGGCCTGGGCCGGTTGACTATGATCGATAAAATCGTCAGGCAGCGCGGGCGTGTTTTCCAAGATGGGACGGACTATTGCGCAGGGATCTGGAGGCATCGTCTGGACCTCGAGCGTGTCCTCTCTGGCAGCTGGATCTGGCAGAGCGCGGGTTTTCGTCATGCGCGACGGCCGTTCGACATTGCGCATGAGCCAGGCGGCCCCTCGGCGGCGGATATCGTCAAATGGGCGAGAGAGGATGATCGCTTTTAATATCCTCTTTCCGTACGGCGAAGAACGCGCCAGTCGCGGATCGCCAAAAGGCCTTTGTGCGCGCCCGCGAAGACGCTCGATCACCACACGCTGACGGCTTGCGGCGTCTGCCGTAGAGGGCTGTTTGCGCGTCAAAGCCCGGTCAGTCCCACCCGCGACCCGCAGTTTTCAGGCGCTGCGCATGCTGTGAATAACGATAGGCGAGCTTTTAACGGGTTGATGGCGGCGGAAACGCGCGTTAAAGCCCGGCGGCCAGTGGCGTTGTGACCTTGCATTCGGTCGAGATCGCATGTCAACGGCTTTTTGACCGCCGCGCCGGGCAGGGGGAAAATGCGAAACGTTTTTGCGCGAAAGCACGCGCCGCGCACAGTTTAAAATCCTCAAGCGCAAAGCCATCGGGCCGGACGCGCCAAAGAGCTTGATGAAAAACCAGCGCAGCTGTCGGCCAAGCTGCGCGTTGCAGTCGCACGATGCGCCTGCCGGCGCATCGACGGCAGGGGCGCTTTGCATGCCTATGGTTAGGGATTAACCGTTGGAACGTGCTTTCCATTTCCTGAACCACTTTTCGGTGATCGGCCTTGCTTTTGGGCTCCGCGAGAATTACGCGACCAGCAGCCCTGAGCGGCGCCGTGACCTCGCTATGAAATTCGCGAAGGCCTATAGCCGACTTGCGTGTCAAGGCAGGAGTGGGCCTACCAGACCGCCCGACCGTTCTGCGCGATTCGTGGCAGAGCTGAACTTTGACCGTCTCAACCTGTTGCCGCTGCATTCCCGACCAAGTTCGCTCATCGATCAGGTCAGCTATCCGCCTTGCCGAACGCCCCTATTCGAGATCACGACGGCGTGATGTATTCCTCCATGGAGCACCCGAATTGATCCGCACCCCGCTACGCCCGCTATGGCCGTTCATTCTTGAAAGCCGCCAAAAGGGTGAAACCGATTGCCGATCGAACGCCGGACAGCGCATCGTCACGCAGCAGATGCGCGACGCGTCACGCAGGGCCGGGCAGACGGGCGTTTTGTTGGTTCTGGGTGTATCTTCTTTTGCGCCTTCGCCGTCGTTGGCGCGCGCGATGGGGTCCATGGCACCACAGACCGACGAGCCGGCGCGCGGCGGCCCCGGTTCAGGTGATCTCTGCCACCGCGCGATATTGTTGGGATCGTAACGGCAAACCTGCTGGCGGACCACTTTGAGACACACGCGCTTTATTGACGCAACCGCACATAGGATCGACCCGCGCGTGCCGTGAAAAGCTGATGGGCGTGTTCCCGACCTGAACGAGAAACGGCCTGATGCGTGGACTTTACAGGCAAGCGTAGTTCTGTGATCAAGAAGAAAATTCAGCCCAGCAAATGCAGCGGTACATGAGATTGGCGAACCGGGTGTTGTGTGCCCCGCTGACATGCGCCTTTATCCCCGGGGCATGCATGCGCCAACATACATGGGCGGGGCCAGCTATGGGCCGTGAGGGCGTGCCAGCCGCCGGGTGTCGGCGGTTGCCGGTGCTGGAGAAATACTTTGACGATTTATCTGCGTGACCCTGCCAATGTAACAAGCCGCTTCGAGCTGTCGACTGGACATGGACCGTGCAGGCTGCATCGAACGTTCCTCTTATGGCGGATGAAGCTGCATGAACGCCAAAGGGCACCCTATTCTGATGGACGTCCATACGGGCGGCGTCATCGCGCCGTTTCTTTGCCGTCCTTTGACCACGATCGTCCAAATGCGGCGGTAAAAGGGCGATGCGTTCAGACAGCCCATTATTCAACCGGTCCGTTCAGGGTGTGTTACGAGCTGGGTTCGGTCTTAAGATTTTTCACTGCAGCGCAGGCAATCGATCTTGGCATCGTCACGGCGGGACACGGTGATCGGACACCTCCGGGCCCGGATGAGGTCGGTGGCTTCCGCATTGGCGAATTTCCACGGGAAAAAACTACGGCAGCAGTCGTGCGAGTATCATCGTTCACAGGCTCAGCGCGGGACCGGCGGCTCGCCGCTCGAGATTCGGGGCCGAGGCGCGCAAGAAGAGTTCCCTCAAGGAGCCTTGGTTTTCTTTGGCCGACCGGGTTCGAATTCGTCGAGCTCTGGAGTGGTAAGCCTTTTGCTTGCCGCAAGCGGCTGCGGAAACTGAGCCCGTGACTGTGTCCTTGGCCACGCCTGTAATCTAGGCGATGCATTGGCGGGGGGCAGGGCTACGCCGCAATCGCGAATGGCGGTCATAGGTCACGCAACGCTGCGCAACAATCGGCCCCTGTGGTGGCCCCCCGCGTGATGTCAGAGGGTGCAGCGGCGGATGCCCGTGCCATGCTTGCGCCGCCGTGGTAACGAAGGGAGCGGCTTCGCGGAAGTGCCCGGCTCACCAGATCGGCGCAAGACAAGGGACGGCCGGACAAGCCGGCCCCCGCGGCGGATTTACCTTTGAGGATACGGGTTTCTCGCGACCTTTTGGTAGGCCTCTTTCCCGCCCAATGATCGAATATGTGCTGTCGTCACGCTGGACGAAACCGGTTGAACCTCGGCGATTAACGCGCGCACCGCGGTTTGGACAGCCGTTGCCGTCGCCGCAGAGATGGTCCGTCGGTTCGCACCTTGTTGGGTACGACCTACTTGATTGAACCGACAGCTCGTGTGTCCGCTTATCTAACGATCGATCGCTAAGCAGGGATCAGCTTAGCCCACTAATGAGTAGACGCGGCGTCGCGGCGATGGCATCGCGCACGCTTCGCTCTCTCGCGATCCTTGGGTCCGTCTCGACGCACGGGCCGGGGGAACGCGCCCGTCACAGGGCGTCGCCTGTTGACAGCCGTCAGGGTGCAGCCCGGACCTTTGTTTGCCGCCATGCCCGGCAGCAATGGTACATGGGGCCCGCATTCATCCAATATGCGCTTGCGCATGTGGGCGCGGTGGCCGTGCTGCGACGCGCAGGGAGGCGGCGCTGCCGCTGACGCGTGGCGCAGGCAAGGTGGCGTTGTCGCTCACTGATGCCCCGCGAGGCACTGTCCCGCGCGGCAGCCCTATGGTTTTCGCGTGGCACGCCCGAGGTGTATGATCGCCGTCACGGGAACAATGGAAACCTCTGTCAGCACTTGTTCGGAAATCTGGATCGGAAATGGGATGGCTGCCGTGACCTTGGCACACCGGCGTGGGGGCATGGGCAGCGCCGTTGGCCCATACACCCCGAAACCGATTACCCGCACCGCACTTTGGCAGAGGGCCGCCGCAACGGCATTCCACTCACGCCGCGATGGAGGCTTCGAGTCACGGGCTCGACCAGCGGCAGGGCGGACGGTGTGACGCTCAAGGCGGCGGGGTTCACGAATTTCACCCAAGACCACTCGACTATCACGAGGACTTCGCGCTATTTCGACGCCAAGGCCGGTCTGTTCTCGCGCGTGCTGCGGAGACGTTTACCGCGGTGATCATATCGCGTGCCAAAAGGCGTGATATGGTCGCCATCGCGCGGGCTCGGGATGGCGAGACGATCACGGTTAGGGCGCGACGGTGGCGATTTGAAACTGTCGGGTCAGGCGTTTTGCGCCACGGGGCAAGACCTGCGTTTTAGGTATCGTGGCAAGACCTATCAGAAAACGGCTGAACCTCATTTGGCGGCTTTAGGCCCGACACGTCCTTGTTGCAGCGGGGGTTGGTAATCGTCTGCGGCGGCACTCTGCGATGTGTTTGATACGTTGCCCATCTGACCCCGTGCGCGGTCGACATCAGTATGCCGCGACCCGCGACAATGGCGGCGGCCGTATTGTGGATTATGCCCACACCCTAGCCATCGCCACAGGCACTTCAGGCGATTTGCGCCCCGCATGTGATGGGGCGCTTGGGGCGATCGTGGGGGCAGGCGGCGACCGTGACCGCGCCAGCGTCGGTGATGGGACAAGGCCCGCTGCGCCATTCAGATATTGTGTTTTGTGGACGATGACAATCGCGCTCCGAAGATCGCAGCATCCGTCATGCCGTGATGCAGGCCTCCCGACGCCACCGAAGTCGGCGACCGGCCGAAGCGACTTTTTGCGCTGGCATCGACGCGATGCGCAGCGACGCGCTGCTGATCGACGGGCAAAGGGACATGAAAAACCCGGAACAAACCATCGGGGACGATTGTGCTCCCCTTTGATGATGTGGAACAAGCAGTAAAATGTCGCTGTCGCGGCGCGGATGGGGGGAGACTGGCGATTGAGCTTATGGACCAGCAAGAAGCTGAACGCGCCACAGGTGGCCGCCGCATCGGCGCATGTTGGTCTTGCGACGGCGTGTCGATTGATACCCGCACCTTCGCGCAGGCGATCTGTTTTGTCGCGCTGAAGGATGTGCGCGACGGGCACGACTTTGTCGGTCATGGCGCTGGACAAAGGGGCAGGGGCTGCATTGGTTACCCATTGTGCCGACGGCGTCGCCGAGATTGCGCCGTTGCTGGTCGTCGACGATGTTGCTCAAGCGCTGGAGCGCTTGGCGTAGCGCGCGTTTGCCGCACGCACGGCCAGGTCGTCGCGGGGACAGGGCAGCGCGTCGGCAAACCGGACCAGGATGCTGCTCGCGATCTTGCGGGTTCAGGGCGGGCGCATGCCTCTGTCGACAGCTATAACAACACTGGGGCGTGCGCTGACGCTCGCGCGGATGCCTGCCGACGAATACGCCGTGATCGAGTCGGCATGAAACCCCTGGAGAAATCTCTCGCTGGCGCAAATGGCGCAGCAGCCTGACGTTGCCGATCACCACCGTCGCGCCGTCCACCTAGAGGGCGTTTGCGAATGTCGCCGAGATCGCCGTGGAAAAAGCGCGGTTGTTTGACGGGGCTGCAGCCGGTGGCGGTTGCCGTGATCACGCCGTATCGAACATTTGCGCGATTCTGATGGCAAGGGCGTGGATCGTCGCCTTGCGCGGAGGTCGATTCGCGCGAACATGGCTTATCAGTGACAAACTGCTGTGTGCCAGTGCAGGCGGATCCCTGTGGTGCGTTGCCGGACGCGGACGGACACCACTGCTGTTCAAGATCGGCACACCGCGGCGGCATTTGCGATGACGCTTTGGGGCGCTTTGGCTCCGCGCAGGGCGATGGGGGCTGATCTGCCCTTGCTGGCGCGTCCTGGGACGTTGGACCCGTCTAAAGGCCGCGGGGGTGCGCGAAGTGATCCACTGGATATTGTGGCACCCATCTGACGCTTGAACCTCATCGACGATAGCTATAACGCGAAACCACCCGATGGCCGCGACGGCTCGTCGGGTGCTGGCCGCTGCCGACGTGGACCATGCATCGGCGGTTCAGGCAAGGGCAGGGCGTATGCCTATCTCGGGCGACATGAAGAACTGGCCCCGACGAGATCGCGCTGCATTGCCGGTTTGGGATTCTGGAGGCGGACTAAACACTGGATGTGGTCATTGCGTCGGTCCGCTGATTGAAAGTCCCTTGTATGAATCTGTGCCCGCGCGTCAAGCGGGGGACATGGGTCGAACCGCCAGCCGAGCTGTTTGCGGGCTGTCGGGGATCTGGACTGTGGGCGATGGTTGTGCTCGCCAAAGGGTCCTGTCATGACTAGGTCTGAGCGTTGCGCGGATCGCAAAAAATGGCCATCCGGTCCCGAATGAACGACGGGGCTGGCCATAGATTTTTTGAGTTAGGGCGCGTACGTTGCTTCTATTGGTGGACCCTCTGTCGGATGGACGGCAGATGTCTTATAACCTTTTCCGTACACCACCTTTCCGTGCCGGTGAGGCCTTTTCTGGACAGCGCTTGATTTTCGGCTTTCTGTTTGGAAACCGCTGATCGCGGTGCTGCGCAAGGCAGGGCAAAGGGCAGCCGATCGTGATGACGGCCAGAAGGGCATTTGCAGGCGGGCACGCCGACCATGGGCGGATTGCTGCTTGTCGGCGCATTGCTGCCTCGACGCTGCTTTTGCGGCGCGGGCTGGACAACCCGTTCGTCGGATGGTTGTGCTGGTTCACATTGGCTTTGCCGCGATCGGTTTGCGGTTGATTACGCCAGGTCGCAAGCAGACGACCGCAGATTGTTTCGGCCGGATGCGCCTGTTGCTGGGCTTTATCATCGCGGGCAGTGCGGCCGTATTGGGCGGCGCAGTTCCACCCCGAAGAACTGCAGAAATCGCTGGCCCTTCCCGTATTCAACAACACGCTGATTCAACTTGGTTATCTTTTCGTGCCTTCTCGATCATCGTGATGTGGCGCGGCGAATTGCCGTGAAACCTGACGGACGGGCTATGACGGGTTGGCGATCATGCCGGTTGGATGATTGCGCCGTTGCGCTTGGCGTATCGCTATGCGTGGGCCGCGTCGATTTCACGAGTATCTGGAAGTCACTATGTGCGGGCACAGCGAGTATTTGCGTGTTCACGCCCGGATCTGGCGGTGGTCTGGGGTTCTTGTGGTACAACGCTCCGCCCGCCTGCTGTCTTTATGGGCGACACCGGGATGTCATTGGCCCTTGGCGGCGCTTGGGGGGCCATCCGCGGTCGCACGACACGAACTAGGTACTGGCCATTGTCGGTGGTCTGTTCGGGTCGGAAGCCCTTCGGTGTCATTCAGGTGCTGTACTTTAGCCACGGCAAACGTGTGTTCCTGATGGCACCGATCCTCACCACTACGAGAAAAGGGCTGGGCCGAGCCGAGATCGTCATTCGCTTTTTGGATCTTTCGGTTGTCCTGGCGATGATCGGTCTTGGCGAACGTCAAGGGTTCGCTAAGGCCGGTATCGGAATTGATGAAAACGGAAGGCGCGCTGCAGGAATGTGGGCGTTTTGCTTTGGGCGGGGAAGTGGGCCGCCTGCGGCCTGGCCGCTTCCCCCGGAGTTTATTTTGGCAAAATGAAGCGGGGGCGGGGTTAGAAGATCGACCAGCCATTTCGGCGGCGAGCCGCGCCATGGCTTGGGAGTGCCTTTTTTTCGAATTGCCATTAGCGGTTGAGGGCCCGGGCGGACCAGACGCGCATGCTGGCGGGCCGGGGACAATGGCAGGATGCCGCCGCCCGCCGGACTTTTCGCGGAAGGCCCCACTGTAGGCAAAGTCGTCCGACCCGTCATAGTGCCCACAGGTCGCGATCAGCGCGTTTCGCCGCCGATGCGTGGCGGCAGGTCATTGGGGCGCGGGGGGGGGGCAAGGGCCTTTTGGGTTCGGTTTTTTCATCAGGAACGTCCGGCATCGCAGTTGCGCGGCTGAATATCGATAGCGCAGTGGTGGAAATAGGTCCGAGCGTCTTTTCAGGTGGTTGTTCAGATTGCAACCGGACGCCAGAAATGCAGCGCGGCAAAGTTCGGTGGCCGTGAGGCAGTTTTCGGGATGCCGCGACTTTTTCATTGATGTGGATGTTATCGGTCGCTCGCGGCTGCGCGCACGAACTCAGGATCTCGGGCGAGTTTCGCGCGGGTCGCGCCCGTCGGACTGCGTCTGTGGTGGACAATCGCGGCCGCGTTGTGGGGATGCGGGGCGGCCCCTGTTCGCTTCGACGCTGCACGATAGGAGTTGAACGCAGTCCGAGGGTTCGCGGCCCACGGTTTCCACAATTTGGTCGCGGGATCTGCCAAGGGCGATGGCGAGGGGGTCGAAATCTTGGTGATGGTTGACAGGAACGGGGTTATCCACGTTACCGGCGGTAAAAATACTTCGCTCGCCGTGGTCACGACGATCGCATTGCGCGGGAATCGAGAGGCCGTGGCGGGATATGGCTTGCCATCACCCAGGTTTCTTCCGTGGCGCGCATGTCAGCGTTGAGCTGGGCTAAAATCTCTGCAGGATGGGGCATTAGGGCTCGAGTTTCGGGTCAATCGCTACGGAAGAGCAGGCATGGATTACCGTTAAGGTTTGACCGGCGCAAGGTCGCATTCTTTGGGGCTTCGGGCGGTCGGGCTGTTCTGCGGGCCGCGCGCTGGCGCAGGGGCCGCGGTTGCCGGTCTGTTGGGGCGATCAACCCGAGCGCGTGGGCGGCGGCGAGGCAGAAGGGTTTCGATTGCGTTTTGATCTTGGCAATTCGGGTGCCTTTGGACGATATCGCGCGGTTTTGATGTTCTTCGCCCGGGTATCCCGCATTCTGTACCCCGGGCGCCCAATCGTTCCTCGTGCCGCACAAGGGCGAGACGGCGTCCGCGGTCGACACGATATCCGGGCTGTTTTTTCAAAGCTTTGGCGACGTTTTGCTTGGGGGAACAACTTGACGTTGTGCCCAAGGATCATTCGCGATCACGGATTTCGAACGGAAAAATCAACCCATCGGGCGTTGTGGTGCATCCACCATTCCTTAAGGGCATTTGCAGGGCGACGACCCAGTTGGGCTTGTAACATTTCGGGACGCGGCGTTTTTGCTGGGGGGGGGGAACATTTCGAGGGGACCCGCTAATTTTGAATTTGGGCGGAGGTTCGTGGTGTTTGGGGGGGGGAAAAAAAATCTCTTCCTTTTCT
>Ga0163217_1076175_pt1 | contig 10481 bp, 6 predicted proteins | sample SynspAceP_FD_185933 | JGI IMG/M metagenome (GOLD analysis project Ga0163217, IMG submission 185933) | Saline lake microbial communities from Ace Lake in Antarctica - Synechococcus sp. Ace-P (PacBio error correction) | ecosystem: Environmental > Aquatic > Non-marine Saline and Alkaline > Saline ... | reverse complement strand
GTCCAGTCGGAAAGGTCTGCCTTTGAAAATTATAAGTAAACTTTCGTGGTCAAAACCCATCAGATGTAGAATCGCAAAGCATGAATTGTCGTGAACTGAACTCGCTCATCAATGCCAGAAAAGCCAAAACTCATCGGTTGAGGCCATAACTTCACCTTTCTTGATTCCGCCGCTGCCATTCCACATTCGTGAAAGCTTTCTCCGTGATGATCTTCTCCCTTTTTAAATCCTTGGCTCTTTGCCTTCGCGGTTTTCCTGCATGGAGTTCTTCCAAAACTCTCCTCCCCAACTACAAGCGTTCTTCGAGTACGCCTTCGTTGCTTCAAATCAAGAGTAGTGCAGTGATCGGCCGAATCCTAATTTCTCGGCATTTATCCGAAGCCCTAGATCGATTTGAGCCTTCTTTGCTTGTCCCGCGCGTGTTCCCATCCCCCAATCGTATTAATTGACGAATCGAAACCCCTTTTTTTCTACTAATTTCCTTGCTAAAAGACAGTGTTGGCAAAGGACTCTTTCCCTGGGTTGTGCCATACAGTCATGGATCGCTTCAGCGTTCGTCATTGATAATTTCATTCCTTCAGGCACTTCGATTTCGGCATACCGATAGGCCATTTTCATATTGTATTGATTCGAGCCAAGATCTCCGGGTCACCAAAGTCCTTTGAAGCTTTCGGGCATTAGCAGAATTGATCCTTCTATGACTGAACTTTTCATGTCGCGGTCAGGGGCCCATCAGGGATCTTGGAGGTAAAGGAACGGATCGCTTTGGAGCGACATTGCACCGCCTTGGTAGGAACTGAGGTAGGAAGCCAGAACCCAGAACACTTTTACCAGGCATCTGGAGTCTTTCCTCCGGAAGTCAATACTACCAAATCCGGGTAAGTTTGGTTTTCTGTGCCTAAACCCATAAGGCACCAGCTTCCGTATGCTTTCTTCCCTAGTCGAGGACTTCCCAGTTTGCATGAAAAGTGAGCAGGGCCATGATTGAACTGATCGGTATGGGACTGCTTTCAAAAAAGCTTACTTCGTCTACTACTGATGAAAAATGTTGGTTAAAAATAGTCTGAAAACCCATGCACCTGATTCACCCATGCTGGGCAAATTTAGCCCTGAGGCCCAGAAGGTTTGGAACTTCCCCACGAAATAAATGCAAATTGCTTTCCTTCAGTAAAGATTCTGCGGCAAGGTTTTCCCATCGTATTTTATTAGCCGGGTTTGTAGTTTCAAAGAGCTTCCAACTGCGAAGGTGCTCCAGCCATATGTAGGTAATAATGATTTTTGCCTTTGCGAGCGAAGGTGAGGAAGTGGGCTTAATGGATTAAGATTCCCGATCTGAAAGATGAGCCCTTGGGATTTGAACGTTGATCCCAGGACTCACAAGAAAAGAGGAGTGGAAGCCATTGCAAGACCGCCTACTGCTGACACAGTCCATCAAGAAATGTCTCCGCGTTTGATTTTGCAGCTTTGCTGTCCAAATTCTTTTTAAAAGCCCTTTCGAGTTTGGTTATATTAGGGCTTGGTTAGAAAATTCATCTAGTTCAATAATGATTTGCCACTGAAGGCCATGGCAGCCTGCTCAGGGCTTGTGGTTTGGTCCTTATTCCAAAGAAATCCTTCCAGGAAAGGCTTTGTGGTTAGCTTTCAAATTTCACCTAGACCTTTTTCGTGAGTGATACTAGAGTTTCCGTTTGTTGGACTGAAGGATTTCTTTCCCCAGACTAATCTTTCCATAAACAAAAGCAATTGCTCTTTTTGGGGTTTTCCGGATACTTGCAAACCATCTCTTTTGCCAGCGCATATTGCAGGCCTCGAGAAAGGGGACTGGATCATTAAAGTGTATCAGCGCCTGAAGCGGTGGGATTTGGTAACGATCCGTCTGCTCCAAGCAGAAACGGGGTCTCGACTCCTGCATCGAAGGTCACCCATGGATGGTAAGGACTGGTACGCTTTAGAAAAGTATTAGATAGCTCTTCTGTAGCGATCTTCTCCTTCAGCTTCTACCAAGATTCTCCATTTAGTAAGACTGTTCGCCCAGATTCCGTTTCTGCTGGGTGCATCACTGGTCTTTGCCATAACATCTACGTACTCAGCAAGCCACTTACTGCTTTAAGGCTTGTCTCTGATTTGCTCAGCTGACAATCTCATTTCTGGGCTCCATGGTGGGCGTACCATTGTTTTTCCGGAATCGATGCATAAAGGTGGGGGGAAATTTCCCGATGCTTGTCGATTAGGTTTTTTGAGGTTACGATTTCTTTGATTTAGTACTTTTACACTCCAATTCATATTCATGCATCGTCTGCCAAGCAAAATAATCCAATAATTCAGGAATAGTAGGAGCGGTCTGCTTGTGAACCCAGGATCTTCAAGAGATGCCACCAAACCTCTTCCAAATAACTGGCCTCCCAGACTCGATTTACCAGCGTTCGCGGAAAGTCAATGGGTTTTGATCGTCCCACTTTAGCCATCTACAAAAATCCTAAAAGCCGGTTGGCTTCCAAATCGATGTTTTTTGGATTGAGCACAGTTTGGAATTTTAGGAAAAACTTTATCGCCTAAAATCATCAATTTTTCCTCGTTCGAAAACTCTTGTTTCGCGACTCATGAAATTTGGATTCTCAATTAATATTGGAAGGGTGTCGCTGCCGCCTTAAAAGATTTTCCATTGATTTTTGGATTCCTGTAAAATCCTGGAACTCTCCTTTCCGGGAAGACTTGCACAAAAGCAAACCAGGAACAAACTGCGATTGCATTTTGTTGAGGCTTTGCTTTTTGGGCTCTTCCATTTCTAAGAACAAATTCCGTTCTTTCCTGTAAAGTTGCTGGAAATTGGTATTGTTCGTGAGGGATTTTCCCTGCTTTTATTGATTGGAATGGCGCTAAGGATTTCACCTTTCTGATTCTTTTCTGATGATCAGCGTACCTCCATCCACATCCGACCAATAATCATTGAGAACTGATCTGCTCCTTGGATCAATATCGCGAAGGACAACAAGTGCGCGTCCAGCTTGATTCCCAGCCATTTGGTATCGATTGAGCTCCGAATTTTTAAAATCCTGAGCGATATGCTATTGCGTTATTTTGGCTCTGAAAGTGAGGAAGTTTTTTGTGTTACTGGGCTTCGTTAAGCTCCGCATACTTTTGTAACCCAATCTACAATTGCGGCCAGTTTAATTGAATCTTTCGTTCATAGAATCTTAGTTCGGCTCTTCATTGATGTGTTGTCTTCATCCTGCTAGTTGAAAAAGGGCAGCTGACTGATAGAATTCCTCATGACGGATGGATCATAGGGGATGACTTAGCAATTGGACGCATGCCATGGTGCTACTTTGCCAGACGTTCATAGTGGTGCTCACACCGATCCAAGACTGCAGCCACACGATATTCTTCATCGTTGGTTTCACCTTCATCATTGTTCATGGTGTTCCGATGAAAAAGCAGTTTGCCGTAAGTTGGTCATAGTAGGGTTGGGTAATAAATCTCCAGCCAGCTGTCTAATGGTGAAAAACTCAATTCAAAATGTTTGTCCTGATTAAAAGCCGAATTCACCCAATTTCGCGGTAGGGCCACATTGGTCCGACTTACGTCTCGCTCATAGCCCTTTGGGTATCCGCATAGCGTGCAAGATCAGCCACCAACTTTGCCCATTTTTCTCCATACGTAGGCATGCGACAATAACTGATCAACCGCTTGTTCGTAATGATTTGTCCAGATTCAAAAGCTTTTGCTAATTTCTTCCGAGTGGGAGCCCAGGTGATATCAGCGCAACTCGGTCGAAGCTATTTTTTAGGTTCAGCTTCAGGCGAAAAGGTTAATTGAAGTTCGCTAGCTTTTTCACCAACGAAGAAAATCTATTGTAGAAAGTGCGTTTTGACTTTTCAAGCTGGTGAAAAAAAGAACTTTCTTTTTTTGAATCAGGCAAGGATGGTTAGAAAAACGGGAGCATAAGCCAATGCTCTCCCCATTTTGCTCCCTGTCTGCATCCAATCTTTCAAAATCGAAATTTCTTCTTCCGAGAGAGAACGGCTTTTTGATAAGGCATTCGAAGCTCAGGAATCTGAATTCGGTTCAACGCGTCGCGATTAATTTCACTTCCGTTTGTCTCCGGGAATAATTAGCTGGATGACCTGATTTTGTTACAAGCAAAGCCTTCTTCTTCGAAAAAGCGGGGAAAGCCGGCAATTTTTTTTAACTTCCTCCGTGACAAGGAAATTGCAATGCTTGTTTAAAATGGTTTGACTTGGGGTGCTAAAATCAACTTCTGGCTTGACCGATTCCAAAAAAATGAATATATTGCAATTCCTATAATTAGAGAAGAAATTGGCAATCCGGTTCGAGTTCATTCTAACAGCTTGCGAGCGTCAAAAATAACCAAATAATCAAGGTTTGAAATACTTTCTAGTCTAAAAAGAGGAAAAAGTATTTTTTGCTGGGTTGTTATTGCATAAAAAAAATCCTTGCTTTCAAAGCAGGATTTTTAGCTAGTTAGAATTAAACTTAGGAAGATTTCCAAAATGTCCTTTGTCATTTCTTTTAAGCTAAAAATCTCGGTTTCCCAATTCCAATTCATTTCTTGCACATTGATCATCGATGCTGTCTTGGCCAGGAATCAGCGATAGCCTGTTAAATCTGGGTTATATTCCATTTCAAAATTTGGGGATAAGTTGTAAGAATACTTTCCGTAAAATCTCCTTCTGGAGTAAAACTCATCGCTGCAAATATAGCTTGGATCGGATTTCACCGTTCTTCGAGCGGGCATTCATCAAGTCCAAAAGTTAGCTTTTATTGCATCGGCATATACAATCATAGGTAGTGATGTGTCGTGATTTTTAGAAAGCAAGTGAATTTTTCGCTAGCCAAAGGCCTTGTGATATATGTCCACCGCATAGTCTTGTGGTGCCTCCTCCCGGCAGAGATTTATATCCAATTATCCTGGAGTATCGAAGAAGACCTTCTCACATCAACATATATTTTGGAAATAGTATTCGGCACCAGCGCTCTCCAGCCTGCTTGCTGATTCCATAAATAGTATTGGGCTCTTTCACACAGTATAGTGGTGTGTTGATTTTTGGAGTATTAGGTCCGGAATACAGCAATGAAGATGGCCAGTACACTTATCTAATTTGAACTCCTTAGCCAATTCCCAAAACCATGAGTAAACTCTCCATATTCAGATGCCAAGCAAAACATCGGTTTCTCTCCGGTGGCTGATAAGACCCCAAGCTAAATGATATATCTGGGTTAATTTTTTCATTTTCACTAAAATCTCTTAGACCTTCTCTTGTTCATCACATCTAAGACCTTCAAAGCGGCAAATTCAAAATTTAGCCCTGGAAAAGATTCCTTGCAGATCGGTAGCGATAATTTGATTCTGATCCAAAACTTTCACGAGTGATTTGGTTAATTCTTGAGCCAATTGACGGCGGCTCCAATTACTCTTAAAATTTTTCCATGAATAAGGTTTAAAAAAACGTACCCAAAGGACTACTTTGGGTTTTTTGTTTATATGTGGGTTTTGCTAGCGCAAAAGTAAGAAAAAAAACCGTTCTTTTTATGGGGTTTTTGAACAAACGGAAATTCCATTTTCAGTATTAATACTAGGACCAAAATTTTATGTACGATTCATTAAAACCCAAATTAGAAAAAGAGTTAAAAAGAAATTTGGAAGCTTGCTGCGTTTATTTAAAAAACGACGGCGGATTATCACTTCTCGCTCAGGATGCAGAGATCACCATTGGCAGGGAGGTTAAAAAAGTATTGAATTTCTGCTGCCAATAACTTACTTTAGGGACTAATCTCTCAACCAAATGTGGTTAGGGCTGCTAAAGCGTGCCAATTGACTCTCATGGGTTCGGGATTGTCATCGGTTTCGATTATTTGTGGGACCCAAGAATCCATAAAGAGCTTTTGAAAAGAGAGTTCTTGAATTCTTAGGAACAGAGACACCATTCTTTACGCAGCAGCATTCCGATGGCCAATGGTGGGGTTTTTCGAACCGATTTCTAGGTCCGGAAGATGCGATTATCTCTGACGCGCTGAAACCATGCATCCATCATCGATGCGGGTTCGACTTTGCAAGGCTATGCGCTATCGCTACGAGCATAAACAAAATTGGAGGATTTGGAGAACAGGCTTAAGGATGCTAAGGCAGCTGGCGCAAAAAAATGATGATCGTCACAAGGTGATTTCGACGTGGACGGGCACAATCGCTCAAGTGGATAAAATAGTGGCTTGGCCTGAGAAATATGGTCTGCCTTTAGTGATGTCTGATGGGAATGTCAATTCTACAGGAGTTATGGGAAAAACTGGTAGAGGAGTTCATGAGCATTTGCGGAGTGATGGGGAAGTTGGATATCATTACTTGGGGACATTAGGAAAGCCCTTGGTGGGCGCTTCTGGAGGGATTTACTTCAGGAAGAAAAGAGATTATTCGCTTTGCCTACGTCAACGTTCTAGACCATATTTATTTTCAAATACTTTAGCTTCCTTTCCATTACAGGTGCTTTTCAATAGCTGTTTGATTTACTCTCGAGACTACTGGAGGCTTAGGGGACCAAGTTGGAGTCAAAACACCACCTATTTAGAGAAAAAATGAATGCTGCTGGTTTTGACCATCAAGCCTGGAACTTCCCCGATGTGCCAGTCATGCTTTATGAGCCGCCGTCCTGTTCTCAGAAAATGGCAGAAAAACTTCTAGAGAAAGGTATCTATGTCATTGGATTTTATACCAGTGGGTGCCAAAAGGACAAGCGAGAATCCGGGAGTTCAGGATCTCAGCAGGACATGATCGAGCTAATCTCGATCAAGCAAATAGCTGCATTTATTGATCGGGAAAGAACTTGAGTGATCTAAGCAAAAATTTAATAAAAATAAGAAAGCCAGCATTTGCTGCTTTCTTATTATTTAAGTAATGAGGCGATTAAATATTCTTGCTAGTCCATTTCCAGTTTCCTTTTTTTTTGGAATTGGTATTCCTGAATATCCCGTCGAAAATCGATCGTTCTACACTTTCATTATTTCAAGTATTCGTTGATCGTGTCTTGATTTTCTTGAAAGGACATATTGATGCAGGATTTTTTCCATTTTTAAGTCATGGAAGTTGCCCAGTCTCTTCTGACACCACTAGGGACGATCGCATCCGTGGGCCTTCAGACATTACGCAATCGCAAGGCGCGCGTGACGTAATCGAATTGGGCTGGAACTTCGCGTTTCATGACCAGGAAGAATGCAGCGAGCTGCCTTGATTCTTTCCATTATGGAAGATTACTGCACCGTCGTGAAGCGGGCTATATGTTATTTGAAAAATGGAAATAATGTAATCTTTTGGAAAGTTCCGCATCAGCGATATCCCCACTTTCTGGCGTAGAACTTCAGTTTCTGTGCTTTTTTTGATAACACGATCAAAGCACCAGTATTGCTTCCCTGCTAATGTTTTGAGCATCAATAATGGGGGGCTAATGTTAAAGTTCGGCCGTCTTTTTTTTCTCCAGAAGAATAACAAATCTCTCCAAATGTTGTCTCTAGAAAGAGAAAGATGATCGTCCGATGATCAAAAGGAAATTTTCGAATTTCAGAGTTGCGAAAAATAATTATTGCAGCGATCACACCAACACCCATAAATTGCCCCAAAATAGAGGAAAGCAATTCCATTTGATAGGCGCGAACCAGGAGATAAAATCAAGTATATGGATAAGAAAATCCAGGAAAAATTTTAAATGCCACCACTTCCGCGGCAAAAGCTGTATACACTTGATAGAGCAGTTGCATGCGACCAAGCCATATCTTACCATATTTCACTATGGAGATTTCTAGAAAACGAATTTTAAAAAGTTAAAGCTCAAAAAATTTCGGGTATAAATTTATTAAATTTCTATTGTTTGTTTGCTTCTTTAAGTCATGAAACTCGAGGATTGTTTGCGCCATGCGAAAGCTGTATGCAGTGATAAGCGCAGTAGTTCCGTTTAGTGCTTCCGAGGCATCAATTTTTTAAGTTCGATAAATCATGATTTCCTTGATTACTCCAAACCCCATGATTGGAAGAAGGAAAGTCGGGAATAGACGAAGATTTCTGTAATATTCCAAAAATTTTGTTGGATCGTCTTGCAAAAACCAATTCCAGGGTCGATTAATTACATCTTTTGATGCCAAAAACTTTTTTAAAGTCTTTCTGTTTATTCGCAAAAATTAATACATTATTTCCACCAAGACATCCCGATAATCTTGCGCTTTGCTGCATAGTTTTTGGGATTCCCACGCATGTGCATAGCTATGTAGAGATTATTTTTTTTACCTATCATGGGGTAGGGCATTTCAGGATCTAACTCTCTGCCGAAAATATCATTTGATAATATGTGCTCAGCTGCTAGTGATTTTTTCGGGCAATTGACTTGGTGTCGGAAAAGGTATCCACGGAAATTTAAAAATTCTGAGAAAATTTGTTTAAGCCATTCAAGAATAGAGAAGAACTCTATCCTCTTCCTCTGCACACTTGACATCATCTGCTCCTGGTCGTTAAGAACTATAGGCCTCCCAGAGTTCAAGGATGTCAGCCCCTTCTTTAATATGTTTTTCAATTAAGAATTTAGCTTGGTCCAGAGGAAGTTATTTGTTCGACTTCCTTTCGGTAAAAAGAGTCAGGAGCTTAAGATTGACAATTCCCATTAACTTGAGGTCTATCCCAATAATCAACCGTCCATTTTGATTGAAATGTATATTTTGAGAAATTAATTTATCTCGAACATCGAAGTATCCCTTTAAGGAAATCATAAAAATAAAGCACTTTGGAGAATCAAACGAGCACCGAAAATATTAAAGCAAGTTATTTCAGCCGAATGTAAAGAACTTTTCCGAAAGAAAAACCATTGAATTATGGACGGCTTTGGCGAATCTTAGGACTTTCATTCTATTACAGATCAAATTTTCATCAAGGCACAGCGAATCCGATTCCATCAGGGAAAAAGGGAGTCAAAAAGTAGAAGATCCCAATTCGTTGATGAATTTTGTGGATTATTAATTACTGTTGATTGCGTTACTTCAGATTAGTTTTAGCAAAAGATGAAGCGAATGGAAATTCCATTTTGAAGATTTGGGAGCCTCATATGATCGCTGGGCAAAAATGATTACTAGAAGTCTTTGGAAAACAAAAACCATGATTATTGTTTGAGGCTTGGCGTTGAGATGCGAGTAGTTCGATGAACCGATATGTTGATGAAATTACTTCGTGTAAAACAAATAAGAGGATAACCAAGGGCATACTTTAGTGTTCCAGAGGTATAGAAGCTAATTATCAGGAATTGATCAAACTACGCAGTGTTTTGTCTAATTAAACTAGGTTACCATGATTAAGGATGGATTTCTGGTCATCCGGAAATTTTAGTAGGTGGCTTAATTTATATTTTCAGATTTAATTAAGGTCAAACGATCCAGTTCGGGACCTCCATCAAAAATTTGGAAGGTATTTGATGGTATCGCAAAATGATATCGCTGGGTTTTTCAGCTTCTTTGAGCCTTTTGCGCTTGAACTCGCTGTCTTTCGTGTAGTGGAAAGTAGTCTTAGTGTGATGCTGATTTTGGAGTGAAAGAGCCGGTTTACAGTTTGGCTTTAGCTTTAATATCTTAATTTTTCAACTTTTCTTGACTTTTTTTTCTCGGCATATTTTCAATAAAGGTGACTGATTGCGGATGTTTTGTGCATTGCAATCAAAATTGACACCTTGGCAAATCTTTTTATAAGGATTTGAATTCTTTGGTTTTGATTCCATTTGGTTATTTTTGTTTTCCCAATTAGATCCTTTCCTAAAAAGTCTCCTAAGTGGGCAAATATTCTTCACCGTAATAGTAATCAGTTCTGTGCGCTTGTTTTGGCTTTTGTAGCTATTTCGTAACTTACCTTTTTCATCGGACCCTTCAGAGCGTTACAGGTAGGGTCAATATTCCTAAAAATTGCTTCCTTCTTTTCTTCCTTTAGAATACACTGTACTGTAATGCGGAAAAAACGGGAGGCTTTTTGAGCTTTGACAGTATCCCAATGACGAGGAGGTCGGGGAAGGTTTGTTGAAATTGAATTTGAAAACCCTGACGCACTTCAAAGGATTTCTGACTTTTCGTTTGGAACGGATTGATGGGGATTTCTCCGAAAGCAGCTTTTCAACTGGTAATAAAGCCTTGATTTTGGGGTCAGTAAATATGGGGAAAATGGAGTTGAAAGGCACAAAAACTTAGCCGAAAAAATTGATTCAAACTAATAGATTTGATCTAGCTAGGTTCTTCCGGATAGGAGCCAGTTTTTTGTGGCGAAGTGCATCTTCATGAAGGAAATAAAACCGCATTTTTATTGCAAAAAAGCCGTGGTTTGGGGATTATTTTTGGGGGGGACCTTTCAGGGGGGCGGATTTGGCTACCTTTTGTGGCGTTCCCCAAAGGGGGGACCCCAATTTAATTTTCCGTTGCCTTAATTTCAAATTTTCTTCCTCCTTTTCCCTTTG
>Ga0163217_1039169_pt1 | contig 10481 bp, 9 predicted proteins | sample SynspAceP_FD_185933 | JGI IMG/M metagenome (GOLD analysis project Ga0163217, IMG submission 185933) | Saline lake microbial communities from Ace Lake in Antarctica - Synechococcus sp. Ace-P (PacBio error correction) | ecosystem: Environmental > Aquatic > Non-marine Saline and Alkaline > Saline ... | reverse complement strand
CTCGGCTATCAAATCCCCGCCGCATTAACATCTCACACCCACTTGCTCACAACCCTCAGAACATGCCATGGCCTCGAGGAACCGTGGTTGCGCCAACTGACCCCCGACTGCTCCGCCCCACCCGCCTGCCTCCAAGGCTCACGCCTCTCGCTTGGCGGAGCTCGATTTTTTCGCACCTTCACGCACGCACCCAGCGCATCAGCTAACGCTGCAGAGCGCGTGATGCTCGTGCGCTCGGCCGCCGCCGACGAGCTGATGCGCCTGCTGCTGGCCTGCACCCGAAACCCTGACTCAGGCCAACCACCGGCGCGTGGCTGTTGGGCACCACGCTGTGCTCGGCCTTGCTCGAATTCGTTGCCGGCGACATGCGCCACCCTGCCGCAGCCCTCACCGATTCAAACCCCCTGCCATCGCGCCCTGGAAAGGGGCTGCCGCCAGCACGTGCACCAACCAGAGCTGCTGCACTGCGGCCAGCCGGCCGGGTGTCTGCCGAGCGCACGGCAAATGGGCCCGACTCCCCTGCTCGCGAAGCGGCACCACCCTGTATAATCGTCTCTCAGTGCCGAGCGCCTCGAGTGGGATTCAGCTCGACCCACTTCCAGCCAAAGTTTAACTACTACGACGGAATCGTCTTCAAGCTCGTCTCAGTCGAGAGGCGCTGGAAATTGCCACTGTGCCGTTACACGCTCCTGTGGAGCGCTGTCTGCCCTACACCGAGCAAGCCGGGTGATCGCTCGCATCGAGGAAATCCAGCGACCTGATCGACCCGGCCAAAACCGGTCGCATCACACCAGACGACGACTGTGCCTACCCAAACAAGCAGCAACCATTCGGCCTGCCGCATCCGGAGAGCTGTAAGCTTGCACGGCTGGCCAGTCGGCCGAATGATTCCCGATTCCCTGTTTGAACAAACGTGACCGAGGCCATCCCAGCGCCAGGGCAGCAGCGCCTGGACTGCTCCTGAGCCTCGGCCAAGACATTTATATAGATCGCGAATCACGCCCAGCCCGCCATGGCCCACCACCATCGTCACCAACGTCTGCGAGGGCGTGTTGAACTGCGTCGAGCCGCCCGTGCCTGCATTCACCCCGCGAGGGCCCAACACAAAGGGACCAGTTTACTGGATTCGATCCTCACACCTTCATCGATTGCGGCATCTGCCTGCAGGTCTGCCCGGTAGAGAGTCGATCCTGGTGAAGAGCGCCCCGACCTGCAGCGACGCTGACGAGCCACGCCGAGCTGCCCTATTCGGGAAGCCGGCTGACCGGGTTCTTCATGTCCTTGATCTGCCGTTGTCGCTGCTTTGCCGCAGCGGCCTGCAGATCTATAACGCCAATCCGTGTTCGCGGCCGCGAGAGCCACCGTGCGAAGCTGTTTCACCCTGGGGGCGGCTGCGGTGCGGATTGCACTTCGCTGAGGCCTCTACGCCGCCAATCTCGCGTTCTGGATCTTCTGCTCTCGACCAAAACCGGCGGGCGCCTGCCCATCGCGATCGAGCGGCTGCGCGCCAGCGGAAAAACCCCAGAGAACGGCGCTTCTCGGCCCATCGCCTGGTCTGTACAGCCTGATGCTGTATCGTACTGCGGTTCAGCCTGATCACAGGCCTGGCCATGTACAAGCCGGCCCAGTTCTTGTTATCTGTCTGTTCAGCTTCGCCGAACCTCTCCGGATCAGCAGTGGCCAGCTGCGACGTCAGCCATCTGCCACGATCCGCCATTGCTCCTGCTCACGATCAAGCCATGCGGCTTCCTCCTGGGTTTGGTGGCTTGCCCGCCTCGCGGGATGTTCTTGAAGCGGCCCATATGCTGGTCATATGCGTCATGGCGTCTCCTCCGTCTGCTGGAGGGCTGCCCCTTGAACGTCCTCGCAAAACCGTGGGCCAACGCACCCAATCCACTTGAATTGAAACGCATCGGGCCCTGATGCAGACCGAATCGTGCCGAATTCCCCGTGACAAGAGATCGACGCACTTCTGCAATACTCAAGAGTTCCCGCTGGATCCAAGAGGCTACCGCTGCAGGTCGAAGTGACTGGTGACCAGCCGCTGACTTGAGCCTGCGCCGATCTGGCGCGTTGCCCCAGCATGATTTCGGTCATCCCCATGCGCTGGCAGGGCTGGGCGCGAATTCTGGCTGGTCGGGTGTGCGCCTGCCGTATTGTGCTCAGCCTGGCGGATCTCCAGCCTGGCGGCTATCTGGCGATTGATCAGCCGTAACCAACTTTCTCCATCTGATATCCGCCGCAGCCCACCACCCCCAGACCCGCTGCGCCACGGGCATGAAACTGCACCGCTGCCGGTGGTCAACGGACCGCCTTGCGCCTGGCCACGCCGATCAGCTCGTCACAAGCTCAGCAAAGGTCACCGCCTCCAGCTGTATCGCCACCCTGGAAACGCGCAGCTGGCACCTTGGAAGACAAGGTGCTACGAGTGGTTCGCCGGCTCTAGTGACGGGTTAAGTGTCGGTCACCCCTCCCGGCCGGCTTGATGGGCCCGGCGCTCCCTTTCCTAAGGTCTCCTGCTGCAATCTTTTTCTTCATCCCATGACGTGCGAACAGGCCAGATTCAAGATCCACACCTGAAACATTTTCCCGCATCATCAAGAATCCGTCTTATTCAGGCCATGAGGTGCTTCCTGCGGGAGCTGGTGAGCTAATGGCGTTGATGCATCAGCAATCGCCGTATATGCGGCGTATGCCGTTTATTGCAGCGAGGCGAAGAAGGCAAGATCAATCCGCACTCGACCGGAGACAAAAAACTGTCACCATCACGACAAACGGCATGTATGTCGCGCGATTGAGGAAGCGGACATCAATCAGTGGCCTTCTCCAGCGCGAAGAATTTTCTTGAGTAAATACAAACGCGAGCATGATGCCATCATCGGCCCATTTCGCTGCTTTTATTCCACTCATTGTGCCGCAAGGTGGGAACTGTTCGTGAGCGCTCGCCCAGAAGCGAGCGTGCGCTGAGCTTGATGCTCTCCCAATTTTTAGCCTTGAAAAGGCGAGCGAGAACACACCGGAACTGACAATCATCCTGCCACATGCAGGAAAGGAACTCGAATATACGAGCCGCAAGAATCAAGGCATGTGATCACCACCTACTGCGACTCCTGCCCGTAGAAGTGCAGCTGGAAGCGAAAACGGTGACCAAGCGCCTCAGGCTCCCTGCGGCAGAGCGCCCGTGAATCTCACCGACAAAGGACTACATCCGAGCTCCTATCGCTATCTTTAACCCCTTTTCAAGCATCCTGCTGCTCTGTTCACCTCGCCACCCATTACCCTACAACCTTCAGTGCATTCTCATTTCCCAAAAACGAACGTCGCCGGGTATTGGGAGAAGGCAGATCCGGCTTACGCAACCAGTGTTTGTCACGATTCGAATCCAAGAAGTTGCCCCCGCTACCTGCTGCCCTTGCCGCGGCTGATTTTTCACCCGACATCCCTCTGAAACGTAGCCGCAGCGCCCTGCAGACCGACCGCGTTTCGCTCGACGGTGGTCGTGCAAAAGAAGGGGGCACGCCTCAAGCAAGCTGCATTCGCACGAGCCCGAGCGTTTACAACGAAATTCTGGGAGGGATTGCGCCGACTTCAATCTAAGATGCGCGCCATGAACGAGAAGTTCGCCAACATGTAGCGAATCGTTGTTCGGCACCACGCGAGTCGGCCTTCACCACCCTGGCCGATTACCGCAGCCGCCTGCCGTCAGACCAACGACAACGGGCCACTCACCGATGAGCCGTCCAGGCCGACCCCTGCGCTGTGGAAGGGCAGGGGCCGAAGTGCTGCTGGCTCGACATCATTGACGCCCAGTTCATCCTTGCCGAGCGCGCCATGAGACCTCACCTTCCGGCGCGTCGCATGCCCGAACTTGACGAAGCCCGCAGGAGGAAGACCAGCGCATCACGACGCCGAGGGCAAGGACAGTTCCGAGCAACTGCGCAGCCTGCAAAGAAGCCCTGGCCAACGTACAAGGTGACCCTGCAGTGCAGGCACTTCAAGGTGAAGCGCCCCTGCGGCCTTGATTCCTGTTGCCCGAGCAGATGCGCCGCCTTCAACGACATGGGAGCCCTGAGAGCAACGTTGCCGGCCTGCCGACCTCACGTTCTGCTGATCAACCGCCCGGCACCCCTCGTTTGAAGGGGCTCAGCTCTCTCCGAGCTTGATCACCGCGCTCACCTCACCCACGCGCCAGCTTGCTGACCGAGCTCACCCGCCAGTATCTATGAGATGCCGTCTCTCCGTGGGCGGTCTGGAACCCAGGAGCTGCTGGCTTCCAGCAGCGCACGTCCATTCTGATGGGCGGCTGATCAACTAGGCTTCTGTATCGCCCCAGATCTCTTCTGCGTACCTTGGGTCACTCCAGCAAAATCCACCACCCTTGATTAAAGTTGGTTGGGCCTGGCCCAGTTTCGTCTGAATTGATGTCAGCCCGGTTGTCAACTCACCGCAAGCGCGCCAACAACGGCACTGGCCGTCAGCATTCCCACGTGCGCCACCAAGAAACTCCCAGCAGGTGAACTTTCATGGAGCGCCGCCTTGTGGTGAAGGCAAGCGTGTGAAGCTGCGCGCGCCACCAGCATCGCGCGCGACCATTCAGAAAAAAGTCTCGGCCTATCCCCGCGAGCTGGGCATCGACCTGTCCAAAATCTGATTGAGTTGCGTCATCCACGATCAACAGGCACCTTGATAATTTGTTCTGTGATTTTAATCCAGCTCACAAACAGTTCTCGTTTTAGCCAGCGATTCAGGATCTTTGCAGGAAATGCGTACTGGCTCGCAATTTCAGCGATTTGTTGTAATACGAGCCGGGTCCAGTTGCTGCTTCCCAGCTCATCCGCAAGTCTTGGCCGTTACACCTGGTCAGAATCCTGCAGGCAGTCGATACTTGCACCGCTCTGCAGCCACCTCGGATCCGTAACTGGCGCCACGCAGGGGCGCCGGCGAGCGCCCAGTATTTCAGCCATGCAGCGGCATCGCACCACCAGCCCAGCGCCACTAACAGGTCTGAAGCAGCGCAGTGATCATCTGCGCTCTTCGCATTGCGCAGCAGCACCGTCGGCACGAGGCCTCGGCTGCCAGGCAGAGCAGCCGCGATCTTGAATCGCGGTGGCAAGGGCAACCAGATCACCTGCCCTCGCACCTGCCGCAAGCTACCACACCTCCAGCAGGCTGGCTCCACTGGCGCCCATCCAGTTAGAACGTGGTCGCCAGCAAGCATTAGCACCAATCGCCACCAAGCCCCCTGCCACAACCTGGGCCCAGCGCACCAGACAGTCTGCAGCCACTTCTCCTGAGGCCCCAGCTTGAGGCCAGGCTGCGCTGAGCCGCGTCGCGCAAGCTGATCGCTGCACCAAGGGAACCAAGACGCCAACAGGCGGCTCACGCTCTGCTCAGGGCCCCAAACCCTGCCCCAGAGCAGAACGGCGTTTTGCGTCTCAAAACGGGTCGCCAGGATCAAGCGGGCGTAATACAGCAACTCGGAAGCGCTGGGGTCCTGAGCAGCTGCCTCCGCCAGCACCAAGGCCCGCAGGAGCCCAGGCTCCAGCACCGCCGGCAACCGCGTCCGCTGGTGTTTCCATGCTCCAACAGCGTCGATCTCAGCCTGGTCCGAAACGCCGTGACAAAACCGCACATTCAGCCGGATGCCGAACAGGGCTCCAACAGGCGTCATCGGCCAAGTTGTGCTCGGCCTAGTAGCCGCAAAGCAACACCCTGGCCCGGATCAGCCTGCGCGCTGATGCAGCCCTTCGTCGGGTCGGCATGGACGCGTCCACCAGTCTGGTTGTGAAGTGAGGGCGCAGCATCGCTCCGCTGTCTGCCGCTCGGCGCCACAGGCCCGAGTTCAAGCCTCGTACATTACGAATCTTCGACGGCGAACATGCAGCCCTGCCCTGCCCACCTGGTGATCTCCACATCGCCTCGTGGCTGGATGCTCTGGCGATCGTGGCGATCACCTTCTGGGGGAAATGCGGATGAGCCGCAATGGCGCTGGATTCGCCCTGCGACTGGGCTGCGCATCTGGTCAGCGCCCCATGGCGGCCTGCACCTGGCACCTGTTCCGACAATCCGATGCCTCAAGTGCTCTGGTGGTGCTGCAGCCTTCCACCCACCCTTGATGGGCAATTTGGCCCTCGCCCCGCCGCCTGAACCTGCTGGCCCGCCGACCCCAGCCATGAGCCTGCTTCCAGCTTGGACCGGTGCATCGCCTGCTGGAATCTCTGCACATTGATCCTGCCCTTGTTTTCGTGACTCGCTGCTTCCCTACCTTGCATTCTGCGCTGGCGGGGCTTAGTGGGCGATTGCCACCGCTGGCCCTGCGGGTTTCCATTCACTTGTTTCTGTCCGTGACGATCGTGGCCGCCGTGGCGCTGAACACGCTTCGGGCAGCAGCGGCCTGATGGACGCCCTCACTGCGGCGCGAATCTGCTGACGGTTCGCAAACCTGATGATCCTGCTGGGTCAGTGGCGTCGCAAGCAGCCGATCCGGCGACGGACAGGCAGCACTCCGATGAACAAGTCTTAAGCGGCCGAACCGCCCCGATTCCCCCGGAATATGGGCCGACACTCACTGCTCGCCGATGCTCGCCTCCGCTCCCTGCCATGGCCCGCTTCATTCACTTGTCCCCCAATGTCCCTGTGATGATCGTCTGCAACGTCGGTTGCGATCGCGGAATCGCAACCACCATCAATGTCCCATCAGCAGGCCGGCCATGCCCAACCCCCAATGTCTTCGGAGTTTCGGGGATCGGCCCGTGCTCGGCATCCACTAGCCTCGGACACATCTTCGGGCATCGCGTGATTCCAGTGCTCGCTTCTCTCGGCGGCTCTGAAACACGACGGGACCCCTTTAAAAACGTTCACCGGAACCCTTCAAACGGCGCAGCGCTAGCGCCAGCCCAGCAGTAGGGCAAGGCTTTAGCCATAGCGCTCAAGCGATAGTCGAGAGCGCGCAGGCGGAGAGATCCTCTGCCCTGCGTGTTTGATGAGCCCCCGCGAGCATTCGCTCCAGCCGCCGGGTCGCCCTTCTGGTCCACCCAGCCCAGCCAGTGCGGCGCATATGCCGCTCATTCCCCAACGCCAGCCCCATCGGCGCAAGCGAGCTGGATACTGTTCAGCCGGCCGGGCGAAGCCCGAGCGCAGCCTGCCGCAGCGATCGCGCCAGCAGCGGCCACTGTCATGGCTGGCGAATGCCCTCCGCCCATCAGGTGCGCTATCCATCCCCAAGCCAGCGCCGATCCGCGCGTGGCATCCCGCGCCCACAGCCGGATTCGCCCCATGGGCATATCATCACGCGAGCCTCTCGAGGCCGCAGCGCGCCAAACAGCCTCTCCAATCCAGCCACGCTGAGGCTCCCGCCCAAACCCTTGCTTCTCACTCTCCAGCCGGCCAGAACCCCCATCTGCGAGCGCGCTGCGCGATGCGGAAACACCCAAGCCAACCCCTGGCATCCAGTCGCTCCAAGGAAGAAACCAAGCCCTTCGACCAGGCCTGCCCAAGTGCTCAGCGGAACTCCATCAGAGCGCGATGTCGCGCGACGCGCGAGAGCGCAGGATCGCGTCAGCCGGCGCGTCAGCGAGCGAACGACCGTCTGCTGACCGCTCTCCACCAACCCAGTCGCTCGTCACCTCCAGGCTCGACCATCGCCTGACGCAGCCTGGTGATCCATCCGCTCCTGATCCGCGCGCAGGCCAGGCCGGGTCCATCCAGCGCCCCGCCCCAGCCGCACACATTCGCGCAACCACTGCGCCACGTCGCACCGAAATTCTGAGAACGCCCCCAAGGGCGCTCGGCCGCCAGCGGCAACGGCCGCCGCGGGCCATCAACTGCCAGCCTTCCAGCCTGGCCACCATCAGCGTGGATTGGCAGGCCGAACTGCTCGATGGCCCAATCCGGGCAACGGCCGCTACTGAAGGCAGCCGGCGCAGATCGGTCAACCTGTCGACCAAAGCAGCACATCCAGCTGAGTTGCCAGACCCTCTGCCAGTCGGCCACGGCGGGGCCACAGCCACCCACCAGCACCTGCAACGGAGTGCTCACTGCTCAAACCGCCAACGGCGGCGCTTGAGGCAAGCCCGAAACCTGCAGATCGCTCCGCCATCTGCGGGTGAGCCCTATGGCTCTTTGCTCTGTCAGGGCGGGCGTGATCACCAGCTGTCGGGAATCCGATCGCAAACAGCCCAACCCACCTCGTGTCGTTAGGCCTTTCCACACTGCGCCACGCGAAACCGCCAGCAAGCTCCTTCATCCATGGTCACCACACCGCCGATGCGCCGCTCCAGCGGCAGATCAGTCTTTATCAAGCGGCGCAGAGCGGGACATGACGACGCCGCCCCACCCGTCTTCCTGGAGCAGTCAGCGGTGCCATGCCGATCCACCATGGCTCGTAGGTGACAATAGCAGGTCATCGCCATCGGCCAGCTTTGTCACCGCGTCCTATCTCAGCGGTCCCAGCCTTCTTCGGCAGGGCACCCCTCCGCCTTCCCCGCGGGAAGCGCATGCGCGCAGGGGCGTTGGGAATCGAGGTACGAGCATGCCGCTGCAGTTCGCTCATCCTGGGATCACCGTGAAGTGGGGACGCGCCAGATAGCTTGATTGTCTTTACTGACCCTGTGGGAGTGCACGGCCCCATGCCGGCGCGATCGAAGCACAATGACGAGTCTTCTGGATGCCCACATCGTGAATCACTTCGAAGGCCCGTGCAAAGCGTGCTGTAATGTCCACCCCGCTTGAGCCGGCGGTGCCAGCCGGCCGCCATCGTCACGGATGCTGCTCTGCGATCCGAACGTCGAAGACTGCTTGCAGCGCCTCTCAGTAGGCGAGCCAGGCCGCGTGAGCCATCGCGCCTGTGATCCCCACAAACGTGGTCGTGCTCCGCAGCGTCACCAGTGTCTGCCGAACACCTGCTGGTAGCTCGGAGGCTTCGGCTTGCTCGACTGAACATTGCCCGTTTTATGATCGAAACGCACTGGCGTGATACCCCACCTGGTCGGCTCCGTAGGTAGCCCTTGCCTGGTGGACCACATAACCCATGACCGGGCCATCACAGCGGTGGGCCGCCCTGGAGGGCGCACATCTCGCGATTGTCGGTGGCCATCGACCGTCCCATATAGGTGAAGCCGAGTTCTCTAAGACAGCGCCCCACCTTGGCACGCCAGCCCTTCATGCTCTCTTTGAGCGTTTGAGCTCAGTCGCAAGCTCCCGTGCAGAAGGCAATCTTCACCCGCTTCCTCAGCGCTGCCGGAGAGGAACGCAACGGCGGGCTCAGCCGCATGCGGTTGAGTACGTGGAGATGCGGCCCCACCGGCGGGAGATCGACATGTCGTTGTCGTTGAGCACCACAGCAGCTCCGGGTCCTGCAGGTGCCGCATGTTGATCTCCTCGAGCCATGCCACCGGTGAGGGCACCATCGCCATCACGCGCCACGCATTTGAAGTCTCGCCACGGCGGTCACGGCCAGGACCATTGCCAGGCCGCCGAATATGCTGTGGAGGCTGACCAGCACCGAAATGGTCGAAGCGCTCTCGGCGCGTTTCAGTCAGCCCGCAACCCCGCCCCTGCCGCAGGTGTGGAACTGGCTTAGCGGCCCGTGATTCAGCTTGTGGGTATAGCCTGATGCCCACATCTCCAGGCACCCGGTCCGGATTCGAGACGAGGGTCTGGTAGAGCCAGGGTGAGTTCCACCACCCCAGGCCGTCCGAGTGACCACCGCTGTGGGATCACACCTTCCAGGGTTCTCCCGATCTGCTCTTGGCAAGGCTTTCGAGTTCCCCAATGTTCAACCCGTTGCAGTTGATTGGATGGCTCAGGCGTTTCACTGAGATTGCATTGCCCCGGCCCTGTTCTGTTAAAACCAGTCAATCTACGGTTTGCCCTTCAGGGTTCGGGTCTCCTTGGTCACCATTTCCTAAAGCGGCGGTTTTGCCACACTGGGCCCGATGGACGACTATCGCAGCGCATCCTGCGGGCCGGGTCTACGACTGGCGATCGAGTTTCCGCCACCTCGATTCCGGCCCCGAACCTTTCGCTTCGGCTGGGGCAACACGGTGCTGGCTCAAGCGGGAGGACTCCAGCCGTCTTTTCGTTCAAAGCTGCGCGGCGGCCTACAACCGCAGGTCCACCTCTCTGCCAGTGAGCTGGGAACGTGGTTGTGGAATTCGCCCGCCAGTGCCGGGCCCAACCATTTGCCCAGGGTGGCGCTGCGGGCCGCCAAGAAAAAAACTGGGTTGCGGGCCTGTGATCGTGGGATGTCCGCTCCACACCCCCCGGAGATTTGGAAAGTGCGCCCGGCCTGACGGCCCGGCGGCCCGCGAAGTTGGGTTTCTTGCATGGCAGGGGGGACAACCCTATGACGAAGCCTTACCTTGGAAAGGCCCGGCGGGCTGGAGGGCAGCCGCAGCTCAGCTTCATCCCCCTTTGATGAAGAAATACGAGTGATCGCCCGCCAGGGCAACCGTGGCCTATCTCTCTTGTGTTGGGGTGTG
>Ga0163217_1032879_pt1 | contig 10481 bp, 8 predicted proteins | sample SynspAceP_FD_185933 | JGI IMG/M metagenome (GOLD analysis project Ga0163217, IMG submission 185933) | Saline lake microbial communities from Ace Lake in Antarctica - Synechococcus sp. Ace-P (PacBio error correction) | ecosystem: Environmental > Aquatic > Non-marine Saline and Alkaline > Saline ... | reverse complement strand
TTCTCAACTTGTCTGCCCAGAGATTGTTAAGCGTGGTGATTCAAAGTTTATATAAATCATAAAATTGGACGGTGGCCCTAGTAAACTAGATCATGATAGTCTCATCTGATGGCGTGCTGCCTCTCATCCGTACCCAATTGGGTCCGTCATCTGGTGCTACAATATCAATTATGGTCCACCTATATCATGCACCCACATATCTGTACACTTCGTGGCTAGCGGCTAGGCGTCAAACCACGCAAAGCCCATTCTCGAATCCTCTATGGCACGCAGTTCAGCATATGGTGCTTGGGTTTATTACCACAGGACTTTCTGTCTCTAGCATCTCAAAATCAAGACTTTGCTACCGATGTCGCGTCCAAGCATGGCCTCGTGAAGTAACTAGAATATGGTTTGCTGAGTATAGGCACTTTATGCGACATCAATGTATATTTCTCCTGGGCTTATAGTACACTTTCAAATGCGCTGACACACCTGCAATCACACACATGAGTCTTAGGCAGCAAACTCAAAACACTATTCTCACCACCATACGCTTGGTTGAACTCTTATAACCCACCACATAAAGACAACTATACCTATAGCTGTCGCCGCGCTTGGAGTTGCTGAGTGTTTAGACCTGACATGGAAACTTCTAATAAACTCGAGTGCATAACACTGGGCAGTTCGTAACTCAGCGTTTCAGATGACACTATAAGTGTATATATTGACTCCGCTGTTTCTCTCCTCCTGAGCGCGTATGACAATAACGCAAAGTTCGCTCGTTGCGCAGCAAAATATTGGTGATAGTGGACAGGTGCAGCGTTATGAATTTACTGGGGGCACCTGGATACAATGCAGGGCTCCGCGCAGATAGCACATGGAGGATTGTAATATGTGAGCAAGAGTCCGTGGTGAAAAATTAAATGCACCACGAGGCGCGTGCACATACCTCTATGCGAGTACCTTCAGCTGGTCGCTAATTCTCTTGCCCGCTCTGGGCGTTAAAACTGCCCAGGATCCTGAGTGACTATAAGTCCTGTAGTCAACCGGATAGCGTAAAGTTGTGCTCGGTGGTGTCGCGCTAATCGCCCAATCCGAACGCAGAGGCAATTTAGCCTTTGGTGCGCAGTTGGTATATCAGCCTGAGATGAAATTATTAATGACTTACAGCAGATCTGGGTGCGACTCAGGTCGAACTGTTCTTCATTAAAGGTACATGTTTACTCTGCTGTAAGCAAAACTATTAGGTGGGTTAATGAGGTGTAAAATTTCTTAGAATTCGAAAAGCCCATCGCCGTATTAGAAGCGAAATCTTACGTACGAATTTTTTCTTTGAGAGATTACGACATCTCGATGCACCGGTGTTTTGTGTAATGTTCGACCGATTAGCATGCCGACACAGAATGAAAATTCAAGCGTAAAGACTAGCGCACCTGATATAAACCTGCGCAGTGAGTCAAGACGTTAAACAGCACCTCTTTGCTCGATTTGGGCTGTCATTGCATGCATTTCGCAAGGTCATTAGAACACGCGCTCCTCCGATTGTGCCGTCCTACTTGAGCTTCAGAGTTTTATCGTCGCTAGCAAATAATTTCGACTCAGTTTGTGAATGCAGCTGGTCCTCGAGGCGACATATGACTAAAGCCGTGTTGCCTCAGGGATGATAACACGCGCACATACCTCGCTCGCGCGGATGGTTGAGGCTCATAAATTGTGGCGAAATCGCCAGACTAATGTCGCACGCAATGAATAATGTAGCTCATTGCGCCACCAACAAGGCTGCACTGGATACAGAAGAAAAATCGTCGAACTTTGGTCATGCCCAAAACCTGAAGGGATACCGCAAGCATTCGATTGATGCAAAATGGCTGAGCGGTTTAATTTACTATTATCACCTTATTGATTAGCCCCAGTGCCTATCCGGGCGTCGCGCTGGAAGAGCGCCGGCCCAAAAGTTGAAGCCATTGCTATGAACTTTAAAATCATGTCAGGTTTAAAAGTTACGATTATTTGTACGGTAATGGTTTGAGGTGGCTCTGGTGGTGCCTGTAGCCATTGGTGTAGGTGACAAGAGTTGAAATGTTGCCAATACAGTACTTTATTCCGTTATCTCGCCTGAAGGTTTGTGCATCGATTCTTGTGAAAAGTGCGACAAAGCACCGCTGCTGCAGAGGCAATGGCGTCGGGCGGCCAAAAACGAATTAAAGAATTGGGTTTGATTAACCATATTGTTAGACGAAGCCATTGGGTGGCAGCGCTCGACGTGATCATGACAGTATGGGCCGCCAAATTTAAAAGCCACGCTTTAAACAACAGTTGGCTTCTAATTGCGACCCTATCGACTGAAGATTTATTAGAGACAAACCTTATGAGCGTTTAATGTCGTTTGTTATTGCTTTAAACCAAGCTATATGACAAATAAGCATTGGTTGTTAACCAACAACCAATGGCTTCTGTCGCTATTTAAAAGCAGAGTACACTGAGCCCTTATGATTTGATAGCTACCTTAATCAAACAACTTAATGTGTGCTTTGGCCAAAAGCCGAGCAAACGCTAGTGTGCTTGGCTTAACAGTGGTCGTATTGACTCCCATGTCTTGCTACATGCTTTAGGTCGCCTTGCGGGATAGTGGGCTTAGACTAATCCTATCAGTGCATGCATATTCATCATGGTCTTAGCCCGAATGCTGATGAAATGGTTAGCCCATTGTCGGGCAGATTTGCTTAAGATATGAAGGTGCATTTTTCACGGAGGTAAAGGTAACCTTAGGGAGTTGACTCAGGTCAAAGTCTAAGGCGCTAGCTCGTTGAAGCCCGTTTTATGCAAAGTTACTGGAGGCTTGCGCCAGACACAGCGTTATTTTGTTGGCTTCAGCATCAAGAATGATCAACCTTGAAACCTTTCATTACAGCTAAAGCGTGAGCAGGGCCTAAAGGCTTGGCGGCGATGGCGCTGTATAGTACTAAGTTAAGTGGCCAACTCAATAAAGTGGTTCATCTGTTGCCGACCATTTTTTAGCCCTGAATCAGCAAAAAAATCAATGACTATGCCAAGCAGCAACACTTTAGTTTTGGGTGAAGACGAGTTCGATAATCAAAATACCCATTTTGAGGCGTAACTTTCTGCGTCATGACACTTCTTCCTAAGTTTAATAAAAAAATCGGTCCTGACATAAGTAAAACTGTGTCGCGCATGCAGCCCTTTGCGCTTCAACAGCAGATTACTGAAGAAGTGGCCCCAGAGGGAAACTGCAAAGCCCAATTAGCCACGAGTGGATAACACCTTGTGCCTGCAAGCCTTAAGTAAACTAAGTCCGCTGGTTAACATTTCAAGTGGTTGAGGCAATGGTTAGATGGAGCAAAGGTATTGCAAGTCCTTCACAAGCTATTTTGCAAAAAACTGCAACCCGAGCTGATTGACGCGAAAGAGGGATGCTAAGCCCATTATTCAATGGCGGCAAATGGCAGTTTAGACGCTTTAATAGCACTTTATATGTATCTAGCACTTGCTCCGACAATTACCAGCCCATAACCTTGTTTGTGGCAGGGACAAAAAAATAGTCACCTACCAGCACCGCTTGGCAGTTTGAGTAAAACTAACATATCACCCAGGCAAGCTCAATGATGGGGGACTTGGTTGTTTGAGCCTCAATTGGGAGATATTAAAAATTCATTTTTGGTGGTTTCGCCAACGATTTACGCCAAACAGGGTGTCAACATCGAAACCGCTAAAACAGTGCGTACCAAAAGAATGGAAAATCCCGCCGTTGGCAACGAGAATAAAATTGCCTTAGTTCAGCCCAAAATAATATGCCTCTCGCCCTGCTTAATTAATGGTGTTTGGCGCTTGGCCAACAGTTCTGTGCAGCAAGACGATAGGGGCAAGTCTGATGGTATTGCGATATGGAGCTTCGAGCGGCGAGCACTAGCGTCGAGCTAAAAAAGATAAAAAGCAAAGGCAGGTGTGTTTTGCTTGTTCTCTCTTTTCAATGCCAAAAAAAAAAACGGCCTCAAAAAAAGAGGCCGTTTTTTAGGAGGAGAGATTAATCTCCAACCCACCATGTTGAACGGTGGAGCAGCGACGAGTATTAGACAGTCGAGGCTGCGAGTAACAGCTACGAGTGGGCGAGCTAAAAGAGATTAAGAACTAAAAACGCTTTTATTCTTTTGCTCCGTGGGCTCCGCCGGCTCCAGCCCGCCGGCTGAGCTGCCGCTATCTTTTTAGATTCTTTCGTTCAAAGGCAGCAAACCATTGGGTGCAGCTATCCATACCATTTTCTGTTGCCCATGCGGCGATGGTTTGCCATCAGCCTCGGTGCGCTTTAAGCGCCCTTAGGCATTTTTCTTGGCGACGCTCATCAAGGTACCTGTCTCCAACTGCGTTGTTTAAACATTGAGTACGAATTAAGCTTTCCACCGCCACAAGAGATACCTGGTAATTAATCTTGTAATTGTAAAACGGTAGTCAGGACTGGACCATTTTCATTTTTTACGTTAATCGCCTTTATCGTCAGCTTTAACGATAGTTGCAATATATTTGTCAGAGCTTCGTTGATATCGGCCTGAGCAGTACCCAGCAAATCCAATTGAAGAAGCGGCGGCAAGAGCGATAGAAGTTTTAACGATTTTCAACATGGTCAATTCCTCGATGAGTATTTAATTTAATGTAGGGTTTAAGTTAAAACGTTGCCTGATAGTTGCCCGCGTTTCGAATGAAGCTATTAAACCCTATTTCATTACTGATTAAAAAATCTACAAGCTGATACTTAAGGTATGAGATCATAACAAGGCCAAATAAGGCAATTAAATCAACGGATAAAGGTCTACTATTAGAGCTAAAATTAGATTGAATGTTATTTTTTCATTGGCAGATAGCAATCAACTAGACTCAGTGTAAAGTGGTTGGATTTGATTGAGAATCCCAAATTGCTAAGCTACAATTTGCGGGCCTACTCAAATCTGCACCAGTTGATTTTAATCAAAATACTCCAATCGTCCACACGGGCTGTTTTAGGGGCTTAGAATGAATTCAAAGATTATTACAAGTTTACCTTGGTATGAACTTGAGGGCCGATTGATAAGCCATAAAAAGTCGCTTACAAAAAGCTGGCTCGACAATATTCACCCTTTGATTCAGCAAACATGCTGATTTGCCGAGGAAAGATCAAAAGAAAAATCGGACGAAGCTATGAAGTTGCTGATAGTGCTAAAAGAACGGGCCACAATTAATGATGAAAAACTGCCGTGCCGCCGACATTATCTAAACGACCTTCGCGCAATCAGCATTGGTTCGGCCAATGGACCCAATGGCATATTATCAATACAAAGTGATCGCCAAAAAACCGATCAGAGGATGTTTCTGATTTTATTAATTCAATTTTTGGCTGCAAGGCATTGCGGCTTTTTGAGCATGGACGGCCAGCACAGGAGTAAGCCAAACCAATTGCGTTCAAAAAGGCAAGATATTGAATCGAATTCCCCTTATTTTTAGCCCAAGACGACACGATCCTTAGTTGATTAGCGTTAAAACCCGTAAGCTTCACCCTACAACAGCAAGACCATGTCTAATGTGTCGAAGTGAGCGATCAGCCCAAGTCGCTGAAAGTGACAATTCCGGGCTTGGTGTGGTGAACGGGGAACCCGTGCGTGCGTGTGAGCGAAGCGGCCCGGGTACTGACTAAGGCGGACAATGGCGACTTATATTTACAGTTCGTTTTTGGCCACCCAATCCAATGTTTGATGTTGACGGTCGGGAAATTGCAGCATAGTTGTGCCCCATTGCTCCTGGAAGCCATCTTTTATTGGGTACCAAAGTTCAAGCTAACCCACCTTTAAGTGGTGATATTCAACTGAATAATTCCCGCCCAATAGTCAATCGGGACCAGCGTTTACGGCATAAGGCAAGGGTTTCTCAATAAAAAGTTTACAGGGTGATTTATTTGCAACAGTACTTAAAGATCTTGCTGGCGTACCTACCTCAACTGATGAAGCAAAACAAGACTCTATAGGAATGAAGTGAGCAAGAAAAAAAGTCAATTTGACCCCCGTGCTACTTGAGTAAATATAAACATGTTGCAGATGTACTGTTTCAGAACAAGATGCGTTGGCTAAGTAGGAAAGCCTATGTGCAGTAGCGATATTGATTCAGGCTATGTGTATTGAACTGGTTGAACATAGGCATTGCATTCCTTCCAAGGTTGAGGTGTACTGAGCCCAATGGCAATTCTGTGTGACGTAGGCCTGGTGACCGCGTAACAAAAAGCCACGCGGTCTATCAAAACGGGATCTCGCCCTCGATTGGGGCGGCATCGCGTGATACTGGATCTTCTCGAAGAACGACGATTTGAGCGGAAACATGGAAAATTACACTCCTTAAAGCAGCACGAACTCAGGTCGTTTTCAGTAAGTGCCTAATTAAGCTGATTGACCTAATACTTGAGTTCAAGCCTGAAAATCGGCCAATGCATGATGTCTTGACACCAAGTTGATTAGTCTTGGGGTAAATTAAACAAAAATGCATGAAGTTTTTGTTGTGCGTGCACTGATTAGCTGACGTTTTAATCCGTACCAATGAAGTAGATCTTGCCTCTTTGGCTAGGCACTGGTATACCAAAATTCCTCGTGTCTTGAGCCTTTTTGTCGCCAAGATAAAATCGATGTGTTTGGGTAATTCAATTCGCTTCATGACAGTGGCGAAAATTAATGTGGGCCATAAATGAATTTCAACATAGACTTTTTATGGTGGCCGCGCGGCAAATACCGTTATTGATTGCGCTTAATTTCCTTTACTGCAAAGGTCTCTTTTTGGCAGTCGCGCCTGCAAACAGTTATAATATAACGCTAAAGATTGCCAGATTTATTGTCAGTTTGGTGTCGGATTTTAAGTACATCGCTGGCAGCAATCAACGGTATCGTGAGCGCCATCAGCCTTTGTGTTTGGTTCTCGAGCAACATGAGCTGATTCTCTTCAATCTGCGCTAGTCAAATTCGCCTACCCGTCCGTGCCTATCAGCACCTTTCATCCCACAATAGAGCGCTTATAGGTCAGTAAACCAGCAGAATCCACAGCCCTGCAGCCAAGTATAAAATCGCTTGGTCTTTTGAATCACTTTAGTGTTTTTGTGGCTTAGCTACTTCCCACTCTTTTTCGAAACTTTCTATTGCCGGGGGCCCCGGGTTTTATATCAACAAACTTTCAATGCTTAGTTCGGACGACGGGATCCCGATTCAATTGTGTTTACGGTCCTGTTGTGTAGGTTACGCCGTCTGAAAAATTGATCAGGTTTTGGCTTTTGGTGTAATTAAAAAATTGTCAATGTTAATTAGCGGCGCGCCCAACTGGCTATGCGTACTTTTTGCCCGGTGTGCAGTTTTTTAAAGGGATTGTTCAACGGCTAGACTGATCTTTTCACTGGTATTGATTTTCTCCAGAAGCGCATATAACCCCTATTCACCTGCTATCTACCTCGCCATCTCCCCAGCATATCAGCGGCATGTAAGGCCATTGAAGCCAGATAAAATGCTAACTGCAGTATTGCCTTGACTCGATATTGCCATCAATGTTTTACGCGAATAAAGCGCTCTCACCGTGCAAGCTCGTTTTCAGATTAATAACCCACTGCCTTTTCTTACAAAGTGCACTGATAGGCCAGTACAAATGGGCGAAACCGGTTGATGTGCCTTTATCGACACCACCATGAACGAATGTCGGCCATCTTTGTGGCATAGAGTTTCCTGTTTTATGCGACTAACACTTGGTGTGTGTTGCCACCAAATAACAGTTAACTTTCCATACTGCCCTTCCGCTCTTTAAACCACGCAGTTAAGGCATTGATTGCTGTATTTCAGCGTCCCCGTCGAGTAAGAAGAACTTGCAATTTGGTTGGGTCGCTTTCATCAATAACAAATATTGTGTGGCCTCCCATCAATCAAAGAGGGGCAAACTTCAATCCGCTCGCAGTGTTTTTGGGTGAGGGGCATGGACATATAACCCCGTAGAATTTTGGCCATCCGTATGTATGGTTCTTATATGCAATCAATGGCAAACACTTGCATTGAGGGTGGCGCATGCTTGTCACCGTTTAAAGGTAAGCATGAAGCTATCAGTTTTGCCGTGTTGGCATTACCTTGTTCTATGTCGCTGCCGCGGCCGCTATGAAGCTGGCTGTTGGCAAAAGCACAGACGTATTTGACTAAAGTCAGCGTCATTGTCGGCCGTACAAGCAGATTTTTTGATTAATTTTAAGCCATAAGGTTGGCTGTTAGTAAGATTGAAAACCACTAGCCAGTTTTATCAGGTCAATTTATACAAAATAGGGCAGGGTGTATACTTGGCGATATTTCCTGAACTGCGAGTTCTCGGTAATTCACGTTAGCAACAAAATAGTGTCCTCAGTAAGAGGGGTTTATTGCGTCTTGCATTGAACCTTCCATAAAGTGTGTTAAATCTGCTAGTGAATATTGGCAAACATTATCAAAAATACCCGATAGAACTGTTCTTTGTTGTGACATTTTCTGGCATATCTTTGAGATGGGCGTCTTAACACAATAGCTTACTTGCAAAAACAATTGATACGGACTCTTGGGTACTTTTCGCTTTCATCAAGTGCTGGCGGGCGTTTTAAAAACCAGCTTATGGTTAGCTTTTAAAAGCGTGTTTAAAGGAAAGTCGACAAGCGTGTCTAAAGGGCCCAAAATTGCATAATTAACTGATTTAATCAGACTCGGCCAAATGGCTATGTCTCTTCTGCGCTGTTTGGCAACCAACTGCGACTCGCAGGTAATTGCTCAGGTGGGCATGGTGTGGTAAGTGCTTCAATACAGCAAAATTCGGTTCAAGTTCCAAGTAACACCGCCAACAAAACAGTTTTATTTGCGTGTTTAGGGTATTGCTGGATGCCTGACATTTCCAGTTCATTACATGCCATAGCCCTGTACGGGTAATTCTGTTGTAGTTTTCGAAAACAGGTGTGGGCAGACTTGCGTTTTGCCTGCACTAATACGGCTTGCCACTTTGCAAATATCGTAAGCGCAAAAATTGAACGTAAAAAGCGCGATATGAATGGCTTGGATATTCTACTAATGGTTGCAGGCTAAGTGGGCTCTTCTTGAGTTAAACAGTTTAAGGTGGGCTTGGCAAAGTTTAGGTTGACGTTAAACATTGTCACTCTGCTCTGGAAAAAAGCTAAGGCCTGTTAAATTTTCGCCCGTTTCCTCGTTCTAGGTGACTCGCTTTACTATTATGTTCAGGCTTGAGGCTCATTGGCTATTCATCATCGTGACCAATAGCGCTGCCGCAAAAAGAAACGGCTTGCTGATTCGCACAATGTTCCATGGCGCTCTAGGGCCATTCCAATACATCAAATAGTGCGTTGCATACAGGACATAACTTTTTGTGCTTGTTCGTCATTTACGCAATCTGCCAAAGTCATAATGGCTTTGGTCTCCAAGGTGTGATGTTAAGCCGCATGCGCCTTAAAGCAAGACTCAAAATAACGATAGGGGTTTGAATTGCGCTTCGGGCATATGTTTGTTTTAAAAAACTTGATTAAATCCTGCTCGCTCTGCTTCGCCTGTGGGCGAGTTGCTCAATATCTTGACTGTTGCCTCAAATATAAGCGGTTTTGCAGGGTCAGCAACCAAAACTTGGGTCAACCGGGTGCGATTAAACATTCATTCAATACGCCAAGGGAACACTTACTCTATGGAGATATTGTTGAAATTTTTTATGCCTACGGACAGGGCTTAAATAGCGCTCTTCCTTTTATCTCTACTTGACCCGCCTTTCCTTTGCCACCTTGACTGAAATACGCCGCGGACAGCGCGGAAGCCTGTGGGCTTCATTCCAACCAAAAAAACGCTTCTATTGCGGGTGATAATTTCGCGAGGCAGGGTAGGCATGACACAAGGCCAGCATAAATAAACCAGTTCTAAAAAACTGGCTTTGCTGTTAAATTTTGCGGCAACTTGAACGTACTGCCTGGAACTTTATTAATATTCTTTATTTCCACTGTATTTTTGGACCAAAAGAGCCTTCTGTTGGCTTAAAACCCCTCAAAAATTTTACTGGCCAAAAGAGTATTCGCTGACTCCAAATCCCCACCGTGGTTGGCATAGTGTTATTTCGTTTAAGGTGTAAAATTTACTCGCCAACTGTAAAGCCAAATAAAAGTAGCTTTAATTTCAAAGGCCAATAAGGGACAATATCTTAGTTTTAAAAAAAATAGGGACTCCGCCAACTTGAGCCACTTTTTTGTTGCTTTACTATTTAGCTCTTGCGGCAGCGCTTGCTGCGTAATCAAACTGGCTCTGTGCTTGGCGGGGGGTTTTTTTATCAAAAACCAACACGGGTTTGTAAGGCTTGAGTTGGTCGTTTGAGTGCAAAAAAGTTCTAACCTTAAAAAGCCATTTTTTTTTGGTTTTGGCGGGTTAATTAGCCCCTCCGTTTAAGTTGTGCTCGCGCAGTTGCTGCCAGCTCGTTCTAACTCCGAGTCTCTCTCC
>Ga0163217_1031208_pt1 | contig 10481 bp, 9 predicted proteins | sample SynspAceP_FD_185933 | JGI IMG/M metagenome (GOLD analysis project Ga0163217, IMG submission 185933) | Saline lake microbial communities from Ace Lake in Antarctica - Synechococcus sp. Ace-P (PacBio error correction) | ecosystem: Environmental > Aquatic > Non-marine Saline and Alkaline > Saline ... | reverse complement strand
GGACAAACATGATTACGTTCGAATTTTCTGGAGATGAAGACAATCGAGTATTCTGCCAAAAACATGATGTCTGGAGTTATTCTATCTCCAACTTCCATTGTATTGTTTCCATGTGTAACACCACCAATCGTTCGCTGAGATACACCTCCAACGAGACCTCGAAGGAGGAAACATATTTCTATCCGCCCCAATACATTTTCGGCACTGACGGTGCTTCTATTCCTCATCCTCAGCATATTTCAAAGGTTGGGCGTTAAAACTTCTAGGTATCACTCAGGTCCAATCGGATGTACGACCGCAGCCTTAATGGCAAAATACTGTGCTAAAGCCTGCTCATAAAAATCCACAAGCCCGTTGTTGCCGAAAAGAGGATCCTAGCAGGTGTTGCGAGATTCATGTATCATAGTTCATTGATTCCTGCATTTTAACTTGTTAATTACACAAATAGCACCTCCATCAGCAAGTGCGTGATGCTTTACTTGCACTCCACATACTCAAAATATCACTTAAACCGGAAATTGATGGCATGAATTCCTTGCGTCTATCAATTAGACAGATAGATTACAATGTCAGCAATTCGCCGTGGCCTGATGTTGGAAAGGAGCGGTGAGGAACCGAATAATTATCACAGAAAGCGAAACTGAGAAACTTTGCTTGCGCTGTAGAAGCGGTGAGGTTTCCTGGGAGGTTCTGCGGCTTCGCCTTGCTTTTTCGATTGACATTCTTGATATAGAGCGCAATCACCGTCCCCAGTGATAATAATGAGTAGAAGTATTCCTGAAAAGTTTAATTTGAGAGATACATGATTGAGTTAAGGTTAATTTTGATAAGATCGAGATATATAAAAATGTCACCAAAACAAAAAGCTGATTGGCCACTATAGTTTTTCGACTGGGCGATCAGCTCCAAAGATTTTTCGCAAGTTAATGTAGGACTAGTTAGGGTTATATCTCTCCCTGAAGGAGCCTGAAACACTAAAAGGGCGGTGCTTGGCAACGCAAAAGTGTTTTTCTCGGCTTCTCCAGGCAAAGAGCAAGTTTCAGTCTGAGTTAATAAACAATTTAAGCGATTCGGATTTTCTTTTTTGCGAATTATGCAACAAGATTGCTCCCAAAGAGTTGTGTTACCACCGTGAAAAGTGGCATGGTTTGCGGCATGGTGAGTTATAATTTCCACTTACCAGCCAAATCTTATTGCGCTCCACTTTACCACTTTTTTCCTGAGAATTTCGGATCATTAAATACTCAAAGGACATGCTGGCCACTCCAGATTGACAGTAAGTTCATCCGAAGGTAGCATACCCACGAGGAGTATGCCGCATGTACTGTGGCTTCCTTGGCTTAATTCGCAGGGAGTGTGGCCCGACTTCATGCTTTTCGCGATTTTCACATGTGAAAGATATTGTGTCGATGTATAGGGTGGCGAGTATATCGATTTGATTGCTCTTTATCATAAATTGCCCATTGGTGAGTCCTGTTAACAAGGATTATAAACACCTGTAGCATCAGTTACGTACCTCACGGCCCAATCTACCCTACGTTGTATATCTCGATTCTCGGCGTGAGATTAGGCGAATCCGGTTTGTCCGACACTGGCTTTGTCAGTTGCTGACGTAAGTTCGCACTATGGCTTATGCCTTTTGAACTGGGATGACAAATCTTTTCAAAATCTGGTGTACGAGAGAGAGACCTTCTCAATTCTGGGATAGGTAGACATTTAAGAGCGTGATCTGTCTACAATTACAGGCCTTTGGCTCTGAAGTGAATTTCCTGGTCTCGATCGAAGAAATTTCAGTTATCTCCATTTTCGCTACGAAAGGAATCGCATGAAATTGCTCACCCTGTGTGTTCGAAATAAGGCAAGTGTTATGTACCGAAACGCCAACGCACTACCCGGCAATAATTTCTGCTTCGTAAACTACTTTGAATTTGTCACCACTTCTTGAAGTGCGCACCAAGAGTCCACAGTGGGGGCACACCAACCATACCAACATCGGCCAAATTGTTATCGCAATTCTTGGATATCTCAGATTGTATAGAATGTTGCTTTTCAATTTGGACCAATTAATCAGAGGGACAGAGATTTGCGTTTCAAGTAATTTGCGCCCCAAGGCCTCTTTGGAATTGTCGCGATATTCTGCTGACGCAGAAGCCTTATTCGGACCTCTCTGTAGATAATCAGATTGACATCCAGATTGAAGGACGACATATTCTGCCTGGGTTTGGCTCGATAGGGAATGAAAAAAGGTTGGCTTTGAAGTAGCATATACATGAAGGAAGACTATAATGGTGGAACCTTCTTCGTGCAAAGCGATTCCGCGCCACATGGCAAAAAAATAGTCGACATTTTTGAACTTATCCAAGCCCGGACAAGCTCAGAGTTCGCGGGATGATGTCTTGATAAAGGGACATTAAAAAGGAGCCAAGTATATGAGCCAAGGTTTTGGCGTTTTTCAGGCTACTGTTCCTTCTATTATAATGCTTAAGGAACCTCGTTAACGTCGTATTTCCGTACAGCGAGATAAAAACCTTTATCATTTTTCTACTTAAATCGCGAAAATAATGAAATGAAGGTAATATCCAAATATCTTAGACACTCAAGCAAAATCAAAATGGTTTCGATTCTTTTTTATCATGTGGGATTTGAGAGAGAAGTTATAATTGAAAAACAAAATAAGGCTAGAGCATAGATAGCTGCTCCTAGAAGTAATTTACCTGTCCTCAGCAGCTACTGTCCGAGACTCCATTTACTTTTCATTAAAGTATTGAATGATACACTTTAATAGAAGTGTGATGATTTGGTTAACAGGGTTCAAATATAACGCGTGAAAAAGAAGTTTTTTAAAGTGCCAAAAGTTTTGTAACATGTAAATTTTCTTAAAGCTATTCTTTATATCGCCAACAATATCAAGCTGCACAATACGAAAACTGAAAACCAAGATGACTTTCATTCCCAGATGATTTTTTAATACAATAAGAAAACTTAAGAGTAAAATGGATCTCAGGAACTATTGTTTATTCTCAAAAAAAGCCCAGAAAAAGAAAATGAAAGTTTAAAAAAAATAAAATGGTTCAATCATTACGTGACGAACAAACTTACAGAATCAAAAAAGCTGTGTCTCATAAGAAGAGTCAAAATTCTAATGAGTAATCTATTGAATAGCTCCGACAAAAAAACATCAACAATAGACCGGAAAGGTGGAAAAAGGCTAATAGAGAGGAAACAGACGTTCTTCATACCTGGTGATGCCGAATTACGCTTAAACCATGTAAAATTCAAGGAAGCTGACGCTGGCCGCCTGCACCCAAGGTGACAGCGGGTAAGGACCATAAAGGAGGACTTGATCTGGTTGATCTTCGCCTCCCGGATTGCATCGGGTATAGGTCTGAACTCAATTTGATTTTTGAGGACAGAAAACGAGACTCGTACAGAGGAGATTTGGTACATGCAAAAGCCGCCTTCTTTGGTCGGGAGTTGTGTGGCAGGCTTCTGGAAAAGTCTAATCGAGCGGTCCGAGCAAAACATGTAAAATAGCGCCAACTGGGTCAGATAGGAAATAAAGGTATTCCAAGTCTTGAAATCTTATGTGTATACCAAAGTTCCAACCTTTCACAGCCGAAAGATTGAGACTGATAGTGGTGAAGAGCGACGGTGAAAACCGCTTATCTCGATCTCGAAGAAAGTGTGGTGCGGTGAGAAATTGCAACTCCGTCACCGTGTGATGCCAAGAGAACTCGAAATACGTCATGGATAGGCAAGATTTATTGAAGTTCGATAACCCCTGTTTTGATTAGATCGACTCCTAAGAAGTGGGCGCGGTGGAATTTCGTCGTTGCCAAGGTCGCCGCCTAATGCCGTGGTGAATTCTATGCGTTTGCCTCTAACTCCGCAAGACCCCTTCAAAGCACGCTGCTATGTTCTGCGCGCTTTTGACCAGTATTATTCCAGATTTGTGGAAATGTTTCCGAGATGAGGACTTGAGAGCTGGATCGTCAGCCCTGAGTTACTCAGGATTGATTGATGAGAAACTGGTTTTGTGAATCAGGAAGATATACTTTCAAACTTTTGAAGGTTGACTAAGCATCTTTTTCGCGAAGTAAAAAAAGTGGAAATGGAAGAAGTGAGGCGGATGACTTCATGCTGATGCATGAAGTTTTATGGGTAACGATAAAGCCTGACCTTCGGCTTTGACATGAAATTTGTTAGAGGCTTAATTCCCTAAGCAAAGGAAAGGGTTTTGGAATTTTGTGAACCGATGCAGAATTTGATAGTCGGGATTTGGTGCCAAGCGCGGAGGAATATACAAAGGAAAGCAATTAGGACGCATGACCTGATTGGGTGCAAAGACCTCAAATCGGGCCCAAAACATGGTATATGCGAAAATACAATTTGTGGATACTGAGTACTCATTTAAATCAGACTTGTTGATTTTGCGTTAAACTCGCTGAGGATCTTCCAAGCTTGGCGTCATACGCACAATATAAGCAACTTCCCAGGGAGCAGGGGAAAATCGCTGCGGCGCACTTTGCTAATTGGCGCTCGATTATTAGCTGGAGAATGACGAAACAACTCCGTGCGAAAAGCAAGCTGTCGGAACTCCGTCTTAAACAAGATGGGTGAGAAGCTAGGATGAGAGCATCGGAATGTATATATTTAAACCACTTTGGGGTGGTTTGATTTTCCTTGTTGACATGGGATGAGAAAGCAAGCATTCCATGCGATGCTACCATCCTTTACCTCGCCTAAAGATAGAACAATCTATCTCTTTGCTAGACCACGGATCCTGGAACCGTTCGGAGGCCAATGCAAGATGTAATCATCTTTGGCTTCAAATTAATACGGCTGTGTGGAAGATCCGGCTACAGGTAGGATCCAACAGAATTATTGTTTTAATCGAGGAGCACGCCAGCAATGAAAGATCAGCGTACGTGGAAGCCTAGACGAGCGCACTCTCAAGTGAATATGGTCGAGCTTGAAAGATAAGGCATTTCATGACGACATAGACAGAGAGAGATACGTCACGAACACCGTTCCGACCAATTTGGGGGACTGATATACATCCCATAAAAAAGATGGTGCCTGAGTTCTTTGGACCTATATGGAAAGCACCTGCCCTCAACCTCGCTGGTCGTTCGGTTGGTAATCTTGCCATTTTCAGGTTTTTCATTTTTATGATATCCGTTCTTTTGTCGCTGAAATTTGGAGGATTTCAGAATCTCACGTCTCGTAGGACATACAGGCCAGATGTGCGCTCTTCTCATAAAACGGCTACGAATAGGCTTCAGGGCCGGAGATGATGATGATTTGCGTGATATCAAACCAGGAGTGTTTACATGGGATACGGTCTAACCAAAGCCGATGGACCCTATGATCACAACTTGGAAGAACTTTGCGATATACGGCGGTTAGATTTAAAAATAAGAAAATAAACGTAGGTATAGTCTCGCAATTGCGCGGCTTGATATCTCACTCTTTGCTCACCAACAAAATAGTTAGATCAGCGGCATTATTAGGCTGTGACTGTCTGTTTGAGGTGTTTTCTGTGTGTGTATGAAGAATAATGAATAAACTCATCTGTGTAGCACCTTGACGTTCACTGTGTACCACTCGACTTTGCGTTTAATTCCTTACCGAGAGGTAGGTCGCTAGAAATCTACACAAAAAATATGATGACTGCTTCTTCGGAAGCGTACCATGACACGAGTACTGATATCACTGACCATTCGGAAGTACTTTGATTCCAGAAATAGAGCATCTGCGGGTTGACTTTGAAGGTTATGATAACCGACTCGTAGCTCCTTTAACAATTTGATCAGTAAGTGTTGGAAGCGTACATTTATAGTCGCGAGGATGGATCCGTGGAGGAAAAATATAGCAATAAAACTGCCGTCTTTATATTACCAATCGGTTTGATGCTTGTACCATGACAAGTAATGCCAAGATGGTCGCCAGCGCTTATCACGCTAGCTTTTCATGCTTCAGCAAATAAACTGAAATGCACATGTTTAGGAGAGAGTTAGGGACCTCCGGTCAACTTCACGCAAAGATTAAGAGAGCTAGCTCTTATATTTTTGGTTTGGTTATCAATAATAAGAAATGTGGATATCAGTGATTCTTTAATCACATTACATTCTTTCTCATTTGTACGTAGATCAAAGATAGCCTGTGCCTCTGCATTCTAGGCGCTTACTAAGGAGTTCTTCATGGAATCGGAATTTCAAGCGCGGAACTCCCCAGCTTCCGGGAAAGTTTGCGTTAAGAGATACTTTGGATTGGAGCTACCTGCTTAAGAAAGCAGCATAATTGGAACGCATAGATAAAGTCTCAGCGGACATTTACAGACGTTGCCCGATTTTAGAGAAGAAATGAAAAGTGCCTTCGCCTCCCTAATTGTACCGAACTCTTTGCCGACTCCCAAAGACCACTGACCCATGACCCACTGATATTACTAGTGTGTATAGGATATATTTTTCCCTCAAATCGCTCTCCTTGCTCGATATTTGCCTGCGAAGCCACTTAGATGCCTGTACCAAGCAGAATGATAAAAACAATTCGCTCAGTAAATCGAACCTGTCAGCTCATCAGTTCCACATAAGCTTTGCATTAATAAGTGTCCTTGCGCTTCACTCCATGACTCAATCCTGCACATCTGACATTCAGAAGTCTGGACTACTCTAGGCGGACGCGAAAATCTTTAGAAATGAATCAGTGTGAAGATAAATTGATAGGAATTATTTGTGAAGTGTAGGCAAAGGCTAACTTTGGCAAAGTAGGTAAAAACAGAGAGGAACAGAAGAATAATGATGTGACAAACACACAGGTATTAACTAGAAGTGAGTCCCGTAAATGCCACTCAGACTTTGGGCTACAATTTTGAAAAAGCAATCGAACTATAGCAAACTTGAAGCTATATAAAAACGACCCGAAACGTAGATCGAAAAATTTCGTCCCAGAGGCAATAAATTATCTCAATCCAAGAAAAGATCATGCATAAGATGGTTTTAGCTAAAGAAGTCTGTTGATGCAGGTTTATGATTTGATAAGAAATAAGCAATTAGTGAAGCTTTTAAAATCAGACAGGCTTGGAGTGTAAAACCTTAAAGTCGAGGTTACCTTCCAAAACGAAGGCGAATCAGCCATGGTAGCGATCAAAAACAGATTAACCAAGCATAGTTCCTCTCTTAGCCAAATGATTTATAAATTTTTGAAATTCTTAAAATACTAATGTGGTTTCCCCCTGCAAAATTAACAATTTAACTAAATAGAATTCTGTTTACCGGGAAGTAACAATCCGTAATTCCAGTTTATTTGGAAAAACAAAATAATATTTTGAAAAACCTATTTTTTGATCCTAAAGTCGAAGAATATAGTATTTCCATAGATTCTCAACAATTTTTCAGGCTTATTAGTCTCTAAATTCAATGTTACCAAATTCGTTAAACAAAACAGTTTAATATTGAGGTGTAAAATTTAAACGATAATCTACTCCAAATCAGAAAAGTTCAGGGTTTTACCTTTGTAGGAGATTTAACTTTAAAAACACAACGTTAAGTAAATTCTAAAACGTTATAAAAATTATGAGGCAAAATCTTACTAACAGAGTAGTATTTCTTGTTGTCGTTCTTCTAGGCCTTCGCTTTGGGGGAATTAGAGCACAAGTAACAAACCAGCTCGATTCAAGGGCAGGTTTTGGGATGCCGAGGGAAGAGGTTCTTCCGGAGCCAGAATTATTGTTGCAAAACTCACGAGCCATCAGGAACAAGATATGGGCTGTGACTGTTTCCAACTTAGATGAACGATTCAACATGCAAAGATGCGAAAATGGTGGTCCATACACAATTACAAATCAGCTTTATTGGCTTTCACAAAATCAACCTATTCAGGATTGTCCTAAGTTTAGGGACTCACGTAATTTGTGAATAGCCATATTGGAATGACGATAGCACAGAGCTAGGAGACAGTAATCGTACAGCAGCAGCAAGTCTTTCTGAGTTCGACGCTAACCGAACAGGTACCCTACAGAGTGTATCTACCAAGCAATTGATGGGAGTTTACCACAAATCAATAGATCGTAACAGAATTCACCAGATGTGACCCCTCAGGACTAAATGGAACTTCGTTTGCACGGTTAGAGATCAAGATCCAACAACCTTCAGGTTGATGGGTGCAAACTTTATACAATGCTTCGGCATAAAGTGGAAACCACTTCCAGGGTGGAAATGCGCAACCAATTTCTTTGGATGCCAATCGACAAATCTCTAGTCTAAACATTCGCCAACCCATTCCTGATGGTTACTCAAGTGGTTTCACAGGTGCTGTATCAATGCAGTGACTCGAAGTAGCGTACTAATACTTTACTCGCCGACTGCATCTTATTATATTTACCAAAAATCAAATCTACAGGTAGAAAAATTGGGTGACAATAAAACTGAGTCTGTTGAAGCTGCTACTGAAATCTTCGGTTTCAGGTTGGTGGTCCAAATCATCAAGAACAAATTATCTTTTTTCGTAAATTGCAGAAAGAAAACAGAAAACAGGGGCAAATGCCTTCCGGAACAAATTCTCTGGGAGGACCATCTGAAAATGGTGTAGCTGATGCTTAATAACATCTCAAGAGTAAGAAGAAGTTGAAAATGGATGCCAGTTGAGAAACCACCTGGAGATACATGTGTGGGCGCTATTTGAGCCGGGACAGTATACGAAGCGCTTAGTTGCCAAACGAAGCTTGCTCAAGATAAACACCAAGTTTCTTGCAGAGGAATCGACTGGAACATCAACGATAAGAATAAGCTATGCTATACAGATTAACAACACCGCAAAGTAGCTAGGTATTTCAAAATCATTAACACACAAATGGATCATCTGGAACCAAGACCAAGAAACCCTCCCAAGTGATGTGGCTAAACCGCCTGTCTCTACAAACATCGCAATGGTTGCATTGTGAGCAACATGCAGGTTATGGATATGAAAATTCGAGGTTAGATCCTTACTGACGGTGAACTTAATTCAGCTTCAATTCCAGTGCGAAAAATTTTCGAACCAATTCTTCGTTCTCTGATTCTAAAAATTCAGGTTACCGAAAGAAACAACTCCAAGCAAGCCAATTACTATTACCATTCCTGGAGTCTATTTGGCACGTGTGCGTAGAGGCCATGCACGGAGTATTAGAAACTCTACTCGGAAACAGATATAGTTCTTCTAGATTCAACAGACTGACGTGATCAATGGATTACTTTTCTTTTATCACACAACTTGACGTAGTAAGAAGGAAAGCACACGATCACAGCAGGTGTAGCTTATAGAATATACAGGAAATTTGGGGGGGGAAATTAGGCTACTTAAGAATGGAACTTCTTACTTAACAGATATGCTTCTGTAGAAGATTTCTTGGACTACTGGGAACTCCAAATGATAGTAGCGCTCAACTCAATGTGGATTGACTTATCCTTACGGAAGACAAAGAGACTTACCTCTAGGAGTTAAACTTCTGCAGACTTGCCCTCTCTTTATTGCTCAGGATACAGTACAGTGTTAAACAATCGTAACTTTCTTTGGACTTTCGGTGGTGAGATTCGAAGTTGCCGGTTTACTTGAATGAATCTTACTGCAAGAACCCTTTCAATATCAACAACTTGCGCCGTTTATTAAAATCCTGAAGGTGATTGTAGTTAATTATGACTCAGCGATAGAGAGCCTAATTCAAAGACTAATGGTTGTCTCCTAGGAATTAGGGATTCAATTTATGATTTCAAGGAGGGGATAAGAAAGCTTTACTCCTTAAGAGGTGGTACAGGATTGTCTCACCGGTCGAGTACTTTGTATGGTTGACAAATATGCCAAACTGGTTGCTGGTGTTCTTCAGAATAACACGGTTGAGCCAGGAAAGTATATAATGAAGGTTGAAGGATAGGAATTGGGACAATGTAAACTTCCAACCTGAGCGGTTATTTATTATGTGGAGAATCCTCCTTGAGTGCTGAGGAAACTGTTTTCATCTCAAATCCAAAAGGCTTGGTGGCGCCGAAACCATTGCGTCTGTAAGATAGAAGGATTTCAGGAATTTGCCTTCAGTATGGAGAAAAACAACCTTAGGTGGCTGATTACCAATTAGGAAAACTCTCCTTTCGTCCTTTACCTCCAGACTATTGTATACAAGAGATATTCAAATGCTGTTTATCAGTTTGGTGCAAAACAGAGGCAGTATCTCCCACCAAAATGGAATTATGCAGTGATAACGAGAGAAAGTGAGGAAGTGGTTTCTTCCAGGTACTTCCGTTTGCTGGCAACCCAGCTTTGGCGGTATGCAAATAATGCGGACTATCTTTGACGAACACAAAAACCTGAAAGGGTTAATGCCTTCAGTGCGACTGTGTGGCTGTATATGGTTGCCAGATTATTAAAGGGTTTTCTGCAGAGAAGTTCTTTATTTACACGTTACTCTGAAGCGAAAGAAAGAAATCAGTTGCAACTCTGGGGATCTA
>Ga0163217_1015378_pt1 | contig 10481 bp, 3 predicted proteins | sample SynspAceP_FD_185933 | JGI IMG/M metagenome (GOLD analysis project Ga0163217, IMG submission 185933) | Saline lake microbial communities from Ace Lake in Antarctica - Synechococcus sp. Ace-P (PacBio error correction) | ecosystem: Environmental > Aquatic > Non-marine Saline and Alkaline > Saline ... | reverse complement strand
AGTGCGAGTGGAAAATAAGATCAACACCATACGGTCGTGCACAGTAAACTAAAGCATACCTAAAAGGACGCTTCCGACCCTGCCTAGCTGGGCCTATGATCAGTTAGAGGGCTTAGGTGACGTTAGAATCTGTCGGACTACGCTTCCCTATTTGTGCGAAATTGCGCTTATAATGCTTCATTGGGGGTTAAAGTCCGGTTCATGCAGGCACATTTCGCTTTCATGTCACCCAGCCAGTTGCTAGTGGCGTGCGCGCGTTTTCGATGACCACAATCTACTAATTCGAAGCGGTTCCATCAACGTTTTCTAACAAATCTTCTACGGCCTGAAAACTCGAGCAACATTTTGAGCTCTGTGTTCGGGTTAGTGCTATTTATCCAAGGGTAATTTCTACTTAACGGTAGCTCTCTCATAATACAAGAGTTATCATTTATAAGATGGCCATTTTTCTTGCATAACGGGTGTTTTGCTCTCATGCCATAAATATGCCCGCCATTTGAGAAGGCCGCATCAAAATCATTATTTACGATTGACAAAAAGTCGTATTCGTGGTAGTGAGACATTTCATTTACGGGTTTCGCCATGCGGCGCTGAATGGACATCGTTCGTGTCGGTTGCTCGACTTCTAGTCGTTCTGTTAAGGCTTGGTAATGACGGCGGTAAGATTGTAATATCCGATGGCCTCAGGTTTAAAATTGACGGATGGCGTGCGCCTTGCCAGTCTTATTTCTAAAAAGACATCCTAATCTTGTATCTAAACATGCCAAAAATAGATTTCTTTCGACGTGGCCGTAATAATATCAAAGACCTGACGGCGTGCTCGAAAAAGGCAGTCTTCGCAATCATATCTAGGAAGGATTCATCGTCGATAAATGAGTATTCCGACCATGCTCTTCGCCGGTTCTTGGCGCACGCGTGTAATGAGAAATCTAAATGCGCACCTTATCGTTCTTGGTCAGTAGCGCTTGTACAAGTCGATTAACCTGCTCCAGGAAGGAGCTGATAAGATGAATAAATTGCCTTTATGTTGTCCTTGAGTCTTTTTAATCCGCCTGCAGTGTCTTTTCAGACGTCACTAATCACAAAACAATCATCTGAATATTTGTGTCGAGTATCGGTAACATTCTCGAAAAAATAGTAAAAATTGGTATTCTTAACAGTGGAAACTTGATGTGTAAACGAACAAACTTACGCGCTAAACCTGCAAAGGTTGATAATTGAAGGCAATTAATAATATTTCGTTACAAAATTTGTTATTGCCCTATGAGGCAGTTTTTATATAAAGCGCTAAGCTTCAAAGAACTATTTAAAAGATAAAACACGAAAGACAAGGATGGAAAAATGCAATGGATTTATCCTCTGATACCAAGCAATACCAATCAACGTCAATTCCAAGAAATACTAGTAAAAGTCTTATCGTAGAGGGATGATCCTGATATCAAGCGCGTTAATGAACGTTTAAGTGCGCTTAATTATGATATAAGCAGGTAGGTTTCTTACCGTCGTCCGCAGCGAAGGCGGGACGTATTGCGGCGAACCCAGACATCTCGGTAATCTTTCTTGATGTGGTGATGGAAAACGGATTAAAGCTGGCTTACGCCTTAAATTCGTACTATTCGTGACGTCATTGGAAATGACCTAGTGCGCATTGTTTTTTGACAGGGCAGCCAGGTATGGGCGCCAGTGGATGATCCATACGGACCAATATGATATGCGATTATGGTGTAATCGGACCTTACCCAAGCGGCCATTGCAAACGATAGTGTTGAGTAACCTACGCAGCCATGGGAGCACCTTTCGGACATGAAGAAGCTCGTCACGGATTGCAGTTTGTTACTGCAGCGGTCCAACGCATTTGCCTCAAAGAGTGATATTTTGATATACGGCATTCTATTTTGGATGAAATTAGTTCTGCTATGAAAATGAATCAAAGCGGGATAGTGGCTTTTTTCACCCTGAAGAGGAGCCGCTAGAAAAAGCGTTTATTGTGCTGCCAGTGGCAATTTGCATCTCATATACATGCGATAATTTTATCCGTAATTCAAGAAAAACTGTTTTAAAAGAAGCGATTGAACAAAGCGAATACAAAGAAGAGTATTGTTTTTTGGATGCTTTCTCTGTGTTGTATTTTCGAACCAAAGAATTAGACGGGTCGAGATATATGATCGTGGTGAAAGTTGCGACCGTAGCTCGCCACAAATGAATTAACTTACTTCAAGTTTTTTGTGAAATATTAGTGCCGTTTTCGTAATGTCGCACTACACAGTAAATAAACTGAGTGGCTTATATGGACCCCGCTTTAGGCATTCACAAATAAAAACGGTTGGTAAGAAAATACGTGACATGTTCTTTGAACGGAAAGCCACTTATTAATGTTATATGTCGAAATTTGGCCTATATCGAATCGTTCTAGGGTCTAAGTATTGCGACCAGCTACGTTGTCTTTGATGATCCTAAGTCATTTCGTTTGTAAATCGGTTTGATATTGCTTACTAGAGCGAGACACTTTAGTGCTGATGTGTTACGCAGATACTGGCGAATCGTCACTCGAATCTATTATTCATACCGCATTGAAGTAGAGAGCTCCACGCACTCTCTTTCGACTTGACCATTAGTATTGTGAAGTTTTCAGACTTTCCTTACCTATAAAGCCGGAGCAATTAGTCAGTTCGGAAAAGTACGTTAGAAAGAGCCAAATATGAGGGCGTTTCTTATTGCCTTTTCTGAAACACTCGCCACCGCCATGTTGGCCGCATGAATTATTAAAAAGATTTCGCGAAGCGATCTTAAATAACGGACATCATTGCCCTATTCAGGCTTTTTAAAAAAAAGGTAAGTTTGGTTTTTTAAAAAAAAAAAAAGACAACACACTGATTTGGGTTGAAGCACTGGCGGTGGACTCCATAAAAACGGCAGGTCATATTCCACCAATCAATTCATCGTTCGCTGAGAACAGTGGCCCTTATTGATAAATTGGGAATCACAAATGCTACAGCAGTCTTGTAAAGCCCATTAATACGCTTAAAAGCCATGGGTATTCATGTGCCTATTTCTGTCAATTCGCTGGTAAGAAATCAATCCGTCCCAATTACTTCGATCAATTAAAGGCCTTGCTTGAAGAAGGAAGATGTTCCCTAATGAAATGATAAGAACTGGAGATTTACCGAGTCTCAATTCATAAAAGAGAAAAGCACCATTTAACACACTTATCTGTTTTTTAAAAACGTTAGCGTGCGGGGTCCAATATTGATGGACTTTGGTCGGGTATTCTTCCCTGCCTACTTATCTACCTTGTCGGTTTCAACGATTAAAGAATTGACCATATTTTGTGTGGAGAATGGGATCTGAAAAAAGATTGGCAAATCTTGGAAAAATGATCATAGAGCTGGGGAAATTCTTCTAGGGTTTTTTGGGGAAAAATTTGGGTTATTGCTGAAGGGAATTGAGAACAGAGCAGCCAAAAAGAGCACCTTCTTGCTTTGGGCTGTGGCGATGGCAAGGCTATTTATTTGCCAAGCCGATGTCATTAGAAAGATACGATAAACTGGATTCAATCAGGCCTGTACCCTATGACTTTTGGTGGATGTTCTACGGGAAAAAAACCATTATTGCTGGTGTGTCTATCCGGTTATTATGATTTTTTTATTGTTGCTTTAGGCCTGGGGAGGGTATCGATTATTGTTAGAACAAAAAACCAGTCAGTGGCGTGGAATGAATCGGGAAGTTTGTCCCGTGCGCGAATGTTTTTAGTTCGGTGAAATGGGCACATCAAGCGTTACCTTCGTGTGGAGAAACAGCGTAAATGCGCGATTGACTTCGAAAGATCACACCGCTTCTCGGCTGATGGGAGGATCTGGTGTCGATGAGTTATCAAATTTCGCTTCAAACGTTCTAGTTTGATCTCACAAGGCGCTGGATCAATGCGAATGGCCGAGAGCGGATTAGAATCAAACTCTCAAAGCAGGCGTAATTACTCGTGTTTGAAAACTCTTCAACTACAGAATAAATCCGATCGAAATTATATTAAAAATGCCCCCCGCGGTACAGGAAAAGTGATTGTATATCTCATCTCTGATTTGAATATAGAGAATAAAGAAATAGTTCGTCCTTTCAGCCAACGCGTGCGTGGGTCGTAAAAAATCACCGGTGATCAGGTCAGGTTTTTGGTGGTTAATTACGACGTTGAGAGTAGTTGTTTGAACTTGATCGCACATTTAGTTACTGAGAGTGTCTTAGAAATAGTGGATACAATGGTCAGTGGTTATTAGCAGCAGACAGCAGCCTTGAATGGGGGCGTACTTCACTCTAATGACTCTCGGCTAATATAAAAACGCACTTGCCTATTATTTGGCAATCAATGAATTGCGACTGGATGATTAGAAAGGGTTTGAATAATGGCCGCTTAGGAGCTTTCTAAAACAGAACATTGATGATGATGTAATAGGCATCAAAGCGAACAGGTTTCCTCTTTGTATTTTGTTGCTCGCTCTCATTCTGAGGCGTTTATTCCATGTGGCGGGGGAGATATAACTTCCTCACATTATGGGGGTGCAGGGTTTAAGCTTTTATCGCTATGCTTGGCTTGTTGGCGAAAAATTACCGCACAAAGTTGAGACCTATTCGATTTATTAACTTGCCTCCAAAGAGAAAAGGCCAAGACGGAAACCATGCTAATCGAAAGCTCAATCTAACAAATAAAACGGTTGGTAGGATCTACAGGATGAGCTGGTAGAGACCCAGTAAGCTGTCTTCATGGGGTTAATGGTCGCAGGTTAGCCCATAAATGCATACGCCGCTGGAGGCGTCAGGAAATGGCGAGTCGTCTTGTAAGGTTCTGGCTAGACAAAGAAATCGGCCGATCACCTTCTGATGTCTAATAAAATGAGATGATTCTCTTCTTTATGCGGACAAAACCTCACTCGAGCGCTCGAGTATTGTTTTAGTTTTAAGCGAATTGTTTCGGATAAACCGGACGCAAAGGATGCACAACTTTTCTTTTCATAATGTGTTAAACGATATTGTAGTTAACCTATAAATCCACCTTAAAAAAACCGTGTAGGGATTAGCCTTGTAATCGAATGTCCGGATGACATTGAAATGATAGGGTATCCTGCGCGATGTCTCAGATTATACAAAATCTTTTTGATAATGCCTTTGAATATTGCTTTTCCAGCGGTCAGCAAAGGGCCAGCCAGATTATCGATTACGGCTCAAAAGAAAAGAGAGTTTAATATTCTCTTTGGGAAGACAGGGCAATGGAATATCGCCAGATGTTTTTAAGACAGTGTTTTTTGAACCATTCATCACCAACTGGCCGTCAAAATAAACCACACAGGTTTTAGGGTTGACACCTAAGTGAACCAATGGGTTCTATCAACTGATTGAAAGACGCATTGACCTCACTTCTGAGGTGGGGGTGGTGACTAATTTGTCTCCACCATTCCTTGAAAGCTGAGCCTTGAAGGACGTTCGCAACCTAATTGTTTTAGAAGTCGGGTTCGTATTTTTTAGTGTTGAGGTTGTGTTGTCTCGACGCGTATGGGTGTTCTCATATTCTCTTTACGAACCGCACCGTGACGACGCCCAAACATTTAAAAACGTTAGGGTTTTTGGCTTAGGGCTGGGCCATCCAGCCTAACATTATCCAGTAATACAAATCATCAAAATGACGTACAAAAGGCGCTTGCCAAGACCCTGCCAATCATAAAGGCACCAAGTTCAATACTGGCCGACAGGCCGCAAGGTATAGCAATGAGCTGCGCCATACCGGATAAGGCCGCCGCTTGCTTTGGGCTGTTTGTTCTTAACCACGAAAGAAACAATCCTAAGATAAAAGCCCATGCTGGTACCGAAAGCCGAAACAAACGGACCAATAGACCAGACCGTTGGGTAGAAACAAAAAAAACCAAAAACACTCAAAGCAATTAAGCTCGTCGCAGATAAAACAGAGCCGTCTATGGCTTCCTAAACGACTGAGAAAAGCGCTAAATCAACGAGGCAACGCCCCCGCGAGTTGCAATTACCCCTGATACAGTCCACGTTGAATCTTGTAGGCCATTGTTTATTAAAATAGGAACGCACCCAAGCCACCACGATGTGTTAATCAGCGAATTGAACGGCGGAGAAACCCCAAGCCCACTGCCAAGCCGTGACAGAGCGCCAAACCTTTTGGAGTGATCTCGACTGTGCCTGTTTGTGGTATTTGATTGTGAGTGATTTTAAAACAAAACCCACGCGATCAAAGGCAAGAGAATCAGGCGCCATTTGGCAAATTTAGCGCCAAATGACCAGCCCACTCATAACTGATGATGGCCATCGGCAGTACGATGGGGTTTTGCTCTGCGATGGCTTAATGGTACGGGCGAAAACTCGACATTCAAAAAAACCGCCGATTGCTCATCATTAATACTAAAATCGCCGTAAAGCTGAAACAATTGGTTGAATTCGGGAACTCACGCTTAAAAACTGGGCAGTTAACCATTACCAATGGCAATCCCGGCACAATAAACACGGCGCCCAAAACAAGGTGCTTATTGAGCAAGAACGAATAAATCATGCCAATGGCAATTAGGCCGACACCCGAGGGAAGAAGGCGTTCAATCTGAAAATACCGTGTGCAGCCAAGAAGTGACAGAGCGAAACAGATGCAGAATGTAATAGATGGTAAGCTGGTCATCAACCCAATTGAGTATTGCTGAGTTGTAAAATCTTGGCAATCCGATCCATAATGGCGGGAGAGGTCCTGTCACCGGCCTCGCAAAATTAACGGCCACTAAAAAAATAAATAATAAAAATAGCAGCATCGTGTTGCGCTAAGCGCTGTAAACGTTTCATCTCTGTTCCCATCAAGTATTGGGTAAATACAACCGTAACGTTGTGTTGGTTGGGTGCCGGTTATTATAGGTGTTAGTCTCTAACTTAATTAAGACACTTGGACAAAAAAAATTGCTTAAATACAGACAAGGAATCATCGGCGTCTTGTAACAGATCTAATTTGCAGGACGAGTACCTCAGCGGTCTTGGTTATTACGCTCAAAAGCGCTCCGCATTATTGAAGAAAACTCCGTGGCACCGTCATCAAAAGGCCAAGTTGTCATGCCATTGACGGGGGGTTGTGACCACTTTATGACGATAAAATTGTGGCTGTGTCCACCACGTGTGCGCGGTTTGGATTCTAGCATGTGATACATCGAAATCAGATTTCCACCCTGTGCGGATGTTTGGTATTGCTGTTTTGTGGATTCACCGATCTTTCTATGCCTTGATAAGCCTGTACCCTACGGCACGTCGTTATTAGAGAACTGACCACGTCAGTGGCCACCAAGAACCAAGACTACGGAAGCAGGCTCTGCGACGGATAGACTGCGTCACGGTTTTACTCCGATCCAATTGGTGAACAGAGCGCGAAGCGTTTGATTTTCCTATTCCTGATGAGCCAATACTTAATCGTCGTGCTTTAGCCTTGCTGGCACCCAGTGAAAAAAAGCGCACGTTGGGGCAAATGGCTAACGATGTTCCATGAGCGAACGAACGTTTGGCGCGGAGATTAAAACGCCATGTTCCAAACTCACTTTGGGCCAATGGCGCAGCAGCGTCACCATATCGTCTCGCGTACAGAAGCTCGCCGTTAAACACCAGTGAAACCATAGTAGAAGAGCTTGTTATGAATCTGTCAGCGCGCTTTATACCTTTTTTAAAAAGGCCGTTGGGAAAATCACCAAGGCCAATATCGAGCGAACGAGGGGAATTAGTGTGCAATTTCATTAAACTGAGTTGCGTGCAGTGCTCTAGTAATTATGCTGTTTGGGCATTGTGAACGCGGATAAATTAGATTATTACTGAGTCTTTGATTCAGCGGTTTAGGAGTAAGGCGAGTATGTCGATCCATGTATTTGACAGCACCTGTTATATCTGTGGACTTGGAAATTCTTTCAACAATGAAAACGGAAACATATTGATAAGTTATCCCTTAACCCCAAATAACCGTATTTCTCCCTGACGCTTCGCTTCGTTAACCATGGCTTTTATCCGCCCTTTGAAACACGCTTTAAAAAGGCTCATCGGCGCTCTTGTTGCAAAACGCCTCCTAAAACGTTAAGCTTTCACGGGGCAAAAGTTTGCTTGCGATATTTTAGTCGCAACGCGTCCAAGTATGTTGAAACCATATCTGGTTGGTGTTGGGAAATTAAGTATGACAAATTTCCTCACCCCCCCCAACGACAAATGATGTTTTTCATCCATCATTATTCGATAACTCTGAGCGGTACGGCACAAAATATTCGTCGGCCAACATCGTGTCCAAATTGGTCGTTATATTTTTGAAATGGGTCATGTCTGCACAATCAGAGTGTGGCGAAAGGCAGCTTGGTTGTCGCGCTAAAAATATATCGTTTTCAATCAAGGCGTTAAACGCACGACGCGTATGTACAGTTGAGTGAGAGGGCTATTGAGGCAATGTTTCCAGCGCATGTTTTTGCTTTTCAAGAATCACATTTTTTGCGTGGATTTCTTGTGTTCGACGACCGACGACTCTTCTAAATAACGCGTTATGAGAGTGATTTTTTTGAAGGCATCATCAAACGCTTTGGACAAACTGGCCAATCTTCATCGTCGGATTGAATGACGTTAAGTGGTGGTGTTATTATTTACGATTGCTTTGACGTCTTTAGAAAGCTGGATCATGGATGGAATTAGTTTTTCGAAACCTATGGATTAACAATAGAAAAATTATCATTAACACAAATGCTGTAATGATAACATTGTATAATATTTCGTAAATCTCATGAAAAAAATTTTCAGATTCGAGTGGGACAAAAAGATTCCAACGGGCCCAAGTTGCTTATTTTGGCGAAGGTGACCACTTGGATTCGTTGATTCTGTGTCTAATAATGGCCATAACCATGGTCTTCTAACTGTGTTTTTCGGACGATGTCCGCCAAAAAACCTGGGAAAGTATCCGCTGTTGGTGGTGACCAGTGGTGCACCTTCATTAAAAACTTTCATCTGGGTGAGAGGACCAATCATGCCATTTGCATCAGCTAAACCAAGCGTAAGGCTGCCTTTGTTAACTTCATAAAGACAGTTTCTTATTAATCGTAACTGAGAGGAACCGCAACGCAATGTGCCCATCCATTCTTTTCAAAGGTGTTTAAAATAGGAAACCGCAACGATTAAAACAGGGCATTGTTTCGAATCGGACTTAAGAGCGCTACTTGACTGTTGAAGTCTTTCCAGCCAGTCATTGCCTTTTTTAAACGCGGGGTGAGTGACTTTATTAGTGTTTCCCTTTTGCGTCGTCAGATATTAGGGTTTTATATCCATATAAATAGATGACGGAAGTTCGGCCATCACCTACTCGAGTAGGTTTCTTTAATTGAATTCCGGATGCTGTCTTTATTCCTTAGTTGGCTTATTTCAGGATTGTAGCCTCACCATTTGGCAACATGTGATTATTAGCGACTGAATTCGTTGCCTAGTGACTTCGGCGTGCATTCTGGATATTTCGATGGATTTGCTAATTCCAAATCCAGTACGCGTTATGCCGCTCAGTGAGAAAAGTGGTCAATAACAGGGTGATGTTGAACGCGATCATAACAAAGATATGTCGTTGCATAATCTTGGTTCTTTATTGTCTTTAACATATTACGTCTCAAAAATGTAGAGCTAATGCCCATGGCTTTAATCATTCTTTACTGGGTGGTTCTATGGTCAATACACAAGGCTCAATACATGAGAGAATAGCGCAGTGAACGTTAGAGCGAAAATCGACTGAGATTGATTCCGGCCATTATTTTTTTGGCTTTATAAAGGGCTTTGTCGGCTCGGTTAATGCGGCTTAAGATCTGGCGTCTCTGTGTCCACCTCGGCAATGCCTTATACTGACAGTTTAAAGCTGACGGATTGCTTGTTGGTCAATGGGAATCACAACGTTCAAAGCTCTGGCGGATACGCTCAGCCAAAAGTATAGGCCTCGTTGAGGTAGTAATTCGGCATTAAATGACAAATTCTTTCCCGCCATAACGTGCAAAAAGATCTGCGGCGACGGCCACTTGAAGCTCTAGTGCATCGGCAACGCGTATGATGACTTGTCGCCTTAACCCGTGTCCGTAGGTATCATTTAAAAATTTTTTTGAAAAAAATCAATATCAAGGCACGCCTACTGTGATCGCTTCTTTGGCGCGTTTTGTTTTTTTCCAGAATGGCATTCGCTCGTTGCTAAAAATAGCGGACGGTTAAACAGCGTGTTAGCGAGTTCTGTGGAAGCCAATAATTTGAGCTCGACTGCCGCTAATTTTTAAGTTTTCTAGACCAAACGAAATTACGATAGGCAATAAACTGAGCGATAACACAGCGCCTCAACCCATGATGCCATGCCAACGCCGTGACTGTTAATGTAGTTGAACTCGATTAATGCCTTTGGTAAAACAGTAGGACAATGTCCTATGATCAGTGACTACATGAATACGCCGTGGCGCCACCAC
>Ga0163217_1078531_pt1 | contig 10482 bp, 13 predicted proteins | sample SynspAceP_FD_185933 | JGI IMG/M metagenome (GOLD analysis project Ga0163217, IMG submission 185933) | Saline lake microbial communities from Ace Lake in Antarctica - Synechococcus sp. Ace-P (PacBio error correction) | ecosystem: Environmental > Aquatic > Non-marine Saline and Alkaline > Saline ... | reverse complement strand
GGCCGCAGCAACCGGAGCCGCTCGCTGATACGTCGTCCAGCGTCACCGTTCCAGGTGTTTTCACCCCAGCAACGCGAGTAGCTTCGCTTATGCCGCAGGTAACTTCGTCGGCAAGAGCGATCCGTGGCGAGCGACTTAAACAGCCCGTGTTTCGATGTTCGGTCTGCATTTCGCCTCATGACAGCTGCGTTCGGCTTTTTGCGGACATATCAGCGGATTATCCGAGGCTAAAGCAACATCAGTATCGGAATCGAAATCTTAACCCAGCCCCGCAGCCTCTTTCCTTTGAGGCGATCCCATCGCTGGCTCCCGCTCAGCAATTCACTTGCCCAAGGCGAAGAAAAACGCTCGGACTGGTTGGCAGACACGGAAAGCGAATCGCTAACTCCGTTCGGTGTCTTCCTCCCAGGCTTGGCGGATTTGATCGCAATCGCCTACCTGGGTTGTCCGTTCGTTCGGGACACGGCACTCTCCAGCGTTGATCGAGCGAGTTGCAATGGGAATGACGTGACTTATCTCGCAGAGACAAGAGCATCTTGCCGCAAGACGCTTGCGTTGCTGACGACAACGACGCTAATCAAAACGCTGGCTAAAATGAAACCAGCCCAAGCATACCTTGGCTTTACCGGAAGGATCCACTATGAGCGACCAACCTACCAGCACCGGCTCCCGACGTTCCGGTGAGTTCATTTCTTTACAAACCGGAAGATGGGGCGAAACGCGGATCGGACGTCGCATGGAAACAGGGAGACCGTTTTGCTGACGCAACGCGAACATTGGCGTGAGCTGTTTCAGACAACTGTACCGAACCATAAAACAGCATCTTCCTACGATTTTGTAGGAAGGTGAAACTCGATCGAGCGGCAAACTAGTTAAGCGTTACTTAATTAGTTCAAACGAAAGGAAATCGCGAAGTTTCTCGCACCGTTGACCACTACAACTCGACGTCATCATCTCCGTCGGTCTACCGAGTTCGTCGCATCGGGGCACCCACAGTTTCTATCTGGGCGACCCAGCGACTGCGCGAAATACCTGGTGAAGGGGTTCGCGAGGACGGACGCGGCTGAAACAAAGCCCGGTGGCGGCAACTACTGCGAAGAACTGCTCCTCGCATTCCGCGACATCCCGGAGCGCAGCGAACGAGTCTCTGCGAAAAAGTCTCGATATCTACGCCACCAGCATCGACTACGACCCGTCGGTTGGAAGCCTCGCAGTTCTTCTTCAAAGACCGTGCAAAACAAAATGCACTGGGCGCCACGGGCAGACCGCCGCGAAGTCGTCCACGCCCGAGCCGAGCCTCCTGCTGCGAACGCTGGGAAGACCAACGCCAGGAATCAAAAACCACGCAAAGCCGACGTGTCGATGCCAAAAATTATTTGCAATCCGACGAGCTTGAACCCTGAACCGATCTGACCGGCCGACTCGAATTCGCAGAATACAGGCGCTCATCGCAACGCCGATGGCGATGGTCGATTGGATCACCAAGCTGGACGATTTCTTGCGGTTCGTCGATCGGAGTCTCGATCACGGCTGGCAAAGTTTCGCACGATTACGCAAAGAGAAAGCCGAAAAACGAATTTGCACGATTCCGTCGCAGGGCAGCCAGCTTGCCACAAGCCCGTGGACGAACATTTTGAACAGACGCTCGATGAGTTGAAGGGCAATTTCGAATCGAAAGCCAAAACAGGCGACCAGAAACGACCTGCAAGAAAACCGCCCGCCGAGCAAGCACCGAAGAAGAAGTCGAAAGACTCCGTTCGGACAACGTGTAAACGCCAACCAACACGTCGGCGTCCTTAAACTTACGCTTGGTTTAAGTCTAAGAACTCTTCTACTCGCTCTGGCTTTCAGTAAACATTTTAGTTTTCCGTATATTCCCCGCAAACCAATTTGCGTCCAAACGTCAGGACGAAGGCGATTGACAACTCGATTGTGACACGACCTATCGCGGCTTGCTGTCGCATGGGCATGTCGGCTTGTTTTGCAACCCGCTTGTGAGAGACGAGAGTCGCAGGAATTTTCAGGGAAGTTTCAGACGATTTTGATGGAAAAATCACAGAGATAGTCGCGAAGGCTTTCGCTTCGTGAGGCAGTTCGCGAAAACGGGAATCTGTTCGGGTTTGTTCAAAGTGCGAGTGCCCCATAAGAAGGGAACAACGAATTGATCGTACAAAGTTCAGCAGCGACGCAGACTTTACGATTTTCCATTCTCAGTCGCGTTGGAGCTCCTAAGCACAATCGATTCATGGTTCAGTTTGTGGTAGTTCTCGGGAGATTCTTACTCATCTCCCCAAACGGACGGGAATTTGGAATCTGGAAACGAAGGCAGGACTTCCAGCCGAATTTATGCATACGAGTCGGCAATTATTTGTCCGTCAGGATCAGGTCGCGTTGAACGCAGGATCGCCAACAAGCACCAACGTGTTCGTTCGACGAGGGACGATGGTTCAATCCGTCATAGCGATCAACCAAGCCCTCAGATCAATCAGTGCGTGCCACGCCGGAGTGACTCTACTACATGCCCCATTCGGTGTTATCTCTCTCCTTTTCCTCCCTCTTCGTTGTTGTTGTTTTTTTTTTTTTTTTTTTTTTTTATTGAGGAGATAAAAACCATGGGGCATTGTAGAGAGTCACTCCGGGCAGTGGCACGCACTGATTGATCTTGAGGGCTGGTGGATCGCTTATGGACGGATTGAACATCGTTCCCTCGTTCAACGAACCTTGGTTGATTGTTTGCGACTTGGCGTTCAACCGCGACTTTGATCCTAACGGAAACAATAAATGCCGACTCGTATGCAATTCGGCTGGAAAGTCTGCCTTCGTTTCCAGATCAATTCGTCCGTTTGGGAGATGAGTTAAACCGAATCTCCCCGAGCTACACAAACTGAACCAGAATCATTGTGCTTAGGAGCTCAACGCGACTGAGAATGGAAATCGTAAAGTCTGCTCGTGCTGAACTAAATTGTAGATTCAATTCGTGTTCCCTATCTTTATGGGCACCGCACTTTGAACAAACCGAAAGATTCCGTTCGGCGGAACTTGGCCCACGGGAGCGAAAGGCATTCGCGGACTATTCTCTGTATCTTTTCCATGCAAAATCGTCTGAAACTTCCTGAAGAATTCCTGCGCTCTCGTCTCTGCCACAAAGCGGTTGCAAACAAGCGACATGCCCATTGCGACAGCAAGCGGGCGATTAGGTCGCGTTCACAATCGAGTTGGTCAATCGCCTTCGTCTGACGTTTGGACGGCAAATGGTTTGCGGAGGAAATACGAAACTTAAAATGGTTACTTGGAAAGCCAGAGCGAGTAGAAGAGTTCTATAGACCTTAAACCAAGCGTAGTTCAGACGCCGACGGTGTCTGGTTGGGTTTACACGTTGTGAAATCGGAGTCTTTCGATTCTTCGTCGGGCTTGCTCGGCGGGCGGTTTCTTGGCAGGCTTTCTTGGTCGCCTGTTTGGGCTTTCGATTTTCGATTGCCTTCAACTCATCGAGCGTCTTGTTCAAAATGTTCGTCCCGGGTTGTGGCAAGGCTGGGCGTTGCTGCTGACGGAATCGTGCAAATTCGTTTTCGGCTTTCTCTTGGCGTCATCGTGCGAACAACTTTGCCAGCGTGATCGAGGATCTCCGCGATCGGACACCGCAAGAAAATCGTCCAGCTTTGGTGATCCAATCGACCATCGCCATCGGTTGCGATTTGGAGCGCCTGATAGTTCTGCGGAATTCGAGGTAGGCCGTCACGATCCGGTTCAGGGCTTTCAAGCTCGTCGGATTGCCAAATAATTTTATTGGGCAATCGACACGTCGGCTTTGCGTGTTTGATTTCCTGGCAGTTTGGTCAATTCCCACGTTCGGCAGCGAGGGCATCGGCTCGGGCGTGGACGACTTCGGCGGCGGTCTGCCGTGGGTCGGCCCCAGTGGCATTTGTTTTGCACGGTCTTGAAAAGAACTGCGAGGCTTCCCACCGACGGAGAGTCGTAGTCGATGCTGGTGGCGTAGATATCGAGGACTTTTCGCAACAGAAGGACTCGTTCGCTGCTCGGATGTCGCGGATGCGAGCGAGCAGTTCCGAAGTAGTTGCCGCCACCGGCTTGTTTCAAGCCGCTGGTCGTCCATCGGCGAAACCCCTTCACCAGTATTCGCGCAGTCGCTTGGGTCGCCCAGATACGAAACGTGTGCCCGATGCGAGCGAACTCGGTAACCGACGGAGATGTGACGGACGAGTTGTTAGTGGTTCAACGGTGCGAGAAACTCGCGATTCCCTTCGATTTGAACTATTAAGTAACGCTTAAATAGTTTGCGCTCGATCGAGTTCACCTTCCTCAAAAATCGTGGGAAATATGCTTGTTTAGGTTCGAGTACAGTTGTCTGAAACAGCTCAGCCATGGTTCGCGTTGCGTCAGCCAAAACGGTCTCTGTTTCATCGGACGTCGATCCGCCGTTTCGCCTCTTCGGTTTGGTAAAGAATGAACTCACCGAACTGTCGGGAGGCCGGTTTGCTGTAGGTTGTGCCTCATGTGGATTCCTTACCGGTAAAAGCCAAGGTTATGCTTGGCTGGTTTCATTTAGCCAGCGTTGATTACGCGTTGTCGTCAGCACTGCAAGCGTCTTGCTGCAAGAGCTATAGGTCTCTGCGAGATAGTCAAACTCATTTTCCCAATTGCAATCGGCTCGATCTAACCGCGGAGAAGTGCCGTGTCGCAACGAACGGGACACAAGGTAGGGCGATTGCGATCAATCCGCCAGCCTGGGGAGGAAGACACCGAACAGTTAGCGAATTCTGCTTTGCCGTGTCGTGGGCAACAGTCGAGGTTTTCTTCGCCTTGGGCAATGAATGCTTGGCTGGGAGCAGCGATGGGGATCGCCTCAAAGGAAAGAGGCTGCGGGGCTGGGCTTTAGATTTCGAATCCGAACTGATGTTGCTTTAGCCTCGGATAATCGCGATAGTCGCAAACCGAACGCAAGCTGTCATGGAGGTCGAAATGCAGACGAAACATCGAAACACGGGCTGTTAAGTCGCTCGCCCACTGAAATCGCTCTTGCCGACGAAGTTACTGCGCAAGCGAAGCACTCGCGTTGCGGGGTGAAACACCTGGACGTGGACGCTGGACGACTATCAGCGAGCGCTTCCGGTTGCTGCGGCGACCTTGCTCGAACAAATTGCTCCGAAACGATCGCCCATGCGACGGAAAAGCCGCTAGTCATTCAATTCAACTGAAACGGAATCCGTCACAGAGGGTGATGATTTTTGGGGCACCGGCAATTCTTAGCTCTTCGAGCTTGCTTGCTGGATTGCTGTCGCTGAGCTTCCAGAATCGGCATCGCTGGAGGCGTATCAGCAAGCGACCGTGTCTGCAGTGATCGAAACGCTTGTGAATCGGAAATGCCTCTCGGAGCGTTGTCGGTTTTGCTGCGAAGGCAACTGGCTTCGCATGGATAACATCCACGGGCCGTGGCCTACCCGTGGTATGAAACGATCGAGCGGATGAAGTTGATCGATTCTGCAAGTCAAAGAAACGATCACGGTTGCCGAGCGCAAATTGAGCTGGCTCAATGACGGAGGGCAATGCGAGCGGTCGTGATTCAGAAGCGATTTACCGATGGAGGAGCAAGGCTCTGCATCGGGAAGTTTGTTTTCGATTTCGTCGGGAAGAGACGGAACGCCCCCCCCCCCCCCCCCCATTGATTTTTCGACTACCCCGAACAGCGCACGGGAGACGCCATGCGGCCGAGCGGTTATCGACGAACGGAATTTATCGGCCTTTGGTTGCGTGATGAAGTTTTGCCTTGCTGCGTTTACTGTTTGAAGCGGGGAACACGTGGGGAGTTGGTAAACAAGGGCGATTTTTGATCTCGATCATCTCTTGCCTCAATCGGTCAGCCCGATCAAAAACTTTGATTACGCGAACCTCGTCTACTTCGTGTCATCGGTGCAACTGGGTCAAGTCCGGGCATGTCACAGTGATCCGTTTTGAGTGCCTCAGCAGACGCCCAGTATCTCAAACCTTGATGGCTCGATTGGAAGTTCCGATCAGGAACTTGGCGGTTAATTTGGTGCAACTCGATCTTGATGGCGCGAAAACTTGCGACGATGGCGTCATCAGATGGTTCGCATTGATCCAAGTGGCCAACACCATGACGCGGAAACTGGCTGGGCAATGATTGGCTTTCCATACGAAGTTGCCCAACCTACGACGAGCAAAACGACCTCCTGTGAACAACGCCCCACAAGGATCGAAGAAAGGCTGGCACGCGATACGAGAACGCGGCGAGCTTTCCAAGATGATTTTTTGACACTTGGGCGTAACGCCAGTCCGAGCGTTTTCATGTTGGACGACAATGATTTTGTTTTTTTTCTTTTTTTTCGGGACGGAGTAGTCTTTCGAGTATGTCCGGTTCAGAAAATTCTGCCGTGCAGTCGTGGCACCTTTTGAGTGACATTGCGAAGAGTTCCGGCAATCGTCGTCGCCTCATTTGTTCGTGGAATTCGGTCCGACGAAAGAAGCCATGAATTGATCTTGGGAGATTGGCCTCGGTCGATGGGCAAGAAGCTGGTCGCGTTGCGGCAAGCAGACCGCTGCACGTGGAAAGTCAGGTTCGCATTGGCAGTCACGATGTTCGTGACGCTGTTGCACGCATCGTACAGAGCTTGGCCTGAGGCTTGAGAGAAGTGTCTTGCCGGTGGATGTTTGCTGTTTGTTTCAAGTTTTTCATGATCGGAGAGAAGAAATAAACGCTGCGGCCAGTGTGGTTGCTAGCCGCCGTCCAGGTGGAGTTCGTAGAAATCACCCTTGACGGTATAGGACGGTTCGCAAACCGCGACGATGCCGCAGTTGTTTTTATCCCGAATCTTGAAACTGGCACCAAGAAAAGGACATTCGGACTTCGAGAAGTGAATGCCTTTGGGTAGGCGGGATGCTGACACTCATGCATCTCGCGTCGCCACCCGAGACAGTGACGCTGGATGCCAATCGCAGACGGATTATCGCAAATTGCTCTCGATAGGGGTTCGTTCTGCTGCATGGTAAATGCACCGCTTACATGAACTCCGATCGTTGGATGAGCGGAATCGCCACCGTCGAGCCCAGTCTTTGAGGGCTCGGGCAGTTCAAGGTGCGTCAGCCATTGCTGGTCGTGTATGCCATCAGCCATGCTGTCCCAGGCGAGATCGTCGCACTCCTTATTCGTTCCGCAAAGAAGGAACAATTACCGCTGTTCAGCCCAATTGGGGCGGCGCGGTCGCTTGCCCCAATATCGGCGGGCGCGGAACTAGTGATGTCCGTCAATGCCGGTAGCGGCAACCAAAGGGCTGGAAAACGACCAGGCCGGCATCGACGCTGGAAAGCTTGATGCCGGAATCCACCACAAAGAAAGAGATAGCGTGTGCGGTTACGACAAAAACGTTTAGAGCAAGCTGCTCGTCGCTATTTCATTTCGAAAACGCGAATGTGTGGTGCGGACCGGTTCGCAGGTTTTTCCCACTATCTGATTCCCTGCCACTCAAAGTGATCGCTCCAAAACTTCCTGGCGAGGACCTTGAACAGTGACAATAATCACCTTTCCGTCTCAGATCGATTCCGGTTTCAGTTTGCTCCCTTTGTTGCTAGCTTGCAGTCAATGCAGGCCAATGCCAAATTTCGGGTTCATCACTACCGGCATGTTTGCGCTGGAAAACAGCATGCTAAAACGTTTCGATCCTTCGCTGCACCGACGGGTGATCGCTCGTTTGCGAGCCGTTTCGCCATCGCGGGCCCGAATCAGATTCCAAGTCCCACGTAGGCCGCACCACGCCAAGGCAACGAGGCTTCATCGGCTAACCGGGTCTGGCTCGATAACGCATCCTGAAAAAATCTGCCGTTTCCTGCTCCTCGCGGTTGGCCCGCATGGCTACGCGTTGGCACCCAGACAGTCGGATCCACAAACTGAAACTGCTCAGTCGCTTTGCGGATCTCCGCCCGCGAATCGGGGCATCCGGCGATGGAATGAATCTCGGGCTGGGCGGTGTCCATCGGCGATCCATCGGGCCGCGCCCGTTGCGGGCCAGGCATTCCCCACCATCGCGAGGCAACCTTCACATACCATCCCCCGTTGCACCGGACATCAGGACGCGATCTCAAAATCAAGTGGAAATATAGATAGAATAGCGAAACCCCGAGAAAATTACTTCCTCGCCTCGGGCTAATTCGCGCAGATTATTCCCTTCGTCCAAAACCTTCCGGTGTCAGTTTTCCCTGAGATCGCGGTCCTGCTCCCATAAGAAAGCACCGCCGGCGCTGGTGCGATTATAAAAGTGACCCGATCGCAACCTCATCCAGGGATCAAAAGACTTCACTGCGAGCCAAAAACGAGCCATCGCAACACCTCCCAGACGGAAAGGTTCAGAGAACTGCAGAATCAGAAAAAACTCAGCATCCCTCCCCTTGGAGTCAATGCAACACCAGAAAGATGCCTCTTCCCAGATTGGTCGCTAGATTTGGTCCTTAGATTTTGCGTCCAGATTTGCCCCCAATGTCTCTACCGACACGATAGCGGGACCTCGCCAGTCAAACAGAGGTTGAGAAGAACTAGAAAAGCAAAACCAAGGACGATAGAATGGGGGTGCGAGCCAGTCCGCAGATGAAATCCAGCACCCTTCTCCAATGAAACACCCTTTCCCGGACCCACCATTGAAATCATTCTTCACCTTCTGTGCGTGCTTCTTATTCACCGACTCCGTCTCGGCAAAGGCGCCCTGGAACGGGGGTCGTGTTCCTTTCCGACGATCATACTTGCGTGATTCGTCGGTGTATGGCTCGAGGGAAAATTGAACGCCGAAACATTGGCTGCTTGGCGGGTGCCGGGAGGACGTTCGATCGTGCCTGTATGTGGCCTCGCCGAGTTGCCACGCTCCCAGCGTGCGGCGATGTGCTGACCGGTTGTTATCCCTCAAACAACGGTGCCGAGCCGAACCACTCGCGACCTGCGCGAAGCGATTCGCAAACTGCCGAGCTACCTGCAAGGAAACTCGGTACGAAGTTCGTCTCGTTCGGCAAGGTCGGCCACTACAAACAAACGTCGGAGTACGGTTTTGGATCTCGCTTCGCCACTTCGAACTACCACGAGACATCGCGATACCCGAAAGCGATTGAGTGTTGAAGATGCGGGCCAACGATTCAACGTTGTGTTTCTGTCGTGGTTCTAATGGGCGCACGTGCCTGGGCCGGAGAACAGCGGACGAGGGGGGGGGGGGGTGATTCGCTACGGCGTCGTCTCAACATCCCGCCGCTCATGTCAAACAACGATGTCACGCGAGCATGGCGACGCCGTTATTTAGCGCCGTCAAGGACGAATGGATGACGAACTCGGGTGCGGTACGACGCGGCCCGCGAGGTGCTCGTCGAGGATGTGTTTTTCCTTCCACCCAGTGTCACGGTGCTCAGTGACCGTTTGAGAAATGAACACCTACGGAAGGCGTGGCGTTCGGACGCCGTTGATTCGTCAGTTGGGGGGGCCGGGGGTCGGGATTGCGACGGCAAGCGAACGAATGCGAGGTTTCGGATCATCTGTTGCCACGTTGTCGATGTCGCGGCGGTGTTAGCCCGACGAGCGATTGACGGTCGCTCGTTCCTGCTGGTTCTGCGTGGTGAGGCTCATCGCATCGCGAGCATGTCTTCACACACACAGCGGCGACGCAACCACAACGTCTTCCCCAGTCGCAGCGGTGATTCGTGCGACGGGTGGAAGTTGATTGCGCAAACCTGCATCCGGAGTTTCGCTTGGAAAAAGCCACACCACCGAAGCACCGTCAGGATGGTGGGTATTGGGGACAGTTGGCTGCAATCCGGCGCTCGAGATGAAACGGCTCGCGAACATCGTTCGCCGTTTATCAAACCGGCCCGCTGAAGAATTTTTTTAAGACCGATGTGGATTCGTCGAAAAGACAACTTGGTCGATGATCCTGACGCAGCCCGAAAAACGAACAGAAACTGCGCCCGCGTACTCGCGGTTGGATACATCGACAGGTACGAGGCGCAAATGTACCGAGCGGCGCGGTCTCTACTCTCGAAACGGAAGGCTCGCCCGGGCAGCCCAACATCCATCAACGTGTTCATCGACGAGTATGGAACATCGACATGTCGTGTTTCGGCGGCAAGAAACGAAAAGGAACACCTCGATCCTCTTAGGCGACCGAAGGAATCGTTTTCAAAACTTCTACGTCAGACTCGCGATCTGTTCGCCCTCGCGCGTTGGCGATGACGACGCGTCAATATCCCGTTCGTTGGAAGATCAGTTCGCCTATTTGGCCAATCGGAAAAAACGCAACCGAGAACGAGGCTCAAGTGGCTCGATCCGCCGCCCCGGTTGTTGGCTCGCGAGCTGCAGTACAACGGTTACGCATTCCGGTCACTTTGGCAAATGGCACATGGGTGGGCAACACGCGGATGGTCGGCAACGCCACCGTTGATTTCGAGTACGGTTTTTGATCGAAGTTTGACCAATTATCG
>Ga0163217_1066632_pt1 | contig 10482 bp, 10 predicted proteins | sample SynspAceP_FD_185933 | JGI IMG/M metagenome (GOLD analysis project Ga0163217, IMG submission 185933) | Saline lake microbial communities from Ace Lake in Antarctica - Synechococcus sp. Ace-P (PacBio error correction) | ecosystem: Environmental > Aquatic > Non-marine Saline and Alkaline > Saline ... | reverse complement strand
CCCCTTAGGCGACATTATGTTGCCCACGTGCAGAGAAACAAGCGACATGCATGGGAAAAACCTAGGCGACGTTTGCCAGCTATCGCCCCCACTCTGGTCGTGGCCCCGCCAGTTTAATTGATTGAGAGAGGATGACAATTAGCAAATAAAGAGAAGCGGATCAATCATATTATTCTTTGCGCCCGCGCCACGATCAGAATGCCATGAGGCCTTCGAAGCCATCGCGGTTGAATGTGAGTACGTGCATGTCAATTTAAAATCCTGCGGGCGGAACGCGAGTTAATATGGGCTCAAAACCGACCTAAGATACGTTGCCAGCATCCTGTGACTATACTATTCTTATCAACGTCGGAGTTGTCGTTTGTCGGGGACGTGGGCGGATTGAGAGGATCAGTCATGCAACGCCAAACTACCTGCCATTCGCGCCGCTTGTCACCTTGGAATAAGGCGCGATCGTAGGGCAGAGCGCCACGGAAACCCCAACCCGTCTGGCAATCCGACGTCCGGATTGGCTTGCTGAAAAACCACCGCGACAGGCGCTTTTCAATCGGATATCGACAGCAACTGCGGCGTGGTGCGACCTGTCAGAATGAAGTGTCAATGTCATGGCGTCCGGCCCAGATCAGGCCACGTGCGTTCTGTTCTGCAAAAGTAAAGACGCAAGAAGCCTGTTCAGGTTCGAATTCGAAGGCACGCTGACACTCTGGGCGAAATGATATGAACGAGCCCCTAATGATCAGATCCCGGAAATACTTCTGGCCCGGGACGGTCATGAGCCCTACAATTCTCCACCCGGCAGTAATCTCGGATCGTCCGGAGGATTGGGCGACCGTCAAATCGCTCGTGATGCCAGCGCTACGGCACGGCATTCGCATGCGTCGATCAGTGACCCCAGATCTACAAGAAAACAGGGCAACCTGCGGCGGAGCTCAGCTTTTGTTGGGAGGATACCAAGATGCGCAGGCACTGTCAGATTACTTGGTATCGAACTCGAAGATTGCACTCGCCATCGTGGAAGCCATGAGAATCTGACACAGTGGCTGTCGTCAAGAATCGCCCCTAACCTGGCAGTGACCCAGCTTCCAATGCCGCAGCGCGGCTTCCTCAGACGGTCGTTCGTGTTATCGCGCAGCATTTCTGGCGGCTGATCGACCAGATAGCGCTTTGCCGACCATCTGTCGGTCCGTCCGATTTCTTCTGAATATGAGCCTAGCGTCTTTCGGGTCGCTCGGCTGCGCAGATTGAGGCGTCTGGGCCTGGTCTTTATCCCGCCAATGCATTTCATCTCATGTGTGCGAAAGGACATGAAGGCTCTTATTACAACAATTCATCAAGCCGTTAATCAATACGGGCGGGGCACTCGACGGATTTCGCAGCCGTACGTAACTAACTTTTTTAGCAAGCCCCATTGGCTTATCCTCGCTCAATCGGCAGGTGTCTCTTAGAACGATGAACTTCGCCTATCGTTCCCCGTTGCTCTCGCAAAGGAGACGGTATGACCTACGCTTTGAACAGATTACTCGCCGACGGCGTGGCCGAGTGTTCTTACCGCTTGGCGATGACGCCGCCCATTTGTCTTGCGCCGTTGAGTCGACCCGCGCCCCGATGTAGACATCTACATCAGGACCGCCCGGCGTTTTGCATGGCGATCAAAACCCATGTATTTGAACCCACTATCCATGCCGATGTCCTTAGCGGCGCGCGCGAAACTGCGTGGACCCGACAGCCAGGTATGTCAGCACTGAGGGGCGTGAAATACTGGTTTTTTTGACCATGAGCGGTGCCTGATGGATGGAATTCACCCTTGGCGCATGCGGATGAAGCGCGGTTCGCCCCGGCAATACGCCTGAAACAGAATGTCTTTACTGCTTGATGACGGGGACGACAGAACACGCTTGGGGTGTGCTGTCAGGCGACTGCGTTCTTCGTTGATAGTGTGGCCCGCCCAGACCTTTTGGGCGATGAGAAACGAGAGCTGACGAGAAGCTTTTCCATACGGTGCGCAGTCTTCATGGCGCTGCCGGATGATTATATCATCCTTGCCATGGCGCAGGGCTCGCCTGTGGGCCGACATTGGGATCGTTGTCTTCGACCATCGGCTATGAACGGCGGTTCAACAGCTATGCGCAGATCCAGGAAACTGGATGAGTGTCAAGGGAGGACCAATGCTGAACGACGCGCCAACAGTTGCCGACGCCATATCCGCGTATGAAAGGAAGGTTGCAATTCACAGGGGCCAGAGTACAGCGCAACTTGCCCCGCATCCGCCGATGACGGTCGACTCCTTTGCCAAGTCGCGACGATGGCGGCGCAACTGCTGGACGATGTCGATATGAGGCTTTGGCGGGGGCATACGTCCAGCGGCAAGCTCAAACATAGAGGCCCAGCCTGAACTGTGTCGCGTCTGCCGGGGCTCTTGGACCCGGAACGCCGAATCTACCTGGTGACAGAGGGTGACGGAGAAGGTGGACGACGTATTGCGCCTGCTCTGGCGCACCGGTTACCGATTTTGGCGGCATCTGGCGGGCGTTATTGGTGCTTGCGCCTGAGGCTGGCGTGAAGGCTGGCTCAAACCCCAAGATCCTCGGTGCATGACCTGAAAGACGCGGATGACATCACACCGCTTGACGTGCGCAAGCCTTGAATGAATGACGGCGGCATATCCCCGGTGCGACCCACCCTTTCTCGGCGAGCTGCGTGAAAAAAAAATGAAAAACCTCGACAAATCCGCCCCTACGCCACCTATTGTGCAAGTTGGTTCGCGCCAAGCATCGTTCGAGCCTGCTCGCCGCCAACGATTAACCAACGTTTTTCGCAAACGTACCGGGGAAGCTGGGAAGGCTTGGAACTTGCGCCGGCTATCCCACCAAAGAGAAATAAGGATGACCGAGACCAAAGACAGAAAAAGAGATCGCAAACGATCGACCCGACACATACCGTGGCGCTGTTCGACCCCGATGCGGAACCTAGAACAAGCGCTTCGGCTGTGCCACAGACAGTAGTACTTCGGCGCAAGGGGAGAAAGAAGGCTCACGCCAGCAGGCAGGAGCGCAGCAGGCTGAAAAGCTGGACTGCAACTATCTGCACCACCGCGTCCACGCTGACAGCTCGACGCGGCGACTGCGATGAATTTTCGCGGTCTGGAATTGATCTCCCCCAACCGTCTTCCTGCAACTGCGCCTCGCAAGCGGGATCCGAGCGAGGACGCTGATGCTCTGGCAGCAGACAACGTGGATGGATGGCCATATGGCGCTGCAAGAAAGGGAACGCGAGGCAGTGATCTGAACAGGACGAGAAGATCGGCTGCACAAGTCGTGAAATCCTGATGCGACGAAAAGGCCGGGAAATAGCCGCGTCCAGCCAGCCTTGCGCGTTGCTTTAACTTCGTGCGGCGCTGCTAAAGCGCGTGTGTGTGCAAGTGTCGACGGAGCTGCAAGGCATATATGCCCTTTGACGCTGTTAATAGATATCTGCGCCCGCGCTCGGGGTCGTCTTCCACGCGGCGCGCTTGCAGGCACAACCATAAATTTCTCTATTTGCAGACTTGTTCACAATGCAGCGAAAGCAGCTAAACCGCCCTTCCGTAAAGAGGTCTTCTCAACTGCTACAGAAACTGGCTTCGCAGCGAACGCCAGCAAATTCCCGCGTAGGCGACCAATCTGTGATGCGCAAGCTAAGCCGTTCCGAGCCAGACCACCGGATGCTGCGTTATGTATGAACGTCGGCTTTTGGGTTTAGGCTCTCGCCCACCAACACTCCTAAAACCACCAGCGCCAGCCAAATGCCTGGACCAAAGAAAACGGTCGCTCAGCCAACCCCATAGCGCCAAATGATCGTAAAAGCGCGCGCCGGCGAGATTGCCCGCACAACGATTACAAGAAAAAGCGTGACGCGAAGCAGGCGATACTTGCATTGGAGAATAAACACATGGACCGCGCCGAACATACGCCAAGGCATCTATATTTCAAACCGCTCCTGTCGTCGTAGCGCTTAGACACGAAAACTTCCGGTAGCCAAAGCCATGATCCCGTCACAAGCCTGCTTATATATATTGGCCGAGGAAGATTATTCCTGCTCAGCCCCTTTAAGCCATCGCGCATAATCGGCCCTTAGCCGCTACGAGCATTGCCCCCAGGAGAAACGCTAAGACACCAAAGTCAGCCGACACCTGCTGGATCAGAGGGCCTATACATATAGTCGTCGCCATGCTTCGCCGCTTCCGTCCGGGATCCATAGGAGAAGTCTGGAATGACCACGCCTCTTGAAAACAACCACCTCGATAGAGCGGTTCGGCCACGTCACCGTTAGCCGCGTATCCGGTCACAAGCGTTTTCCCGCTTTCTGGCGACCCTCAGTGCCGGATTGTTCCATGAGCGCCGTGCCCAGACCAAGGCGGCGACCGTCCGTCATGAACGATCATTTTCGAGACTTCAGCGCGGTTCGGTTTGATTGGGAAGGGCATTCGGAGGACTAACTGGACGTGCCACCCAGACCGTTGATCGACAAAAAGCACCGAAACAACGCCTGCTCCGTCTTCACAGCAGAGGTTACGCCTATGCAACCAGAAGCGATCGGCATCCGCTTTGGAAAACAGGTGTCATAAAGCTGATGGCGGTCCCCGCCTGCGACGGTCCCACCAGCACGCGCAGAGATCGTCCACATGTTTTGCGATGTCCGGTTGATATGAGGTTCGGAAATGTGGGGGAAAGATGTTGTCATCAAGCGCAATCACATATCTGCACGATGTGCGTTTGAAGTTCTGAAAATATGTCTCCACCGAAACAGAATGTATCTAAGGCAATCACCGGCCTCAGATCATGGGCATTGCTGTCAACGGTGATTTTGCAATCTGCCCGGACAGGACGTAGACGTGATGCTTCCTGACGGGATGCTGGAAGCGCATAGGTGATCAGTGTCAGGACCAGCTATCCCTCGATCAATTCAACGAGAGCTGGCATCTTTAGGAGCGACAACCTGGCGGCCGGCACGAAACTCGTGCCTGTGGAGTCGCGCCCACACGCCTTGTGCGCCCCGGCTAAGAATGGTGAAACCATGTTTTAGTGGTGACAAGAGTTGAGAAATGGGAGCGCATAGACATGCGCAAGCGCCAAGCGTCTCGCAGATAGTATGGGTCTCACATTCGCTTCTCATCGCACGAGTGTTGCCCGGCTCAAGCCGCTGCGTCTCTGCGAGACCGCCAGTCATTATTCATGTGTTTCAAGCAGCTACGCAGGTGTACTGCAAGCTTCAGTTGTTTATGTGTGTTTGAGTTTCCTTCATATTGGGAGTATATCCCAAAATATGAATAATGTCAACCTGTGACGAAAGCTGCCCGTTGCATGGCTAATACATTCAAGATCCTTCGCCCGCCCTCGGGCCTCCATGCAGAGCCACGAAGGTCAGCTATCCGCCTTCGTGGCGAGGTCTATATGTATATTGGAAATACCTTTATTCGGGACTTTGATGCCGTGAACACGAGAAGGCATCACTTTAAGCGTCGGTTTTTCGATAGACCTGGTCGCACGACGGTGGGTGATTTAACTTTATGCTTGGACTGCTCTGGCGATGACTTAGAGCCTGAGTACCAGTCCTTACGAAACAAGTCTGGAAACCTTTCATTCGGCAACTCGTTTACCCTAGTCTAGAAATTATTATTATATTAATATCGTTTCTAGCTGGCGTCGTCCGTCCGCAATAAATTAGTGTGATGGATGCTCCGTCACGTTCGGACCCGGCGAATAATAGGGCTTGTGTGTCTCTATGGTGCCGCGAAAGCGCGATAAAGTCGAATATCGTCGATGGTGGGAGGGGACCCCCTATACCAACAACATTTCTTGGCGGTGAGGGCTATGAGCGATGCATGGATTAACGGCTTCGACGTGATTCTTTATGGCGCGCGCTGGAAGGCACCAGGCCTTCGCTTGAATTACACGGCGTGAATCGGGCGCTATTTTGTTACACTGGAGATTTTATATGTCGCGAACGGCCCCAAAGCTGCCGTTCGCCTTGTGCCCCAGCACTGCGGGATGATCCGTTTCAACCAAGCCGGTCCTTGTGGAGGTTGCTGTGCGCAACTGGTTGGGCCTCTTTTATGTCTAGTCTGATGTAGAGAGTGAGTTTGGAAATGCCTTGCGGCAAGGTTCACATATATTGCTGAGAATGGGCGGCCCAATTGTCGTTGCGGGCAATTCATTGTGAAGAGTGTCGCCCGCCACTAAGCGGAACAGGCTCATACAGTAGTGCCATGTTCAAGTCAGAGAGTGACGTGAGCGGAAAAAACTATTGCGAATCAAGACCTCATCCGGAAAGGACTTCAGAGGTTACTAAGGCCCTTTTGCTCGAATTGCGGTAGTCCAGTTTATGAGAAAAGAGAGAATACCGAATAGAAGATCATCTGGACGTTCACGCTGCTCGATGGACGATGCCAGGGGATTGGACGTTTGAGGTTTGTCATATTTGGAAGGCGGCTACAAAACCCATGGATCACCGGAAAAAGGTTGTCTCATTTGCAACCCAGCCTGCATTGGAAACCTGGGCTAGGAGTACCCTGTTAATATTGCTCACTTTCGGCTGCTTCAGAAACCCACCCACATTAGAGAAGCATCGCCGACGTTTGTGTAGGCGCAAAGCGAACAGACCTGTTCTGGAATAAGCGGCGCTTTTGGGCGTGTATCGGCCGGCGCATTCATCTGGGTAAAGCGGTTATTCCTATGCCAGAGCTAACCTTTGTTCACGGCGCTGAGTTTGGCAAATAGTAGCATCGATCATAACGGGTTTGTTGCTGACCTTAGCACGATGGGCAAAGATGCGAGCCTTTACCCGAATGTAGTCCCCAGATTGTATATACTCTCTTAATATACAGATGGAAAAATCCTGCAACGTCCTATTGGAATTTATGCTTTCGGCAGAAGTCCTTGTCATTTCCGTAGAAAACCAGCCGAGACCTATCTCGTTAAATGTCTCTGCGGGTCCTACGAACATCCGGTCTTTCGCAGCGGTTGATGTGGTGGCGCATCGTAGCTTGCGCACTATCGGGCTGTTGTAGGCGGATCGCGTCCGAGTATGGACCGTGCCTGCCAGCACCAGTCCTGCCTGACCGGGGGCGTCAAGCAGCAGGGAAACGCGATTAAGTTTACGCCATAAGCAATCTGTTCGCTCAAGGATTCCAGTACGAAGAAAAGAACGTTTCTTGCCGCGCGGGCGATTGCCAGATGAAGACGCATGGTCAGCCTTCTACGCCCGGGGCGTTTGCGATAGGTTTGCTCCATTTCCAGGAAGCCGCATCCATCGCCGCCAATATCCTCGTATTCGCCCGCGCGCCGGCCAACGCTGCAGCCCCTTCGACCTCGATGCGAAACTGTAACAAGGGACATCGAGACGGAGTCTAGTCTTAATGATCAACTCGCGATCGGGACGGCGCAGTACGAGCTTCTCTATCTCTCTATTGTTACGATGCCATTCGTTCGCGCAGGGCGCGACAGCGCTCCGCCAACCACTGGTGCGACACACCGAAGTTTTCGGCCAGCACCTCTTCGGTCGGCGTCGACTGTGTACCGACATACTCTTCTCCAAGATCTTGGTAGGAGCTGATCATATACTTGATCTGCCAGTGAGGCCGCCTTGTTCTGACAACTGATCTCCGTGTTAATGCCGGACGTTTAGCGGTGTGTTCTTTATAGCCCGCGTTGAGTAAAAGACAGGGGTGGCGCGGCGCCGCACTGCAATATGACTGACCGCCCTGTCGAAAGCGACGGATCAGGCGAAGTCGCTATTTTGCAGTGCCGAGGTGGGGGCCTTGTCGGTTTTCGGATCACCAAAAAGTACGAAGAATACAGGCGTGAGCACGACAAAGAATAGGCTATTCGGGATTGAAGATATATCTTTTCACAGCGCTAGAGAGCGGCGCAGGGGAACTCTCCAGTTCGACGAGATAAGCCAGACAACAGGTATCACTGGAAAGCCCCATTCGGCGCAGGTAGAAGCCAAGACCCCCATGCCAGTGCATAAACATCTGAAAAGTCGAATAGTGAAACATAGCTGCCCACCACGGCCAGGAGCGCGATACGCGTAAAGCACATCTTTGACGCACGTGACGATCTTGATGAATAGGCCGATCAACCACAGCGTCAGCTGGTATCAACACCACGGCACTGAACAGTTAGCGCGGCCAGCATCGGGGCAATAAAGCCGGCCTGATCCGGCCATTACAGTGAGGCCCGGGCTGAGCGTTGATCACTTTAGAACCCGAGCATGATGGCGGTGATCGGATCGCCGGATTTCGAAGTTGAGCATACGACCTGCCCGCCGCACAGAACCGCATGGTTGGCGGCTTCGGACGCGGCAATGCCCTGGTGCCCTTGCCAAAGTTCGGGCTCGGTCGAGTGGCGGACGGATTCGGTGTAGGCGAGGAACGAACCCCATCAGCCACCCGGCGACGGGACAGGGTTGGGCCGACGAAATAGCCAACAAGGACTGGATTTGACGTAGCAAAACCCAAAGCCGATTTGCGAAGTCGACAAGGGGGCAGGAAAATCCCGTCGGCGGTCTTGACTGTCCGCTGCGCTGGCGGCGGCGGCACCGATATCGGCTCCGCATGACTGCTTGCTGTCAGCACTTTCGGCGATGGCAAAGGTGCGATGATCACCGCATCAAGCGTCCCGTTTTTCAGGCTGGAATAGGCCATAGGTGGAAGCGGGTGATCGGCTCCATTGCGTCAAGCCAACCCGTTAGCGAAGCATCAGACCATAAGCAGCACCCATTGCCATGCGAATGCGCCCGCGCTGAGCGATCACCACGACGATGATCGCAAAAGCCTGAGCCAGCTGAAACTTGCCCATGGTTTTTTACCAGGAAAGCGACAGTTCGCACGAAAGGGCGAGCGCAATCAGCAATAGCGCCCGATTGCGCGCCCGATCATCCGAGCCCATGCGGCATGGCAAGCCCAGGCGCGCCTTGGCCCTGCTGTTGCATGGGATTAGCGTCCAAAGCGCGTCTCATGAGGGACGGCGCGGCCGGGATGTTGATCGTAGGGCGTAATTGACCCCCACAAGCGCCAATAGTGCGTGCATGGCACGGCCATCAGCGCGGGTCTCAACGCTTGAGCGTGTAGGTCAAGGGCAGCAAGAGCGCATCGCAAGGTGTCCGGTCAAGCCCGGGAATGCGGCAAAATCTTGCCGATCACGAAGCGAGGATCACATAACGTAAAGTTGACCGGGTCGGCCACGGAACACTCGCTGAAGACGATGAAGTCCAATGGTTTAACCCCACAGGGTCGGGGCGACCCCGACAATTTGCTGGGAAAATGACAAAGCACCCGTGACGATTGCCGGCTGATATGTGATGCCTTTAGGACAGTTTCTTCGAAGGAGCGTATATTAAAGACAAAAAGCGGATGAAACGAAGTAACCAAGCTTGATGCCACGATGTAGAGAGATCGCCACACCACCCAGAATGGGTGTAGCTGCGCTTCTGATCGGCTGGCGGAGTCTCTGGCTCGGCACCGCAGCGCCCTGCACGATCAGGAGCGCAAAAGGACAATCGCTGCTGCTTATGAATCGAAGAAAGGCAGGGTTGTCAGCCCGCGTTCGCTAATCGGTGCGCCTATGTTCAGGGCGGCCTTAACCAGATAACCAATGGACACTGCCAAGAGTGACGTACCGAAATACAATTGCCTTAAGAGCCATCGTGCTTCTCAAGGTCATGGTGTGAGGGGTCGCCCGCACAAGGCGGCTTTCGTGCGGCTGGTGCATTTGCCCCGCGTGGCCGGGGCTTCGACTTCGACTTCGAATGACGAAAAACAGCGGTGGCCACGGTCTAGTCCCGTTACTCTTGCCGCGCGAACCATGTCTTCCTAACCCGTCGAGCCGGAGACAGTTTGGCATGAGGGTTACAGGTTTCAGTTCGTCCATCAGCTTGAACGTCTTTGGTCTGCAATCGTTCGCCACAGCGATCCAACTTTCATCTGGCCCACCAATCGTCGGGTCCGCCAATTGCGCAGCCGTTTTGAATTCGGGACTGTCGTATGAGGCCTTGAATTGATAGGTTTCCAATTTTTCCTCATGGGGGTGTTGCCGGTAGGGCGCGAGCACGATGAAGCTGGCGGTTGCGAAGGTCTGCCTTTGGATTTCAAGGTCGTATATGTTGCGTTTTTCTGCACCGAGGGTAGCCCACCACGGCTTGCATCGCCCGACGGGCCAGGATGCCGCTGAAGTCGCCAAGGCTCGAATAGATGCCGCACTTTCCATACTCACCTGAAGCAGCGCTTCGCATTCGGTTTTTGAACAGTCATACGGTTGATGACAAGTGATGTCGAGAGTTTTACCATCTCGCAATTGCGAGATGATACGTAGACTTAGGACCTTGGGGGGCCACTGCCGAACCGCTAACTTGGCAGAGGTTTCACTATGGCCGGGGTGAACGATCATGGGTCCTCTAGTCCTATTCGGATGCCGATATGCTTGGAGACGATTATATGGGCGTCTC
>Ga0163217_1055999_pt1 | contig 10482 bp, 5 predicted proteins | sample SynspAceP_FD_185933 | JGI IMG/M metagenome (GOLD analysis project Ga0163217, IMG submission 185933) | Saline lake microbial communities from Ace Lake in Antarctica - Synechococcus sp. Ace-P (PacBio error correction) | ecosystem: Environmental > Aquatic > Non-marine Saline and Alkaline > Saline ... | reverse complement strand
CCGAATAGTTGTCGATTTTCATCGAGTGAATCCTCCTACCGTGCCCTGTGGGTAGCACCGCGCAGACGCCTTTTCTTCTTGCATGCTCGTAAGGCTTCTGCCCACCTGCCCTCTTCCCTCCTCCAGCCGAACTTCGCGTCTATAGTGCACCGACCCTCCATAGGGGGCCGCCGCTCGGCTTCATGGCTCCCTGACCTAATGTGCATGAACAGACGGGCCGTTTTTTCCGTAAATTCCGAAAGCGCACGCCCGTATACTCGCCGATAGGCTTATTGTGGTGGTGCGCCATCTCGAAGAAAGATGAAGAAGCCTGCGACACCGAACTTTACCTACTGGAAAAGTGTGTTGCGTGGCTGGACTCCGTATGCCCACAGATGTTACAGTCATTGAAAAATCCCTTACGCGTTAGGCCCTGCGCATGACCAATTCTGCGCAAAAAATTTCCCCCCGGAAAAACCCCCCCCCGTCCCTTTTTCCCCCCCAAACCCTTTTGGAGGTTTTTTCTCCCCCCCCAAAGTGGGCCGAGGGGTTCTTTTATTTCCTTGCAGTTCCAGGTCCCGTTCTTGAACCGATCGGAGAGCTCGTACTTCAGGCTTTATGTCCCTTGAAAATATCCATAAAATCCTACTTTTATTGACGTTCAAAGTGATGTATTTATCTACTGACCCTCCTATAGATTAATATGGAAACTATCCCGTTCGGCTACCAAGAAACTTGACTGAGTGGAAACTGAAACATAATTATAATTCTATTAATTTGTGAAAAAAATCATCCTTAAAAACTTGTTAATCACCAATAAAAAAAAAAAGAAAAAAAAAAAAAAAAAAAAAAAATTTGGCACCTATAACGAGTACTGATAAAAAGTTTAATTACAGGAGACAGTACTCATTTTTGGATTGATGATGAAAACCCTTAAAAGTGTACTTGTTAAAGCAAACTCAATAGCAAATATCGGTTTCTATTAATAAAAAATCCAGAAATCAAATCGTACTAAATTCGAATATCAATGGTATAAAATCCCAATATTTTAATAATATTACTTATTTCTTTCAGATCAAGATCATTGATGTAACTGTACCCCCATTCTATTTCCATTTCTCTCAAAAGCTAAAATTTCCTCATTTCTTAAAGCGAACTACACAAGCATATTGCCCTTTTCCCTCTCATGCTGCGTTGCACCTACATCACCACACGGATATATTACGCCCACCTATAATAATCAAATCTGTGAGTATGGCCGTGGAAAAATTGCAGCAATGTTATATTCTTTAACTTACTCTCAAAATAAATGCCTTCTGTCTTCATGTTCCCACCATTCTGTTTCCCCATATCATCAAAACCATAATGAAAGAAGAGAACCACAGACGCCCCACTAAATTCCCACAGACTTTCTAAATCCTCTTGTTAAAAAAAAATCTAAACTATAAAATAGGTTCACGAAAACCATCCTTAAAATAGTTACCACCCCCCAATCACAAGGTTTGTATCCCATTTCATTCCAGGATTAAAACCTATTTAGATAACAAAAGCCTCAAATTCATTCAAATCCCATGAAATAAATGCAAGCTGCAGAAGATATTCGAGCAAGCCGCCCCGCTTCTGTTCTAAACTAATTCCTTCTCTTACCGCGGACTATTAGACTCCTTAATTGGATCCATTCATGATTTCCCGAAACCCTCAAACCGAATAGGAAAATTATCATCACCATTTATTCCAAACATTTAGACTCAAAATTAACCTTCCCATTTTTTAGGTCTTCCACTATCGTTTCAGCATCCCCCGTAAAAAACAAACGAAATTTCCGGATTACAATAAGTACCTCCGCCAACTGAATCTGAGAAATCGTGTCATCTATGTTAGAAACTATATCCTGAGCAGTTAGCTCTGTTTCAAACAACAGCTATCCCTATGTCCAAAATGAAGTCTGAACCACAATAAATTTAAGTCCTTGCTCTAATTTTTTTTTGTCCGAGATTTGTAATTCTACAACCGATACACAAAAACAGAAGGTGAGATTCCCTAATTAAATACAAAAAATTTGTTTCTAATCGACAAAACCGGTTGTCGTTTTGAACTCTATAGTTGCGACATAAATTGCTGATTTCAGGTTTCATTTTAATCCTCTCCGGCTAATGTTCACTTAAAAATCACAATGAAATTTTCAGTCTCTATGTAACCGTTTTGGATGCTAAGAGATGTCTTGCACTTTACCTATACCTCAGAATTTTATCATCAATTTGTCAACATAACCAATCGATGAACTGTTTGAGACTAGCTCACTTTAGAATATTCTTCCTTCTTAAAATTCTTAAGTACATGATTAATAAACACCCAACTTTCGCCAATGCCCTACTGCGACAATCCGCTATATTATTTACATATTTTAAATAATTCCCACATGAAGAATAACTCAAATAAGGAAAAATTCTAAGTGTTACGACTTAAACAACACATTCAGTTTATTCGATCAGTGGGCAGCACAAAATAAGTTTTTAGTCTAAACAGCAAACGACTTTTTAACATATTAACATCGTTTAAAAATTGAGTTTTAATTAATTCTATTTTAGTATCCCAAGATTCATTACTTCTGACATTCCAGTAAATGCAGGTAGCTATGTTCAAAAACAAATTCTTACTTTCTATCAGTTTTAAACCGCTTAATTATAACTGTTGTTAACCGCCATTCCGTCGGAGACTTCCGGTTTAAGTGTTGATTTTTCAGCTTTGGCCCATTACCACCTTAACAACTATTGCAATTTGCTAATGATTTGGTGCTTTTATTACCCGCCGGCCATCCTCCATACAAAATATAAATCTAGTGTCTAAGTTCATTTTCATGCCAAAATCTATTACTATCCCCAATCTTCATTATTAGGTGAGTTATATTTGTCCACCGATTACTCCGGAAACCGCGTGATAGTTCACATTTTCATATCGTGAGTTCTCTCGCGAAGATGATCGCTACTCCGATGGTAAGAAGCCATAACTTAGATACTCCAACACCATCTTGATGTTAAAGCGGATTGGCGGGATTTAGACTTCGCTTCTTAGTTGCGCAAATCTGCGTTCCCCAAGCTCAAATTTCAGCATAAGTGATTCCACATTAGCATTTTGGGTTTAGAGTGCACCCTGCCAACCTTATATTTTCGTGGTGCCGTCAACGACGCTGAACCTCAATTACATTTGGGCGATTTCCCGTTTGGGAACCTAAAGTTCGTTTTTGAAATGTGTTATTTTCCTATCCATTGGCCATTCTCCCAATAATTTACGACATAAATCATCGGTAGTTCCACACCACTTCCAATCATTTAAACAGATTACCAACGATACTTTGAATAGCTTCTTCTATGACCAAAATCAAGTTGTAAAAGCACTTCTTCGCTCGATATCTCCCTCATTATGTCCACCCTAATTACCAGGTAGTTTTGTGGAACCAATACATTCCCATCCTGTGCGAAAATTCCGGTACTTGGATTCGCATACGATCAGGTCATCGCCGGAAAAATATCGTACTGTGATTAACGCAAAATTTATGTTCATTTACACTGACATATCATATGGAGAAAGAAGAGTTGGAATTTATTTCCCTATGACCTATCCACTTCAGTTGAATCCAATTTGTATCGCCATTTCCAAAAAAATTCATTAAACCCTTTCCTTTATTGTATTTCTCTCCATTCCTTTCCCATTAAAATGACAAGTTTATGACCGTGATAGTCCAACATTAATCAAGGGCAAAGTATTTCCATTATCAGGAATAAGAGGATTTAATTTCTATAAGCATCCTATCTAGGACGCAGCTCCAACTAGACCGGAGTAATTATCTAGATTTATATATTGTGGAATGAAAAATAATGTTCGCTGTGGTGTGGTTAATAGTGGTTTGACAACCGTCCCAAGAACAGTAAATGGGTTTGCACTTTCCTGCAATGTATTGTGCGGCCCATTAAGCCTGTTGTGATCTTGCTGTAGGTCTCCTAAGTTACTTTAAATAAATCTTGCGATATTTATACAAATAATTGCTCAAGAAATTATTCAAGCAACACTTTCATTGCTCCTCTAGGTTTGAGAAGTGCAATAAGGCCATGAATTTGCCCGCCTCCAAAACACAAAGCAATTTTTCAGTGATATTGAAACAGCGGATCCGGCCCTTGTTCCGTTGTTTGTGGACCAATATTCTGACCAAAAAAATAAGTTCTCATCCAATATAGGTATTGCCAAGGCAATATTGCTGCTTTTCGTCAGAATATTTGAATTGCCAAGGAACATATCGATAAGCTCCCTTCCGATGCTAAAAACCTTCCTTTATAAGGAACCTGTTCTCATAGGTAAGGAAATTTTTATACTATTCCCTCGCACTTGGTTGCCACTTCATGATAAAAGTACCAGCCCTTTAACTGGCCTGCTCTTTTATCCACTAGACCATTGGATGTAAGAAAACAATTTCGTTTGTGTCCATAAACTCTTCCTTTGATAACGATTTTTTAGATGTTCGGCCTTTTGCTGATACGCATCGCTCCTCGCGCTCTTACAATCCAGTAATTCTGACGCTTTCTGACAATGCAACTAAGTCTCCGTTATAATAACTGTTTAGGTAAGAGACCAAACCCTCTCTGCACCAGCGAACATTCAGCTTTTGAGCTCCGTTAATGTTGCTCTTTCCATGCCATCATGCAATCCCATTCCCATATAAACATTCCATGCTCGCTGTCGTATCGGATCTGGCTAATCCAACACCTTCATATCTCTTTTCATGTGGGATACACCATTTTTAATAAAACTCTTGTCCGCCCAAACCTGGATAGACCATCCCACATAGAGTCTCCCATACCAATTCTATAACTTCTAGGTTTCCGCTCCTACCGACATTCAAACCAATAATTAGAAAAATCATGGACTATTCTACGGTTCTTCAAACCATCGCACTCCGAAAAACTGAAAACCTAGCGGACAACTTATAGCCCCAAACCGTTCCAGACCAGCCTTGGACGTCATCCAAAATTCCGTAAACGTAACCTGCTTCTGCAGCCAATATAATAAGTGCTTTGGTAAGCAGCTCCCATCGGTAATAATACGGTGACGTTTAATAGCTGTCTCCCGGGAAGAATCAAAAAAAGGGATTTATCCTCTATACCATCCCAATCCTTATTGTCCCACCAAGATATTGCGATCTAAGATCTCTTGTTTATTCCAATTAAGTTGCCGCGTTGGATTCTTTTATTTCTGCGCTGTAATCGTAGACATTAGTGCTAAAACGCCCAACTAAGATAAAATTCCGTCTTTTTACTATTCATAACTTATGAAAAATTAACTCAAATAAACAATAACCCCTGGACATAGCAACTACTACATATCCCAACCTGTATTTAAATATTTCCATGTGTGAATACTCTACTTGTTTGGTATACTCCTGGAATATAATCAGTTGCTCTAGTTGAAATACAACAACAAACATGATGTTAAGTCATGTCCAATACAAATAAAAAATCCCATCAGATGGAAGAAACTGATTAATCTGGTTTATTACGTAAAGTGTGACCAGATAAGTACACTACGCTAAAAACGGATAAGCATAATTAGCAGCCCTTTCCAGGAAACACGTTTAGAAAAATCCCAACGATAATGATAGCCTAAAATAGCTACACATGATGTACCATTCAATTCTTGAAGGTATGTGAAAATACCTCCCTTCAATACCATAAAGTAAAGGGGCTAATCGCCCAGAAAATAAAGCCTTAAAACAACACCAAAATCTTACAAACCGCTTTTACAACTTTTCTTTCCGGATGAAATCTTAATTAATATATTCTTCTGTAAAAATCTACCGAATAACGTTACCGAAACTATTTAACGCACTATTGAAAAGAAACTCCTGAAAATAGCACCGAACAGTACCGCTGCAAAAAATGCCAATAAAGGTGACTGGACACGTACGGGCCTTACAACCATTAGGATAGGCTTTCAATCTGCATTGACACAGATCACCCATTAAAATAATAAAAAGCAATACATACCTGGCAGTTACAAACAATACAAAGGGACCCAACAATTTTCAATAAAATTGCTGTAATAAAAGCCCTTTTTGGCCTTCCACAAATTTTTAGCACCGAGGCGCTCATTTGAATTATGGCCTGAAGTGGTTCCCCAATAGTTAAAAATTAAACAATATCATACCTGTAAAGAGGCGTCAAAAAGGGCAAATCGGGACTCTGGACCCACCAATAATATTGAATTCTCTCCGGCAAGGCTGTATTAAGGCGTCTTAATCTACTTTAAAAACATTGCCATTCGCCTATTTTCATCTAAACAAAAATTGAGTATTCAATGACCCCCGAAATCAAACCTATTTATGCCATTAATAGATCTCGACACAGCATTACGGCCTTTAAGCCTCCAAAAATATGCACATACACTACCTTAGCCCACAAAACCACCCAATTGCCCCACTACCCGGAACCCAAAGTGGCCCTGCTCAGGGCCCCCATAGCCTATCCGCCTCCGAGGAATATCAAACATTAGTATTTATTAGCCCATGCGCGCAGAGTAACATTACATGTTCGGCAACATAGGAAATCTGCAGTATCCTAAAAGAAAGATAAGGACTCACATAGTTTTTGTCCATTTACCATACCTCTTATTTCTAAAAACTGTGGGCATGGTCGCAATTACCACTTTTCAGGTATTTAGGCAAACAAAACAAAAATGCCGGTAAAAACCATTGTATTGCTGCAACTTTACTCAACGAGCCAGATATGGGACATTCCACCTCTAAAGAAAACACCATTCATTTCCTACCAAATCTGTTCCTGTGAGAGGTTGGTAAGCCAATAGCGAGCCGGCAATAAACTGGACCTGATTAAACTTCTTTCCGCCCAAAAAAATACCCGTCAGAAAATATTTTCCATCCGTTTTTCTTGTGGGACCCCAAGCTTAATAGCCACTATAATGTAAAAGACACCAAAAAGATGATCATCCTGTACGAATCAAGTTAGTTAAGTTATTTTTTAAAATATTTAGCAAGTAATCAAGGGCTTTTGACCGGTTTATTTGCAGCGTTAAATTTAAACGAAGTATTCGCGTTGTTTCTATTTTTCTCCAGGATTTAAGGTGTTGACGAAAGCTAATTGGTTGGGGAATCAGGATAATGTTGCGTTTCTAAAACAAAAACCTGTTCTTTGTGCAGTATTGTTACCTCCTTTGTTTGGTGACAACGTATTAATCTTAAAAAGTTCTGCAGAATAAAACTGAATTCCAGTTAGGTCGCGTAAACAATTTCCAAAAATCATTTCCAGACTCCGTCGTATCCGATGTCGGCTAACCTAAAACACCTTTATTCTGGTTTGTGTCAACAACCCAACAGATGGTCATTACAACCCACCCTTTTTCATAGCTGCATCATTGACTCCTCAATCTCTTTTCCAAATCGGCTTTTGCCTCCCTAAAATCAAAAAGGAAGTTCGTTACTTTTTTAAGTCAACCATTAGGTATTATGGCGTCGCTATCTACGAAGAAATGCATCCGCCATAAAATGGTAACCTCGTGTTTCAAAATATCGTTTCAACTGATTAAGCCCATAAAAATTAATAAGAATGTCTTGTGTACAGATTTACCACAAGTTTTTATCATTAGTCGCTTCGTAAAGAATATCCACAGTGATTGTCATTGCCTTACGGAATACGGTAACAACGGTTCGTACTTCAGATTTCCTGGATTAACCCTCCTCCATATTTCCTACTCTAAATAGTTCAATTTTAAAGCAGCCTACTATCATTTTGTTCCGATAGGCAGCATCCTCTCACTACTTTTATCGACCCTTTTCCCACTCGAGAGAGCACTATTGTTGTCCATCATTGGTCGCTAACTGTAAAGAAGTACCACCTAAGTAAATGTACCTTTTCGCGATTTCTATTTCCAATCTGCTCCCAATTAGTGCCCAACTAGTTAGCTGTCGCTCCATATAAGGACGAGAGAGAATCATAACGCTAAAACAACTATCTTCACAAGATACCATTATCTTTCTATCTGGGCCCCACCTTTCTAATGAACTGCTAATGGATCCCACATAGGTGATTCATATCTTAACCTGCCATCTACCCTTTTTATTTTTCAAGTATAGATTTCTACCTGTTAGATATAATCGGACTATGCTAGGTGCGCGAGTGAGAGTGCGAGCGTGGTGAACATTGGTGATACGACCATGTCGCTCTTTAACAAGGCTACTCGCTCATATGAACGTCTGTTTTTACTATCTTTGTGCTTGTCCTCTATATTGACGGCTTAACAGACCAAAAATCCACAAGAGAACACGGTGTAAATAAAGGACAGTGGAATTTATGCACAGACGTTTTATGCAATATAATCGTTAATTCATAGCTCCATTGGTAAAGTTGATAATATGCTTTCATTTGAGCATCATTCTATCTTTAAAATCGCGCTGGTATATCTTAACCACAATTCAAATTCCAGCATATCTGCAAAATCCTCATAAATCTGTCCGTAAGTGCCTGGCTAATCAAAACAGTATATGTATGAGCGCCTCCCGCCACAAATCCAGTCGGGTAGTCCAGCCGATCTCTAAAATTTGTTTTCGGCATCCCATAAAACTCGCGACACGGTCAATTTTGGCAAATCTCGTAGCGCTTCTAGGCTTCTACCTTCATTTACAACAAGCCTACAACCTATTGCCTACTATCAATTAATGCACTAATTAACCGAACTTCTCCTTCCCGATGCGGTAAAGACCAGTCTCAACGGGATCCTCCTTACGCTCCGATTACAAAGGGAATGAACGTCGCAGGTTGAGTTTGGAATCCGTGAATAGAAGGGGCAAATTTCAAGGCATATGCCCCCCGCTCCAAAAACCATCATGATTTTTGTGGGGTTAAAATGCGCAGTATGTAATCCTCCAATAAATGAAGAGCCCCTTCTAAAAACCTATATTCAATCCAGCCGTTACCGCTCCTTAGCATAGCTGCTGTTTCCAGTCGCCTTCGGCTCCAAAAAACCGTACCCATCTGCCATAAGGTCTTTGACCGCAAGTCCATGGAAGTTGTTTGAGTTCTCCCAAGCTTTCAAAAGTGTTGAAACGCCTTTAAATCCTCCTGTTTCTTAAAAAAGATCTTAGGCCCCAAACTCAATCTTTGCCGCATCCTATCACAAAGGAATTTCTCCCGGTCTCCATCTTTTTTAAGTGAGGGTTGGCAAGCCAACATAGGCCTCTTCGTCACTCCTTATAAAACTCCCGATCTAATTCATCTCATCGAAGTCACATCTTTTTATGTGTTCCTCCACACAGACTATCATATCCATTGCCTAGAGGAGAGCACACCCACAGAAACGGATCTGCCGCCCAGCTACTTTATCACCCTTCGGTAACCGCAACTTCGCGCTCACCACATTTTTCGGAGCTGACTTTTCAAATTTGCAATTCGTTCCATCCTAATACCACTCCGTGACCAACCGCCTATTCATTGATACCCATCCTTTGCCAATGGCGCAACAACTAAATTTTTGCGCGTTTTTCGCTATGCGGGTCATTATAAATCCAAATTCTCTATTCCAGTCAGATGGTTTAGATCATAAAACCATTATCCTATGTTTTCCATGGAATTTCTGCGTTTGCCCTGAATTGTGTAGAATGTGCCCATCTCTCTGCTTCTCCTATAGTATCACAACTTACTCAGATCATCATCACGCCTCCGTATACCCCCACATACTCATCTACGTCTGCGCGTCTCTCGCGCAAAACCCTTATCCCACCTCCACTGACTTCTATGCCACCACTACCTCCATTAGACTAGCTTCCTACACGCTCCTAATTGATACTTACCATATTCGCTCCTCTCCACTCTACCAGCAATCGTACACCTCCCCTTCGGTGATCTCACCCTGACACCTCTTTAAGAGGCCATATCGCGCGTCTTCATACTAAACGATACTACGACATCAATGCTCGCGTCTATACTACTCTCTCAATAAGAGAGTCATCGTATGAGCGAGTGTGCTGTCTAGACTATTCTTCGTCATTTGCGCTCAACACACTCCTGATTTTGAACTCACCAGTAAATGAACCAACTTCCTTTCCGATTGTCTGTCATTTGAATATCGACCTTCACGGTCCAAAAAGCACGTACCCCATCTGTTTACCCGCTTCATAAAGTTTTCATTATATGTACAGCCTATACTCTTTTAATTTCCGTCATCAGATTATTTGAAAGTAAATAATGCCCATTTGAGCAATTACCTCAAGCTACTTACTATATATACAGCTTTAGCACACTCTCCCCAAGCAAACGGCCATGGCTTCCTATTAATATCATTTCCTACTTTCGTAGCATTAGTTTGTCTCATTTAAAAACACTCCAAGATATTGAACGCCACGTATATGTGTTCGTAATTGCCTTTTATCAGCACTCTGTACATGGGGTGGAGCACAAGGAAATGTCCGACTGTTAAGTGATCGGCATGGCAGCTATCCATACC
>Ga0163217_1040041_pt1 | contig 10482 bp, 16 predicted proteins | sample SynspAceP_FD_185933 | JGI IMG/M metagenome (GOLD analysis project Ga0163217, IMG submission 185933) | Saline lake microbial communities from Ace Lake in Antarctica - Synechococcus sp. Ace-P (PacBio error correction) | ecosystem: Environmental > Aquatic > Non-marine Saline and Alkaline > Saline ... | reverse complement strand
CAGTGCGTGAAGTCTGACTCACTTCCGCCGTCCTGGAAGGCGCCGGCGACACCGATCGGCAGGATGTCGAAGTTGTTAGAATGTGAAGAGTTTGGCCACCGCCCTTTTTGTGGTGGGGTGTCACGGGTTTTGGTAAAGAACATCATGCCACGAAGCGGGGATAGCGCTAAATCGCCGGGTAAGCCAAAGCGCCATTCCCCATCCCGAAAGGCACCAGCTGAGCTCACTGCGCAGGGCACCAACTGTGATTGGCGGTGGGTAGGCACTGCTGGCCTTCATGAATTGGTGAGGTGGTGAGTTGCCAGGGAGGTGGGGGAATTGGTGAGAACCCGGGTGGGTTGTCCATGCACAGGAGCTGGCCATCCGGGGCTCAATCACGATGCTCTTGCCGCTTGCATCCTGCACCTTGAAATGCACCTGGGCACCTCACCCAGCAGGCTGATCACCTGGGCCTTGACACCACGTTCTCGAGGCGCGCCCTGCCTCTCCACCGTGCCGAAAAATGCCAGATCCAGCCCAACTGGCGGGGCCCAGGTGCCTCTTGCCTGACTTGGCATCGGGTGTATGGGCGTAGCGGGAAAATAGACAGACCGACATTGAGCCCTTTCTTGAGGCATCAGGATCATGTCAGGTGTACTGACGCTGTGGCTCCCATGAATCCGGAGCGGGAGGTGTAGCTCAGGCCCTCCACGGTTTGCTCGATCCTAACTGGTTCCCGCTGTCCAGATGGCGATCTTGGGATCGAGCGGTTTTGCCGAATTCCAGGGTGCCGTCCCACAAGCCACGCCCCATCTGGCGGCATCAGCCCCACATGCGCAGCCTGCGCCAGAGTTCCCGGATCAGGGTCAGCAGAAGCACCGCAGTGATGCGACGGCGTTGCCGAATTCGCACTTGAGCATGCTCATGTGGTGGTGAGGCAATCAATTTCTAAGAAGTGATTTCACCCGTTCATCGATTCAAGGCCTGCTTCGCTTTATTCAACTGATCCAGCTGGGCCGCCGAGCGGCTTGGAGTGCCGTGGCCTGTTGAAGCCTGACATCTTGCCTCTGTTGCCGATGGTCCAGTTCCCGACTCGTGCTGTTGCAAAGGCTCCAAAGATCTTCAAGGAGCGATCGCGTAGGCCCCGTACGGAGCGCTTCGTCACGGAATTGCGTTGTGGCAAACTCCGCATCAGACCGAAGCTTGGGCGCATCGCCTAAACACTTGCCACTCGAGCATGTGGTGATGAGTGGATCAGGGCCGTCATGGTGGTGGGCGAGCAGTGCAAGCGCTCCTGCCCGTGGCCAGTCGTGCTGCGTTGGTGCCAGCCAGCCAGCCGCACGACCACCGCTGCGGCGATACCCTCGTTGCCGGTGATCTGACCTGCGGCAGCAGGGTGGGCCGCCCGGAACTGCAAGCTGGCTCGCAGTTAGGGGGCCTCCATGAAGTGTTTCGGTGCATCCACGCGAAGCGCACAACGTGCGTTCTCCACCAGAATCAGCCGGAACCGCCTTCTTGCTCACGCCCACTTCAGTTGTCTGGAACCCACCCAATTCCAGAGCGCCGTCGCCGATCTTCTGGCGCAGCTGCACACCGCGTAGGCCCGCCAGGCCGCGCACCCTCGCGATCGAGATATCACCAGCGCGGATCCCAGAGCCGATCGGTTTAGCGGCCCGTAGCGCAATGTGGTCGTCGCCGCGCGCCAGCTCCTCGATCGGCAGGAGCCTTCGAAAAAGGTTGCGCTCTCTTTTCGAAATCCTTGAGCTCGCCTCTCCCGCTGCAGCAGTGGCGTCGCGGAAGGCCTCATTATGCCCACGGTTCCATCGGGCAGTTGATTAGTCGGCATCGCCTTGTTCGTAGCGCGAACCCGCGGAAGGCCCACCGAGAGGATCCAGACCCTCCCCTTCCACGATCGGCTGGCGCTCAAAGAAATGGCCAGTCGGTCCTCGGCCGGATGAACAGCCGCACCTGCTCGCGAGAGGCATCGATGTCTACCCGTGAGCGGACGTGTCCAGAACAGATTTCGTTTGGCATCAGGCAGTGCGCGCTGCTCGCCGCGCTCCACGTGCTCAACGGATGCGCTCCAACCCGCTGTGAGGCAGCGCTAAGCGCCACGATCAACGCCAAGCGCTCCGCCGGCTGCACCGCATGCGATCGGCGTGCCTATCACGGTTTGGATCCGAGCCGCGCAATCCTCCTGAAGCAGCCGGCGCCCGGTCTGGGGAGAGGGCCCAAAAACTGTTGCTGCAGACCAGTCGCGACTCACCGCTAGTGGTGCCTGTACTCAGCTGCGGGCGCATCTCCAACAGCCGACCGGCACCCCAGCCCGGCGATTTGCCAGCCGCCTCGTACCGGCCAGCCGGGCGCGATGACCAAACACCAATCAGCGCGCGAAGCGCTTGACATCAGTTTGCAGCTGACCGACCGCAAGCCCGGACCATGTACACCGCCCATCCAACGGCCACAGGTCGAGCGGTTACACAGGAGCCGGAGTCATTCTGCATGTCGCGTGCTTGATCCTAGGGAATCAGGGCTTGCCTCGGGCGATGGTCGGGTATCCAATCTCAGCAATTCGGCAGGCGCAGAGCCCTGACCGTTCGGCCGTTAGGCGCAGGTTGTTGGCCGCCACGGGCGGGCGTGCCTTGCTCGGCCAATCGCGATACCGCAAAGGCGTCTGCCGCTGGGCAGCAACTCTTCAAGCTCAGTCGCCCGGGTGGCGGCACTCCCGCCACCAGCTGCGGGCCGGCACAATCTTGCACCACGGCGCCAGCTGCCCACCAGGGCTCCTCCCCCACGGTCACCCTTGAGCACCACGGCGCGATGACGATCAAGGCAAGCATCGCCAAGAACGGCCCCCATGCACCACCCGCCGATGCCCACCGTGACTTCACGCCATCAGCACGCTGGCCGGTCGCAGAAGCACGTCCGTTCCTGCCAATTGCTTTCTCCCCCACCACGATCGAGCAAAGATCGCCCCGGCCACTGGCAGCGCAGAGACTGGCACCGCCGCCATCGTGAACATCCCTGTATCCACCACGGCACTGGGGTGCACCATCCGGCCGGATCCAGCGGGGCTAGCCAGGCGGCTCAGCTGGTCGCGCAGATCGAACGCCACAACGCGGCAAAGGTGTGGGCGGTCATTGTTGTGCCTGCTGTTAAGTGTGGCGATCGCAAGGCTTCAAACTCCCCCCGTCCACGTGATACGTTCCATTTGCCCGTAGGGCTGCCCAATCGGGCGGTCGCTGCCAGCGTAGAGCACTCGCTTTTAACGATTGGCCTGAGTTCGAATCTCAAGGCGACCACATTTTTGTTTAGCTGGGCCTGGCTGCGTGGACAGCTTCAGCAGCTTTCGCAGGGCCTTCAAACCCGATAGTAACGAAACGCTGCCCGAACTCACGAATCGCACCATCAGTCGTCCTCAGCACGTTGGGACACGCTGTGATTCCCTTTGTTCATCGCTCTGATGGGCGGGCTGAACAGCAGCACGTCGCCTTGCTCGTTCTGCAGCAGCATTCTGCTTCGAGGCTCCAGCGGCGCACCTGCCCGAGGGCCGTGTGTAGCGCGCTCAAAGTCCATCACGGCGCAGGCCATTTTGTGCAAGCCAGTTTGGAGAGCTGAGCAGTTCACCGCGAGCTGGAGCCGCCGATCAGGGCGGTTGCACCGCCGCTGCCGCTGACTCGCCCCGATTCGCATCGAGCTGCAGCTCCACCGCTGGCCTGCGGGCAATCAGCTTGGTCCGTTCGCCCTTGAGGGCCTGCAGCCCAGAAGAGGTGCCGCGCAGGGAGGGCTTGGGGCGTAGAGCACAAAGCCGATTTGAAGAAACCGCTTGAGCGCCATAACCAGTGGAGGCAGCCCTTCCGGGATGCGCACCCCCACAAAACCTCCACCCCAAGGTGCGCTCCGCGCCCCCGCCCGGCTTCAGCTGAGGGAGCTGGGCATCAGCCCCTCCAGGTCACCAAACACGGCTCTCCGCCGCTCCACCTGAAGGCCCCCAGTAGCCTTCTCCAAAACTAATGAAGTCGCCCTCCTTGACCACGGTAGGCGGGTGCCGGTGCGCAGACCGAATGTTGGCCGCATCAGCAGATAGCGGAACATCCCCATAAGGTGCAGGCGCGCTCCACAGCTCGGTGCCGCAGCCTGTAGGACGATCGTTCAGGCCAGCGAATCGGCTCGCCCTTTGAATCGAGTTGGCCAGCCCGCCCCCTCCAGAGCTGCAGAAAACGGCGGCTTCCCTTCCCTTCTCGATTATCGTAGCAAACTCCGCACACCCAGGAGTCGTTCCGGCCTGCTTGACAGCTGCAGATGGCAATTTGAACCACACGCTCGTCATTGCCCAGGATTGAAACGCCGATTGAACGGTAGCTGAAGGGCCAAAGTTAGCGATCAGCGTTACTTTTCGAAGCGAAGGCATGGAGCTGCCTATGTTTTCAAGTTGCTGAGCAACCGTGTTTAATCCAACGGTAATTCTGGGTAATTCAATTGGATGACGCCCTTACACCACAGGATGATGGAAGCAACCGACTGCTGCAACGGCGCAGAAAGCAAGCCAGGCCATCGGAGATCACTTACAGGCTATCGCCAGTGAATCTTGTGGCCCAATTCAGCTAATAGCGGCAAAGAGAAACGTGGGCCGGTGGCAAGTTTTATATTTACCGGGGGTGCCGCCTTCATCGACAGAACGTCTGCACGACCGGCACCTTGTTCTCCAATCCACGACCATGCTTGCCACACAGCCTTCTCCGCCAAGGTAGGCATCAATCCACTGCACCACTTCCTCTGAGGACATTTAGGCCCATCACTTTTCTTTCATTGCCTGCATGATCTGTTCTGAAGCAACCATGCCGTTCGGTATTCACACAGATATCGCCTCAGAGTCTAGTGAGAGATTCCTGTCTGGCTTGGCGACGAGGTAGAAGCAAGAAACCATGGTCAGAGGTAACTTTGTTCCTCCAGATGTACCGGCCGTGGGTGGGGCTTGATGACGGACAGCCTTCCGCACTGATAGCGCTTGTGTGCGCTGCAAATGATTGAGCCGTACTCCTTCCCTAACAACGTGGAAACGGAAACCATCAGGCCAGCGCGCTGTTCCAGGCACTTTCACCATTTTGCTCGGTTCCGTAGAGCTCAATAAACGGCAGCGACTGGCTGCCCTGAATGGATTCCGATTCATAGCCATGCAGTGACGGGACTGTATTGCGTACCAGCTAGTCCCAAAATGGCTGCTCTGCGGAGCTTGCTGGCCTAATCAAGTCCGCCTTTGAGCCACCCAGGCGTGCTGGGCGTCTCAAGGAGCAGCGGCCGATGTCATCAAGCTTTCGCGCTGGCGATCCAATAGTCTGATCTCAGCTGAGCTGCTGTCGGTGAGCAGTCCAAGTGCCAGCTGCTGCTGCCGCTGTCGGCGCATATCCCCCCGCCAGCGCGCAAGCGCCAAGGGACCTGACGGCGAGGGCTTACGGCCCCACCCACCCGCACCATTGCGAGGCTCCATGGTTGCTGGCCCGCCCTGACACGGGCTGATCGTATCTGTGTGAACAGCAGCCGGCCGCCCTGGCGCACGCTTTTGCGCGTATGAATAGCGCCAGGGTCAGTCGCTTCCGTAGGGATCAAGCGAATACGCGCTGTACCCCCGCTCCAGGCGCACACGCTCGATTCACCCTGTCCTGTGCGTCGGCACGGCATCGTCTTCAACCGCCTCAAACGCATCAGCAGGTGGCGATGCGTTCCGGTAGCTCGCCGTGCCCGAGAGTTCCGCCTGGCTGGGGCTGCAGCAGACGCCGCAAGCCAGGGATTCCTCAGCCAGCCAGGACGTGTCAGTCTTTTCATGGGGGAGTCCGTTGTGTCGATGATTTCAGCTGACACCCCCGCCTGCCCTTCTCGCCGTGTTTGCCGTAAAACCGGAAAAAGGATCGAGTGGGATCGGAACTCACCAGCAGAGGGCCAGCCCAACGCAGCTCGTTTACGATCTGTTACAGTATTGCACATTTCGAAACCTTTCTATGGCGGATTCCCTTCCGCTTCGGTTTTGTTGCCTTCGCTGAAACCGAATGCCGGCTGCCATGCTTGGTTTTCGCATAACGCTCGGGCAACTGAACTGCTCACTGGACAAGATCCTCACCAATCCGGCTTGTTGATCACATGAATGGTGATTACAGCGCAGCCATCGCCGCCATGATCGGCCTTGTGGTCGTCCTCCCGTCATTGTGGGCTACATCTTTTCCCGACCACTTGAATCTCTCGCTGACCCTCGCTGAGGTCAAACAATGTGTGATTCCATTCCCAATCACTCTCCCAGCTCCGCCAGAGTCGTCCGATCTCGTAAAGATCGTTTGGACTCTTCCCGTCTTTGCTCTTTCATGCCAGATCAGCCGACTAGTTCAGATCCGCTCCGATAGTCGGATCAATTCAAATTCTTTTCTCACTAAATTGATGACAACATCAATTCCGGCAATCGCAACTTCAACGACTAACTCCACCGAGCCAATCCATTGGACCAACTTCAAAAGAGCTGACTCTTTAATGCACGTGCCCCCATGGGTTGGACTCTTGATCGTTGTCGTGAAGACTACCGGACGTGGCATCGTCCACCCAAATTGTTCTTGGTCCCTTGTCGATGGGCTACGCCGCCTGTCACACCAAAATTCTTTGCCTTTCTCACCGTTTCTGAGCGATTTCGTGCGTCGGCTAGCGGATCGACGCTCTGCTTGAAGTTTCAGTCCGTCACCATTAAAATGTCCCGCTCCATCGAGCTTGCCATAGAATCGGGTCCCGATGCCGCCGCTCACTGAAGATCGCTCTTGCCCTTTCACCAAGCCCTATGGCGTTCGACCTTGCTGCCGAGCAATGGCGAAGCCGTTTATGACGATCGGTCTATTTTAGATCAACCAGGAAAACTAGGCATTGACGCCTAAATCCAGCTCAGGAGGCTGATTGTGTCGCTGCGACGACGTCTTCCTTAGCCGTTGCAGTGGCGCTCAGTGCGGGACACCCCTTTTTGAGTGGACTATGGGCCTGCAGATCAGTTTAGGAGTTTGTTTATCACGGCACACCAGCCTTATGCGCGTGCCAACGGAAAAATCGGTTGAGCATCGCGACTACTCGAATTCGTTGGACCCACCTTTGCCACCGGATGCTGTGCTGGGTGTTTTGGGCGCTGGCTCTACGACGATTCGTGTCCTGAGGCGGCCAAGGGCGTTGGTTACCATCAGCAACACACTTCATCTAAATGTGTTGTCGTTCTCCGCACTGCCTCTTGCATTGAGCGACATTGACAGCCAGCCTTAGGGTGACAGAAGAGCAGGAGATCGATGTGTTACAGACCATTCTTACTTGCCGCCCACCTTCAGTGGGATTCCGCGCGTTGCAACTTCTATTCACGATCTGACGTAGAGCATTTATCGAAAGCCAGCTCCTGGCCCAGTTGCCTTTCCTCATTTTCACACCTGAAACTTCATTTTTGCAAGCTAATCTCCGAAGCGTAATGAATCTAACTTTGGTTTTCGTTTTCCGTACAGCCGAGCCGCTACGTAGGCATGACCTCAACTCCTTCAACGTTGCATTCCTGTGCTGCACGCCTGCACTGATCCCCAATCGCCAAGCGTTTTCACCCAAAGGAATTAACTCGCTGCCTCGTGTTCGCCCTGGCCATCATCCCGAGAGGCCATCCCTTCTCGATCTCGGGGGATCCGCAGTGGTCTGTTTGTCGATCTTGCTTTCTGATCGTGGTAGCCCGCTGGCGGAGCCAGGCATGTGTCGGGCTGCACGCCGGTTGCTCTGTATGGGCGTTAGTGCAATCCCATGCCTCAGCTAATCTGCTCGCCCCTGTATTTTGGCGGCCTGTCAGATCCCTGGTGTTACCTTCGCCTTTCCAGCAGATGAAGCGTTTCGTGCCCCATTCTGTCACGTTGGGCTTCGTAAATTCAATCGGGTCTATCTTTCTGCCCATTGCCTCAGCTCGTTTTGCCGCTGGTTGGACACCCTTCCACCGCTGGTGGGGTGGAGCTGTGAGCTGCGATCTGTGGCTTCTGGGTTCTCTTGCTGGTACTTCCCCTTCCCCGCGTCACCAAACGGTGCCTCACCTTAGTGGCGATTGTGGTGATCGGCGTGATCCGCCGAGGTTGGCAGTTGCCGGTGCGCGTTGGAGATCGCCAACTCCTTCGAACCTTGCCAGTCTTTGCTATTCCACGATCACCGCTTTTTTCGGAACAGCCTCGCCATCATCTGCCCACACGCGGTTTGGCGATCTCGTTTGTTGGGCGTGCGCCAGTCGTTTCTCACCAGCCAATGTGGGAAGGCCATGTGTATGAAACTCGGATTATGAAAGCGAAGCCAGCTCAGGCATCCCAAACATCGTTGCCGGCCTGTTGCGGCATGGCAGGTCCGTGCATGATTGCCAGAGTGATCCAAACCATCAATCCCGGCGCTAACGCCTCATCACCCTCACAGCAGGTGTCTTGGTTGATCTTGGATCTCACTAGCGCTGGCTGGCGCGCATTTCCTCGATGCGGCCCTGTCGCGTGATGGCTGATTGGTGTCGTTCCAGCCGGTGAAACTGGCAGTCGTTCTGAAAGATGGAACTTGCCCAAAGGGCGATAGTCGATCATGGTCACCACCTTGGTGCTGGCTCTGCTGACGCCGTCAATCTGGCGATCGCTGTTGTGTGGCCGAGGCCCAGCGGGGATTCTTGTTCACCGCAAAGTGCGAAATGATTTTGTGGGAATCCACCTGGTTGCCGGATGAACCATTCACACCGTGACGTGCGTCAGTGTTCTTTCACGCCGTTTATTTTCTTGGCTTCAGTCAGCATCGGTTCCCACCCTGCATCACCATTATATGGCTGAGCACGGATCTGGATCAGACTGGCACACGCGCTCGATCAGTGATCCGGCAAACGTCGCCAGGCCGGTCCAGCGTGAAAGTGTTTGAATCTCAACGAAAGAGACCTTGATTCTGTTGAGCGCATCACGAAAGCCCCCTGTAGTATCGAGCTGCGAAGCTGATCTCTTTCTTGAGCTTCAAACTACCCAATCTCTCGTCTTTGCTTGAATAACCATGATATTGCGTTTGGGGCTGACATTCCCAGGGCAATCACTATGGCTCTGGAATTGAGCTGGAGTTAACCATTAAACCAGCTACCCCTGTGATGAGATAGTACATCCTGCCAGGATTCAAGGCGTACTGCGAACTTGGTGATTTTCTTCGGATATTCCAGAAATACTTGGCTGTTGCTAACCCAGCCAACAAACTTGCTAAAAAAAAAATATTAATAATTGTGTAGCCCAGGGCATAGCTGTCATCGTTTAGCACAGCGAGTGCTGAGAGCTTGCAGCGGCAGCGCAAGCACTGCGGAACATACACCGATGGAGCAAGGAGAGTGGACCAGGCAAAAGTCAAACCCACGCCAAAAGAAGGACAACGTGAACACTACCAACATGACTTGAGGAGAGCGCACCTTGAATCACTCCCAATAGCTAACATCCCACAACAGATTGATCGCTCCAAGGCAATATTGATAAAAATCCGCGATATTCGTCATCACTAGCCCGCGAAGAGGGGCAGGGCCGATAGGCTTAAGTATACCATTGCAAGAACGATAATCCCCTTTGTTGAAGCGTCTTTGCCGTGAGGTAATATTGCGATGTGCCATATAGTTCAAGTTATTGCAGCATCGCCATATTGCAGGGGAAAACACTGCAATCAATCCTCCGTAAATGGCAAAGAAGAAGCATACGAAGGATTGGGCCGCATCCTGCTGGGAGAACCATTCTTGATAGTGATTCTCAACGATTTAAATCAGCGGTAGACAGCTAGCATAGGGGGGCCATGCCCAGCAGGGCGATCAGTAAGCGGTAGGACCAGGGCGCCAAAACAGTTATCCATTGTCTTGCATCTGAAAGGAGTCCTTTGCGTCTGGCGCGCGCTTCTCATGTGTCTGGCCTCTGGTTTGGATTTTCTAGGAAGATTCATAGTTGATCCACGGGGTGAGTTGACCTTTCTGGGAGTTAGCGCTTCAGTGACTGCTTCTGATAGTTTCTTATGGCGAAATCACAGCCAGGGCCATGGGCTTATTTGCAGGGCAAGAGCATCTGCGTCAATGCGTTGGCGATTGCTGGGAAGCTGAGCTTGGGCGTCAGGGGGCTTTGCGCGAACAAGGGAAAAGTGGGGCTTTCCAATGAGCTCAACCAACGAAGATTAAAAGGCCAGTGGACCTGGTTGGTCACTGGCGTTCAAACACCGGCTGGGGGCATCTGATTGAAGGCTTAAGCATGGAAAACCCTTATGGCAGGAAGGAAAATCTGCTTTTGCCGGGATGAATTGCTTTAGGAGGTTTGATGTACTTTTATTTTTCTGAGATTTGCAGCGTCAAGAAAAACTTTTGTGTTTGTAGGCTTGATATTTTTTTTGGGTTTGTTTCGATATTTTTGCCCCAGGATCTTGGTGCCTGTGGCCAAGGAAAATTTCCAAAAATTTGGAAAAAATTTTTCCCCCTTTCTCCTTTTCCCCCAT
>Ga0163217_1034530_pt1 | contig 10482 bp, 6 predicted proteins | sample SynspAceP_FD_185933 | JGI IMG/M metagenome (GOLD analysis project Ga0163217, IMG submission 185933) | Saline lake microbial communities from Ace Lake in Antarctica - Synechococcus sp. Ace-P (PacBio error correction) | ecosystem: Environmental > Aquatic > Non-marine Saline and Alkaline > Saline ... | reverse complement strand
GGTACCAAAATTGCGTCTGGGATCAAGTTGGCTAATGCTGAAGTATCGAAAGCCGTTGTTGCTCAGCAGTTTGACGTAGCAAAACAAATTTCTAGCAGCGGCTTGATTCCATTATTGAGCCAGAAAATTGTATTCATAGCCCTGAAAAAGCGGCAGAGAAGTGTTGTTTTAAAAGCGGCTAATTACTGAAGCATTTAGACACTTTGTCAAAAGATCAACATGTGATTGTTCAAAGTTACCTTGCCATGAAACAGCTAATTTTTATCATGATCTTTGTTTGGGCCATGCCAAGAATTACTAAAATTGGTCGCTTTATCTGGAGGATACAGCCGGGGAATGATGGCCAAATTTCAACGTTTTTCACAAAAAATAAGGGCATTGATTGCTAGTTCTCGCGCGCGGCACTGACCAAGGGTAAAGTGCTCACAGTCTGATGGCTGAATTTGACCGTGTTTAAGAGCGACGATGAAAGTAAATCTATCACCCCCTGCTTCTCGAAGCTAATTATAGGCTAATCCCATCGATTGATCGAAAGCGAATATCATTCGGCTTTTGTTTATCTTTATTTTCACGGATGGGTAAAATCTTTGGTAACGCTTTATTGTCCTTACCTGTTTGTTATTTTGAGCTTTTTAAATATTTTAGCTTTTAAGATTGCATAAATACGTATGATTAAAAAGCGAAGCACCTTAATTTCAAAGACCAAGCAAATACACATGATGAATGTTGATTTTAACCCTACCTCTGTATAAAAAACTAACGGTTACTTTTCGGTGTCGAACCGGGTTGTTGGAACCTGATGGAATCGAAACATATTGAAAAATTCTGTAAGTTTGGCCAAAAAATGAAGTGCTAATCTGACTCTGATTTTGTGCGCTGGGTTTATTACTCCAAGGTTGGATAAGTCTTTATTAGAAACTAATACAAGACCAAGAACAAAAACGTTAGACTACGAAAAAAGCGCAAAAAGTATTTACGGTTGTTTGGTAAGGAACTGGACGAATTTGAGAGCATTTACAAGAAAAACATAGCAGAACTTAATCGACGCAATTTCTCGGTCTTATCCCACCAACGATGTAATTATGTTTAGTATTTGCAACTTAAATCGATGTCTTTTAGTATTCAACTTCTTTGGCTTTCCAAAACTGCACTGAAATACCGGCTTTGACTAAGCCAATCCTCTGGAAAAAAGTCAGTATGATTTTTTTGTCTTCAACCGCTATTTTAGATAATCGGCAATATTCATCTTGCTTTATATGATAAACACCCCTAAGCGTAAATAAGGCAATTAACTAAATACCTGAGATGTGCTGTAATAAAAGGTAAATTCATCATTCAGTGCTGCGAATTTTTTTTTGCGTGAAAGCGCACAAGTGTCGCAAGTACATTTGTTGCGCTCTTGCCAAAGCCAGGTAAATCGATTGTTTTGTATATATAACTGAATGCGCTGAAGCCACGGTATTAATATGCAAGCCAAACTTCATGTAAAAGCGCTGACCCAACCAGTAAACTCTTCATATTCTGGGTAAAACGTAATTATCCCACCGCTTTGCGCACTGCTGAAAATAACAACCATAGTGGTGTGAGCACACGGTTAGCTTTTGGGGCTTTTTCCCCAAAAAAATTTATAAAATTTTTTTTTTTTTTTCCCCACATCATAACGGGTGGCTAAACTTTCAGCACTGCGTTGACGAATATCTTTCTGAGCCAATTTGTCGCCCATTCATACAAAAACACGCTTCACGCAGGGCTGCCGAAGAAAATCCATTCTGTGATATTCAGGCTTTAAAAAACAGCGATTAATATTGACAAACCAGCGGCAAAACCGGACGACGATCGGTGCACTCAGGCCTTTCTTAATTTCAAAATCATTGCTATACCCCGAGCGCAGCATAAATCCATAAGTATTTTTAAGTCAGTTAGGAGAACACAATTTTCTCATTTGGTGCTATCTAATGAGAGGCGAGTTTCAAATAATACTCTTTATATACAGAGGTGCCAATACAGGGCTTTCCAGCCGATTGATTAAATTCTTATCAATCATCTCCAGCTCTTTGCTGGGCACTGTGATGGCCTTATTAAAGTACTTCGCTTTAATTCGCCCTGTTTAAAAATTTTATGGTATAACTCCACGCAACCCATTTTAAGCTGCGTAAAAATTTTAGTATCAAAGCCACGCCAATGACTAAATTCTGTTAACCGCCGCCTAATTCAACCACTAAGCGCTGACCGTTTGAATTGATTAGTGGGCAACTCCTTGAGTTAAATAAGGCGCGCTTTCTCTGCCCCTAAATACTTCGATAGGGAATGGAAACACTTTTTTTGCCGGCTGTAGAAAATCCTTGCATTGTGGGCTTTGCGTGAAAGTATGGGTTGCCACCACCCTTAACGGATTCTGGGGCAAAATCTTGTAAAACTCTCAGCAATGGTCGGCTAAGTCTGCTAGTCCGGCGTGCTGGGCTTTTGTGACAGGAACCATCTAAACCTTTAGGCCAGTCAGCCAAGCGCACTTTTTGTTTGACGCGATGTAAAATTTGAACCGAGCCTGCAAACAATACGTGCAACAAACCAAGTGAAAACTATTTGAGCAATATCGAGGGCCGCAACTTTTAAAGATCTCTTACTGCAACCGTATCAAAACGCATTATTCAGATTTAGCATTTATTTTTTGTTCCACACCTTTAGGTAGTCATAAATTCAACTTGTGAAGCCGCAAGGTTTGCGTTACCACGTTGACATATTTGATTCGTTTTTGCGCAGTCAATTATTCTGGCTTTGACCGTATCTTGCCATTAATAATTTGAGATGTTGAGGATCCGATTTTTAAGATCTGCGTGCGAAGATGGGGGCAGCCCACTTCAACACGGTTATCCATATTACGGTCATCCCAATCTCCGAAGATATGATTGACTTTTTTGTCTCCGCCATTTTTCCAACATACCAACACTCGTGGGTGTTCTAAGAAAGCGTCAATAATACTGATTTACGTAAATTTTCACTGAGCCCTTACCGGCCATATCAACGAGGGCAGATACCTCGAATAATAGCTCTGACTTTAACTCCCGCTTGACTGGCTTTATAACAATCGTCGATAACAATTCATCATCGAGTTATCAACTTTGATAAAATTTCGGGCTTTTAGCCCTTCTTTGCAATTTTGAATCTCTTGGCGCACCAATTAATTGATTTTGGTCGTTGCATTTTTAATTGGCGATACTTTGCAAATGTTGAAATTTATACCCGACGGTTAGGGTTGCTGAATAAGCGTAAACAGATTTTCTGCTTCTTCTGCAACTCTGATTACGGGTAAATTTAAACTAAACAGTATAAATTTTAGCGGTTTTTTCGTTAAAAGTGGCCGGTGCCTAAATGCATAATTAATTGAGTTTTCCACCTTCTTCACGTGTTAACAACACAAACCTTGCTATGAATTTTCAGGCAGCATTGCCAAAAATACACTTTTTACTCCCGCATCGGTCATGTTTTTAGACATTCGATATTGGCTTGCTCATCAAACGAGCACGTAATTCTACCACCACCGTACTTTTTTGCCGTTATCCCACTGCGTCGATTTAGGAAGCTCATGACTTCGTGACTTACTGCGACGCGATAAATGTTAAGCGAATATGTTTGACTTGGGGGTCAAAACGCCGCTGACGCACAAATTCGGTAAAGTGTAAAATCTATGGTAGGGGTAGTATAAAAAGATGTCTTGGCGTAATTGCATCAAAAGACTGTTATCGTATTTGAAAAATCAGAGGCGGTAAGAGATGCAATAAAGGGTTTTCGAGATATTCCACGCCGATAATTAGGAAAAACCAATAAAGTCTTTGAAAATTACGATAAGCGCCACTGGCAATCAAACTGTCATAAGAGAAATTTTTAACGCTTTTGTTAAATCCTTGAGCATGTCTTCCGGCATGCGGCTGTCATAAACAACTCTCACCGGCCTCAGCAATTAGGCGCTGTTCATACTATACTGGACATTTTATCAACATAAACTTCATCAATTTCGTCGTTGAATCGAATATTCTGAATCTCGTGTTCATCTTAACGAGTAGCCCGTCAGTTATCAAAGCTGACAAAACCTGAAAAAATACTATCAAGGTTTTGGCGAATTTAATATGTCGAAAGTAAAATAATGTTATTTTTTCTTTCTGCTTTTTTCTGGAGGTATCACCACAAAACGCGACATACTTTGCGAGGCACTTCGATGTGCATACGTGGTGGGCTGACCCTCGTTATAAATGCCATATACAAAATACGTTCAAATCATTAGCGTAAACCAGTTTTACTTTATTGTCCGAGTAAGATAGGGGCGAGTATTGACGCAGAATTTTGTTTTTAAAATAATTTTTTTCAACCATTGGGATGGTAGGGATTTAAGTCTTTTTCATCGAGTAAGTAGATACGATAGCGAGCTTAAGCGCGCCACATTTCTTCGTATACACGGTCCAAGTCTTCGTCATTACCAGCACTCGTTGTTGATTTTCTCCATCAACAATTTGGTGTCTTCAGCCTTTTGCGAATCCCCTTCATTTAAATGTTGTTATATTTGCGTTTCACGCAGCCACCCTGACGCGATAAAACTCATCCATATTTACTGGGGTAAAACCTAAAAAAACGAATACGTTCAATAATAGGGTTTTCTTATCAGCCGCTCTTGTAATACACGTGATTAAATGCTAACCAGCTTAATTCTCTGGATAATAGGTTGGGCTGTTTGTAATGGCAGGTTCTATTCAAATTATCATCATAAGACAAAAGGTCGATCCTCAATTGACAGTGTGACATTTTTAATGACCAAAGCGGTTGAAAAACTTAGATTAAGTCCACTCTATTCATTAGGTCATTGGCAATGTTTCGAGAGCCTCGCGTTAAATTAAACAAGTCAACATCGGGTGCTACTTCAACAATGGCTGGCATTAAAACAAGGTGCTCCCGAGTTTGGCGCAACTGGTGCAGCTAGAATCAAAATTTAACAATATTTAGATTAAACTATTCAATACTCGGTTAGTTCTTGCACTATACCTGCGTTTATCATTGCCGGTAATGGTGATTTCAACGGTTGCTGATTTTTTAATTAGTGGCTTGGGCTGAAACCAAGTGGATAACGAAAATCAGGATAGTGGCTAAAAAGTTCGATTTTATTCGCTATTCTTCTTCTGGCAGATTCAATATGCCACAAATCCAGCCAAAAGAAAGGGCCAATTGTTGGCTAGCAACTTTTCCCACATGGCGGGCATTTTGCTGATTTGCTGGCATATTGAATCTGCAGAGAGAATCACGCCGAACTAATCGAACTTTAGCAACATCCTGATTTACGTATCCACTTGGTTTCAGCCCAAGCCACTAACTTAAAAAATCAGCCAAACCTTTGAAATCACCAATTACCGGCAATGATAAAGCAAGGTAGTAGTGCAAGAAACTACCCGAAGATTTGAATCAGTTTTAATCTAAATATTGTAAAATTGATTTCTAGCTGCAACCAGTGCGGCCAAAAAACTCGGGACCCCTTTGTTAATGCCCACAGCCATTGTTTGACAGTAGCAACCCGATTGATTGACTTGTTTAATTTACGCAGGCTCTCGAAAACTTGCCAATGACCTAATGATAGACGTGACTAATTCTAAGTTTTCACCGCTTGTCATTTTAAAATGTCACACTGTCAATGAGGATCGACCTTTGTGTCTTATGACTGTAATTTGAATCTAGAAACCATGCCATTACAAACAACAACCTAGGTAGCCAAGAGAATTAAGCTGGTTAGCTTAATCAACGTGTATTACAAGAAGCGGCGGGGTGTGATAAAAAGAACCCTATGTATTGAAACGTATTTCGTTTTTTAGGTATTTACTCCAGTAATATGGATGAGTTTTATCCGCGTCAGGCGTGGCTGAGCGTGAAACGGCAAAATATACATACATATTAAATGAAGGATTCGCAAAGAAGGCTGAAACACCAAATTGTATGGAGAAAAGTCCAACAACGAGTTGCTGGTAATGCAAAGACTTCGACGGTATACGAGAAATCGTGGCGCGCTTAGCTTCGCTTATCGTATCTTACTTACTCGATGAAGAAGACTTAAAATCCCTACCATACCCAATGGTTGAGAAATTATTTTAAAAACAAAAAATTCTTGCGTTCACTTATCGCCCCTATCTTACTCGACAATAAAGTAAAACTGGTTTCACGCTTAAATGATTCAGCAACGTTATTATATCGCATTTATAACGGGGGGTTCAGGCCACCACGTATGCCACCATCGGAAGTGCCTTCGCAAAGTATGTCGCTTTTTTGGTTGATACCTCCAGAAAAAAAGCAGAAAGAAAAAATACATTATTTTACTCGACAATATTATTCGCCAAAACCTTGTAGTATTTTTTTTCAGTTTTGTTCAGCTTATAAATGACGGCCTACTCGTTTAGATGACACAGAGATTCAGAATATTCGATCAACGACGAAAATTGATGAAAGTTATGTTGATAAATGTTCAGATAGTATGAAAAGCAGCGACTAATTGCTGAGCCGGTGAGAGTTGTTTATGACAAGCCGCATCCGGAAGACATGCTCAATGATTACAAAAAGCGTTTAAAAAATTTCCTCTTATGACGTTGATTGCCAGTGGCGCTTTAATCGTAATTCAAAGACTATTGGTTTTCCTAATATCGCCGTGAATATCTCGAACCCTTTATTGCCATCTCTTACCGCCTCTGATGTTTCAAAATTACGATACAGTCTTTGATGCAATTACGCCCAAAGAAACATCCTTTTATACTTACCCTACCATAGATTTATCACTTTACCGAATTGTGCGTCAAGCGCGCGTTTGACCCCCAATCAAACCATATCGCTTAAAATTTATCGCGTCGCCAGTAAGTCACGAGTCAGTGAAGCTCCTAATTCGACGCAGTGGCATAACGCAAAAAAAGTCACGGTGGGGTAGAATTACGTGCTCGTTTTGATTGAGCAAGCCAATATCGAATGGTCTTAAAAAAAAGCATGACCGATGCTGGGAGTAAAAGTCTATTTGGCATTGCCTGCTTGAAATCATAGGCAAGGTTTGTGTTGTAAATCACGTGAAGAAGTGGAAAACTCATTAATTATTGCCCATTTAAGGCACCGGCAAACTTTAACGAAAAAAACCCCTGGTAAATTTTCTACTGACTTTAGTTTGATTTACCGTAATCCCCAGAGGTTGGACAGAAAGAAGCAGAAATCTGTTTACCTTTATTCAGCAAATCCCTACCCGTCGGGAAAATTTCAACATTTTGCAAGTATCGCGATTAATGCACGACCCAAAATACAATATTGGTGCGCCAAGAGATTCAAAATGCAAAGAAAGGGCTAAAGCCGAAATTTCTTTATCAAGTGAATAACCCGATATGAATTTGTTAATCGACGAGTCTGTATAAAGCCAGTCAACTGGAGTAAAGTCAGAGCTATTATTCGAGTATTTGCCCGTTGATACCTGGGGTAAAAGGGCTCAGGAAAATATTACCGTAATCGAGTATTATTTGACCGCTTTTTAAAACACCCACGAGTGTTGGGTATTGAAAATGGCGGAGACAAAAAAAAGTCATCTAATCTGTCGCAATTTGGATGACCCGCTAATATGATAACCGTGTGAAGTGGGCTGCCCCATCTTCGACCCAGATCTTAAAAATCGGATCCTCAACATTCCTCAATATCCATGCAAGATACGGTCAAAGCCAGAATAATGACGCGCAAACAAACGAACAAATATGTCAAACGTGGTACCGCAAAACAATTGCGCTCAACCAAGTTAAAATTATTGACTACCTAAAGGTGTGGAAACAAAAAATAATTGCTAAATTCTTGAATAATGCGTTGATACGTTGAAGTAAGAGAATCTTAAAGTTGCGGCCCTCGGATATTGGCTCAAATAGTTTTTCACTTGCTGTTCACGTATTGTTGCAGGCTCGGTTTCAAATTTTCATCGCGTCAAAACAAAAAAAGTGCGCTTGGACTGAGGCCTAGGTTTAGATGGATTCACCTGTCACAGAAGCCAGCAACGGGACTAGAGACCTTAGCGACCATTGCGTGAGATTTACAAGATTTTGCCCCAGAATCCGTTAGGTGGTGGCAAACATACTTTTACGCAAAGCCCACAATGCCAAGGATTTCTACAAGCGGCAAAAAAAGTGTTTTCCATTCCCTATCGAAAGATTTCAGGGGCAGAAAGAAGCGCGCCTATTTATCAAGGAGTTGCACACACTAATCATTCAAAACGGTCAGCGCTTATGGTTGATATAAGGCGGCGGTTCAACAGAATTTTATCTATTGCGAGCTTTGATACTAAAAATTTTACGCAGCTTAAAAATGGGCTTGCGTTGAGTATACCAATAAATGTTTTAAACAGGGCGAAATTAAAAGCGAATACTTAATAGCCATCACCAGTGCCCACAAGAGCTGGGAGATGATTTGATAAGAAGTTTAATCAAAACCGGTGAAAGCCTGTATTTGCACCTCTGGTACTATAAAAGAGTATTATTTGAACTCGCCTCTCAATTAGATAGCACCAATCGAGGAAAATTGTGTTTCCTTAACTGACTTAAAATACTTATGGATTTATTGCTGCGCTCTGGTAATAGCAATGAGTTGAAATTAGAAGGCCTGAATGACGATCGTCGTCCGGTATTTTGCCGCTGGTTTTCAATATTAATCTTCTGTTTAAAGCCTGGAATATCACAGAAATGGAATTTCTTCGGCAGCCCTGCGTTGAAGGTGTTTGTATGAAAATGGGCGACCAATGTGGCTCATAAAAGATATTCTGCAACGCATTGCTGAAGTTAGCCACCGTTATATGTGGATATTGAGCAAGCTAAACGTGTGCTCAACACCACTATTGGTGTTATTTCACCAAGTGCGTCAAAGCGGTGGGATATTAGTTACCAGAATTGAAAGAGTTACTCGGTTGTCAGCGCTTTTACATTGAAGTTGCTTGCATTATTAATACCCGTGGCATTCAGCGCCATCAAGTTTATATATTACAAAAAACAAAATCGATTTACCTGGCTTTGGGCAAGAGCAACAAAATGGACTTCGACACTTGTTGCGTTTCACCGCAAAAAAATCGCAGCACTTGTAAATCGCTTGAGGGGTATTTACCTTATTACAGCAATCTCAGGTATTTAAAGTTAAATTGCCTTATACGCTTAGGGTTGTTACGTCAATATAAAAACGCCAAATGACATTATTGCCCGATAATTAAAATAGCGGTGAAGGACAAAAAAAATTCATACTGACTTTTCCAGGAGGATTGCTAGTCAAAAGCCGGTATCAGTCAAGATTTGAAAGAGAAGTGAAATACCTAAAAACATCGATTAAAGTATGCAATAACTAAAACATTAATTACATCGTTTGGTGGGATTAACGACCGAGAAATTGGTCGATTAATTCTGCATAGTTTTTCTTGTAAATGCTCTTCAAATTCGCCAGTTCCTTACCAAACACCCGTAAATACTTTTGCGCTTTTTCGTAGTCTAAAACGTTTGTTATTGCGTCTTGTACAGTTCATAATAGAAGACTTATCAAACCTGAGTAATAAGCCCAGCGCACAAATTCAGAGTCCAGATTAGCCACTTCATGTTTGGCAAAAACTTAACAGAGATTTTTCAATATGTTCGATTCCACAGGTCCCAAACAAACCCGGTTCGACCCGAAAAAAGTAACCGTTAGTTTTTTATACAGCAGGTAAGGGTAAAATCAACATTCATCATGTCGGATTTGCTTAGGTCTTTGAATTTAAGGTGTGCTGTCGCTTTATCATAAACGTATTATGCAATCTTAAAAGCCTAAAAATATTTAAAAGCCTCAAAATAACAAACAGGTAAGGACATTAAAAGCGTTACAAGATTTTACCATTCGTGAAAAAATAAGATTAAAAAAAAGCCGAATGATATTCGGCTTTCGAGCAATGATAGGGATTAAGCTATCTCAATTAGCTTCGAGAAGCCTGATAGATACTTTCAATCGTCGCATCTAAAACACGGTCAAAGTCAGCATCAGACGTTGACACTTACCCCCTTCGGCAGTGCGCGCGAGAAACTAGCAATCATCCCTTATTTTGTGACAAACGATTGATTTGTCCTCATCACGGCTTATCTTCCAGTAAAGCGACCAATTTTAGTAATCTGGTGGCCAACAAGATCAGATAAAAATTAGCTGTTTCTGGCAAGGTAACTGGAACATCACCTCGTTGATCATTTGACAAGTGTCTAAATTGCTTCAGTTAATGCCGCTTTTGAACAACACTTCTCCGCTTTTTCAGGCTATTGAATATCAATTTCTGGCTCAATAATAGGAATCAAGGCCGCTGCTAGAATTTGTTTTGCTAACGTCAAACTGCTGAGCAACAACGGCTTGATACCTTCAAGCATTAGCCAACTTGATTCACAGACCGCATTTGTTAACCAAAAACGTTCTGCTTGTTTGCTTTGCCAATAGCTCTATTTCAAA